>Ga0209373_10005718_pt1 | contig 10036 bp, 6 predicted proteins | sample Higcelweek5metaG_FD_187173 | JGI IMG/M metagenome (GOLD analysis project Ga0209373, IMG submission 187173) | Freshwater pond sediment microbial communities from the University of Edinburgh, under environmental carbon perturbations - High... | ecosystem: Environmental > Aquatic > Freshwater >...
AACAAAGAAACAACCAACGCTTGCACTCCAATTATTTTTATATTAAAGGCTCCAAACTTAACAATCATATAAGCCAACATCCCCATAAAAAAAGTCATACCAAAAAGGCCATATTGTTCTATTTTATAACTAACAATGTCTGTTATATAACCTGAGTCCACAAGATAGCTATTCAAAAAAACAGCAGAAAAAAATGACAACAAAAATAATTCCACCCCTAATATCAATAAAATAACTTGCCTACGACGCTCCTTTTCCACACGTCTATACCCAAAAAAAGCCAATATTATTATCCACAAAGAAATAAATAATCCAAATAATAAATAATAATTAGTAAAATACACACCCTCTGTAGCCTGACAATTCGCAACATCAAAATTGTGCAAATTTAATTCGCTTGGGGTCATAATAAAAACTGGGATCAATAAAAATAAAAAAATAATCTTATTCAATAAGGGAAGGTCTTTTTTGTATATAAAAACATAAACAAAATAAAAACATAACACAAAAATCAATGCATCTAATACCCCAAGCAAAGACCAAGCAAACATTATCTTCCTACTATCAACACTTGTCCATAAAATTAAATCAAAAAATATCCACAAGAAAAATGTTAAAGTTATGCCCATCAAAATTCGATTTAAAAGTGCTTTCCTATCCCTTAATGCAACAAATATCCCAATTATCAAAGCTATCAAAGCAGTTGGGATATGTGAATAATAAACAAAACTAAGAAAATCCTTATTTTGAGCTATATAGGTGGAACAAGTTTCAATGTTTGTTATTAGATTGAAATACATTATTTTTATCTTTTATTTTTATTACTTTTTCCATTGCATTTTTATGTGTCTTTTTTTTAAGCGCCTCCTTCATGTAGTCCTGCAGAGCACCTAACTCTTTATATCTATCTAATCTCTTTGATGGTATGGTTAAAATATTTCCTAAAACTTTTCTACAATGCTTTGATTCACATTTACACTCCATCGTCCAAAGTTCAGCTGGAATACTTGGATCAACAGTTACAGAATAATCATAGGTAATTTCCTCTCCACTTTTTATATCTCTTAGCGCAAAGAGTTCATTCTTTTTCCTCAAGCCTGCGCTTGGATCACATGAATGATTAAAAGTTCGTGGAAAAGTTTCCAATATTATATATAGTTCGTTATCCACCTGCAAAGGATCATCTGGATTTAATTTTCCTGCAAAAATTCTCCGCGAACACTCTTCAAGAGATATAATTTCACCTTCGAGAATATTTATAACTTGACCCATTTTTATATCTTCTCCCGCAAATACACCCTTGCCATACTTTCCAGACTCCTTAACTTCCAATTTAATGCTATCTTTTTTGCATTTCATATTATTTAAATTGTTTTCAACCTCTTTCGGATAATGTCTCCAAAATAAATCATTTTCATTTTTTGGAGGATATATTTTCACAACCAGTGGCTTTAATCCAAAAATTTCATATACTTTTTTAAAGGTTGGGATAACTAGATTATTAGTAAACTCTTTTTCGTTCTTATTTTCTAGATAATTCTCAAATAAAACACCATAACATATAAAAAGAGAGAAGAATTTTTCATAAAAGAATTTCGGTCCCCCTCCATTTTTCTTAATCCAGAGGGATTCGTCAATGATAGATTTTTCATACTCATTAAAGATGCCTCGGAATAAATCATGATGAAACTTTACAAAGTTATCTCCCCACAAAGTCTCTATATCAATCAATCGTCGCCCCTCAGAAGAATTGAAATCAATCACTTTTTCTGCTTGAAGTCTCTTACCGTTTTTCTTACCCACTCCGTCACAAAAAAACATTTTTCCCAAAAAATATTTATCTTGATTTTCTGACCTAAACTTATCATCAAGATATTCAAGACAAATCGGCTTCAGATCTATCTTCTTCGCTAAATCCAAATATTTAATAAATTCATTGTTGGGACTTGCAATGTGCCTTGCTAAGATAGCCCTTGGACTATTTAACATTACCTCCGGAATACTATTATCTAAAAATTTTTCTACCTTTTTACGAAGCTCTTTATCATTCCAGCGTCGCCAAATCTCCTCCTTCGCTACTTCTAGTGGGGTATAAATATCTTCTACATCAAATTCATCGTTTTCATCTTTATCTGAGTCAGACATAATTAAATAATCTAAATAAATTAAAAATCATTTAAAATCTCCTTCTCTTGTTGTTCATTATAACATATATTTCAACAGAAAAGGAAACTTAGGAGAATAAATTTTTATAAAAATTTATTCTCCTGCACTTTATCAAAACATCACTGGCCTGATTATGAGTTCCGTAATCAAACCGTTTCGGATTGACCAATAGCCGATGCTTATAAAAATACTTAACAAAAAAATACCAATCATCTTAATATCAAGCTTCTTTTTATTACCATGCCGGATATAGGTTGTTGTAATAAAAGGATCTTCAAAAATGGAGAGTGCCATAAGGGCAAATAAATCGCCCCAAAATGGAATCTTTATAACTCTTAAAAGAAAAAAGAATATCTTCATTGGCACATACGCCCCGATGACAAGAATAAATTTCCAAGGACTTTTATTACCCTTCCAGTCTTGGAAACTTTTCTCATACTCTAGCTCCTTTTCAGAAAAAACTCGCATTGAATTCCAGAGAGTAAATTTAGCCTCTTTATTTCTAAAATAGATAAAAAAAGATATGTTTATCAATATAGCCATAATAGCCATACCCAGAACACCTCGAGCTCCCCAAATCAATTGAGCTGAAATCCAAATTGGATTATCAAAAATCCAACCAAGGGTTCGATAAGCTCCTGCTCCAAAAATCATTTCTCGTTGCTTCTTGAAAATGAGACCACCAATTACAGTCAATAATAATATAATTATTATTTTTTTATAATCTATATCCATTTATTTCACCCTTTTTGATTAATATTTAGTTGTCTTAGTTACAAAAATGTGATTTAGTAAATCACAGAAAAAACTATAAAATAATAATCTTTTAGAGTTTTCTGTAACTTCTAAGCAAATAATTCAAAAACTTAACTTTTAATTATATTACAAAAAACCTCTTTTGTCAAGAGGCATTTTTCGATGCATTATTCTACTATCGGTAAATCGCCAGCAGGACCTGCATCTTCTTCCCTTAGACCCTCACTTTCAGACAAAATTAAATCCTCTGTGGTTTGCTCCAATATTTCTTCTTCTGATAATGCCTCTTCTGCCTCACACTCCTCATCCCCCTCTTCGCAAACCTCTTCTTCTGGATTTGCCAAAGCATAATCAATTGGATTTATACAAACTTCGGAGCCAAATTCTTGCACGTTTTCTTCATTACAAAAAACGAACTCGCAATCGGGTTCGTTTTGGGCGCAATTTAAGGCATCACAATTTTCATCATTAACATCACAAGATGAAATGCTACTTGCATTTTTATTTATAATTTTATAATACCATGTATCCATTTCAAGATCGCCGGTGCACGCTTCCCCCTCGACAACGCTCCCTGGATCACAACTCCAGATAAAACAAGCCTCACTGTATGGGTCGCAATCGACCTGGGCCTGAACTATGTAATCCTTTTTAATCATATAACGATAAAAGGTCGCGCCAAAAGAAATCATTATTATAACTCCCATTGCCCACCAAAACATTTTTGTTTTTTTGTCCATAGTATAATTTTTAAAAATAAAAATTATTTATATATTCCTATAAATTTTTCTTATCCTTTAAATTACCTGAATTATAACATAAAAATTTAAAAGATTCCAGCAATTGCTTTAGCTACTTTTTTGTCCAATGCATTGGGAATAATTTTATTAGCAGTTGGATTTTTAACCATACCAGCCAGAACTTTAGCTGCTTTTAATTTATGCGCCGTGGTAATATCTCTTACGTGTTTATCCAAGGCTCCTCGAAAAATTCCTGGAAAAACTAAGACGTTATTTAATTGATTAGGGAAATCTGACCTTCCAGTGGCCACTATCTTTGCTCCACCCTTCTTAGCCAAATCAGGCATAATCTCTGGTACCGGATTAGCCATCGCAAAAACTATCGCATCCTTATTCATATTAGAAATATCTGCATTACTTAATAAGTTAGGTGCTGAAACTCCGATAAAAACATCCGCCTCACAAAGTGCATCACTAATTGTTCCCGTTAAATTTTGTGGATTAGTAATTTTAGCAATCTCCATTTTGGAATCATTTAATCCGCCTTCTCTTTCTTTAAAAATAATACCCTGACTATCAACCATAACGACATTCTTGGCTCCATAAGCAATCAGCAATTTAGCTATAGCCACTCCTGCTGCGCCCACTCCACTCATCACTATTTTAACCTTGCCAATTTTTTTATTAACCACCTTAAGTGCATTAATGAGTCCAGCCAAAACTACAATCGCTGTCCCGTGTTGATCATCATGAAAAACTGGAATATCCAATTCCTTTTTCAATTTTTCTTCAATCTCAAAACATCTTGGAGCAGAAATATCTTCCAAATTTACTCCTCCAAAAGTAGGCGCGATATTTTTTATAATATTTATAATCTCATCTGAATCCTGAGTATTAACCACAATTGGAAAAGCATCTACTCCCCCGAGCTCTTTAAATAAAAGAGCTTTGCCTTCCATCACAGGCAAAGCGGCTTCTGGTCCAATATTGCCCAATCCCAAAACAGCACTCCCATCTGAAATTACCGCCACTGTATTTTTACGAATAGTATATTTAAAAGATAATTTTTTATCCCTAGCAATTGCATTACAAACATTTGCTACTCCCGGAGTATATAATACTGCCAAATTTTCTTTGGTAAGTTTTTGCTTAGAATTAATCTCTATTTTTCCCCCCATTTTTTTTGATAATTCAATTGCATTCATAGCCTTAATCTTATAATTTTAAAACCCTTATTACTTGGGTTATTTAATTATAGACCAAGTTTAAACATTTGTCATACTCGCCCACTAGCTACCTAACTTTACACAAAATCAAAAAACACACATTTTTTAAGTGTGTGTTTTTAATTTCAAAGCAATATTTCTTTTAAATACTTTGTAACTCTACCTTTAAACTTTCTTTGCTTTGCACACCCATAAATTCTTTTACAATTTTACCATCTTTAAAAACTTTTATTGCTGGAATAGACATAATGCCATATTCAGATGCGCTATTAGAATTTTCATCCACATTTAATTTTCCTATTTTAAATCCATCACCCATCTCTGCTGATAATTCATCAATAATTGGTCCCATCATCTGGCATGGTCCACACCAAGGTGCCCAAAAATCAACTAGTACAACTTTATCACTTTCAATAACTTCCTCCTTAAAATTTTTATCTGTAAATTCGATTGCCATATATTTATTAGCTAGCTTTTTAGCTTATTAACTACTTAGTCTCGTGGGGTAAAAAATTTCAACCCTACCTACTACCAGCTACTAATCTAAAAGCTGTTTTTACTTATTGATTAATTTGATTCACTCCTTCAACTGGAGGGTTAGTTGTGTTAACAGGATTTTGCGCTGCATCTGAGCCAATCAACTCAACATTGTCCTGAGGAGTGTTTTCTGTTTTTTGGTTAGTTCCACCCTTATTTTCCAAAACCGCATTTTTATTACTTATTCCATTTTTCACATTTTCTATCATCTTATTTAACTTAGAGGCGGTATCATCGTTGCCACCACTAATTTTACCCAATAATCCAATAACTTCATTATATTTCGCAATAGCCTTTTCTTTCTCACCATCACCTTCATAAAGTGTTCCTAGTGCAAAAACTGTATTTATCTCCTTAGGATTAATAGTTAAAACATGTTCAAATACGGCCTTGGCTTTTTCTAAATCATCCTTGGAGCCCATTTCCTGATAAGCTCTTCCTAAATTAAATAAATAAGTTACATTTGTGGGATCACTATTTACAGCTTTTGTCATGGACTGAATTACTGCTTCTTTTTCACCTAGAGCGTTTTGAGTAATAGCCAAATAATAATGCCCTTCAGCAAAATTATTTTTTTCAGCTACAGCCTTATCAAAATAATCCTTAGCCTCTTTTATGCTAGCTTTCTTTTTAGCCTCATCCTTCTCGGCAATAGCTGGCACTAATTTTATCTGACCAATTTTCAGATAAGCCACTGGATTATGTGGTTCCAAAAGTAGTAAATCCTCATAACTCTTTGAAGATGATTCTAATGTGCCACTTACGTGCAATGATAAACCTTCATATACTTGAGCTAAAACTGAAACAGATAAAGCATCATTGGGCATTTTAACTACACCTTCTTTAGCATAAGCAACTGCTCTATTGGCATAACCACCCAACTTATCAGTACTCGTCTTTCCCTCACCCTTCATTGCCTCCTCGTTGGCCAAAACCATATATTCCTGACCAACTCTGGAGTAATATCGTCCCTCTTTTCTGTTTAAATTAATAGCTTTTACTAAATTCTTAATTGAGCCATCCTCCGTTACTTTAGTTTCTCTCACTGCACTACCAGCATATATATCTGCCACAAAGGCCTTACCGATATAAACAAACAGAGTCGCAACGCCTGCGCTAACTATTATAAAGATAAAGGCCAGGGTCAGAGCAAATCTCGGCGAAGCCTTAAGCGAAAGCTTTATTTCTTTACCATCAATCCCACTCTCGGCAAGAATAGTGGAGATAGTTAAAGAGCCAATCAAAATACCCATCAATAAAATTGTACCCTCTACTCTAAAAATAAATGAACTAATAATTAAAATAAATGAAGCCGAAAGCAAACCAAGAGAATAAATTTTATTCTTTTCCTTATCACGACTAATCAAATAAATAGTGATATTGATAAATACTACTGCAATTGCTAAAAGTCCAACAGCACCAAATACTCCTGCGGTAGAAAAGCTCTCAAAAAACAATCCTGCACCTTGATAAAACCTAATACCATAGAACATGTCATTATTAAAACTTTGCGGTTTGTATTTTGAAAAATCATAACCATAGGTAGCTGGCCCAGAACCAAAGAATAAATTTTCCTTCATCCCACCTTTAATAATCTCCCAAGAAACCTTTACGTGCGGTGCAACCTCTATTGGCACATTAACCTTAACTAAATTATTTTTTCCAGACATCAAAACTATCATTCCTAAAACAAAAACTATCATTGGAATCCAGGTCATATTTTCTTTTGGCCTAACCACATGAGAAAGGATATACAACAAGAAAAATCCAATCCCAAACAAAATAATCATTGCAATAGTTTGATCAAAAACCATTGATATCAACAATAGGTTAAGAGGAATACCCACCAAGATGACATAACTCAATATTTTAATCACCTTATTGCTTGACTCATTCATTCTAAAGGAAAGAATCATTATGATCGGTATCATCATTCCAGAAAATATCTTCAGACCGCTAACTGTTCCGATTAAACTCAGAGGTACCATCGTACTCAAGCTAGCTGGAATAATATTTATTCCAAACAAAACTAAAATTGAGAATATTGAAATAAATAAATTAGCTCCAACTAAACCTCCCAAAATCCAAATAAAATTTTGCTTATTAGCATTACTTACAATTAAATAATAAACCACCACAGCAGAAATAATCATCATCAAGCCTCGAGATGGATCACCAAAAAATCCCCAAAAACTATGCCACCTATCGACTGATAGAAAAGTTGCAATTATATAAATAACCAGCATAGCAATAATCGGAATATCTAAAGGAGTTCTCTTTATCTTCATCTCTCCTGTAATTGCACCCTTGGCCACCCAAGAAACAAGGGCTACTAAAACCCAAAAATAAAAGTATATTTGTTTTTCAAATATTACACCCTGAAAGGAAAGTCCCACGAAAAATAATGGTACTCCAGTAAAGAGCATAAACAAACTGGTGAAAATAATTTTATCAAAAATACTTGTAATTATCTTCTTTTGTTCTGGCGCACTATTTTTTTGTCCAAAAATATTTCCAACCGTCTTACTAGCTCTGAGTCCCGATTCGAATTTTGAAAAATCATTCATACATTTTGTATTTACAACTTAAATTTAAAATATTGCAGATAGAAAAAAATAAATCGTATCTGAAAATATGATTAAAAAATATTTAATTAAACTTGCATATAGTTTATTATAGTAAAACCCCAAGAATTGTAAATAGTGCCCTAAATAAAGTAAGATGGACAATTCTGCTTAAAAGTGTTAAAATTGGTTGTTAAATCAAGTTTGTGTTAGACTAAAAATATGAAAAAGACTGAAATAAAAAATAACCCCAGAAATATATATCTGCATATCTTTTGCCAATTTTTACTAGGAATCTTCGATGTTTTAATGGCTATTTTTATTTTAGCTATTTTGACCTTTGTCTATTTCTACACCAATACCCCCAATGTAAAAGACTTGCAAAATGTATCAATAAGCCAATCCTCTGTCATTTATGATAGTAGTGGTGAACATATTTTATATAAAATTTTTGGAGAAGAAAATAGAAAGATAATCAGTCATGATGAAATACCTGACACAATTAGAATAACCACCATCGCCGCTGAGGATGATAATTTTTATAATCACTTTGGAATTGACATTAAATCTTTACTCCGAGCTGCTAAAACAAATTTTCAAAATGATGAAATTCAGCAAGGTGCCTCTACCATAACTCAACAACTAACTCGGAGCCTATTTCTAACTCGAGAAAGAACCATTACTCGCAAAGCCAAGGAAGCAGTTTTGGCCATAAAAATGGAGCGCACATTCTCCAAGGATGAAATTCTTGATATGTATCTAAATCAAATCCCCTACGGTGCCAATGCTTATGGAATTCAATCTGCAGCACAAACATACTTTGAAAAAGATGCCAAAGATTTAACACTAGATGAAGCTGCTTTTTTATCCGTATTGCCCAATGCTCCCAGCCTATACTTTCCCCATGGCGAAAGCGACTCCAAATTAATTAAAAAACAAAAAGCTATCTTAACAAGAGTAGCTGAATTGGGTTTAACAGAAAAATCAAAAGTTACAGAAGCACTCTTGGAAAAAACCTTCGACAAGGTTACTCCTCTTTCTAGAAATATCCAAGCTCCTCATTTTGTAATGTTTGTAATTGATAAGCTAGAGCAACAATATGGCCGAGAAATGCTCGAGAAAGGTGGATTAAAAATAATCACTACGCTTGATTGGGAAAAACAAAAATTAGCCGAAGAAACACTGAAAAATTCACGCAATCATCTAAATAATTATGGTGCTGACAATGCGGCTATTGTTGCCACTGAACCATCTACTGGTAAAATATTAGCCATGGTTGGATCATTGGATTATTTTGATAAGAGTATCGATGGTGAAGTAAATGTCGCCACTCGTTTACGCCAACCAGGGTCATCCTTTAAGCCAGTTGTTTATGCTGAATCTTTTGAAAAAGGTCTTCAGCCAGAAACTCTCATTTACGATGTTCGAACCAATTTTGGATCTGATGGTAGTGGCAAAGATTACATTCCACAAAATTACAATGGTAAATTCAGCGGCCTCGTCTCTATTCGCCAAGCTCTCTCTGGCTCATTGAATATTCCAGCTGTTAAAGCTCTTTATATCGCTGGCATACCCGACACAATTGAATTAGCTCAACGTCTAGGCATAACAACACTTAAAAAAGATGGCGACTACGGCTTGGCACTAGCCTTGGGTGGTGGCGCAGTTAAGCTCATCGAAGAAACGGGCGCCTTTGCAGTTTTTGCTAATGATGGAAACAAAAACAGCCTAACTGCTATTTCAAACATAACTGATGCCAACAATAATATTGTTTATAATTTCAAGAAAAACGAAGAACGCGTTGTTAATGCAGAAATCGCTCGTAAAATAAATTCAATCCTCTCTGATAATCAAGCTCGCATGGCTGTCTTTGGTCCAAGCAATGCCTTTAATATCAAAGATCAAACTGTAGCGGGAAAAACTGGCACTACTCAAGATTTCCGTGATGCTTGGGCAGTCGGCTATACTCCTTCAATCGCAGTAGGCGTTTGGAGTGGTAACAATGATAACTCCCCCATGCGATCCGGAGCAGATGGAACTTATGTAG
>Ga0209373_10005720_pt1 | contig 10035 bp, 4 predicted proteins | sample Higcelweek5metaG_FD_187173 | JGI IMG/M metagenome (GOLD analysis project Ga0209373, IMG submission 187173) | Freshwater pond sediment microbial communities from the University of Edinburgh, under environmental carbon perturbations - High... | ecosystem: Environmental > Aquatic > Freshwater >...
GGAAACAGTACTCCTTCCAGTTGCTTGGGCACTCAAAGTCCATTCCTGCGTTGATGGCACGTTTCCCAGCTTCGGCCTGGTTAAGAGCGGCATGTTGGCGATAGACCATGCGATTTACAGCATCGTAATCGGAGATCACATATCCCGTGAAACCCCATTCGCCGCGAAGAACATCGTTGAGCAACCAGCTGTTGGCATGGTTTGGAACCCCGTCGATTTCGTTGTACGAAGCCATTACGGTGCGCACATTGGCTTTTTTTACTGCCATTTCGAACGGATAAAAATGAATTTCGCGAAGTACCCGTTCTGATAAATTACTGGGAGCAAGGTTGGTTCCACCTTCGGGTTGTCCATGACCCGAAAAATGTTTGGCGCAGGCAATCAGGTGGTCGCCGTCAATCATAGCTGATCGGCCCTGCAATCCGAAGATGGCTGCCACGCCCATTTCGGCCACATGGTATGGATCTTCGCCAAAAAATTCGTCCGACCGTCCAAAACGTGGATCGCGGAGCAAATCAATTACGGGTGTTGCAGCGTGGGTAATGCCATAACTGCGCATCTCTTTGGCCACCGCGGTATAAACACTTTCAATCAGTTCAGGATTCCAGGTACTGCCGAGTGTTGGCGAAACGGGGAATACGGTTGATTTGTCTTCGTTGCCCACAAACCCATGACAACCTTCGCCATTGGAAATCGCGGGGATTCCCAGTCGCGTTTGTTCCATGAAATATTTTTGAATGGCATTGAACCGAGCAGTGTATTCGGCATGGTTCATTTGTACCTTGAATTGCAAGAACCCCACCCCATTTTTAACCGTGTCGCCCAAATCGGTGATCGCTTTTTTCAGCACATCGGGTTTGCTCAAATCCATTTTCGGGTGCCAGACATCGATTTGGCGGCATTTGTCTTCGAGGGTCATTCGCCCCAGCAAATCTTGAATGCGCGATTCGATAGGCGCTGCAGGATCTTTGTAGATTGGTTTCGAAGTGGTTTGGGCCTGAAGAATTCCGCAGCCAAGCAGAAATGCCGTAAATATTATGGAATAAAAATGTTTCATTGGTTCAGTATTAATTATCTACAGTTTTGTTCAGTTCTATTAATTTTAAAAATGATTCAACCCTTTCAGGGTTGCGATCTCCTTGATTTCATTTCCCGTGGGTTAACACCCACGGTTATTCAGATTAAAGTCCTTCGGACTGTTGCTTCAGCAAAACCATGAAAGGGTTAATTCCCCGTGGGTTTCAGATTAAAGTCCTTCGGACTGTTGCTTTAGGAAAACCCTGAAAAGGTTAATTCCCCGTGGTTTTCAGATTAAAGCCCTTCGGACTGTTGCTTCAGGAAAACCCTGAAAGGGTTAAATCTGAATAACCGCCGGTGAAACCGGCGGCAATGGAATCCGATCAATTAGGAACCCCGAAGAGGGTTCAACCAATACCAAGGGCTATCTTATAATCCTTGCAATTTCCTCTGGAATAACCTTTCCGTTTGGAATTTGTAATTGAGCATCGCAAGTGTTGTTTTGCGGATTCAAATCGTTGCTCTCACTCACCTCAATTTTGGCAGTTATTTTGAAGTTGCCATTTGATGCCTTCCAGTTTAACCCTTTCAGTCCTTGAGCACAAGCCAGCTCCATTCCACCAACCGGAATAGCGATTGATTTGGATGAGTAACGAGCGACTTCTTTCCCATCGACATAAAAACGGATGGTATGCAAATCGCCTTTGCTTGTGGCTCCCGTTCCGTTATTGATGAGCGATGCCATAAACACCACCTCTTCACCATCTTCGGGGAATGCAGGCATGGTGCGGATATTCTTCACCGAAAGATCGGCCATGCTTTCTGCGGTGCTCAATTTAAATTCAGCTTGCAGTGGTAAACGATCCGACGAACCCCCAACTTGCGCAATAAATTCGCCCTCGGGAACCTGGTACGATTTGGTTTTTTCGTTGTAGATATACAGCTCTTCGGGAGAAAGTTTGAAGGTGATAGTTTTGGACTCACCAGGCTGTAACCCTATTTTTTCGAAACCGCGCAATTGTTTTACCGGCATCTGTAAATCGGGGAGAATTTTACCCGTAGAGAGATAGAGCTGAGCCACTTCCTCTCCAAAAACCATCCCTGTGTTTTTCAGGTTGAATGAAATTTCAACGAGGTCGCCAACTTTTGCACTTGGGTTATTTACGTTGATGTTGCTGTATTCGAAAGTGGTGTAACTTATTCCGGAGCCAAAGGCAAATTCAGGAGTTAACTTTTGTGAGTCGAACCAACGGTAGCCCACACCTTTTGTTACCATGTTCTGAAAATCGGCACTAATTGGGATAATCTGGCTATCGTCTTTTGGTATCGTTGCAGGTAGTTTTCCTGATGGATTATAGTTGCCAAACAGCACATCGGCAATGGCACGACCACCTTCTTGTCCGGGATAAAACGCATAAAGCAATCCTTTAACATTGTGTATTACCGGAGTCACGCTGCAAGTTCCTCCTGAGATTACAACCAGAATAATATTTGGATTCACCTTGGCGATTTCGTTGATCAGCTCATTTTGCATTCCGGGGAGCAAAACGGTTTGCGAAGGCCTGTCGGGACGAGTTACTGCACCACCACCTTTTTCGTCGTTTTCCTTGTCAATAAAATATCCTTCGCCTTCTACAGTGCTGTCTAAACCAGCAACAAATACCACATATTCCGATTTTTTGGCTGCGGCAATGGCATCAACAAACTGTTTCTTGTCGGTATCGTTAATGTTACAGCCTTTGGCATAATTAACACGTTCGGTACCCACCATCGACTTGATGGCTTTTTCAACCGGAATCCGGTAGGATGGTGTGACTCTCGAACTGCTGTGTCCGTCGAGTGGCAGAACGGCAGCATTGGGGCCAATTACAGCAATCGATTTCAGTTTTTCTTTGTTCAACGGCAAAATATTTTCGCTGTTTTTCAGAAGCACCAAGCTTTTCAATCCGCTTTCGTAAACCAGTTCGCGATGTTCTCGGCTGTCAATTACGCTTTTTGGAACTACAGGAACTCCATCAATCATTCCTGAAACAAGTTTGGTTCGCAATACATTTCGGGTGGCGCGATTAACCAGGGTACTGTCGAATTGCCCGTCTTTAACTCCTGAAGGTAGTTCTTTGATGTATAAATCGTTGCCTTCGCAAAAATCGAGTTCCGATTTCAGTGCTTTTCCGGTATCACTAAATCCGCCCCAATCGCACATGGTGTAAAAGCTGTAGCCCCAATTATCGCGCAAGACATCTTTAATCAGGAATTTATTTTCGGCGCATTTATCGCCATTCACCCAATTGTACGCACACATTACTGAAAGCACCCCACCGGACTGAATGGTCCTTTTCCAATGATAACCCCAGAATTCGACCAAACTCCGTTCGTCGCTCAGGTAATTGTTGGTCCGGCGATTGAGTTCGTAGGTATTTAAATTGTAGTGTTTGATTGATCCAAAAACTGAAGTGGTGTTTTGTCCCTGCACAAAAGCTTCGGAAATGCGACCACCCAAAAACGGATCTTCGCCAATGGTTTCAGGAGCGCGGCCAATGCGTGGATCGATGAGTAAGTCCAGTGTTGGTCCGGCAATTCGATCGCGGCCACGAGCTGCCTGTTCCATGCAAATTGCCCGTCCTACCCGTGTGATCAATTCAGTGTCCCAGGTTGCCGCCATGGCAATTGTAACTGGAAATGAAGAAAATCCCGGAGCATTGTTTCCAATTCCATGAGGTCCATCGCTTCCCTTAAACTGAGGAATGCTCAACCGTTCGTTACCATCGGTGAGGTAATATAATTGCTCAATTTTTTCCTGCATGGTCATCTTTGCCATCAAGGTGTCGATCTTTTGCTCCAGTGGACTCTGTGTTTCTGTTTGAACCGAAGAACACCGGATAAAAAGTAGACCAGATAATATTGTAATGGTGATTGTTAGATCGTTGAATCTCAGTTTTTTCATTTTGTTGTTATTGGTATTTTGTTCTAATTGCCTGAAAATTAATTGCCTGTTGTCTTTAATCAATCTGTATCTTAAACGTCTGACTTGCGGTTTGATTAAATACCGAAACTAGGTAAATACCGCTTGGCCAATTCGCTACATCGATAGATGAATTCGCAAGGTTTTGATAGTTCTTGCTGAAAAACGATTGCCCAAGGGCGTTGAATACTCGTACATTTGCCTGTTCCATCGATTCGCGAAAAGCGATGTGTATTTGACGATTGCTGTTATCGAAATAGATTTTCATCGCATCATTCATTTCCGCACGTTGAACTGAGGTGCTGAGATTTTTTCCAAATTGTATCCAGTTCAAGTTAAAGTCACCACCGGTAAACATCAATTTAATCAACTTGGGTCCATTATCTTTAATTTCAATATTTTTAATGTATTTGGTTTCCCATTTCTGCCAATCTCCAGTGATAGTAGGAGTAACCTGCCCAACTTTTACTTGGTCGATGTAAACATCAATTCTTTTGGCTGCGGTAGAAGTGGAACCGCTTGCAGTTCGGAGAGCAATGTCGTAAGTGCCTGCTGTAACAGATTCAATCAGATAAGTTAACCATTCACCGGTGGCAGTATATCCCAAATTATACCCAAGACCTGTGTCTGTACATTTCTCAATATCAACACCTAAGGAAGTGCGGTATTGTGCGCCTTGGTTTGCCGCATCTGTATCGTGGAAACTGAGTCCTTCTCCATTCGAGTCAAAGTCTTCGGCTTCAGTTTTTCCGGGTATGCCATGTGGCCCCTTAAAGGCTTTTGCCGCTGGAAATTCAAGAGTTGTTACCGTTTCAATTGTTGAGTATTCTGATTTGCCCAATGAGTTGTAGGCTACCACCCGGTACTTATATGCAGTTTGGGGGGCTAACCCTGAATCGGTATACGTTTTTGTATTGGGGGAGGTTATCGCAATGGTTTTAAAGGTGCCTCCAATTTCCCGTTCAACTATGTACCCGAACTCATTGTCTGAATTGTCGGTCCAACTTAAATTTGCTGTATTGTACGATGAAGAAATAGTTTTTAACCCGGTTGGGGTGTTTGGCAGCTGAACAGAAGTTTTCATTGTTGATAGCTGTGGCTCAATCCTTTTGTCGAAATCGGTGCTGGAATAATTAATTTTAACGATTGAGTCGCCTCTGAAAATAATTATATGGGTGGTTCGTTCGCTAATCATATCGCTATATGTCAGCGCAGTATCTGCGTTAACTTTTAGTGCATACGCTGCACCTACAGGAGTTGAGTTATCTAAGGTAAGCTTGTATTCTTTTGGAGCACCTTTTCCGCGGTGCATAATCATTACACTAATCTGATCGTTGTTTTTAGCGCCATACACAAAGAAATCGTTACTTGATGAAGTACCATCACAATAACTGCCCTTGAAGTATTTTGCGACAAACTGCATGTGCCAGTATGAGGCTCTGGGTTTTCCATCGCCATCAATGTAACTTTTATCGCTACCAGTACGGTTGCCTCCATTTTCGAACATACTCCAACTTGCAGCATACTTTGCTCCATATTTCATACAAAGACCCAGCACACCACCAAACATTTGTCCGTTTTCAAAGGAATGTACTTTTGATGCCTGTTCTGCATTGTATTCTCCAATTCCCCAGCTAAGCGCATTGTCGCCGGTACGGTTGTGTTTGGCGTTTACCTCATCGACTTTTTTCTTGCATTTCACAATTGATCCTCTGAAGTCTTCAATTCCATCGATGGCCAAATTTAGATTTGCATCCTGTGGGTAACGATGCCATGATAATCCATCGCAGTAGTAATAATCTTTCCCGGGAACTAGTCCTGTTATATCATTCTTGCCACCGAACAAATCGGTAATGCATTCATCAATGTAATAGCAAAAGTCGGGACCATAAATTTTAATTGTTGGATCGACAGCTTTCATTGCAGTTGCAATAGGTTTGAAGTATTTTTCAACCACAGCCCCAAATGTTGTAACCGATGGTTTATTTGCTTGCAACCATGGCTCGTTGCCGATGTTCCAGTATTTTACCGGAGCAATTTCACCCTTTTTGTCAACATTTAAGTATTTAACCAAACTAGCAGCAACAGCAGCCGATTGGTATTCCGAAACCTGAACAATGGGTTCAGCTCCATTTGCCCGAATATTTTTCACCCAACTTAATATGGTTGCATTGCTTGGCATGTTACGATCATATTCGGCTCCCCCAATTCTGATCATTTGTACGCCACATTGTTTGGTTAAATTCCATACTGATGAGCTGGGATTGGTGTACCAAAGGTTGGTTCCCACCAAATAAGGACTAATTTCCTGTGCAATTGATGCAGATGAAAGAAAAAATAGGATTCCTAAAATGAGTTTAAATGAACGCAATTTCATAAGTTGTAAATGAGTTTATTGATCGATTAAAATATTTTTTTAGAAAGGCAAAATAGAATATAACTGATGCCCATCCATTAAATATTATCTAAAAGACATGCAGTATAATTTTTTTCTCAGTGGCAAAATGAATAAGCATCGATTAGCAGATTATTGCCAAATATTGGGTTATGGGTTCACCCAAGGGTACCTGTTATTTTCAATATAAATCTCAGGCTTTTTATCCTATTGTTCGAGCCTTTCCAAGCCAATATGGTTTCATCTGGAAAATTCAATATTCCCAGATGAAACCACCAATCTTCAATTTCAATCAGGCATTTGCCTTTTATCAATTGAATGTAGGGTTTTGATCCTTATTGTCATGTGTTTACATGTTTTTGTGAGTATACACAGGCTGACGTTCATGGTCAAAATCGTCGCTGGTATAGTTGATTTTTGTGATCGAATCACCCTTGAAAATCAACACTTGTGTGGCACGTGGCTGAATGGCATCTTTGTAAACCCCTTTGCTTTTACCTTGAATCACCAGGTTCAATCCGGAACTTTTCTTTTTGGGCTCTTTCAGGTATAACGTATATTCCTTTGCCTTGTCAAAACCGCGGTTCATGATCATTACACTGGTTTGATCGCCATCCTGAGCACCGTAAACAATGAAAGAACTATCGGGGGCCGTTCCTTTTAAAAATGATCCGGTAAAATATTTGGCCACCAATTGCATATGCCAATACGATGCCCTTGGAGCCATATTTGCGCCATCGATAAAACTGAAATCTGATCCTTTGCGATCGCCACCGTGCTCGAACATGCTCCAGCTGGTAGCGAAATTGGCTCCATATTCCATACAATAGCCCAATACTGCGCCAAATAGTTGGCCGTTACCCCAGGTGTGTACTTCGGGTCCTCCTTTTGAGTTGTATTCGCCAATTCCCCACTGTAACGCACTTTTACCTGTACGGTTATGCTGCTTATTGATCTGGTCGACTTTTGCTTTTGTTTTTGCACTGCGGATGAGAAAATCGTTGGCCCCTTCAGTCGCAGGATCTCCACTGCCCTGGGGATAGCGATGCCATGTTAATCCATCACAATAGTAATACGAATGACCCGGCACTTTCCCTGTAATGTCATTTTTACCACCAAAAAGATCATCATAGTAATCCATGTAGTCGCATTCATTGGGTCCATAGATCATGATCGTAGAATCCACTGATTTCATGGCTGCTGATATAGGTTTAAAATATTCTTCGACCAATGCCCCCATTACAGACTGTGCTGGCCGGTCGGCTTGCAACCAAGGTTCGTTGCCAATGTTCCAATATTTGATTGGAGCGATACCTGCATGCTTTTCAACGTTAAAAAACCTGACCAAATCGGCAGCCACTTCGGCTGGCTCGTACTTCGAAACCTGTAAAACTGGCTCAGCTCCCATGGCCTGAATTTTCCGTACCCATTCCAGAAGTGTTTCATTCGATGGCAAATGTTTGTCGTAGGCATGTCCGCCAATCCTGATGGTTTTTACACCGCAATCTTTGGTGAGGTCCCAAACCTTTTCATCTAGTTGGCTGAACCAAACATTGGTTCCTACTAAATTTGGACTGATTTGCTGTGCATTGAGTGCTATTGAAAAAAGCAGCAACAGGAAAATGGGTATTAAAGAAGATCGTTTCATTTTGCTTCAGGTTTTTGGTTCTTCAAATTTTGTTTCAGACCATAGGTTATTTGCTTTATCAATGCACCTTTTGTATCGAATACAAATAGCATGGTCGACTGTTTTTCAATCAGGCCACTTAGCTGTACATTAATTGAAGCATCAGCATTTATTGCTAGCGCTTTCTTTGACTTACCCGTTTTGTTCAGGATGATATCGAAATTAAAATCTATATTTTGATCTTGATTCATAACTAGAATTGAGATCTGATCGCCACTTTTAGTTCCTATTGTTTTGATATATTTCTGGTTGTCAGTGGTATTCATGAAATTCCCTTTCATGTTTTCTGCCATCATCTGGGTGTGATAATAGCTGGAGCGTGGATAAAATTCGCGGGGCAAACCAAGATAACCAAAGTCGGTGCTTACAGCATCGGTTTCGCTAATACACCAAGGATTTACCGAGAAAGCACCCAATTGCATTCCTATTCCATAAACTTCAGCCATAAACTGGCCACCAAGAAAGGAGGTATTACCGTATCCAGAAATCTCCCGGTCGGGGTTTGCATAAGTCACATTCACTTCGGTAAGCCCCCACATTAGTTTTGCATCGCCGGTTCGGTTATACTTCTTGTCTGCTTCGTCCATGATTTGTTTCAGCAGCACCGATTGTTTTAGTATGTTCTCTGGGCCCGTAAAAACCACATCGTCGCGAGTAAAGTCATTGCCATTTGGATAGCGGTGAAAGTTAAATCCGTCGATTAACCATGCACCATTTTCTTTGAGCCCTGCAATGTCGAGCCTACCACCGCAAAGGGCGCGGTATTCCTCTTCGCGCAATTCACATTCGTCGAAAACAAATAATTTCAGGTTAGGATCTGCTTTTTTCATAGCAGTAGCAATACGCAAAATGTATTCATGGATCTGATCGATTGTGAATTCCTTATTTAGAAGGGGTTCGTTTCCGATTGACCAGAATTTCACTTTTTTGCTGCCGGGTTTGGTGTAATATTCAACCAGTTCCATGGCCTGAATGGCGGTATAGTTATATGGCACCTGCAAAAGTGGTTCTGCACCAATCTTGCGGATGGAATCAATAATGGCCGTCAGGCGACTTCTTTCAGGGAAATTGTGATTGTAGGCATTCCCTCCAACCCTGATGCATTTAACTCCGCTTTCTTTCACCTTTGGCCATAGAAGGTTAACATAACCGATGCGTGTTCCTTCGTCGCCTGTGGCAATCCAATGGTTCTGTCCGAAAAGGTAGGGACTTATTTCCTGTGCTTTTGATTTGAAGCTCAAACTGAGAATAATCATTGCCAGTAAAATTGCTCGTTTCATTTTCATTCTTTTTTGTTCTGATGGTTTAAATTAAGGTTGTATAAACAAATGCTATGATTTTAATATAGAATCGATTAGGCTTAACTCTTCAGTACTAAACTCAAGATTGTTCAATGCGGCAATGTTGTCTTCGATGTGTTCAACTTTCTCTGCACCAACTAAAACCGATGCAACTTTGCCGTTACGAAGAACCCATGCAATGGCCATTTGAGCCAATGATTGACCACGTTTTACGGCAATTTCATTCAGCAAACGAGCCTTGGCAACACGTGGTTCGGTAATGCCAATCTCCGCAAGGCTTTCAGCCCGGTCTGCCGGAATACCGTTTAAATAGGTGTTGGTAATCAAACCGCGTTGCATCGGTTGAAAAGTGATCATACCAATTCCTTCTTCGCCAAGAAAATCCTGCAAACCATCTTCAATCCAACGGTTAAACATCGAATAGCTTGGCTGATGAATTAAGCATGGAGTTCCTAATTTTTTAAGGATTTTAACGGCCTTTTTAGTATTTTCCAAATCGTAATTCGATATACCCACATAAAGCGCTTTTCCCTGACGAACAAATAAATCGAGTGTTCGCATGGTTTCTTCCAGCGGTGTTTCAGGATCGAAACGGTGGGAATAAAACATGTCGACATAATCAACACCCAAACGTTTCAGGCTTTGATCCATGCTGGCAACCAGGTATTTTTTT
>Ga0209373_10005721_pt1 | contig 10034 bp, 6 predicted proteins | sample Higcelweek5metaG_FD_187173 | JGI IMG/M metagenome (GOLD analysis project Ga0209373, IMG submission 187173) | Freshwater pond sediment microbial communities from the University of Edinburgh, under environmental carbon perturbations - High... | ecosystem: Environmental > Aquatic > Freshwater >...
ACATGTAACCCTAAAGGGAAAAAGTGGAAAAGAATATGACTATGAACTCGAACGATATATTCGCACAAGTAAAGATGTTGTCTTTGATCAACGACCTTGTGTTGAACTTGGACAAAAAGTAAAAAAAGAAGCTGTTATCGTGGATGGACCAGCAACACAAAATGGACAACTTGCTCTTGGACAAAATTTAGTTGTCGCATACACATCGTTTAATGGTCTCGGCTACGAAGACGGATTCGTCATCTCAGAAAGAGTAGTAAAAGAAGATCTATTGTCTTCTATTACAAGTGAAGAGTTTATTGCTGATGTTGTCGATACAAAATTAGGGCCTGAAGAATTAACAAGAGACATTCCAAATGTTCGAGAAGAAGTTCTTGGTAATTTGGATAAAGATGGTCTTGTTGTTGTGGGTACTCAAATAAAAAGTGGTGATATTCTTATCGGTAAAGTTGCTCCAAAAGGAGAAAAAGAACTTACTGCAGAAGAACGACTACTTCGTGCTATTTTTGGAGAAAAAGCAAAAGATGTGAAAGACACTTCCCTTCGAATGCCGTATGGCAAGAGAGGTGTCGTTGTCAATATCGAATCAATCGATAGTAAGAAAGATCCTAACGAACTTGAACCAAGCATCATTAAACGAATTATTGTAAACACTGCAGAATTCAGAAAAATAAGAATTGGAGACAAACTTGCAGGACGTCATGGAAACAAGGGTGTTATTTCTGGAATTCTTCCAGAATGGGACATGCCATATCTTGAAGATGGAACACCGGTTGATGTTATCATCTCCCCTCCTTCCATTCTCGCAAGAATGAATCTAGGACAGCTGTTTGAAACAATGCTTGGATATATCGCCAAATACAATAATTGGCACATTGTTGCTCCAGTTTTTGAAAAAATAGAAGAAGAATTCATGACAAAAGAATTTAAGAAAATGGGATTGCCTATCGATGGGAAAGTCACCCTCTATGATGGAAAGACTGGAAAGAAATTTGGAAATAAAGTATTGGTGGGAACTGGATATATCATGAAGCTTATTCACATGGTTGAAGATAAATTCCATGCCCGATCAATCGGACCATACTCTCTCGTCTCACAACAGCCTCTTGGTGGAAAATCACAAATGGGAGGTCAGAGATTTGGAGAAATGGAAGTGTGGGCACTTGAATCACATCGAGTTCCAGCAACCTTACAAGAAATGCTTACTATCAAAAGTGATGATGTACGAGGACGTACAAAAGCGTTTGAGTCCATCATAAAAGGAATTGATATCCCACAATCAAATGTGCCAGAGTCATTCCACGTCCTTTTGAAAGAACTTAACGCACTTGGATTATCAATTGATTACATCAAATAACTATGGACGAACAGTTTGTACTTGATTTCAGCGGACTTCGCATCCGACTTGCGTCCCCTGAAGATATTCTCAAGTGGTCAAAAGGAGAAATCACAAAACCAGAAACCATTAACTATCGTACATTTAGAGCAGAAAAGGATGGATTATTTGATGAACGTATTTTTGGACCTACAAAAGATTACGAATGTTATTGTGGAAAATATAAGCGCATAAGATATAAGGGAATTATTTGTGATCGTTGTGGCGTTGAAGTAACCACTTCAGCAGTACGAAGAGAGCGAATGGGACACATCAAACTCGCAACTCCTATTGCTCATATTTGGTATTTCAAAGGAGCATCCACTCCTCTTAGTATCGTTCTTGATGTTCCTCCACAAGCACTTGAAAAGATCATTTATTATGCTCTTTATCTCGTAACTGGTATTGATAAAGAAGAACAGAAGAAAACAGTTTCTGAACTTGAATCAATGTCAAAAGGCGAGATCAAAAAACTTGATGAAGAATATGAAATTCGCAAGCAAGAACTAAAGAAATCATTTGTTCAGCAAAAAGAGGCTGTCGTAAAAAAGATAACAAACAAAGAACAAAAAGAAATCACAGTTCAAGAACTTGATTTGAAAGAACGAGAAAAGTTTAGATTGCTTTCAGATAAATATATTGAAGATAAAGCAAAAAGAACTGCATTCCTTGACCGTGTTGTCAAAACAGTAAAAGCTCTTAAAGTAAACAACACATTTGAAGAAGAAGATTATTTATATTTGAGAGACAAGAATCTTGCAAACTTTGTAACTGTGGGAATGGGATCTGAATGTGTATATGACATTCTCTCAACAACCGACTATAAAAAGATATATCAAGAAACAATTACAGAACTTGCAAAAGCAAAAGGTGAACGAAGAAACAAATTATTGAAAAAAGTTCGTATCCTAGAGTCATTCATCAAAGGAAATGTGCAACCTGCATGGATGGTTTTGTCAGTATTGCCGGTTATTCCTCCTGATCTCCGCCCTGTTGTTCAGTTGCCTGGAGGAAAATTTGCAACATCAGACTTAAATGACTTTTATCGAAGAGTAATCAATAGAAATAATCGTCTTAAACAACTTATTGATCTTGGTGCTCCTGAAATCATTTTAAGAAATGAGAAAAGAATGTTACAAGAAGCAGTTGATTCTCTTCTTGATTTACAAAAATCAAGAGGACGTGCACGCACACATGGAGTTGCATCAAAAGTGCAAAAGTCACTTTCTGATATCCTACGTGGAAAGCAAGGACGTTTTAGACAAAATCTTCTTGGAAAACGCGTTGACTATTCAGGTCGTTCAACAATTGCTGTGGGACCAGAACTTAAGATAAATCAATGTGGTATTCCAAAAGAAATGGCTCTTGAGCTTTTCAAACCTCATTTGCTTCATGAAATTATCATTCGAGGACTTGCACCAAATATTAAAAGTGCTAAGAACTTCCTTGAACTCCGAGAACCCGTCATTTATGACATTCTCGAAGAGATAATTAAGGATCACCCTGTCTTGTTAAACCGAGCACCATCTTTACATAAGTTGTCAATTCTCGCCTTCTACCCTGTCCTTACTGACTCTTATGTAATCAAGCTTCATCCAGCAGTCTGTGCAGGATTTAATGCAGACTTTGATGGAGACGCAATGGGTATTTTTGTTCCTTTGTCAAAAACAGCAATAGATGAAGTAAAAACACGTATGATGGCTCATCAGAATTTACTTAAGCCATCAGATGGTACTCCAATTGCCCTTCCAGTAAAAGAGATGGCTCTTGGTATTTACTACCTCACCACACTTGATGCGCAGTACAATGCAATCAAAGAAAGTGAGATGCAGCTATATTCATCTGAAGACGAAGCAATCAGTGCATACGAACTTGGTAAAATTGCACTTCGAAAACCAGCACTTGTCAAGATAAATGACTCTGTTATGAAAACAAGTGTGGGTCGCATCATTGTAAACCAACACATTCAAAAAGAGCTTCGATTTATCAACAAAGATATACGAGCCGTTGACATTAAAGATCTTGTGGTCAAAGCCATGAAAATGTTTGATGACAATGTAAGAATCGGAGAACTTATTGATTCATTGAAAGAAATCGGTTTCTGGGGAGCAACAGTTGCAGGAGGACTTTCCTCTTCAGTCTTTGATTGTAAAATCATCGATGAAAAAGCAGAGATTGTTGCAAAAACAGAAAAAGAAGTACAAAAAGTAGAGAAAAATTATGAACAAGGATTCTTGACTCTTGATGAAAAGAGAAGATACAACAATAAATTGTGGATTGATACAACAGAAAACCTTGCAAATAAAACATGGGATATTCTTGAAGAAGAAAATCCAGTAAAGATGATTATTAAGTCTGGAGGAGCTCGTGCTTCTCGTGAACAGCTTAAACAACTTTCAGCAATGAAAGGACTTGTTGTTGACCCAATGGGAAAAATCATCGAAGTTCCTACAAAATCAAACTATCGAGAAGGTCTTTCCATATTTGAATATGTTATTTCTGCTCGAGGAGCAAGAAAAGGATTGACTGACTCTGCTCTTAAAACAGCAGACGCAGGATACCTTACTCGTCGTCTTGTTGATGTGTCACATGACATGATTGTAAGAGAAGAAGATTGTCAGACAGACAAAGGTCTTAAAATCACCACAACAGATGAACGAGGAGATAAGTTCGCATTACGTATCAAAGGAAGATTCTTACTACAAGATGCAGTCGATGAAAATAAAAAAGTCATTGTAAAGGCAGGAACCCTATTGAATGAACAAATGGTTGAAGAAATTTTGACTAATGGAGTAAAGAAGGTAATCGTCCGCTCCCCTCTTCATTGTCATTCAAAATTCGGTGTATGTCAAAAGTGTTACGGTATCGATCTCTCAGTGGGAAGACTCGTCGAAATCGGCGTTCCAGTTGGAGTTATGGCTGCACAATCAATTGGTGAGCCAGGAACACAGCTTACGATGAGAGTCCGTCACTTTGGAGGAATTGTTATTTCCGACGTTACACAAGGTCTTCCTCGCGTAGAAGAATTGTTTGAAACACGCACACCTAAAATAGTGTCTCCTATCAGTGATATTGACGGAAAAATATCTGTTCAAGAAGATTCAGAAAAAGAGACCTATACAATTAAGGTTATTCCAACAGATACAACGCAAAAGGAAGAAGAATTTATTGTTCCAATGAGCCAAAACCTTAAAGTAAAAGATGGAGACATTGCCATAAAAGGAACGCAACTTTCTGAAGGATATCTTAATATCCATGACGTCTTGATGGTAAAAGGTCTTAAAACAGCTCAGATGTACCTTTTGAATGAAGTTCAAAAAGTATATGAGTCTCAAGGAATTGGAATTCATGACAAGCATTTTGAAGTTATCATTCGAAAAATGAGTGATAAAGTCACTATTGAAGATGAGGGAGACACATCTTTTATTAAAGATGAAGTGGTATCCAAAATTAGATTTGAGGAAGAGAACAAAAAAGCCCTCGCAATTGGAGGAAAACCAGCATCTGGGAAAGTATCCATTCTTGGAATTACAAAAGCTGCTATTTATACAGATTCTTGGTTGTCCGCCGCATCTTTTGAACAGACAACATCGGTTCTTAGCAATGCAGCAATCAAAAACAAGACAGACTTCTTGCTAGGACTCAAAGAAAATGTTATAATAGGCAGACTTATTCCTGTTACGAAAGAATTAATCGATAAATATTACAATAAATTTGTAGACACTTATGCCAACAATAAACCAGCTCTTGAAACACAAGAGACAAAAGCGAATTAAAAAATCACGTGCAGCCGCAATGAAAATGAGTTTCAATGCCCTTAAACGAAAGTATGTGGAAACAAAAAATCCACTTAAGCGTGGAGTATGTACCGTTGTTCGCACAATGACCCCAAAAAAACCAAATTCAGCTCTTCGAAAAGTAGCAAGAGTAAGACTTTCAAATAAAATGGAAGTTACAGCCTACATTCAGGGAGTTGGACATAACTTGGCAGAACATTCAATTGTTCTTGTCCGAGGAGGAAGAGTAAAGGATCTTCCAGGTGTAAAATATCATATCGTACGTGGTAAATTTGATACTGCTGGCGTTGTTGGACGCACCACATCTCGCTCAAAGTATGGAGCAAAGAGGCCAAAAAAAGCAGCAGCACAGGCTTAATATTATAATTATTTCTCTATGCCAAGACATTCATATAAACGAACCCAAACAAAAAATGACCCAGTTTACAATAGTTTTGAAGTTGCAAAACTTATCAACTATTTGATGATCGGTGGAAAAAAATCAGTTTCACAAAAATTGGTGTACACCGTCATGGAACGCTTCCAAAAAGAAGGGCTTGATCCTATTGAAACACTTGGAAAAGCACTTGCAAACGTATCCCCAGAACATGAAACAAAACCTCGCAGACTCGGAGGAGCTTCATATCTCGTCCCAGTTGAAGTAAGACGTGAAAGAAAACTATTCCTCGGGCTCACATGGATAGTTGATGCCGCACGAGCAAAGACAAATAAAGAATTTCACACATTCGCAGAAAAATTGTATACTGAACTTAAGGATGCTGCACAGAACCAAGGTCAAGCAGTGACAAAACGAGCACAAGCCGAAAAACTTGCAGAATCAAACAAGGCCTTCTCCCACTTAAAGTGGTAATGTTAATTTAAATTTATATTGTATTTATGGCTCAGCAAAGTGTTATCACAAAAAATCGCAATGTCCCTCTAGATAAAATTAGAAATATTGGTGTCATCGCCCATATTGATTCCGGGAAAACAACTACAACAGAACGACTTTTATTTTATACTGGGCGCACATACAAGATTGGAGACATTGACGATGGTGATACACAAATGGACTGGATGCCACAAGAGCGAGAACGTGGAATAACAATCGTATCAGCTGCAACAACAACCTTTTGGAAGGATTATCGTATTAATATTATCGACACTCCTGGACACGTTGACTTCACTGCTGAAGTAGAACGATCTCTTCGTGTACTTGACGGCGGTGTTGTTGTGTTTGACGCAGAAGAAGGAGTACAAAGCCAATCAGAAACAGTATGGAGACAAGCTGACAAATATAGAATTCCACGTATTTGTTTTATCAATAAAATGGATAAGCTTGGGGCAGATTTTGAAGGTACTACACAAGAAATTACTGATAGATTGGGGGCTCATCCTATCATTGTCACTTACCCTATTGGAAAAGAACATGAATTTACCGGAGTTATAGACCTTATGACGATGAAGGCCTTTATTTACGATAAAGATGAAAAGGGTGTTGAATATACGACAACTGATGTCCCTGCACATTTACTCACAAAAGCACAGGAAATGCGTGCAAAGATGGTAGAAAAAATTGCAGAGACTGACGATGTACTTATTGAAAAATATTTAGCCGGAACAGAAATATCAGTTGTAGAATTAAAAGCAGCATTAAGAAGAGCTGTTATTGCCTATAAAGTTGTTCCTGTATACGCTGGTACTTCTCTTCGAAACAAAGGAGTTCAGCCAGTTCTTGATGGTATTGTTGAGTATCTTCCATCCCCTGTTGATTTAAAAACCGTAAAAGGTCTTAATCCAGACACAGGAGCTGAGGAAGAGCGAAAACTTATTTCGGACGAAAAATTCTCTGCAATTGCATTCAAAATTCAACTTGATCCACATGTAGGAAAGCTCACTTATACCAGAATTTACTCTGGGACTCTTGAATCAGGATCATATATTTACAACGTAAACAAACGAAAGCAAGAACGTGTGAGTCGTGTTCTACTTATGCACGCAAACAATAGAGAAGAAATTGATAAGGCGTACGCAGGAGAAATTATTGCTCTTGTCGGACCAAAAGAATTAAGAACGGGAGATACAATGGCTGATGAATCAAGTCCTATTCTTCTTGAACAAATCGTATTTCCAGAACCAGTTATCTCTCTTGCAATAGAACCAAAAACAAAAGCAGATCAAGAAAAATTGTCTTATACATTGCAGAGACTTGCCGAAGAAGATCCTACATTTAAAGTAAAGGTTAATCACGAAACTGGTCAAACAGTCATGTCTGGAATGGGAGAGCTTCATTTGGAGATTCTTGTTGACCGCATGAAGAGAGAAATGAATATGGATGTGAATGTCGGAAAGCCACAAGTTGCGTATAAAGAAACAATCACAAAGAAAGCTGAAATTGATGCAAAATATATTAAACAGTCAGGAGGTCACGGACAATATGGACACTGTGTTCTTATTCTTGAGCCATTAGGGCGAGGAGAAGGATACAAGTTTGAAGATAAAATTAAAGGAGGAGCAGTTCCAAAAGAATTTATCGGCTCAATTGAAAAAGGTATTGTTGAAGCAATGGAAAAAGGAGTACTTCTTGGATTCCCAATGACAGATATGAAGGTATCTCTTATTGATGGAAGTTACCACGAAGTTGACTCTTCTGATATTGCATTTAAAATTGCAGCTTCTATCGGAATTCAGGATGGTTCTAAAAAAGCAGGACTCACATTGCTTGAGCCTATCATGAAAATTGAAGTTACTGTTCCAGATGATTTTATGGGTGTTGTCATCGGAGATCTTTCAAGCAGACGAGGAAAAATTCTTGGGACTGATAAACGAGGAAAATCAACAATTATTAGAGGAAATGCTCCTCTTGCTGAACTTTCCGGATATGTAACAGTGCTTCGATCTCTTACAGAAGGACGAGGGGTTGCATACGTTGAACCATCTCATTACGAAGAAGTCCCACAAGGAACTCTGAAGACACTTTTAGAGAAAAATGCTTCAGCTCGTTCATGAAGACACTTATCTTATCAGATTTACATTTAACTCACGTCTTTAATAAAAGAAAGGCTGCCTTTTTGAAACAGCTTATTTCTTCTTGTGATACCGTTGTCCTCAATGGTGACTTTTGGGATGGATATATAACTACTTTTGACACATTTGTTACTTCAGATTGGAAGAAGCTTTTTCCCCTCTTCAAAGAAAAAAAGACTGTTTATTTATATGGAAATCATGACCAAAAAAGATTCAGCGATGACCGCGTTTCTCTCTTCTCTATTGCCCAGAAAGAAAGCCACCAGCTTAAATTGAAAGAGGTAACATACCATATTGAACATGGACATGTGTTATATCCATGCCTTGAGAAGGTATATCCTCTCTCTCGCAAATCTCTTTATTATGCCAATATTGTGTTCCAAAAGATAGAACACGTTCTTACGTTGCTAAAGAGCCCTCATAACGTCATCTTAAAACAGGCAAATAAAAAAGTTAAAAGTAAGCTAAAAAAACAACAATTTCCTCATTGGTACCTCTGCGGACACAGTCATTGTGCTGAGATTGATAATAAAAATAAATTCGCTAATTCAGGATTCGTACGCTATGGAAAAGCTTCTTATCTTATAATAGATTCGCTTGGCCCCCACCTCCATACAAACCACTACAAATAGTTTGTCCATAGTAAAAAGGTGTTGACATGGTGAACTTTTGTTTACTATACTGGTAAACGATTGTTTACTTACCATTATTTTTCTTATGACAGATAGAATAACGTTGCTCAAACATTTTTATAAAAAACATAGTCGTCTTCCTTCTTATTCGGAAATGCTTAAACTGTTTAACGTCTCATCAAAAAATGCAGTATTTAAGATGATAAATAAGTGGATTGAGGAAGGATTTTTAAAAAAAGAGGAGGGTAAACTAGCCCCAGCTGAAAAACTTTTTGCCCTTCCCTATTTGGGAGTGATCAAGGCTGGATTTCCTATCCTAGCTGAAGAAAATAAAGAGTATCTCTCTCTTGATGACTACCTTATTGGAGACCCTGCCTCTTCATTTCTTCTCAAAGTAAGCGGAGACTCCATGGAAGGGGTCGGAATATTTGAAGGGGATATTGTAATTGTTGAGAAAAAAAATGACGCTTCCCTTGGTACCATCGTCCTTGCTCAAATTGATCGAGAGTGGACTCTTAAAATATTACGACGTGATCGGTCAACGCGTAAGTATTACCTCGTTGCAGCAAATCCAAAATATCCAGACTTTTATCCTCACGAAGATTTACAGATCTTCGGAACAGTAAAGGCGGTAGTGAGAAAATTCAATTAAATTTGAAAATATCTCACCACACAGATATGTTTTCACATTATTCTTGGCCAGAGGCAATTCTCCATATCGATGGGGATGCATTCTTTGCCTCCGTTATGCAATCGGTCAATCCCTCTCTTAAAGATAAACCCGTGGTGACGGGACGCGAACGAGGAATCGCTACAGCAATCTCTTATGCAGCTAAAAAACAGGGGGTGAGGCGTGGGATGACTTTTTCTGAAATAAAAAAACATTGTCCCGATTGCCTTTATATCGATTCAGATTATGAACTTTTTTCTCTTGTGTCAAAACGAATGTTTGATATTATTCGTTCCTACTGCCCTTATGTGGAAGAATATTCTATTGACGAAGGGTTTGCTGATATTAAGGGACTGCGAAGGATGTATCACAAATCGTATGAAGATATTGCACTTATGATAAAAAGCACCATTGAAGCAAAGTTAAATTTAACGGTATCGGTGGGACTTTCTATCACAAAATCACTTGCAAAGCTTGCTTCTTCTTTTCGCAAACCGTCTGGATTTACTCCAGTAAAGGGGAAACATATTGAGTATCTTCTTAAAAATAGACCA
>Ga0209373_10005722_pt1 | contig 10033 bp, 19 predicted proteins | sample Higcelweek5metaG_FD_187173 | JGI IMG/M metagenome (GOLD analysis project Ga0209373, IMG submission 187173) | Freshwater pond sediment microbial communities from the University of Edinburgh, under environmental carbon perturbations - High... | ecosystem: Environmental > Aquatic > Freshwater >...
TCTAGCTTTATATTACTATTCGCATTTGTATCATGCGGGAAGTAATCCATTCCATCCTTCTTTTGTCTGGCCATATGTATCACCTTTCTTCCTTAGCATATATAAACTTCTTTGCCCGTAGCCTTCTGTACCGCTGCCTTGAACTCATCCGCATGGCTGTTGGTATTACTTAAATGCAGCAGATAGATCTGTTTCACCTGGCTCAGATCGTTGGCCTGCAGAATGTCCAGCAAATGTTCAAGGCTCATATGGCTGCTTAGGATACGCTTCTTCAGGTCCTCCTGCATGTATCCGCTGCCAATGCTCTCATGGATGACTTCCATGCTGTAATTGCACTCCGCCATGATGTGCGTGAGTCCCTGGAACCTGTATTTAATGTAATAAGTATCAGTAAAGTACAGCAGCTTCTCCCCGGTCACGCTGCTGCTTACCAGGAAGCCCAATGGCTCCGGAGCATCGTGCTGCACATCAAAGGGCAACACTGTGAATGTACCAATTTGAAGCTGCTGCAGGCTTGCTGCAGCCTTGTAGCGGTACCCGGACAGACCGCAGGCATCCAGCGTGCCTTTACTGGCATAAACATCCACACCCAGCTCGGCAAAGTCTTTCAGCGCCTTACAATGATCCATATGCGCATGTGTGCACAGTACGCCCGAGAGCCGGCAGGCCTTGAATCCGATACCCACCTGTATCTGTTTCATCGGGATGCCTGCGTCCAGCAGGAGGGAGCTCGCTCCGTCGCTTATGTAGTAGGCGTTTCCCGAGCTCCCTGAGGCTAAAATTTTTATATCCATTATGGAAGATCATCCTCCACAGGCGCGGCTGCAGGAGCAGAATCCGGTATGATCTCGGCATCGATAACCGTCTTATTGGCGTTCTCGGATATCTCCTCTTCAACCTCTGCCTCGTGCAGCTCATCATCGGTAGCTTTATATAATTTGATGATCAGGCTGCTATCATCAGATGAATTGATGATATATTTACACGCTTTGCTGATAGCGGTCTTCTTGCACATTTCCGCCATGAATTTACCATGAACACTATCCGGTCTGATGTCACCTTTGTCATTGACCGGGTTGGTCTTGCTTTGTCGCCAAGCCTGCTTGATCTCGTCCAAGGTCATAATGGTAGAGCATTCGCTGCCATCTTTATACAGAACGGTAGCGTAAGCTGCAACGATCTTGCCTTTATCAATATTGGCCAGCTGCTGACTATGCTCGGTGATGATAGTTTTGCCCGACTTTTTAATATACTTCAGTTCATCGCCTTCATATACAACATCACCGACAACATCAATAATGCTGGGTTCTACCGTTTTGGCTACATGAACGGATCCGAAGTATGAGCGCTGCAGCACCAGCTTTTTGCCGTAAACCACAAAGTAGCACTGCTTCTTGACAGGGTTGAGACCTTGCACCACCATGTTCAGCAAAGCATTGGCTATGCTGTTGCGGTCGCATACATCCAGCGCCGGCCGGTGATCCTTATCCTCTACCTCTTGGATGGTCAGCCATGCGGCTTTCATGGCATTCTCCGGGCTGTAATTGGCAGGGAAATTGATCTCTCCCCGCTCCTGAAACTCACGCACCTTCTGTGCAACAACATCAACGGTATCCTTTTTAACTAAAGCCAAATTTGTCATACTATTTATTCTCCTTTTTCATAATTATTGAAGCGGTGGTTATGCCAAATGAAGGGCAAAACCTGTCCGCAAGTGCTTTGTAATTCGGATCCAGTTCAAACGCCTGGAGTGTGGTACGCATGGCCACCATCATAATAGGAACATCGGATGGAGGCATTTCTGAGATGACCGTCATAAATCGCTCAGTGTAGGCAGCAAGAGCTTCCTGAGCTATTTCGCGCGCCATAACATCATTTCCAAGCTTATGTAACAATGCCATCAGTTCGGTATAGCCCTCCTCTTGGCCGGATGATGTTTTTTCGATAACTACTTCTTTCATTTATTTGACCTCCATCCTCCTATTGATGCTATGGTTTGCTTATCTACTCCTGCAACTGCCAATTTGTAAGCTAATTCTAAGCAGTCCTCTTCGCAAAAATTCCAGTACATAGCACCACCCATTTGATTTCTTATATTTACTACTTTTTTTAGTTTTAAAATACCTTCTTCTGGAGTACTAAAATCAATGTCTAGCATTTAGGCTACCTCCACTCTGAGTTGCTGATCCTGTTCACTGACAATCAGCCGGATCACCTGCGCATCAATATCCTGCAGATGGGTAACGCTCTCGGCGTTGTCTACAAAAACCGGCATTGTCACACCGTAATGCTTGCTCAGTGCTGCAATAAGTTCTAAGCCGGCATTGATCCTTGCGGCATTATTGGCCAAGCTGTATGGCACCAATCCGCCCTCTGTAGGAATAAGCACTTCACAGTCTTCCTTAATGCCGCCGTTGACCTGCTGCACAAACAGCCGGAAGCGCACAGTCTTAAAGCGGCTGTTGATGCGTTCATCCAGAGCGGCGACCTTGGTCTTGATGAAAAGTTCACAGAGATATATGCCGCGTTTTCCATCTTCAAATTGGGTGCCCAGCTCCTTCTGCCGTTTGGAAAGCTCCTCGATGCGCTCACGCTGCTTTTGTGCCTGATTCCATTCCTGTATGGTATCGTGCCTTACCTTGATCTCCTGCTCGATAGATTCCAGCTGTGCCTTGAGCGTGCTGTCGTCCGGCCTGGCTGCAGGATCCTCAGCCGATTCCTTGATGCTCTGTATCCTGGCCGTTAGCTCGTTATACTTTGCCGTAGTTTCAAAGGCAGGAGCCTCCGCTGCAGTAGCTTTTTTAAGAGCATCCTGCTTCTCCTCAATGTAAAGGGAAGTATCATCCAGTTCTGCGGATATATCCGCAATACGGCTATTCAGATCGGCTATGATAGGCTTGGAGCAGGTCTCTTCGATCTCTTTACGGATCTTTTCCAGCGTATTGCTCTTCTCAACATTGAAATGCGCTTTTGCCTCTTCTACACGCTCCTGCGGCAGCGTCTGTCCGCAGGCATAACAGACCGTATCACCTGACCATTCGGAGATCTGCGCTGCCTTATACTTGCCGGACAGCTCCTCCCGTCTGGCTGCGTTCTTGGATAGATTTGCTTTGAGAGTACCCAGCTGCAGGGATAATTGCATTTTTTCATTTTCTGCATTGAGAATATCCGTCCTGATCTTGGATGTCTGCTCTAATTGGCGCCGATTTGCTTCCGCAATCTGCTGATTGTAGGCTGTACGGGCAAGCGTGAGCTCGTCCTCGGCTGCGGCCAGCTGCTTAATCTTGGGTGAAGCATTTTTATTCTGAAGTTCCTGCAGCAGCTGCTTTGCATAGTTTTGCTTGTCATAGAAAGCGTAAATTTCTTTTTTTGCTGCATCCGCATCTTTTTCGCTGACACCGGACATAGCCTTTTGCGCCTCATCGATGCGGGCAGGGATCTCGGTAAGCTCTCTATTGATATCAGAGCAGCGCGCCTTTACGATACTTTGGAATTCGTCCACCGTGTAGAACTGATCCACGGTACCGGGCTTGAGAAGTAACTTCGCCAGATCCTGCAGCTCCTTTGCACTGCCGATAATCTCCGCATCAGACATGTCGCCGCACATATCAAGCAATATCTGACGGCGGGCAGTGTAGTGCATGGCCTCAGAAAAATAGAAAGGCATGGTCAGCATTTTGGCGGTTTCTTCCGGGCAAATAGCATTAAGCCGTTCTTTGTACAGCTTCTCCAGCACCGGAACGCCATCGATGAAGTAGCTTTTAGGATTGCCCACAAACTCAGCAGTATTACTGCCGCGGGTCTTGCGCCAGTCTTCTGCCATGACCTTCTTGAGGGTAATCAGAAGGCCGTCGTCCAGCCGGAAGCTGCACTCTACCCAGTGCTCAAGGTTATGGATATCCTGACCGTCAGCGCCTTTAGTCTTTGGGTTAAAGCCTTTGATGTCGGTGGCTGCCTTATCAAAAAGCAGCCAGGTCAAGGCATTAAAAATGGTGGTCTTCCCGGTGGCATTTTCGCCGAATATATCAGCGTTGGAACCTCCCGGTATGAAAGAAAACTCTTTCAGTCCTTGGAAATTATTCAACTTAAGCTGTAACAGTCTCATTGACATTCACCTCTTTTGTGTTATAATTTAATTGTGCATTTTCCTTTCCGCTTTGGTCTGTGTCATCAGCCATGGCGGTTCTTTCTTTTTGGCAATCGCATTTCTCGCCTCGGTCAAGCGATGCTCCACAGTATGGACAAACAAAGTAGTATGGCATTATGTAGTGACCTCCTTTCTACGACTTTGGTAGGCGTTTTTCTAAACGTTCAATCTTTTTTAGAAGCCGCCTATTTTCAGCATTTACTCTAGTAATTTCATCTGTGAGGCGATCCGTAGTTGTTGTACGGTTATACATATTTGAAGGAACAACTTCGCATAGATAAACCGCTTCGCTACTATCAAATTTACTCCCGGTCTGCTCGATCTGTAATATAACATCCGCCGTGTCTCGTATCTCTCTAAGCGATTTCAGAGAAAACCGTGAATATGAATGCGTTTTAACCATTATTGAACTACCTCATTCCTCTCGTATTTTCTAAGAATTCTCTTCTCCACCGTCAGCAGATGCCAATCATACCAGCCGCGAGAGCTCTCCATTTCCCCGTCTTTGCCGATCCTGCAGATTAAAAAGTCACCGACGATAATATCCTTCGGATCCCCGAACCGATTGCAGTAAATGTAGTTGGGCTTCAAGCCTTTCAGTTTACCTTCTTCGTTGCAGATCAGCACCAGATTGCCAGTCAGCGGTAGCATCTCTATGAATCCTCCTACCAGCTCCTGGAGTGTGTGAAGGTCGTCCTTGATTTCTAGCGATATAGGATCTTGGTCAACACGGCAGATTATTACTTGCATTATTTTTCTACCTCCAATCTCAATAATTTTGCTATCCGTCTGATCATCCGCCTGGTGCAATGCTTGTCCTCATTGACTGTGTACAGGCAGGCTCCAGCGACAACAGCCGCGAATAAGATACATATGCCCATTATCACTGTGCCTCCTTCCCAGCTTCGATCTGCCGTTCCAGCTGTGCCTTTTGTGCCAGGGCATCTTTCAGAGCCGTTTCCAACTGCTCAATCTTCAACCGGTATCCGTCGATGATCATGGATAGTTCTTCATATGTAGGTTGCATTTAGATTCCTCCTTCTGATTTGATATTCAATGTGTCTGATCGCCTGATCGATCGTGAGTTCTGTCATCCTCGGCAGTATTACCGGATCGCCTTTCATCAGCCGTGGGAACCATATCAGCCGGCAGCCGCTCAGTCCTTTGCTGGTAGCGATCACCCATGACTCGCAGGGCTTGTCCATCATCTGCATGATCTGATCATAAGAGAGATTGTCAAGCTTCATTACCGGCGTTGCCGCAGTTTTGATCTCCACGTAGGCGATATCGCTTATGTTGTAATCTGCGCCGGCGTGCTGCTTAATCCATGTAAGCGATGCTGCTGTTTGTACGGCGGCCGTGACGGAAGCCTCAAAAGCATAACCGAGAGCGCAACGGGACTTGTAGTACATGGCGGTTACTCCTTCCCGATCGGCTTTTTATCGCACCGATCCATATTGTCCCTGTCCGGACCGTGCCGCATTTCTTCGCTTCGGCTCGCCTGTGCAGCTGACCGCATCAAGCACCATAGCAGGAACAGTATTCCGGCGGTCAGAACGGTGTATATAATGATTCTCATGTGGGTGGCTCCTTTCTGCGAATATTCAAGTCTTTGGGAAGCAGAGATATCATTATTTCAGCAAACATCTTTTCATCTATTTCAGCTAGTTCATAAGAGCGTACAGGCTGGCCGTCAACAAATGTCGTTTTTTGCGCTATTGGTATCGTCACGGGTCACTCCTCCTTTCTTAATAGATCGTTGTTTTTACACAACACCTAGGTCAAAAAAAATTTCGTTTGCAGGTACGCCTGTTGCCTTAACCAGTTTTGAAATAGTCTCTCCGTCCGGGATGGCTATTTCATTTTCTATTTGGTTAATTGTTACACGAGACAAATTAGATAAAGCAGCAAGTTTCTCTTGGGTCAGACCTCGCTCTGCTCTTATTATCTTTAGTCGATTCTTCATTTTATCACCCCCTTATTGTTGTGTTCGCTTAACTGTTGTTTATATTTTACACTTTGGTTAACCTAATGTCAAGCATAAACTACAATTATATTTGATTTTTTCCTTTACTTGCTGTAAAGTACAGTTTACAATATTGTAAAAGGGGTGTTATGTTTGAACAACAATCTTGGGGAATATATTAAAAAAGTACGCGTCAGCAAGGATTTGTCTTTGCGAGAGTTTGGAAATCTATGTGGAATAAGCCATACACACATTGACAGTATCGAAAAGGGTGTTGATTTTAGAACAGGAAAACCTGTCCGTATTACAAATGAAACGCTAGAAAAATTATCTAATGTTTTATCTGTGACGCCTTCGTTTCTACTTAAACTTAGCCTAGGCGAAACCATAGAGCAATCTACCTCAAACAATTCGAATAAAGCCTCGCAAAGTTCTTCCGTCCCCCCTGAGTTTATTGTGTTGGCGCGCAAGGCCGGAGATATGCCGGAAGAGGACAGGGAGCAGCTATACAAAATATTTAATTCTACAATTGATACTTTTTTAGAAAAATACAAAGAGAAACACGATAAGAAGGGGACCAAGAAATAATGCTGCCTGATTTTGATACCGCTACGACTTTGGCATATAAAACACTTCTTGAAGTTACGGATAGGAAAGGTCTATGCTTTCCAACGCGTTATTATAATTTCAATGATAATGGTAAGCCCATAATTATAACGAGTTATGATGAATACGAAAAGTTGACCGGGCAAGATATCAGAAGGTTCACATTAGACCACAAATATGCAGACGGAATTACTTTACGAAACCTTAGATCGGATCTGACTCTCATCCTTATTAACAGCAGAAAATGTACTGCAAGAATGTATCACACAATCCTACATGAAATCGGGCATATAAAGCTTAACCACAAAAAGCACGGCGATATAGAAGAAATTGAAGCTCATCATTTCGCTTCGCAGTTTGAAATGCCCAATGTTGTTTTGGTTCAGCTTACTCTCAGGGGATACCCAATGGATGAAAAATTTTTAATGAAATCATTTGGGGTGAGCAAAGAAGCAGCTACCAAAAAAATCGAATACCTAAATCGTTATATTTTTGACCATCCAAACGATTACGATTATTTAATATTAAAGACCTATGAGGAATATATAGATCAAACCTTTCCGGTTATTGCACCGAAATATAGATACCAGCAGAACGGTTTACTAATAAATACACAAGAAAATATTACCTATAAGTAATAAAAGGAAAAGAAATAAAAGGTTACATATGGAGGTTAGTCATGATAGCAGGTGATATAATTGCTCTAATAAGCACAGTGTTTTTAGCTGTCGAAATATTTCTGATATATATGCAAATTCGTAATCAGATTAAAGAAAGCAATGAGCAAAACGAACGCATTTTAGAACAAAGAATAGAAGAGTACAATAAAATGCGCTGTAAAGAAGCGTTAGATGCTGCGGCATATTATGAAAAAGAAATTATTTCCCTGAATTACTACATACAAGCAGCGGTAGATAAAACACAAATTAAAGAAATTATTGAATCTTTGAAAACATCATGCCTATATGATTTTGACGAAGAAGAATTAAAAAAGAACGTATCTCCTCAAAATATTCAGTTGTATAATAAAATAATTTCTGAATTAGACCCAAGTTCCTTAGCTGCTGCAAGAATGACATATATAAATGATTCTGAAAAAACAGCCATTAATCTAGCGATGTTATCTGGGAAAAACCCAGAAATTAATATTAATGAAGAAAACATTAAGGCGTATTTGCGCAATCAATTTTTTGTAGGTCAAATGGATCTGCTGAATAAATTGGAATGCTTTGCTATGAAATTTACATCAGGCCTTGCTGATGACGATGTTTTATTTCAATCTCTCCATCAAACTTTTATTATGCAAATGAAAATTTGTTATATTGCTATATGTCAATATAATAACAATAGGGTCGATAAAGTATATACTAATGCCATATGTTTATACCGTAAATGGAACGATAGAGTAATGGCACAGATGCAAAAAGAAGAAGACGCTAGAAAATGTGTGGACGTGGATCCCAAAAATAAAATAAGAGACCCGAAGGTCTCTAAGGGCTAAACTTTCTTTTTCTCTTTTGTTTTGGTATCACAGGTTTTTTTCGGGGTCTCTTTCTGTTCCTTCTTCTTTAAATAAGGACTATTAGGAGCTGGCTTTGTTTCCATCGTGTAGCCATTTAGCGAGATATCCCACATAGAAATCACCTCTTAATATATTATGTGTTCTACAATTAATTATATGCGAAATAAAAAATTATTGTTGCTTCTTGTGCCATTATATTAACAAACATATGACTTAATGTCAAGAAATATTAACGAAGTAATAAAGGATAAACTATGAAAGCAGTAATTTACGCCCGCTATAGTTCTGATAAGCAAGATGAATTTTCAATCACGGCTCAAGTACGGGCATGCGAGGAATATGCGCAATCTAAAGGATATCACGTTATAAAAACCTATAAAGATGAAGCGATCAGTGGCAAAGGCGCTAAGACCAGCTCACGGGCAGACTACCAGCGTTTGTTAAAAGACGCAGACAATAAGCTGTTTGATATTATTCTCGTTCACAAGTATGATCGCATAGCACGAAGCCTCAGAGAACACGTAAATCTGGATGCCAGATTAGATGAACACGGCGTAGCACTTGTTGCTGTTGCTCAAAACTTTGGCATATCCAGCGAAGGAAAAATGATGCGAACTATTATGTGGGCTATGTCTGAATACTATATTGATAACCTATCATCCGAAGTAAAGAAAGGGCAAAGAGAAAAGGCTATTTTAGGTAATTTTAACGGTGGAAGGTCACCCTTTGGATACGATATTAAAGATAAAAAGTATATTATAAATGATTTGGAAGAGGCATATGTGCGCAAAATGTTTGATTGTGCGCTAAATAAAAAAGGATATAAAGAATTAATTCAAGAAATGGATGCCGCTGGCGTCAGAGGGAAGCTGGGTAAAAAAATAAATTATTCATCAATATATGAAATCTTACGAAATGAAAAATATGCCGGTACTTATACATTTAGTCTGACGCAAGAAAAAAACCGATGCGACCGCAGAAAAAAACCAAATGCAATCAGAGTTGAAGGGGCAGTTCCTCAGATCGTCAGCAAAGAAGTATTTAATGAGGTGCAAAATATTATGGATCAGAGAAAACAAACAGGGAAGAAAAACAGTTATATGTGTAGTGGATTGGTGTATTGCGGAGTATGCGGCCGTAAAATGCAGGTCAATACCTCCACCAGAAAGGGGCATACTTATAAGAGCTATCGCTGTCCAGGGAGTTGCGGGGTAGGAATTGTAAGGATGGAAAAGGTAGACGAGGAAGCAATGCGATACCTACGCACATTGTTATCAGAAAACAATACAAAACTTATAACGGATGAATTACAAAGCTTCTTAGGGTATGAAATAAGTAGAGTAAATTCATTTAACAAAGCAGTAAAACAGCAAACGGCGGAACTGCAAAAACGCATAGACGGATATATGGACACGTTATCTTTGGGTGGGCTAACAAAAGAGATTGTAGAGGACATTGGAAATAAAATAACCGGACTAAAAAAAGAAATAACCGGATTGCAGGAAACGACTCCGCCAAAGGATTATACGGTGCCACAAATAAAAAACTGGCTTGAGTCTCTGCGCAATACCCCGGATGAAAAAGCTATTCATATGTTAATAGATAAGATAACAATAACAAAGACGGATATAAGCATCGAATCAACGCTTAAATCCGTCGTGTTAGAAAATGGTTGCGGAGGTGGGACTTGAACCACACGACCTTCGGGTTATGAGCCCGACGAGCTACCACTGCTCCACTCCGCGATATTGTGCTCTTTTGAGAACTTCTATATTATATGCACACATAGCAG
>Ga0209373_10005723_pt1 | contig 10032 bp, 8 predicted proteins | sample Higcelweek5metaG_FD_187173 | JGI IMG/M metagenome (GOLD analysis project Ga0209373, IMG submission 187173) | Freshwater pond sediment microbial communities from the University of Edinburgh, under environmental carbon perturbations - High... | ecosystem: Environmental > Aquatic > Freshwater >...
TGGTGAAGATTTTATTGCTGTTCCGCTAACCTTCGACCTTTATTTTTGCTTTAAGGGTTCGATGAAAATCAAAAAGCAGGAGCAAATTTCAACGGGTGAAATGAAAGAGCTCTCCAGAGAGATGAAAGGTGAGGTGAACCGTTTGATTAGCCAGCTCGATATCGATATGAGCCAGATTGATCTTATTAAAAATAAACCGGGAGATAAGCCTCAGGAAATTATCGATTTTAATAGGACAAAGGATGATCTTAAAGAGATGGTCAATTACTTTAAAGATAGGTTGACTTTTTCGATTAAAGAATTGATGGATATTAAGTTAGTTGGTAGTTTTAAACGCCAGCTTATCGAAGTTCAAAAAGTGAGGGAAAAATTCCCCAACAAGGTTTTTCCTTTTTATGCTGCCGATCCTCGGCGTTACAACATTGTTGGTCACATCAAAAAAAATGTTCAAAAAAGCGGCCCGTATTATGGTGTAAAGGTTTATGCTCCAAATGGATATTCGCCTACCGATCCCGACATGCAGAAAATTTACGACTATTGTTCGTCGCAAAATCTTCCAATTACGGCACATTGTTCGCATGTTGGTTTTGCCGGGTTCGAGAATACAATAAGAATTAACGGCATAATTAACGATCCGGAGAAGGGTTTGATTGAGTTGAAGAAAGAAGATTATTCTTTTTCAACTCCGTTCCTTGGTAAAAATTGGGTCGAAGAAAGGGCTTCTGTTTTGAACGATCCGATTATTTGGGAACTGATGCTCGAGAAATTCCCCAATATGAAACTGAACCTTGCGCACTTTGGTAAGTGGCCAAAGGGAAATGTGTGGACCGACAAAATTTTTGAGATGATGCACCGTTTTCCTAATCTCTACACCGATTTGTCGTGCTACTCCGAGAAAGAAAAACTGATCGAATTCAAAGAGTTGTATTGGTCAAAGGCAACCGAAAGTGTTAAGAAACGCTTTATGTACGGTTCCGATTTTTATCTAAATCTCGTTTTTTCTAATTCATTTAACGAGTACTTGAACAACTTCAAAGAAGTTTTTTCTACCGAAGAGTTTAATCAAATTGCCATCATTAATCCACGTAGGTTTTTGGGTATCGACATTTAGTTTCCGAACAGGTTCGCCTTAAATTGATTAATTGTACTTTTATCGCCAGTTAAAATTTGAGTTATGAATTGGGAGCAACTTTTATCGGTTAAACGATTAGGAAAGCCATCGTCGGGGAAAATTACAGAAGAGTCGCGTACTGAGTTTCAGCGCGATTACGACCGTTTAATCTTTTCATCACCATTCAGGCGGTTGCAGAATAAAACCCAGGTTTTTCCGCTTCCAGGCAGTGTTTTTGTTCACAATAGATTAACTCACAGTCTTGAAGTGGCTAGCGTTGGCCGTTCGCTTGGCAATATGATTTCGAGAAAGCTGAAGGCAAAAGGTATTCAACACGATTTAATCGACGAAATTGGTTCTGTTGTTGCTGCTTCGTGCCTGGCTCACGACTTGGGCAACCCACCGTTTGGTCATTCGGGCGAAGATGCTATAAAAGAGTTCTTTCAAAATGGATCGGGGCAAGAGCTGATTTCAAGATTTTCGGTAGCTCGCCAAAAAGATTTTACTTGTTTTGATGGAAATGCAAATGCATTTCGTTTGCTGAGCCATCAATTCAAAGGTCGCCGCGAAGGTGGTTACGATCTTACATACACTATGTTAGCGTCAATTGTAAAATATCCTTACGAATCAACTTTGGCAACAAAGCCAAAATTTGGGTTCTTTCAATCGGAAAAAGAGATATTTGAAATGATAGCTCTTGAAACCGGGCTGCAAAAAATTGATGCCGATGGAATTAAATATGCCCGTCATCCGTTAGTTTTTCTTGTTGAAGCGGCCGACGATATCTGCTATCAAATTATGGATATCGAAGATGCTCACAAGCTTAAAATATTGTCGCACAAAGAGACAATGGATTTGTATCTTAATTTCTACGATCAGGTTCAGGATAAAACTATTCTTGACGGAATTGCCAAAACATTGAACGTTGTAACCGATCCGAACGAACAGATTTCGTACTTGCGGGCACGTGTAATTGGTTTATTGGTCGAGAATTGTGTCGATGCATTTATGTCGAATTACGATTCTATTATGGCTGGAGCACAGAAAAAATCGTTGATAAAGGAGATTTCACCCGTTGCATCAAAAGCAATGAAAGAGGTTGTTGATGTTTCGGTAAACCGCATTTATTGCCATTCTACTGTTGTTGCTGTTGAACTTGCCGGTTTCAGAATTATTTCAACTTTGCTCGAAAGCTTTTCGAATGCAATTTTGCACGAGAGCAATTACGGGAAGAAGTTGCTAAAAATGTTTCCCGACCAATACGATGCTTCAACTGGCGACGATTACACAAAACTTCAGTCGGTTGTCGATTTTGTTTCGGGAATGACCGATGTTTACGCCCTCGACTTGTACCGAAAAATTACCGGTATGAGTTTACCGTCGCTCTAAAAATTGTTTGAACATTAAACAAAATGGCGACTTAAGCTTTTTTAAATGACTGGTTTTTGGTTGCTGCGGCGAAAAACTATATTTTCATGTTTTTAAATTACAGATGGAACACATTGCCAACTTACATAACCTTGAAGAATTTCAGGATTTTGATAACCTAGCGTTAATTGCGAAAGAGGTTGTTGAGGGTTTTATTACCGGACTTCACCGAAGCCCATTTCACGGTTTTTCGGTTGAATTCTCTGAACACCGGCAATATAACGAAGGTGAATCGACAAAAAATATCGACTGGAAATTGTATGGCCGTACCGAAAGGTTGTACGTAAAGCAATTTGAAGAAGAAACAAATCTTCGCTGTCAGTTGGTTATCGATACCTCTTCGTCGATGCTTTTTCCTTATCAGAAAGGGAAGGGTTTTCAGTTGAACAAACTTGCATTCTCGGTATACTGTTCTGCGGCAATAATTTATATGATGCGTCGTCAGCGCGATGCGTCGGGGTTAAGTCTTTTCTCCGATAAAGTTGATTTTCATGCTAATGCGAAGTTGTCGTCTGTTCATCTCGATTTGCTTTACAGCACGCTTGGCAATTTGTTGAAACCCGAAAATATTGGGTTGAAACGGGGCACTAATTCTATTGATGTTTTGCATCAGATTGCTGAAAATATTCATAAACGTTCGCTGGTTATTATCTTTTCCGATATGATTGAATCTGCTGATCCTGATCAGGTTTATCAGGCACTTCAGCATCTCAGGTACAATAAGCACGAGGTGGTTCTTTTCCATGTTACCGACAAAAAGCACGAAGAGGAATTTGTGTATTCAAATCGGCCCCACAAGTTTGTTGACTTGGAAACAGGCGAGGTGATCAGGATTAAACCGCAGGAAATCAAGCGGCAATATGCTCAAATGATGAAAGAGTATGTTGAGGACTTAAAGTTGAGGTGTGGCCAATACCAAATCGATATTATTGAAGCTGATATTAATGAAGATTTCAGGCAAGTGCTTCATTCTTATTTAATTAAAAGAGGCAAGCTTTCATAACTAGGAGGTAATAATAAAATCTACTGTTTCAATTTTCATTTTTGAAATAAAAAACATGAAGACTGATTCCCTTTCTTCTGGATTGTCGATATAAACTAGTATGAAAGATGGAGCATCCCAGTTAATTTCTTCTGAACTAACATAATAAGCCTCTTCGAAATCAACATTTTCAACATCGATAAAACCTTCAACGTAGATTCCCGCATCATCAAGATAATCGATTTTGCTTTTCAGAAGTGTACCTTTTTTCCAGATCCAGACATAAGGATGATCGTTGTCTCTCAGCCATTTAGCCTGATATTCGGTTTTTAGGGTATGGCAGGGTGTTGAATTATATTGACCACAAATTTCGGTACTGTCCCAATCGAGCAAAATTTCAGGAAGTTTTTTAATTGTTACATCGCAATCTAACCATCGAAGCCAAAATTCATACTCCTCGGGGAAATCGCCTTGGGTGAACATTCCAAATTCTTTTATCAGGCTCTTTTTGAACAAAACAGATGGGGTAATAACCGGCATCCCAATAAAGCGATTATTGTATATCTCTGACGATGAAGTGAATGAATTTAGCCATTCGGTATAGTTTTTTGTATCATAATTTGGCAAACCTTGTGGCGCGTAATTGATAAGACAAGAAACCACTTCAACAGGATTTTCTTCAATGAAATTAACTTGTTTTTCTAATCGTTCGGGGTGAGAAATGCAATTGGAATCCATAAAAGCAACGTATTTGCCGTTTGCAATTTTAATTCCTGCGTTCAGAGCGTTTGAAATGCCTTCCCGGGGTTCGTTTACAAGGGTAATTCGCTCATCTTCACCCGAATTTAGCCAAGCAATATTTGAACTTTGATCGGTAGAATTGCTGCTAATAAGAATAAGTTCAAAATCGGTAAATGTCTGATTTAAGATACTTTTTATTGCCTTATCCAAAGTTGCTTCTGCATTGTGAAAAGGGAAAATTACTGAAACTGCCGGCAATTTTTCTTTCATGATTGAGTCAACTCCCTGAAAATTGATTCAACACTGTTTGATTGTTCTGCCATTGTTAGCATTGTCCAGTTGTTTCTTACTGTTATTTCAAAAAGCTTAGGACGAATATCTTCTTCAATTGAAGAATGTATAATGTATTCATTTTTAGTGTTTCTATCAACTTTACTAACAAATGAAAGTGAAGAAAGAGCTGTTTCTGAAATATCTTCCTTGACAGCGAAAACAACCTGTTGCCCTTTTCTTTTCGACCATTTTTTTATTTCGTCGGAAGTGTCGTCGGCAACAATTATACCTTTATTGATGATGATAATTCTGTTGCATAGGGCTTCAACTTCCTGCATAATATGAGTCGAGAGCAGAACTGTTTTGTCTTTGCTTATGTCTTTGATTAGCGATCGAATTTCGTCGAGTTGGTTTGGATCAAGGCCAGTTGTTGGTTCGTCGAGAATTAAGACCTGGGGGTTGTGAATCAGCGATTGTGCTAAGCCTACGCGTTGTTTGTATCCTTTTGAAAGAGCTCCAATTTTCTTCGACGATTCGGGCAGCAACCCAGTCATATCAATCACATTATCAATGTGTTTGCTGATATTTTTGAGCTTATAAAACCCTGCCGCCATAGCCAAGTATTCGCGAACATACATTTCGGGGTAAAGAGGGTTTTGCTCGGGCAGATAACCAATTTTTGACCTGAAACCTGTGTCTTCGGCATTCACTTTTTCGCCTGCGATCCATGCATCTCCTTCGTCGGCAGGTAAATAACCGGTAAGAATTTTCATCATTGTTGATTTGCCAGCACCATTCGGGCCAAGAAACCCAACAATCTCTCCCGAGTGAATTTTGAAGTTCACTTTTCCGAGTGCAACCTGTGAGCCATAAAGCTTTACTATGTTTTCAACAACAATTGACATTTTACAAATGTAACAAGTAGGGTTTAATTCTGTTATACCAACTTACAATTTTTTCGAACGACTAAAACCTTAAATTGTTTGTAATGATATTAACGAAGTGACTTATCAGAATTGAGCTTGGTTTCATTTACAAAATCGCGCTGTGCTTTTACAACATTAATTAAATTTAGGAGCAAGCTTTTTGTTTCAGAAATTATATTTAGATAAAGAACAGAATTGCGTGTTGAAACAGAATTGTTTTTGATTCTTTTGATTTGGTTTTTTTCGAGGGTTTTCAGTTTTTCGACAAGTAAATCACGTTTTTCTATCAATTCTTCAAGATCATCAAAACGTTTCTCTTTCAACAAGTGTAGCGAATAATTAAAAAAGTTGTTCAGTTCAATCGCGAAATCGTTGAATTGTGCAATTTGCTCTTCACTAAAGGGTTTATGCTTGTTTTCAAAGTGTGTGTAAACAGGTTTTACAACATAATTTATTGAGTGGGCCATTTCGCGGAGGTAATCTACAATCTGAACGTAATAATGCCCAGTTTCAATTTGATCTTGCTGAAGTTTCTGGATGCTTTTAAATACGTTGTTTTTGAGCTGTTTCGCATTCGAATTGAACTCCTCTACCTCAAGCATCGCACTTTTTAATTGTTGTTTATCATTATTAAAGAAGCCTTCAAAACATAGGAAGTATGCTTTCGAAGTCGAGATAATAGCTTTAACAGTATTTCTGTTGCATTTTTCGACAATATTTGTGTCGTTTTCGTTTAAATCGGCCATTTCTTCGTCCTCTGTATCCTCTTCAATTTTAGCTTTTTTCTTGAAAAAAAATTGCGAATATATAATGATAACTATTACGATTAAAGGTAATACTATTTTTGCAAAGCTCCCATCCCAAATTATCAGTTCAACTATAATTAGTGCTACTGAAATTAAAACGCTAGCAACCATTAAGTTCGATGCTACTCTTAGTTTGCCGAATGCAGACTGCTGTTGAACCGAGATTGTAATGCCAAAAGGTGCAGTTTCAAATTGATGGTCAATAACTCTTGATGCACTTTTAGGTGTTGTCTTATTCATTTGTTTGTTGGTTTTCAATTATTTATAGGATGGTTTTCCCATTATAATAATTCGTGCAAAATTACGTGCAAATTTCCAGCTGAATATTGCCTCTTATTTAAGAAAAAGTTAAGTAAAAGTAAATTTATAATTTGGAAATAAAGCCATCGCTTTTATCTTAAATTTGTTGTACTTTTTGTTGATCGCCAAATGTTAAGATTTTATTGAAAAGAATTAAACAATACTTGTGCCTATGAAGAGCTTACGACCAAAGGTTATTGCATTCTGGATATCGATTATTTTATCGGTTTTAATAACTGCAATAGGATATTTGTTTCTGAAATACTTAAAACTTGATTCATGGTTAATCATAGTTTTGTTCGTGGTCTTTCTAGTTACGATTTTCGTTATTACAAGTTACTTTGTTAATAGGTTGATTGAAATTAAGTTAAGGCCTATTTTCAAAATTATTAGAGATGTTCCTGTTGGTAAAGTCAGATCGCCAAAAGAGTTCGACAAGCAGAAAATTTTTAGTAACGACCTTAATGCCGAAGTTACCGAATGGGCTGCATTGAAGCAAGGTGAGATTAAGCGATTAGAAGAACTTGAGCGCTACAGGAAAGAATTTGTTGGAAATGTTTCTCATGAACTCAAGACTCCAATTTTCAACATTCAAGGTTATATTCTTACATTGATTGATGGAGGAATTGACGACCCCAGGATTAATAAACTTTATCTTGAACGAACAGTGAAAAGCATCGATCGGATGATTTCGATTGTTGAAGACCTGGAATCTATTAATAAACTGGAATCGGGAGAGTTAAAGCTTAAATTGGAACCGTTCAACCTTATTCGTTTAGTTGAAGATGTATTCGAAATTGAGGTTATGATTGCCCAAGAACGCAAAATTAGTTTGGAGTTCAGTACTCGGATAGACAAACCTGTAAGAGTATATGCCGACAAAAAACGAATCATGGAAGTTATTAGCAATCTGGTTGTTAATGGAATTAAATACGGAAAAAAAGGTGGCTATGTAAAGGTTGGTTTTTTCGAAATCGACAACCATGTAGTTGTTGAGGTACAAGATAATGGAATAGGTATCGATAAAGAAAATTTGCCTCGGGTTTTTGAGCGCTTCTACCGGGTCGACAAGCATCGATCGAGAGAACAAGGGGGCACCGGGTTAGGTTTGGCAATTGTGAAACACATTATTGAAGGCCATGAGCAGACCATAACCGTAAAAAGTCAGCCCGATGTAGGCACAACCTTTAATTTTACACTTCAAAAGGCCGACATTTAAGTTTTTTTCCTTAAGTTTAATCCAATCTTGATTAAGTTTAAGGGCTTGTTAATTATCTTTAAATTTCAAAATTGAAAATCATGAGCGACGAGAAAAAGATATTGGACGAAAAGACGATTTTATTGGTAGACGATGAGGTTGATATTCTCGAATTTATTAGTTATAATCTTGAAAAAGAAGGATATAAAGTTTACACCGCTCAGAACGGAAAAGATGCTATTAGAATAGCTGAAAAGAAAGAACCCGATTTGATCATTCTTGATGTAATGATGCCTGAAATGGATGGTATTGTTACTTGCGAAGAACTTCGGAAAATTCCTAAACTCAAAAATACGGTAATAGCTTTTTTAACCGCTCGCAGTGAAGATTATTCTCAAATTGCTGGTTTTGAAGCTGGTGCTGACGATTATATTACCAAGCCAATTAGGCCAAAGGTTTTACTTAGTAGGGTTAAAGCTTTAACTAAAAGATCTCAGTTGGTTGAAGAAGAGGTGAAAGTTGTTGACGATTTTACAATCAATATCGGAAGCCTTACAATTGATAGGGAGCGCTACATGATTACCGTTGCAGGGCAGGATATGGTTCTACCTCGTAAGGAGTTTGAACTTCTTTCGTTACTTGCATCCAAACCAGGAAAGGTGTTTACGCGCGAAGAAATATATTCATCTGTTTGGGGCGAACAGGTTATTGTTGGCGATCGTACAATCGATGTTCATATTCGCAAACTTAGGGAAAAGATCGGCGATGAGCACATTAAAACCCTTAAGGGTATTGGCTATAAATTTGTTGATTAAAAGCGACTTAATTTTTTCTTATTGTGGTCAGATGATCACAATAAGAAAAAACATGCAAAGTAATCCTAAACCAAATCCTGCATAAACTTGTGCAGGGTTATGTTTTTCGAGATAAATACGAGAAGAAGCGATCACTCCTGAAATTAGGAGTAACGCAATTATCATTCCTAAGAAATTCATACTATATTTTAAGTTCAGGGCAAGTAATGTTCCTAGCAATGCACCAATTGCAGCTGTGTGACCAGAGATTTTCCACCTTGTTGAAATTAGGGCCAAAGTGGTTACTATTATAGATGAACCAATTAGAAGCAGTTTGAATATTCCGGGTAAAGGTAATTTCCCCAGAAACTGAGCTCCCAAAAAAGTGCTGAAAGCAATGAAAATATAAGGGATGATTCTCTCGTAGTGCTGATTTTGGAACTTTAAAATCTCAGGGTTCATAGAGGTTAACAGAATGAAAAGGCCAGGCAGCAAGCACGTTGAAACAAAGACAACACCAACAATAATTGCTTTAATTTTGTCGGTATAAAATTCAACTCCAGGAATTTGGTTCATGATGACCAAGAATCCAAGAGTTGGAATTATCAGAGGGTTGAAAATGTTGGATATCGATTGGGCTATCTTTTTTGAAATATTATCAGTCATTGAATGATCGGATTGATTTATAGCTCTTTTCTAAGGCGGGCAACTTGAATATTTAGCTGCTCGCGGTATTTTGCGATTGTGCGCCGAGCAATAGGAAATCCTTTCTCTTTAAGAATTTCGGCCAGGCGGTCGTCGGTAACCGGATGCTGTTTATCCTCATCAGCAACAACATCTTGAAGTATTTTCTTAATTTTTCGTGTCGAAACTTCTTCGCCCGATTCGTCTTGCATCGATTCGGAAAAGAAATACTTTAATGAATAAATTCCGAAGTTGGTTTGAATATACTTACTGTTCGAAACCCTTGAAATGGTTGAAATGTCGAGCCCGGTTTTCAGTGCAATATCCTTCAATATCATAGGTTTGAGCTTCGACTCGTCGCCATCGATGAAGAAATCGTGCTGGTATTCAATTATGGCATTCATGGTGATAAGCAACGTTTGGTGGCGTTGTTTAATGGCATCGATGAACCATTTTGCCGAATCGAGTTTCTGCTTCACAAACATTACCGCATCTTTCTGATCTTTCGATTGTTCTTTGCGGTTTTCGCTGTAAGCTTTCAGCATATTGGCATAATGCCCGCTGATTCGAAGATCGGGAATATTTCCTTTTGTTAATGAGGCGCTTAGGTGCCCGTCGTTTGTTTCTAAAATAAAATCGGGCATAATGGTTTGATCGCCCCTGTTGAGCGGATTGCTGTATGCACTTCCTGGCTTTGGGTTGAGCTTAACAATTTCATCAATTGCATCGCGAAGATCGTCCTCATCGATGTTCAAACGAGCAATAATCTTGTCGTAATGTTTCTTTGTG
>Ga0209373_10005724_pt1 | contig 10032 bp, 5 predicted proteins | sample Higcelweek5metaG_FD_187173 | JGI IMG/M metagenome (GOLD analysis project Ga0209373, IMG submission 187173) | Freshwater pond sediment microbial communities from the University of Edinburgh, under environmental carbon perturbations - High... | ecosystem: Environmental > Aquatic > Freshwater >...
TGTTTGGGTCTTTTTGGTAACTTTGCCAAGATAGTTGTACGAAAGCTCGGTTACAGTCCCGTTTTTCTCAATCACCTTGATGACTTGATTGAGCGTATTGTAAAGATACGCTTTGATATTTCCTGTTTGGTCTTTTTCACCAACCACTCTATTGTCACGATCATAGAGGTAGGAGGTGGCAAGGATCTTTCAAGTGGTTGATATGATCTTTTTCAGGATGAGATTATCATTTTTGTCATAGGTGTTTTCTACTCTGTTTCCGAGTGCATCGATGATGATTGTGTTTCTTCCAAACTCATCGTAGGTGAAGGTAGTAGCATGTCAGAGAGGATTTATGAGTCTCACGAGTTGTCCTTTTTCGTACTCGTATTTGGTCGTATGGTTTTTCCCAGAAGTGAGATCAAATACGGTATCTTCGGTTGGATGTCAGAAAACATCGTAGGTTTTTTCTTGTTTGGAAAGGAGCTCTCCGTCAGCATTGAAAACACTCGTGCGGATGACTTTTCCAGCTTGGTTGTATTCAAGCGTTGAGGAGTTTCCAAGAGCATCAATGATCTTGGTGACTTCATCAAAGAGGTTGTACCCAAGCTTGGTCTGGTGTCCAAGAGCATCGGTGATCTTGGTAATATTTCCGTTTTGATCGTATGTGTAAAGTGTTGTGATCCCTGCTTTGGTTGACTGGATCACTCTATCAAACTCATCATACTGATAGGTTTCTTCTCTTCCATTGGGAGCTATAATTTTTGTCACATTTTCATTTCCATCATATTCAAATTTCGTGGTTGCCTTGAGTTCCTCTGAAATAGGAGTTTGAATTTCTACCAGATGGTCAAGGACATCATAGATTCTTTTTTGAACGAGAGGTGGGGTACTCTCAAGGTGTTGCGTGGTTTCAAGGAGATTGCTATTTGCATCATACACTGACTCTGAAATCATTCACTCAGGTGAGATTGATTTCACGAGTTGACGAAAATCATCGTATGTGAACGTATGGGTGTTTCCATTTGCATCAGTAAAAGAAGCAATATTTCCCGCTTCATCATACGCAAATGTTTTCACTCTCGTTTCTAATGCACTTACTTGGCTCATCTTGATGAGTTTTCCGTCTTGGTATTCGAGCAAGGTTTCAAGTCAAAGAGGATTTTGAGTCTTCACGAGTTCTCCGTACTGGTTGTATTCGTAGGTGGTAATCAAACGCTCCTCGCCATTTATTGTGATACTTTTGATGATATTTCCTTTTTCATCGAGCGTATTTTCAACCTCAGCTCCAGAGGGTGACACGATGTGAGTAGGAGTATCAAAGGATGTGGCATATTCATAACGTGTGGTGCGAGTTGTCTCTCCAACAAGTGATTGTGTGAGAAGTCTTCATTTTGTATCGTAAGAGTATTCCATCTTGTTACCACGGGGTTTTGTTTCTGAGAGCATTCTTCCTGCATCGTCATAGGTATAGTGAAATGTTACGGTTCAAGACGAAGTTTCCACTCCACGAGAAACGGTATTTCCTCTTTCGTCAAAGGTGTAGAGGGTTTGATTGTTATTTCTATTGGTGGTCTTGGTGTTTGTGACTTTGTCTCCATCAAGGGTATACTCAAACTTCAAAGTTCCGTTCCCGTATTTTTGTTCGAGGACTCTATCATTTTCGTCATAAATGTTTTCTACATAGAGTTGTCCTTTGCTATCAAAAAGCTTGGTAAGATTGTGATTAAGTTTTTGATTTTCTTGATTGACAAGGTATTCAAAAGTGATGATTTTCTTACCCGCACCCTTTCAAATCTCAATCCCTACAAGGTTTTGATTTTCATCATATTGAAAAGAAACTTGGTCTCAAAGAGAAGTCGTAATACTCTCCAAACGTTTCTCATCATTGTATTGGTAGGTGATGCTCTGTCACAAAGCATCAGTATTTTCTACTAATCTCTTTTCTTCATCGTATGTATAGGAAAGGGTATTTCCAAACCTATCCGAGGAAGAAGCAAGCTTGTTGTACGCATTGAAAACACGTCTTTCTCAAGAATCAAAATCTATCTGATAGTTTCCCTCTTCTCCTGTGAGAGTGGCACGAATAGACTCGTTTCGATAGGTTCACGATTGGGTGAGAGAAAAACTGATTGGTTGGAATTTTTCATTGATAAAGACGAGAGCTCCACTCTGTCAGGCAGAGATCATCTGGTTTTGGTTGTGACTCCAATTCTTTCACAGCATGCCATCATAATCTACCTGAGATGAATAGTTGATTTCAAAAGTGTATGCAGATTTTCACCTTCAAGGAACTGCCAAAATGGTATTATTGTACGCAAAATCTCCAGTAACAATATTTACTGGATCTCAGAGATCTCAAGCATAATTTGGAGTGCTTGGGATAAGAATATTGGAAGAATTCGGGGTGTACGTCTTATCTATTTTATGCTCTATAGGAAAATCAGGAGTATAAGTATAGATACTTGGTTTTTGATAGGATTTTACAAAAGCAAATTCATTTTGAAATATTTCTTTTTTGCCTCTGTAGGAATATCATGCTTCTAAAGTTTGTGTCGTTGCAAGGACTCTTCCATTTCCATAAGAATAATCGATATAGGTTGGTTCATTTCAGCCAATATAAGCAATAACGGTTTTTGCATTCACATTATTAGGAAGAAAATATCCATGTGTTGCCCAATACCGTTCTTGGAAGTATGTGGCATATTGTCCATCTATTCTATGTGGAGTAGAAATGATTGGGTGAATCAAATCTATCATCTGAATATCATTTGAATAGATTGTATATTTTTGAACTCATCAAGGCAAGATCCCATTTGATTCTCAATCTTCCCGTCAGTGATCTCCTACATGTGCTATCAAAAGTCATCCTTTTTCAACAAAATTATCTATTCTGGCTTTATGTTGTTTGAGTACGTCATAGTACCCTTGTGGTTGGTCGGAGGGAATAATAATCGCTTTATAATCATCCAAGTTTACATTTGGAAGTGAGCTTGAAAGTATGGAATGGTACGGGATTCACTGTAATGATAATTCTTCTGCATTGGCATTTGAATTCCAAGAAATAAAATCCTGAATGAGTAAGACTCGATTTTCATCGACTCCTGATGTTTGAAATGCCATCATCATACGACTCTGTGGAAGAGCTTTTGGCAGATTTTCCTCTGCCTCTATTCATGAAAAAGATGTTGGTCTCTTGGTGGTATCAAAAAGAGGTTCAGGGGTTAATGATCCAGTCAAGACTTCTCAAGTGTTGGAATCTATACTGAGTGTTTCCTCAACTCCCTGACCCGAAGAAATATTTCAAGAACTGGTTTCCTGAGTGGTATCGGAAGAGAGACCACTTCACGTACTGAGGTCTCAAGTAGCAAAACTGAGTGAGGTACACAATAGTACTCATAATCCTCAAAGGATTTTTAACATTTTGTTTTTTGTTTTCATAGAAAAAAATTAATTTATAAAAAAACCCAATAACTGAAAAGCTTCTTGCATACACGAAAACAAACCGCTAAGAAATAAGAATTAAAATAACCATTAAGAATTAAAATAACCATTAAGAATTAAAAATATTTGTGTATAACACTGTATAAGTTTTTCACATTTTTTCTGGTTTGTCAAGTAGTTTTTGTATAGTCAATAGTCACACTCTCCTTTTCTTGAAGGAAATACGAAGACGTGCCCTTTCCGAGTTTTAGGAACATCTTTTTCATAGACTCCTGCCTCCATAGAAATGACAGACTTTGCTCCTGCTCCTTCCTTTGGCATTTATTTGCATTTTTTTACTTTTTCAGTACAAATATCTCCATATTTCATCCTATAACCCTTGCCCATCTATGCTCTCAGAAGAACTTGTCAACAAACTCAGATCCCAGTCAAGTGACGGAGAAATGACTCCCGAATGCAAAAATCTTGAAAAAAGACTCAAAAAAAAGGTCATTGGTGCCATCAAAGATTTCAATATGATTGAGGGGAATGAGACCATTCTTTTGGGAGTTTCGGGAGGAAAAGACTCCATGCTTTTGGGGTATCTACTCAACGAAGTGAGAAAAACTGCAAAAGATAAATTCAATATCAGAGGAATTTATATTTTCAAGGATTTTCTCATCAACTGTGATATTATGTTTGAAGAAAAAAGACAGTACTTTGAAGATGTGCTTGGAATTCCTCTTGAAAAGGTAAATATCAACATCCACCCATGATCAAAACTCTCCGAAGGAATCGGAAAATCCTGTCAACGGTGTGCATACGCTCGTAGAATAGCGTTGATGAAACTCTGTGCGAAATATGGTGCCACAAAAATTGCCTACGGACACCATATGGACGATATTGTCGTGACCACGTTTATGAATATGATTGCATGAAAAAAACTCAAAATCATGCCCCCTATGAACCGTATGAGTGGGGGAGATATTGCCTTTATCAGACCACTTGCATACGTCAGAGAAAGCGAAGTGATGCGTTTGGTGATGGCTCGTGGAATCCCTTTTTCAGGATGTAACTGTCCGGTAGGAGAAGACAAAACCAGAAACCGTATCAAAAGAAATCTCGTACGGGAAAACGAAAAACTCTTTCCAAAATTTGTCGAAAACACCTTTCGGGCATTTATCAAGGATTTCCGTGAAAAATACGAGAGCACAGGATTCAAGATGTAGTGAGCGTTCTCTTGTTTCAAGGCACGAACATACAAGCAAAGGAAAAGAGTTGCATCAACAAAAATCCCTCTCGGGATTTTTGTTGATGCCTTTTTACGGTGGAAATGGTATTTTTTTTATAAATATTTTCCATATTTTCCGTAAAAAGGAATTATCAAAATTTTCAAGAGAAAATTTTGATAATTCACATTTTATGGCTCCCCTTCACCTATTTTAGGGGAAGGGGTTGGGGGATAGGGTAATGAAACGTGACAGAAAATTATGAGCAGTTTTCCATAAAATAATATAAAAACTGAAATTAATGTAATTTGGTATTAGACGCAATGCATTGCGTCTCTACTTTTCACTTTTCTTCTTGCGCTCACTTCACGTTTATCTTGTAAACAGATTCTGAGCAAAGCCCAGAATGACAAGTGTTTTATCTTGCTCTTGTAGCTTCTACTTTTTTCTTTTCATCTGATGCAACCACTCAAGTGCTTGGAGCGGGGTGAGATTATCAAGGTCGAGTGCTTGGAGTGCTTGGTCGAGCTGAGATGGACGATAGACAATCTTTTCCTCGATTTTTGGAAATGAGGTGAGCGTCAGTTGGGAAAACGGATGTGTATTTTCAAAATTTTTGAGAAAGACATTTGCCTCGTCAAGGACTTCTCTTGGGAGTCCAGCAAGTCGTGCTACTTCGATACCATAGCTTTTTTTGATGCTTCATGGGACTATTTTTCTTAAAAAGACGATATTGTCTTCGTTGTCGGAAACTGCTACACAGAAATTTTTGACTCATGTGAGCTTTTTGGATTCGTCCACGAGTTCGTGATAGTGAGTGGCAAAGAGCGTTTTGGCTTTGATTTGGTCATGATTAAACCTCAGAATTGCCCACGCAAGACTCATTCCATCGTAGGTCGAGGTTCCCCTTCCGACCTCATCGATGATGACAAAACTCCTCTTGGTAGAATTGTTGAGAATATTGGCAACCTCTTGCATCTCCACCATAAAAGTCGAAGACCCTACGGCGAGATTGTCACTAGCTCCGACTCTCGAAAAGATCTTATCGGTGAGCGGGATACTGGATTCTTTGGCTGGCACAAAACTTCAAATATGTGCCAAGAGCACGATGAGAGCATTCTGTCTGAGATAGGTGGATTTTCCTCACATATTCGGTCAGGTGATAATCGACACAAAATGTTTTTGGTCAAAAAATAATTCATTGGACACAAAGTTTTTCTCGATTTGTTCGATGACAGGATGCCTTCCTCAGACGATAGAAAGGTCATAATTGCGATGTATGGTCGGTTTGGTGTAGTTGTTTTTGAGCGCTACCCATGCGAGATTGGTATGAAAATCCAGCCTTGCGGTTTCTTGGGCAACATGTTTGAGCTCGGAAAATGATTCAGTGACGATATCACAAAGTTTGGAAAAGAGTTCCTGTTCGCGTTCGGTGAGTTTTTGTTCGGCTGAAAGCATTCTCGTTTCAAAATTTCCCAATTCTGGAGTAGTATATCTTACCGCATTCACGAGGGTGGAAATTTGACGGAAATACTCCGGTACTTTTGACTTCGCACTGAGAGAAACTTCGATAAAATATCCCGAAACTTGGGTGTATTTGACCTTTAGAGTAGAGATTTTGGTGTCTTCTATGAGCTTTTGAGTGTACTCATTGAGCCAATCATGCCCGTGCTCTACGAGTTGCCTCGCATCATCAACTTCTGCGTCATATCCGCAACGTATCATTTGCCCAATTGCAAACCCCGTCGGAGGAGTTTCGTTGAGTATGTTTGCAATCGTTTGAATAGTATTTTCTAAATAATCCATACTCTAGCTTGAAAAATAAAAAAATATTTTATAATCACACTATAGCAATTTTTAATTTTTTTTCAATTTTCAAATGATTAAAGTAGGAGATAAAGATACGATTATAGATATTGTGAATAAGATGAGTGACTGTGATGAGCCAGAACTTATCCTTGATTTCCCCAAAGAACACCCGATTCTCCACAATTATATGTCTTTGAAAATACTCAAAAACAAAGCCTGAGCAAAACGTATTACCATCGTGAGCTCAGATATTATTTCCAAAAAAATCTGAACTCCTCTCGGAATTCATTATACTGTGGTCAGAGACGAAGAGTATCTCAAACAAAAAAACTACAAACAAGAACTCCTCAAACACAATTTCACCTATTGGGAGTATTTTGTCTTTGAAATGAAAAAGTATTGGGCAAGATTGGTCAATTTTATCGGAAGAAAGACAGGAATTGAAAGACTCAAATACTACAATCCGTACAACACCTTCAAAGCAAGTGGGCTTTTTGTGCTCCTATTTGGAGTGATTATTTCCATCGGAATGCTCTCATTTATCTTTTATTTTGCCGTTTCCAAGACCTATATCTATATCACTCCCGAAATCAAAATCAAGACCCAAGCCACCAATATCATCTTTTCTGAGTCGACCAACACGGTCTCTGCCCTCTCTCAAAATCTCGTAGTACCAATCAAAAAAGTCACCCAATCATCGGTGCTTTCCTACACCCACAAGACCACAGGAATCGACGTCACCGGAACTCCTCGTGCTCGTGGAACCGTACTCCTCATCAATGAGCTCAAAGATCCACAGACCTTCCGTCCCAAGACCAGACTCCAATCCGAAGATGGTTTAATCTTTGAGACCACCGATTGGGTCAAAATTCCCTGAATCCAATACGATGCGAGTGGAGCCACTTCCCCATGAACTATCGAAGCCAATGTCATCGCTCAAACCCATGATACACAAGGGAAAGTTGTCTGAGAAAGAGGAAATATTGGAAGCGGAACCCTTACAATTCCTTGACTGAAATTTAACAAAGACAAAATCTATGCTAAGGTACAAAAACCTTTTCTCTGAGGAACCAATTCTATCACCTATACCCTGAGCGAAGACGATATCAAAAATGCGACCAAAATTCTCTCGGAAATGATCAAAAAGGATGCTCTTGATAAGCTAAAAAAGAAAATTGCAGACGATAATCAACTCTCAGGAATTGAATACCAAATGCTTTCGATGGACGATATTATCCACTACTCAGATCCTATGATCAAACCCGTTGGAACGATAGAGGTTTGACAACACATCGACCATTTTACGCTCTCAGGAACCGGAACTGTCGACTCGTACATCTATAGTAAAAATTCGGTGCTCAATATTCTCACCAGTGTCATCAATGACAGTCTCCTCGTCGGGACTGACAAACTCATGTTTATTGATGAAAAGTCGGTTCGTATGACCACTGTGCTCGAAAAGTCAAAAGATCCGCTTCGTATCAAGGTCACTACTGAGGTCGATATGGGAGTAAGCTTTGATTTTGACAACAACCAAAACTACTACAACCAAAGACTCAAAACTCTCATCCTCTGACTCCCCAACGAAGAAGCCATCAATATCCTTCTCAACGACGACAAAGTCAGCAATGTCAGCATCGAAAATACTCCGTTTTTTATCAAACGTGTCTCTTCCAACATAGACAATCTTATCCTCAAGATCAAGACACAGAATTAAGAGTAAGCTACAAGAGCAAGAAGAAAGAGAAAAGGCTTGTCATTCTGAGGTTTCCTCAGAATCTGTATTTGAAATTCAAGTCTGTTCCTCCGAAAGATTCGGCAATCAAGTTCAGAATGACATAGTGGGACACTTTGGATGAAATTTCCTTACTTTTCACTATTCACTTTTCACTTATTCTATAATCTCGTCCAAAATCATGAAAATCCATATTCTCTCTATCTTTCCAGAAAGTTTTGAGTCGTACTTTGAATCGAGTATCATGAAGCGTGCCCAAGAAAAATGACACCTGAGTTTGATGCTTCATTCTCTGAGAGACTACTCCCTCGATAAGACCAAAAGAGTCGATGACAAGGCGTTTGGGATGCACGGGCAGGTTCTCACCCCCGAGCCTCTCTTTCGTGCGATAGAGCACATTTATAGCACTGCTTGAGGCAAGATTCCAACGATTTGTATGACTCCTTCATGACAAGAGCTCACTCAAATCTGACTCGAACAGTTCAAAGACACTTGGGGAGAAGAAATTTTGATCCTCTGTGGACATTACGAAGGCATAGATCAGAGAGTCATCGACACCTTTGTCGATGAGCGAGTTTCTATCGGTCCCTACGTGGTTTCTAGTGGGGAAATCACCGCAATGGTGCTGATAGATGCGCTTACCCGTCTCATTCCATGAGTGCTTGGAAATGAAGAATCCTACTTAGAAGAGAGTTTTTCACAAAAATTGAATAGACAAAAAGAGTATCCTGTGTATACTAAGCCACGAGTTTTTCAAGGGCTTGAAGTGCCTGCGATACTCTATTCTTGAAACCATCAAGAAATTGAAAAATGGAAGCAACAACATCTCCAATAATCTTATCTCGTATCTATCGTTTGCATGGAATTTATACAAAATAAAATGAATGACTTTTTATATAGCATGATCAATTTTGACTATATCGGATTTATAGGAAGCATGATGTCTCTTTTGACCTTTGAAAGTTTTTTGAAACTTTTAGTGATGTATTTTTTTATCATTTGGATTGCCCTGATTATCTGGGTGACCAAAGATATTATCAATCGTACCAACAGCATCTTGTATCAAGTTTTTTCTATCTTTACGGTACTTTTTGGTACCCCTCTGGGAATTGTGATTTATTTGCTGATTCGTCCGAGTAAAACCCTCTTTGAGAAGTATTATGATGAATCGGCTCTTGATGAAGCGCTTTCTCTCAATGATTTTCGTGGACTTGACTTGAGTGATGATGAAGAAATCATGACTACGATTCCATGTCCTCACTGTGAATATGGAATTTTACCAGAATACCGTTATTGTCCGAACTGTCGTGAACCTCTCAAAAGAGAATGTATTGCTTGTCATCATATCATAAAACCTGAGTGGAATAATTGTCCGTATTGTGGAAAAGATCAAGAAAAAAGAATCGAGAATATTCTTAATACTCCCGAACCACCTCTGACCAAAACAGCCCCAATCTTAGAAGATCTTACTCCCCAAAAATCAAAAAAGAATTTTATAGCATAGGGAGATTTCTCCCTTTCAAAACGAAATACTACCGTTCTCTTTATATCTAAATATCAAGCATGCGTACAAGGAATCACTCCAAACAAGCCTTTACCTTAAGTGGCTGAAAGTCAAGACAATTTTTTAAAAAAGTTTAAGATATTGACAATATTTGATTATTAGGTATTGAGGAGTATTAAAAAGTAATCCCGGTATTCTCTCATTCAAGCCATATTTGTTCAGGAATCTTGTAATCTAAAGATTGATGAACCCTCTTGTGATTATAAAATTCAATGTATTGCTTGATTCATACTTGTGCTTCCTGAAAGGATTCGTACTTATTTATGTAAATATCTTCGTACTTCAATGTCCTC
>Ga0209373_10005725_pt1 | contig 10031 bp, 9 predicted proteins | sample Higcelweek5metaG_FD_187173 | JGI IMG/M metagenome (GOLD analysis project Ga0209373, IMG submission 187173) | Freshwater pond sediment microbial communities from the University of Edinburgh, under environmental carbon perturbations - High... | ecosystem: Environmental > Aquatic > Freshwater >...
TACCACATGGGGGAGATCTTTGTGCGAGTACCTTCGGGACGAAGCGGGAAGATTGTTCCGATTCCGTGGCTGCCTATCGATGAGAAATTTAGGCCGTCGATCGAGTTGGCGCAGCAGTCGGCAGACCCAACCGAGTGGGAATGGACGCTTCTTTACCGGGATCTCAAGGCCGGTAACACAACAACGGTCTCAAAGGAGATGCTCGAAGATCTACACCAGCACCGTGAGGAGCTGGAGAGGTCAGGCCGGACGGGTAAGGTACCAGTGACGCAGGCCGCAGGTAGGGCGATGCGGGAGTTTGCTACTGAGTCGTTGCCGCGGGCGTCGGTATTCGACTCCGCCTCTCCTGAGGAAGGCGGGCAGCCAAGCCCAGCAGCGGACCATTCGCCTGGCGACAGGCCGAAGCGGAAACCGCCAGTCTATTTACCCGTAGGGGATTTCGGAAGCGATGAGTACTGATTTTATGGTAGCCGATAACAATACAAACGGCAGCGCCGCAGGGACGGAGTTGCCATCGATTCAGTCGTCACGGCTCGCGGGCCATGACTCGAAGTATCCGCACCTACGAGCCGAAGTTGTTCCGCTGCTTGAAGCACCGGTGATCGCGCGGTGCCGACACATCATGGACGATCGGTTTATTGTTCACGAACACGCAAAGGTAGTGCTTGGCGCGCTGAAAGACGTGTTGGAACAACCGAAGGGGGTCCGGCCTCCCTGTTTGACCATCATCGGCGGCAGCGGTGTTGGAAAGTCGGCCACGATTAAGCGTTTTCTCGGCGACTACAGTGCTGATATTCGGGACGCTGACGCTCGCGATCACGGCCAGATGCGAATCGTCAAGGTCGAGATCCGCGCAAGAGCGACGGAGCCTCGGATTTGCCTAGCGATCGCGAGCGCACTTGGCCTCGCCGGTTACGGAACAACCAAGTCGCGTGTACTACAGGAGAATGTCTATCGCGCGCTGGAGGCGAAAGGTGTTGAGATGATCATCTTCAACGAGGCTCAGCATATTGGGCACCTCCCGCGGTTGGAGCATGCGGCGTCGTGTGATTTGTTGAAATGCATTTCGAACATCGGGGTCAGCGTGGTCGCGGTCGGAACTCCATCGTTGAGCGCGGCTTTGTCTCAGGATGAACAGATCTCCAGTCGTTTCCGGCAGATTCAGCTCCAGGGGTTCAAGAATGACGATCATCTGGCTTCATTTCTCTCCACGCTTGCGACATTCTATCCCCTTCCGAAGCAGTCGGAGATGAATGCCCCCCGCATTGTGAAAGAGGTCTTTCTTCGGACTGGTGGAAATACCAGTGAGGTTGTGCGCCTGTGCAATGCTGCGGCCATGATGGCCGTAAAGACAGCGCGTCCGTGCATTGACCTTGAGCTATTGCGCGAGACGAATGTTCTTCCGCCGACACGGGACACTGCCGAGATGAAATGAGTGCGTCGAAACACTATGTGTCGTCTGTGCGTCCGATGGAGGACGAGACGCTGATCTCGTTTCTCCAGCGGGCACAAGCGGCAGGGAATCATTCCGACCATGGGTTTCAGTCTCTAGTCGCTGGAGCGCCGTGGTTGGACGCATGGCGGGCGGAACGCCGCGCATTTGATTGGGATTCCTTGAGCCGTTTCGTGTGCGCTACTCCGGACGAGTTGTATCGGATGTCGCAGCGGAGTTTGGTCTATGCCGCAGATGATCCGTCCAACGATGGTGGGTTGCGGAGATGGGCACCGTGGCTTGGTGTAAAGGGATACGCTGCGCACTGTCCTTGCTGCCTCAAGGAGTCAGCTCATTGGCGGAAGGCTTGGCTAAATCCTTCGGCGATCGTGTGCGAGCGGCACGGCACAGTGTTGATCCGGACTTGCGATCAATGCGGTGTGGCACTCGACGAACAAACTTGGACCCAAGTCCGGCCGATCTGCCCATCCTGCCACAATCATCTCTCGCTCAGCCCGGCGGTGCGCGCCTCGGATGTGCTGATTGATCAGGCCGGAGAACTGCAGAGCCAATGGAATTCTTTGGCTGCGAGACTGCCGTTGAGTCGTGGCGATTACGCGCTCGCTCGCTTTGGAGCGATCTGGCGAGCGGCCGAGTTGATCGGTTCCGATCATCACCAGTTCGCAGGTATTTGCGATGAAGTGCTCGAAATGCGTGGCATCGAAAGAACACTGGATGGCGGGCCGGCAGTGTCTGCGGCAATGCGGCATTTGGAAAACCTGATAGTTGCTCACTTACTTGCGGAGATGGAGCCCGCGTTTGCTCAGCACTTCTGGCTGACGGTCACAAACCGTCCTACGTTGAAGCGCGCGGACGAGGTGCTCCGTGGGAAGATTTCCGAGATTGCGGAGAGCCTGTCGGTGACGGGGTGCCACGCCCCGTCGGGCCCGCATCAAACGACCATCTCTTTCGCCAACTGGGACGAATCGAACGGGATCCGGAGCGCCGCGTGAAAGATGATTCGGGAGAGGCTGGCGCCCCGCAGCTTGGCAACTACGAGTGCAGTGGCGTGTTGTGCCGAGATCGCAGCTTGATGGTTGCCTACGCCACAGTAGCGCGCGGCGATATAGTGTGGGTCGGTTTCAAACCAGCGGGCGATCCGCGCGGAAAGACAGAGGAAGTCGAGGTTACGCAAGTTGCGATGTGGGTGATCGCGGAGCGCGTTTTCCCATTGGCCGCTAACGGTCACAAGGACCGGCGGTGCGGGGATTGGTGTCCACCGAATCGCCTGCAGGCAGTTCGTGCAAGTCGGCCATGTCTCGAGCCAAAGAAGTGGCGTCATGCCAAAGAATCCCTGTTGGAGCCGAAGGGGCGTGCCGCAGTTTGGGCATGACTCCAGTAATAGGCAGCCGTGAGTCGGACAGGCCTCGGCGAGTATTGTGCGCCAGAATCGGCGTCCGTGTTTTGAATCGGAGAGGCATGCCGGACACACCCTAATCGGGTGGGCAATTGAGCGGAGAATGGAGCCGGGAATGCGGGTTGTGCTTAACCTTGCGCTCGAGAGCTGGAGCAGAGCACAGGTCTGTCGCTGAAACCGCTCCGGAAGCAATGCGTCGAGGTCACCGCGCGCATGGCGGTAGTCTAGGCGGAGAATTCGCGCACAGACCTCAGCGACTCCGAGGCGATTTGCAGATGCGTACCGCCAGACCATCGATCCGGCCGTCTCATCGGGAAGCCGGACGATGCGTTCGTTCCGTCTTGATGGGGAGCGCATAGAGGCCATTGCCTAGGCCCCTAGGAGCGCTCAGATTTGCCGGGGTCGGCAAATTTCCTAGCGAAACCGAATGTCACCCAGCCCGAGTCGTGGCCAAGGTGGCCTGTCTGGGAATAGTTCCTCGGTAGGAATTCTCAGTACCCTCGCCAGAAGAACGCATTCGAAATCGCCGGCCCAGCGAACCCCTCCCTCAATCGCAGCCACGATGCTCCGCGAGATGTCCCATCCTACCAGTTGGCACTCGGCTGCAAGTCGCGCTTGTGACCAGCCCAACGCGGCGCGCCGTTTGCGGACAGCGGGGCCAACGACATTCTTGAGGACCGGAGTTTTCGCTACGCGCGGCATTGTCTGAAAATCCAGACTTGAAATTAACCGAATTCTTCGGCCTGCTATGTCCGGAAAACCGGACAACATGCCACCCCGTCATGCCCTCGAAACCCAAGGTAATCGCCTCAACCGGAGGTCTTTTCTGGTTTTTTGGGGAGGTGTTGGCAAACCCATCAATGATCAAGGGTAGTAGCAGGAATGGCCAAAATCCGCCGGTCTCTGCCAATCCATGCGTTGCGCGCATGCTCTCTGATCTGCAATAATCGCCCATCGGTACCCCCATGGAAGACGACGGATCCTCGACAAACAGATTGCTCGAATATTTTCGCGGAGACGAAGGCGAGTCTCGCTACAAACGACTTGTTGTCATGACTGCGAAGCGGCTCTTTCTGCAGAAAACCATCTATGTTGCGCATAATCTGCGTGACCCGGAACACTACGTGAACGAAGCGATTTTGCGGTGCATGCCCGATGCCGATGGCAGAATCGCGAGACGGATCGATTGGTCTGCGCCGCCGGAAATTGAGATGATCAGTGTGATCGAGAGTGTGATTGATCATGAGATTCGTCCGGCACTCATCCGAAGAAATACGCATGGCGTATTCAAACAAGTGTATCGCGATGGGGAGATGGTCTCGGAGTCCGCGGAGGACCACAGTGAATCGATGTGGGGCGACAACGATGGGGCTGCTGTGATCCGGCATTCCGCCGATCGTCAGGATGATCTAGACGTTCTGTCGGCATTTTTGGCCTTCGTGTCTGCTGACCTGGTGGTTGCGGGGATGGTTCGGCTCTTGCTCGAGGAGGATATCGACGAGCCTGCTGAACTGGTTGCCGAGAAACTCGGGATCGAGGTATCCGAAGTGTACGTCGCGAGAAAACGGCTTCGCCGATTAACCCAGAAATTTGCACAGGAGGGAGCGAATTGATGCACTCCGACCCGACCAAAGACCATCAGCCCCGTGGCAAGCTGGAGAAGCTTGCTGACCTTGCGTTTGGGACGGATGCCCAGATCCAGGCGATGCCACCCGAGACGCTAGATTCGCGTCTAGCGGAGTTGGGGGTCAGCACTGAGATGGGCTGGAGTTCGCTCCAGCGGACATTGAAGGCCGCAGAGGGGAAAACGCGGCTCGCGGAGGGTAGAGCTAGAAGGCTTGCGCGTCTTGCCGGTGCTGCCGCGTCTTCAGCGATCGAAGAGACGAGGGACGCTTTGGTGGAGCAGATCCGTGGGATGTTGGCCCTCTCTGAGGGCTCTGCCGTGTATGCTCGCAAATGGGAGAATTCGTCGCTGGAAGACCTGCGTTCTCTTCGTGATGCTCTTGCTCAGACTGCGGCGCGCGCGGCTAGGAAGAAGCAAAATGAACAGAAGCCCTGAAACTGCGATGCTTATCCATGCCGCAGCAGAAGCGCAGCGGTTCCTGGATAAATTTGGCGTCACTACGCCTGAGGATATTTCGCTCGAGGATATGGCGGAGTATGAGGATGTCGAGGTGACGTACGCGCTATTGAAAGACGCGGATGCCCACTTGGTCAGGGTGAATGGGGTCGGTCGTGTCACGATCAATAGTCGCCTCAAGCCGCGCGGGGTGCAGCGGTTCGCGCTGGCTCATGAGTTGGGCCACTGGTGTTTGCATCGAGGGTTGAGCCAAGATTTCTTTTGCTCTGCCGATGCTATGCGTGAATACCGCAACAGCGGACCTGAGTTGGAGGCCAACACGTTTGCGAGCGAGCTGCTGATCCCAAAATCCTTGGTTGCGAAATCGCTGCTCAAGGGCGAGCCACAATGGGCTGCAGTGCGGCAACTGTCGGAAACGTTCGCCGTTAACCAAGTGGCCGCTGCTGTGCGCTATGTGGAGCTTATCGATGAGCCATTGATTGCAGTCATTTCCGATGGGCGAAATGTCCGATGGTGGCGAGAGAATCGACGTAGGACTGGCGGGTTATGGCTGGAGTCAGCCCAGAATATCGAGGCCGATTCGTTCGCGTACTATGCAAACGAAGAGGCCCATACTTCCCCGCAGCTTGCAGAGGTCCCTTGGGATGTTTGGTTTCCCCACGTAAGGACTGGAAATGATCGTGAGCTATTTGAGGTCTCGGTCCCTGTTAGGGAAGAGGGCGTAGTCTTGACACTTCTCTGGGCTCCTTGTTGGTCCTAAATACTACTTGGGGTGGGGTGTGAACGGGCAGTCTCAACTGCCAACTACGCATGGACAAAGCCGATGGTAATCGGCATTGACTAGGAAAAGTTTGAATACGTACCTCCTGTGGTAAGGGGGCGGCTCTGGTTGGCTCGATTGTTGCAAGCTGGATGGTCGGTGGGCTGGTCAACACGGATCAGAATGTCCACGGTGGGGAGGAATAATCCGCACTGATGCGGCGCTTTAATCCGCATTGACCAACGAACCGGCTGAGGCTGACCAATCCCTGCCAAGGGCACCCCAGTGACTATCAGTCGGAACCGGAGTTGGTAGGTGCATAACTAAAGTAATCCGGAAAGCGAAGCAGCTCTGTCGTGGTGATCCATTTCTCGTCGGCATGAGTAGCTGTTGGATTCGGCTTTCCCGGCTAGAATTCCTTACAAAACGGGCCTCTGGTTACGTCTATCTGTAAGCTTTTCACTTTGGTGGGCTGTAAACCCGTCGGTGCTCAAAACTTCGGAAAGCGCACAAGGGCCAGATTTCGAACGGTATGGGAAGCGCCCGGAATGCCGGCTGTCGGCATGAGTAGCTTCTGTCGGTGTGAGTACCGATTCCTAACAATTGTGAATAAGTGAACAACCTGCGGCGACTTAGGAGGGGTGTTTACTTGACGCTGTGGGGCAAAGTGGAGAATAGTGGGGCACTGTGGGGCGCATCGTTTGGAGCGCTTCCTCATCATGGCCATCACCTCCAAGCCCATTTACGTCGGTTCCTTCCGACACGTCTTCGACGCCAAGAATCGTCTCACGATTCCGGCGCGCTGGCGTTTTGCGGGCGACGAGAGCGAGGTCTATCTGGCCCTGCCTCATCCCGGCGGATACGTGACCGTGCTGCCGCCGGCCGAGGTGGAGAAGCTCTACGAGAAGGTCTCCGAGAAGGCGCTCAGCGACAGCGACGCCCAGGACTTCCTCAACAAGTTCTTCGCCCAGGCGCATTCGTTCGGCTGCGACAAGCAGGGCCGCGTCAACCTCACCGACGAGCTGCTCAAGCACGCCGGCATCGACCGCGATGCCGTGCTCGTGGGCACGATGACCAAATTCAACATCTGGAGTCCCGACCGCCTGGCCCAGATGGAAACCCGCACGAGCGGCGAGAACTTCGGCGACCTCATGCGCCGCATCGGCATCTGAGGCCGGCCATGATCACCGCGTCCCCGGCGCCAACCACGATGTCCGCAGGCCACCAGTCCGTGCTGTTCCACGAGGTGCTCGAGTTCCTCGCTCCCCGCGAGGGCGGGCGCTACCTCGATGCGACCTTCGGCGGCGGCGGCCACACCCGCGGCATTCTCGATGCCGCCGCCGGCAGCCTTGTGATCGGGCTCGATCGCGACCCGGCCGCACTGGCGCGGGCCGACGAGGTTGCCCGCGAGTATCCCGGCCGCTTCGCGCTGCGCAGCGTCAACTTCGCCGCGCTCGACACCCTGCCCGAGTCCGGTTTCGACGGCATCCTCTTCGATCTTGGCGTATCCTCCTTCCAACTCGACGACACCGCGCGCGGCTTCTCCTTCCGCAACGACGCCCCCGCCGACATGCGCATGGATACGCGCACCGGGCTGCCGGCGTCGGCCTGGCTCGAGACCGCCTCCGAGCAGGATCTCGTCCGCGCCATCCGCGACTACGGCGAGGACAAGTCCTGGCGCCGCATCGTCCGCGCGATCATCGATGCGCGGGGGAGCGGTGCGCTCGCCTCGACAAAACGGCTCGCCGAGCTGATCGCCGCCGCGATTCCCGCCGCCCTGCGCCGCACCTCCTCGATTCATCCGGCGACCCGCGCCTTCCAGGGTATCCGAATTGCGGTGAACGACGAGCTCGGCGCCATCGAGCGCGCGCTGCCCGCCGCGTTCGCCAAGCTCGCTCCCGGCGGCGTGCTCTGCGTCATCAGCTTCCACTCGCTCGAGGACCGGATCGCGAAGCGCTATTTCCGCCGCCTCGCCGGCATGCCCGAGTCGGAGAGCGACTCGCGTCCCCAGCAGCTGCGCACACGCGTGGCCGAGGCGCTCACGCGTCGCCCCGTCGAGCCGGGCGAGGCCGAGATTTCCGCCAATCCCCGCAGCCGTTCCGCGCGCCTGCGCGCCGTCCGCAAACTTTCAGCCCCCGAACTTTCATCATGAAGCGCAAAAGCAAACCCGCCGCTTCGCCGGTCAACCGGCTTCTCCTCGCCACCATTCTCCTTCTGGCCTTCGCCGGCTCCATCGGCCTGGCGACCGTCTGGCTCCGTCACGAGATCTCGGAGGTCGCCCAGTCGAACAAGAAGATGCAGCAGCGCATCGTCGAGGTGCAGCGCCGCACCGCCGAGACCAATGCCGAGATCGCGGCCGCGCTCAACCCCGAGGTGCTGCTCACGCAGAACTCCTCGCTGAAGCTCGGCCTCGAGATGCCGCGCGACCACCAGATCGTGAGCGTGATCGAGCCGGTCGAGGCGCGCCTGGCCGCCAAGCGCAGTACCGATCGCGCCACGCCCACCTTCGTTTCCCTCTCCTTTCCCCTGGGCGCCGCCCGTTGAGCGATGCGCAAGGGATTCGCCTCCAACGCCCGTCTGGTCCTCCTCAGCCTCGGAGTCTTCGCCTGCTTCGTCGGGCTGGGCGTGAGGCTGGTGTGGTTGCACTGGCTCGAGCGCGAGAGCTACACCGCCTTTCTCGAACAGGCCCGCAAGCAGACCATCGTCGAGCTCGCCCGCCGCGGCGACATCCTCGATGTGCGCGGCAACCGCCTGGCGACCAGCCGCAGCCTCATCGAGCTCGGCGCCGATCCCCAGGACCTGCGCCGCGAGGACGAGGCCAAGTGGCCCGAGCTCGCTCGCCTGCTCGGCATGTCGCCTTCCCAGCTCGAGCCGTTGCTCCGCCGCCGCTTCGCCGCGCCGGGGGAGGAGTCCGACGCCGGCGTCGATGCCGCCGCGCAGGGCCGCCCGGTCCGCTGGGTGAAGCTGAGCGAGGAGGTCGAGGAGTCCGCCTACGACAGCATCCAGGCTTTGGGGATCAAGGGCGTCTATGGCATCCGCCACTACCGCCGCGTCTATCCCGGCGGCCAGCGCGCCGCCCACCTGCTCGGTTACATCAACAAGGAGCAGACGCCCGTCACCGGCGTCGAGCGCCACCTCGATTTCTACCTGCGCGGCCAGACCGGCTGGCGCGAGACCGAGCGCGACGGCCACCGCCGCGAGCTCGCCCAGTTCCGCAGCCGCGAGATCCCGGCCTCCGACGGTTTCGACGTCGTCCTCACCATCGACGAGTACGTGCAGCACATCGCCGAGCAGGAGCTGGAGACGATCGCGCAGAAGTTCCAGCCCGAGAGCGCCACGATCATTGTCGGCGATCCCAACACCGGCGCCATCCTCGCGCTCGCCAACTGGCCCACCTTCGATCTCAACCGTTTCAATACCGCGCCGCTCGCCGCCCAGCGCAACATCGCGATCACCGATGTCTACGAGCCCGGCTCCACCTTCAAGATCGTCGCCTCTGCCGGCGCGCTTAACGATCGCCTCGTCACGCCGCAGACGGAGTTCGACTGCAGCCTCGCCAGCGTCGAGTACCAGGGCAAACCCCGCGCGCTGCCCCGCGAGGCCCACCACCTCGGCCGCCTCACCGTCGCCGGCATCGTCGGCAAATCCTCCAACAAGGGCGCCGCCCAGCTTGGCATCCTTCTCGGCGGCCAGCGCCTCTACGAGTACGCGCGCGCCTTCGGCTTCGGCGAGGAGACCGGCTACCCGCTCGGCGGCGAGGTCTCCGGCGTCCTGCACCCGGTCGCCAAGTGGGACAAACTCACCATCACCCGCGTGCCAATGGGCCACGCGATATCCGCGACACCGTTGCAGGTCCACAGCGCGATGGGCGTGATCGCCAGCGGCGGTGTGCTCACTCGCCCGTGGATCATCCGCGAGATCCGCGACAACACCGGTCGCACCGTCGCCCCCTACGAGCCGATGCCGCGCCGCCGTGTCATCTCCCGCGAGACCGCCGAGACCATGGCGCGCCTGCTCGTCGACGCCGCCAGCTCCGAAGGCACGGGCAAGGCCGCCGCGATCGACGGATACATGGTCGCCGGCAAGACCGGTACGACGCAGAAGATTATCGAGGGCCACTACTCGAGCTCGCACCACATCGGCTCCTTCGTCGGCTTTTTCCCCGCCAACCGCCCGCAGATCCAGATCACGGTCGTCGTTAACGATGGGCATGTTCTGACCGGCGTCATGGCAGCTGGCGGCACCGTTGCCGCTCCGTCGTTCAAGCGGATCGGCGAGCAACTCATCCCTTACCTCGGCATCCAGCCGGCCGACGCTCCCGCGCCGCGTCCGGTGATTGCCA
>Ga0209373_10005726_pt1 | contig 10031 bp, 4 predicted proteins | sample Higcelweek5metaG_FD_187173 | JGI IMG/M metagenome (GOLD analysis project Ga0209373, IMG submission 187173) | Freshwater pond sediment microbial communities from the University of Edinburgh, under environmental carbon perturbations - High... | ecosystem: Environmental > Aquatic > Freshwater >...
CCTCACGATGCCCGAGACGTTCAGCCTCGAACGCCGCAAGCTCCTCAAAATCCTCGGCGCCCGTCTCGTTCTCACCGAAGGCGCGAAAGGCATGAAGGGCGCCATCGCCAAGGCCGAGGAACTCAACCGCCAGATTCCCAACAGCGTCGTCCTCCAGCAGTTCGCCAACCCGGCCAACCCCGCCATCCACCGCCGCACCACCGCGGAGGAGATCTGGCGCGACACCGACGGCAAGGTCGACTTCTTCGTCTCCGCCGTCGGTACCGGAGGCACCATTACCGGCGTCGGCGAGGTCCTCAAGGAGCGCAACCCCGCCGTGAAGATCGTCGCCGTCGAACCCGACGCCTCGCCCGTGCTCTCCGGCGGCAACCCCGGTCCTCACAAGCTCCAGGGCATCGGCCCCGGCTTCGTGCCCGCCGTGCTCAACACCAAGCTCCTCGACGAAGTCATCCGCGTGAAGGAGTCAGACTCCGGCCCGATCTCCAAGCAGGTCACCACCCAGGACGGCATCCCCGTCGGCATCTCCTCCGGCGCCGCCATCTGGGCCGCGATCCAGCTCGCCAAGCGTCCGGAAAACAAGGACAAGCGCATCGTCGTCATCGTGCCCTCAAGCACCGAGCGCTACCTCTCCACCTGGCTCTTCGCCGATGTGAACACCGACGCCGACTCCGTCGCCGATCTCATCCCGGCCCCGGCCGCCGCCGCATCGTAATCCCCTCCACCGGGTAGGCGGAGTTTCCCATCACGGCGCCGCACCGCCGCAGGGGTTGGTTTTCCCAACCCCAGGATTCCTGCACCCACAATCCTATCACTACTGCCTCGATCGCACCTTCAGCGCCCGCACCGAACCACACCGTCCGCATCGACTACAACCACCGGAAACAACGCCATGCACTCCCACCTCTTCCAGCAGACCTCCCGCACCCTCATCCTCGCCTCCGCCCTCATCGGCGCGACGACCCTGCTCGCCCAGAGCACCGATACAGCCGCCACCGACGCCCCGCCGGCCAAGCCCGCGCCGCTCCCGCTCCACCAGATCGAGGGCAACGGCGGCATCTTCTCCACGCTCTCCGCCTACATCGTCAACCCGCCCCGCGCCGGCGAGCCCATCGGCCGCCCCTCGCTCGGCCTCGCCTACGTCAACATCGGCAACGGCCGCCACCTCGAAGCGCTCACCATCACCGAGTCGCCCTTCAAGCGCCTCGAGCTCGGCTACGGCTACGACACCTTCGACCTCGGCGATCTCCCCAGCGCCATCCACAGCGCCACCGGGATCCGGTTACGCGACGACTCGGTCAAGCTCCACAACCTCAACGCGCGCCTCCTCCTCGTCGAGGAATCCGACACCCTCCCGGCCATCACCGCCGGCATCCACTACAAGTCGAACCAGGGCATCGACCGCATCAACGCCGACCTCGGCGGCCTCCTGCGTGCCAGCGGCATCACGAGCAACGACGGCACCGACATCACCCTCTACGCCTCGAAGCTCTTCAAGTCCCTCCCGCGCCCGCTCCTGATCAACGCCGGCCTGCGCGCCACCAAGTCCGCCCACATCGGCCTGCTCGGCTTCACCGACGACTACCACGTCGTCCTCGAGGCCAACGCCGTGCTCTTCCTCACCAGCAACTTCGCCCTCGCCGCCGAGTACCGCCAGAAGCCCAGCGACTACACGCCCGTCGGCACGCTCGTCCAGGCCGAGGACGACTGGTGGACGATCGACGCCGCCTACGTCGTGAACAACCACCTCACCCTCGCCGCCGGCTACGGCCACTTCGGCGCCGTCCTCAACCACAAGGCCAACGGCGTCTGGGGCGTCACAACCAAGTACGAGTTCTGATCTCCTCCCGCCAACTTCACGAACAAGCAGCCGCCTCGTAGCGAAAGCCTCCAAAGCTATCGACGCAGGCCCCCGCCAAACTCTTCGCACACTCAGCATCCACTCCATCCCTCCAACTTCTCTCCCATCCATCGCCATGAGCACTTCCCAACAGCATCTCGCCACCCTCGCCCTTCACGCCGGCCAAGTCCCCGATCCCACCACCGGAGCCCGCGCCGTCCCGCTCTACCAGACCGCCTCCTACGTCTTCAAGGACGCCGACCAGGCCGCGAACCGTTTCGCCCTGAAGGAATTCGGCCCCATCTACACGCGCCTCAACAATCCCACGACCGACGTCTTCGAGCAGCGCATCGCCGCCATCGAGGGCGGTGTCGCCGCGCTCGCCGTCGCCTCCGGCCAGGCCGCCACTACATTCGCCCTCCTCGCCATCACCCAGGTGGGCGACGAGATCGTCGCCGCCAACAACCTCTACGGCGGCACCTACCAGCTCTTCCACTACACGTTCCCGAAGCTCGGCCGCACGGTGAAGTTCGTCGACTCCCGCGACCCCGAGGCCTTCCGCGCCGCCATCGGCCCGAAGACCCGCGCCATCTACGCCGAGACCATCGGCAACCCGAAGCTCGACGTGCCCGACTTCGAAGCCATCGCCAAGATCGCCCACGCCGCCGGCATCCCGTTCGTCGTCGACAACACCGTCGGCGTCGGCCTCGTCCGCCCCATCGAGCACGGCGTCGACATCGTCGTCGCCTCCGCCACCAAGTACATCGGCGGCCACGGCACGAGCATCGGCGGCGTCATCGTCGACTCCGGCAAGTTCGCCTGGAACAACGGCAAGTTCCCCGAGTTCACCGAGCCCGACCCGAGCTACCACGGCCTGAAGTTCTGGGACGTCTTCGGCAACCTCCCCGGCGCCGGCAACATCGCCTTCGTCATCAAGGTCCGCGTCCAGCTCCTGCGCGACATCGGCGCCGCGATCAGCCCGTTCAACTCCTTCCTCTTCATCCAGGGGCTGGAGACACTCCCGCTCCGCCAGAAGCAGCACTCCGAGAACGCCCTCGCCGTGGCGAAGTTCCTCAAGTCCCACCCGCTCGTCTCGTGGGTCGTGTATCCCGGCCTCCCCGATAACCCCGACCACGCCAACGCCGCCAAGTACCTCACGCGCGGTTTCGGCGGCCTCATCGGCTTCGGCATCAAGGGCGGCCGCACCGCCGGCCGGAAGTTCATCGACTCCGTGAAACTCCTCTCCCACCTCGCCAACATCGGCGACGCCAAGTCGCTGGTCATCCATCCCTCCTCGACCACGCACCAGCAGCTCACCCGAGAGGAGCAGGAGGCCACCGGCGTCACCGAAGATTACATCCGCCTCTCCGTCGGCCTCGAAGACTACCGCGACATCGTCGCCGACATCGACCAAGCCCTCCGCCAAGCCGTCAACTGAACGTCGCAACCGCGCCGCCCGCAGCCCGCAACCGCTGCCCTCTTCTGGAGGGCGGCGCTACGTCGGCGCGTTTCCGCTCTTTCCCTGAGGCGCCACGCCTGCGAGTGGACGCGCTTCGTCTCCGTCTCCGCCCGCGACCACCCATCGCTCGACGTGCGCCTTGCTCACCGAACGCCGTCCACCTCGGGCAGTGATCGCACGAGACTCAAGAAAAGAGCCGTTCTCCTTTCCGACTCACTCCACCGCCATGCGCCTCCTCGTCTGGGATTTCAACGGCACACTCGGATACCGCGACGACCACTGGCGCGGCGCGCTCCGCGATCTGCTCGCCGCCGAAGCGCCCGAGGCCCTACCGCTGCCGGAGGTGTTGCCCGCCTTCTTCCGCGCCGCCTTCCCTTGGCGCCATCCGGAGACTCCGCACCCACACCTCAACGACGCTGCCACGTGGTGGGCCGCGCTCGAGCCCACCTTCGAGCAAACGTTCCTCGCACTCGGCATCGATCCCGGGCGCGCCGACCGCTTTTCCCGCCGCGTCCGCCACTACTACCGCGCCGCGCACCGCTGGCATCTCTATCCCGACGTGCTGCCCGCGCTCGACGCCCTCTCCGCCGAGGGTTGGCAGCACGCACTGTTGACCAACCACGTGCCCGATCTGCCAGCGATCCTCGGCGCGCTCGGAATCGCGGACCACTTCGTCCACATCGGCAACTCCGCCGCCACCGGCTACGAGAAGCCGCACCCGCGCGCCTTCGCCCTCCTGCGCGAAGCGCTCGGCGATCTCGGCGAGATCTGGATGATCGGCGACTCGCCAACCTCCGACTACGCCGGCGCCACACGCGCCGGCTGGCACGCGCTCCTCGTCCGCCAAGACTCGTTCTCCGCAAGCCCCAGCCTCCCAGCCCTGACCCGTCTCGCGCCATTTCTCAGTTCGTTTGCATCCACTTCCGCCGCCAGCTCCCAGTTTTCATAGCGGCCGCAATCAAAGCGTTCGCCCCAAAACGTCGCCGACGGCATCATACGCCGGGCGTAGGTCGCCCCACCGCCACACTCGGGGGAGGGCTGCGGCGATTCAGTGTTTCCGCCGCCCCAGTCCCTTTAGCGCTTGGGCGAGTTGCTCGGAGGTGAACGGTTTGTGCAGCAGGGGAAACTCGATCGCGCCGGCCTTGCGATCGAGCGCCTCGGGATCGTAACCGCTGATCAGCAGCACGGGCAGGTCCGGGCTCTGCCGGCGCAACGACTCGGCAAGTTCGCGTCCCGATTGCCCGCCGGGCATCACGATATCGGACACGAGAAGATCGATGCGTTCACGCTGTTGCTGCCAGACGGTGGCTCCCGCCTGCGCATCTCCGGCTTCGAGCACCTCAAAGCCCAAGTGGGTCAGCATCTTGGTCGTGGCGGCACGCACATTGGGATCGTCCTCGACCAGAAGGATGGTCCCGCCCGCGCCAGAATCCCCCGCAGCGGGTGCGCTGATCACGGCAGCCGGCCGTGTTGATCCATTCAGGCCAGACTCGACATCGAAACGCGGCAGGTAGATCAGAAATTCGGTGCCCTGCCCCGGCTCGCTCCGCACCTCGATGCGTCCTCCGTGCTGTTGCACGATGCCAGCCGAGGTCGCCAACCCCAGACCCGTGCCGCGGCCGATGGGCTTGGTCGTGAAGAACGGTTCGAAGATGCGGGGCAGCGCCTCCGCGGGTATCCCGGCACCCGTATCCCGGACACGAATCCGAATCCAGCGCCCGGGCGCTCCGCCCGGCACGGCGTCCGCCGCCGCCTCGTCGACGAGGATGGTCAGCACGCCGCCGCGGGGCATGGCATCACGGGCATTCACCGCCATGTTCAGGATCACCTGCTGTAGCATCGAGGGATCGGCGTACAGCGGAGCCTGCGCCACCGACGACTCGATCTGCAGCCGGATGTCCTCGCCGATCACGCGGCGCAACAGCTTGGCGAGATCCTGCACCACGCGCACCGCGTCGAGCGGCTCGCACTGCATGGCCTCGCGACGGCTCAGGACCAGCAGCTGGCGCGTGAGATTGCGCGCCCGCATCGCGGCGTCGGTTATCTCGCGTAACGCTTCAGCGCTCTCGTCGGGCGTCGTGTCGGGCAGCACCGCGCACTGCGCCTGTCCGAGGATGACGGTAAGGATGTTGTTGAAGTCGTGCGCCACACCGCCGGCCAGCTGGCCGAAGGCCTCCATTTTCTGGGCCTGGAGCAGATGGCTTTCGGCCTTCTGGCGTTCCTGCATCTCGGCCAGCAGTTGCCGGTTGGTTTTCGCCAGCTCGGCCGTGCGCTGCTGCACTCGCTCCTCCAGCTCGTCCTTGGCGGCGCGCAGCTCCGAGGTGCGCTGATCCACCAGCTGGCGCAGCTCGGCGTTGCGCCTGCGGATCATCCGGATACGCCACGAGAAGCCGCCGAGGACCAGCAACGCCAGACCGACGAACCATCCGATGCGAAACGCGAGCGTCTCATGCCACGCGGGCAGGATCACGATGGGCAGGCTGGCGCCGGTCGGGTTCTCGATGCCGTCGCTGTTGGCGGCCGTAACCTCGAAGCGGTAGCGGCCGGGCGGCAGGTTCGTGTAGGTCGCCAGCCGACGCTGCGCGTTGGTGTGGCGCCACTCCGCATCGAAGCCGACCAACCGGTATTTGTAGGTGCTGCTCTCCGGCGCGCGGTAGTCGAGCGCGGCGAACTTGAGGCTCACCACCGAGGCGTTGCGCGGGAGCACGAGCTCGCGTGCGGCATGCAGCGGGCCGGCAAGCTGCGAGCCGGGTCGATGCGCACGGAGCACCTGGTCGCCGATCTCCAGTTCGGTGAGCACCACGGGGGGCGGCGTCGTGTCGATCGCCAGTTGCCGCGGATAGAAGGAGCACAAGCCACCGAGCGTGCCGAACCAGAGACGTCCATCGGGGTCGCAGAGCGCCGCCCCTGCCGAGAACTGGTTGCTGGGCAGCCCGTTGCTGCGGGTGTAGACGCGGAGCACGCGCAACTGTTCGAGGCTGAACTGCACCAAGCCGCGCGGCGTGCCCAGCCAGAGGTTACCCTCCCGGTCCTCCACCAGGCTTGTCACGGCATCGCTCGGCAAACCATCCGCGATACCATAGTGCCGGAGGTAGCGCCTCTGGACGGTGTCGAAACAATACAACCCGGTGATGCTCGCGATCCACAGGCGCCCTCGGGCGTCGCCATGCATGTCGTGGTAGTAGGTGTCCAGGTTGCTGCGAGGTCCGTTGGCATCGGAGGCGAAACGCTGGAAAGCTCCCGAACGCGTATCGAAGCGGACCAGCCCCCATGTCAACGAACAATACCAGAGACCTCCGTCGGCGTCGGTATAGCCCAGCACCGCGTTGTCGACCGGGCGCCGCTCGCCCGCGGCTGCGTACTGGCCCATGTGGTCGAAACAGCGTCCGTCGAACCGATCCAACCCATACGAACGCGCCCCGATCCAGAGCCGCCCCTGAGGATCGAGGTAGAGCGAGTCGATGTTGTTGCCGGTAAAAGTCTGGGGGCCGTCAACGGGCAGCGTCTCGGAATCTGGCCGACGGTAGTTGAGGAAGCGCTTCCCATCCCAGCGGTTCAGACCGCCCACCAGGGTCGCGATCCAGAGATCGCCCTTCGTATCCACGACCAGACCGGTCACGAGGTTGGCGCCTAGACTCTCCGGATCGCCCTCGCGATGGAGATAGCGCGCGACGCGCTCGCCATCGATGCAGTTGAGACCGCCTGTCGTGCCGACCCACAGTGGCCCCCGTGGGTCACGAGCCAGGCTGGTCACGAAGTCATGGCTGAGCGAGTTGGCGTCGCCGGGCTTGTGGACGAATCGCCTGAAGGGCTTGTCGGCGCTCATCAGGCGGTTCACCCCGCCGAACTGGGTGCCCACCCAGAGCGTCTTCTGCGCGTCGAGGAAGAGCACGTTGACGATGTCGTCGCTCAGGCTCAGGGGATCGCCGGATTCGTGGACCATCCGTTGCAACCTGCCGGTGCGCCGGTCGAAACGATCGAGCCCGTGGTTGGTGCCGATCCAGAGGATGCGATCGTCGACGAGCAACAGGCAGTTGACCGAGCTGTCGCTGTACGTGGGCGGAGAGCCGGTCGGCCCGCCGAACCGCCGGAAATCCGCCTGCACGACCGGATGCACACCGGGCGGAATCGCGGCGGCCTCGGTGTCCAATGTGTAGAGACCATCCTCGGAGCCGACCCACAGGCGGTTGTCGGACGTCTGCTGGATCGCCATGATCGCATTGCGGGCCGCCCCCCGCGAAACCGACTCGGGAATCGTGTACACCAGGCAGGAGTCGCTGCGCGGATCGTAGGCGACCAAGCCGTCGCTGGAGCCGAACCAGATCAGGCCGCCACGGCGGTCCGGCAGGACGCAGCGCAAGTTGGCCAAGTTGTAGGCACGATAGTCCTTCGCGCTGGGCATGTGGACATCGAAGTCGCCGCGCTCCGGTCGGAAGCGGGCAATGCCGCCGCGTGTCGCCAGCCAGAGGCGCCCTTCGGCATCCTGCGCGATCTCATTCAGACTGTTGTGCGGCAGGCTGCGCGGCCGGCCCTCCTCGTGCTGGAAACGCTCGAAGGTGTCGCTGTCCTCCTGGTAACGGCAGAGTCCGCCCACGGTGCCGACCCAGAGGGTGCCATCGCGATCCACGTAGCTCGCACGGATGAAATTGTGCCCCAAGCTCCGAGGATCGTCGGGCTCCTTCTCGTACACGCGCATCTCGTAGCCGTCGAAACGGTTGAGCCCGTTGCGGGCGCTGCCGAACCACAGGAATCCCCGCCGATCCTGCGCGATGCTCCGGATCTCCCCTTGGCTCAGCCCCTGGTCGAGGCTGATGGGGCTGAAGCGCGCAAGGAACTCCTCCTCCGGCGGAGGCGGCGCGACCGGGGATTCCGAACGCGCAACACCGCACAATCCAAATACCAACCAAACACCTAGTGCAGGCAGCCAACGACACCGCGCGCGAATGGGGCAATGCTTCGATGTGAAACGCAAGTGGGGTATGTTCGCGTCACTATCGGGCACTGACTGCAAAACTCAAGCACCCAGACCGGCCAGCCCAAGTCCCACCGGCGTTCGTGCCCACCAGCGACGGCACAACAAAACCCCGGGCCAACGGCACCGGGGTTTCGCTCAGTCTGGCTATGAGTGATGAGAATCGCGCTTACGCGTCGAGGATCGCGATGCCGTGGGCGGGGAGCGCGACCTTCTTCGTCGCCTTGCCGTCGCCGAGGGTAACGACGGTCGACTCGTCGGTGCCGGCGTTGTTGATCACGACCAGCTTCTTCGCCTTCGGGAAGTACGTGGCCTCGGTGCGGATGTTTGCGGAGCTCCATGCGGACCACTGCGCGTCCTTCGCCGCGGCCCAGAAAAGTGCGCGGTGCAGCAGGCGGGTGTTCTCCGGCGTGAACTTGAAGCCGCTCAGATAGACCGCACGGCCCTTGCCGAAGGCATGCGTCGCCAACCGCGGCGAGTTCTCGCGCTCGGCGAGCACCTGTGTGTCCGGACCGTGGACATAGATGCCGTCGACGTCCTTGGCGAAATCCGGCGCGACGCCGGCGGGCAGATCCGCGGTGATGAAGTGCTGAGCAAACGCACCCTCGGGCTTGGCGTACTTGTACTTGCCGTTGGCGAGGCGCTCGCCGCAGTCGCGATCGAGGCCGAAGACCTGCGCGAGCTTGAACTGCTGGCCGGGCTGCGCGTACGCGCTGGGCTCGCCCACGCCGACCACGCCGCCGCCCTTCTGGACGAACTGCGTGAGAATGGCCTCGACCTCCGGGTTGCTCCAGAAGTGGCCGCCCGACCACGCGGTGCCCGCGCGGCCGGCGTTGATGATCACCTTCACGCCGGCGGGCACACCCTCGGCGACGAGATCGTCGAAGCTGATGAACTGCACGTCGAGCGCGAGGCCGGCGAGCGACTCGAGCACCGGGTAGAGCTCGACGCCCGGCGTGAAGTGGCCCGAGCAGGTCCAGGCGCGGAGGTTGCCCCACGCGGTGAGCACGGCGACCTTGAACGGTGCCACCCACGGCTGGCCGCTCGCGTGGAAGGATTTCAGGAGGCGAAACTCCTTCAAGAGGCCCTCGATGTAGTCCTGGAAATCAGGGAACGGCTCGACCAGCGAGAGGTAGCCGCCCAGGCCGATGCGGTCGATCGGCGCGCGCACGAGGCCGCGGCGGGCGTCGATCCAGAAGTTCTTGGCGTCGAGCGTGGGGTTGCCGCCCTCCTTGAAGGTCGGCTCGCCCTTGAGGCCGGTCGGGAAGAGGTACGGATGCAGGCGCAGCTCGTGGGTCTTCACGCCCTTCGAGTGCGCGCAGAGGCGGACCTCGAAGGCGTTGAAGACGCACTTGATCAGGCCGTCGAAACCGAACTCGGCGAAGCGCGAGCTGTTCGGCTCCACGCCGATCCAGTGATCGTCGTAGAAGACGTAGGCGAGCTTCTGATGCGCATGGACGAGGTCGATGCACTTGCGGCCGAACTCGATCACGAAGTCGTGCACGAACTCCATGTAGTCGCAGTAACGGCGCGAGGGGGCGTTGTGCGTGGAGTTGTAGAGGCCGCCATTGACGAAGTCCTCGGAGGTGAGCTTGTAGCCGAACTTCTTCTCGAAGAGCTTCAGCGCGCGCGGGCTGACGGTCATCTCGTAGTCGCCCCAGTCGGAATAGATGTCGCGCAGGCGGGCGTGATCGGCGCCCCAGAACCACGAGAAGTTGTAGAACATCGAGGTGAAGCGCACGACCTTCGTGTCCTTGTGCTCG
>Ga0209373_10005727_pt1 | contig 10031 bp, 4 predicted proteins | sample Higcelweek5metaG_FD_187173 | JGI IMG/M metagenome (GOLD analysis project Ga0209373, IMG submission 187173) | Freshwater pond sediment microbial communities from the University of Edinburgh, under environmental carbon perturbations - High... | ecosystem: Environmental > Aquatic > Freshwater >...
TGAAGAAAAACGATAAGTTCGGCATTGGGTTTACCCGACATATAATAATAAATATCATAGCCGTTTTGATATAACTTTTTATATTCTATTGTGCTTTCAATTTTTGAAGGTGCAGATTTCTGTTTGTGTTTTATTGTCATTGTTTGTGTTTTTTGCTGCAAAGATAGCCTTATTCCAAGTTGAAAAAAAGATCCGAAATGCTTACGATTCCGATTTCTTTGTTTTGTAATATCTTGTTGGAAATATTTTTATTAACGGATAAACTTTATTTATATTGAAACGTATCTGCAACCCCAAATTCATACTCAATACCTACTTTTGAACAGGAATTTCTATTGATGGTAATGTGAGCTGTCAATTGCAATTTGTTTATTAGTCATTAATTTGCATGAAAAGAGAAGAGTCGTGAGATTGGTCTCTTTTTTTATTATGTCACCAGAGTACTTCTGAAAATTATCGTTGAGATTTAGGTTCAGGGTGCTATTGTTTCTACTTTAGCAAAAACTTATAAGCTGTCAGGTTTAAAATTTTATTGCAAATATCAGTATTCTCGTATACACCTTTGAATGTAGCCGCTCCGGGACCATATGCAAAGATAGGCAGGAACACCGGTGTATGGTCATCTGAACTATAAACACCCGAAATTCTTCCTTCTTCCACATTTCCATCAATCAATGAAAGGCCTCCTGTTTCGTGATCTCCGGTTACAATTACAAGTGTCTCCCCGTTTTGGTCGGCAAATTTAAGCGCTTCCTGTACAGCTAATTCGAATCCCAGGGTTTCGATTATTGATCCCGGGAAAGAGTTAGCATGACCGGCATAATCAATTTTAGCACCTTCTACCATTAAGAAGAACCCTTTTTTATTCGGTTTTAAATGAACGATTGCTTTTTTTGCGGTTTGAGCTAATAAATCAAGGTTCTGCTGATTTGTAGCATTTCCCAATTGCTCATCCAATAAAATTACTTTCTTATTGGCACTACAAGGTTCTTTCACACTGTACAGAAATTGATAGGTTGGCTGAAGTTCTTGCATCATATTACGTCCGTCTTTGCGGTTATCGAATACAGTACGACCACTACCTGCCAGAAAATCAGGTTGTGTTTTTGTTAACCATGCCGTAATTTCATCCGTATTATCCCTTTCATCCGTATGTCCATAAAAAGCAGCTGGCGTAGCATCCGATATGTTTCCGTTAGTTACTATGCCGCAAGCTTTTCCTGCCGCAAGAAATACTTCAGTAAGTGAAGTATTTATGCTTCCATTGCCATCAGTAGCTATGGCACGGTTAGGTGTTTGAACTCCTGTTGCTATTCCGCTACCGGCACCTGCTGAATCAGTTATAAAATTACCTTTGGCTTGAGTTCGCTGAAAACCAATGTATTTTAAGTGAGTAAATGACAATCCTTTATTTACTAAATCGGCTGCCGAAATCTGTGATAAACCCATCCCATCGCCAATCAACAGAATAATATTTTTTGGTGAAATATTTTTTCCATCGTTTTTGCCCGTAGGTATGTAAATGCTCAAGGCTGAATCCAGCGACAAGTTATGATCATCGAAACCGGCAAAACTTTTGGTGGCTTTGTCCAGTTTATCGGGACGCACTATCGAATTATTAATAGCGGTGTTTTTTTTACCGAAAGCAAAATTCTGTAGTTGCTCGTTGCGAAAGAATGCAGCGCATTTTTCAGGCTTGTCGGTATTAATAATATCAACCCCCATCATTCTGAATGTTTGCCAAGTATTCAGATTATCGGGACATCCCCAAAAACGTATTTTTTTACCCCGCAGATGAACTCTTTGAATTAGGGCTTCTAATTGTAGTTTTTCGGAGGGAATAATACTTCCTTTCCCATTCCAAACAGAATATTTGGCAAAAGAATCGCTTATAAATGCTATTCGTTCACGTTGTTTATCGGTGTAATTTACATTGGGTCTGCCATCGAAAAATAAAATTGGAGAATAATCTTCAAAATCAGAGGGAGCGGGTATTTCGCCAGTAAGTACAACTTGAACAGCATTTGGATTAATCTTACGGTCGAATACATCAGGGTACTGACCGATAGAACGAAGCAAAGCGGGAATCGTACGTTTATGATCATATTTTATATCAATCATAAGCATCATTTTTTTTGTAGATTCTTTCCATGCCTTTGCCGAATTTTGCGAAAAAAGTTTTACAATCGGCCGAATGTAAAGTTCATCAAGCGTGTTTTCCGGTATTATTTCGGCTGAGGTATGTGCTACAAGCAGATTATCGTTTTTTTCATTGTAAAATACATCTGCTTCATAAATGTCAAGCCCTTGAGAATAGGCTTGATAAAAAGGTACAACTTGTAAATAATCGTTGTGAGAATGAATTAAAACCGGAGTTTGTGAATACAGCGAATGCGAAACACAAATCAGCATTGCAAATAATAAAGTAAAAATCGACTTAAGAAAATTGAAGAACATAGCGGTAAAATTTAAAAAATAATAAAAGCGAAAGGTCAATCTGCATCAACCTTCCGCTTCATAAGAATAAGAAAATATTAGTTATTAATAGCCGGCATTCTGAACCAAATAACCCACGTTATCCGATGCACCATCTATGGCTGTTTGTGGAATAGGAAAAAGACGTTTTTTTACATCAGTGTCCGTTTTTTCAGTCCATACACCTTCATATTTTCCAAAACGGATCATATCCGTACGACGTTGATGTTCCCAATAAAACTCAAAACCACGTTCGCGCAAAAGGATATCAAGTGTAATATTTGTAAGCGCTTTTGGAGTAACTGCCGGACGTGAAGTACGCGAAGCACGAACAAAATTCACATCGGCTAAAGCGCCAGCTGCATCATTCTTACGCAATTTTGCTTCGGCACGCATCATGTACAAATCGGCCAAACGTACAATTACCAAATCAGCTTCGCCCTTGTTACGACCATCGGTCGATGATTTGCTCCATTGATACTTCAATACACGATAACCAGTATTATAATCGCTACCTGCTCCTGTGAAATTAATTTCTCTTGTATAATTTACCACTGCATTTGCCGAAGCCTGACGCCAGTCACGAATTTTGCCAATTTTGTAACGACCATCAGTAGTAAGTAAAAATGCTGTTTTAGAACCCGTATTTTGTAAGCCATATTGCATGCCACGATAAATACCACGATTTGGTTCGTACTGTGTAGCAGTTACTGCTGAATCGGAAGGAATAATCAAACGTTCCCAAAAGAAACGACAATCAGCAGCTGCCGGATCGATAGAACCGTTAGCAGCAACCCATGAATCGTAAAAATCGGGTGTAATACCAGGTCCATCAGTTCCATTTCCATTTTTCACCAATGCATTTCCATAAAAGTTACCTGACATAGAGAAATACGACATACGGTTGTGACCATTCAAATCGGGACGTTGGTCAATGGCAAAAACCAGTTCTTTATTGGTATGATTATCGTTATCGAAGATATTGAAATATTCTTTTGACAATTCGTACTTGCCCGAATTTATCACTAAGTTGCTATATTCAATAACTTTGTCCATGTCGGCAGAAGTAAAGTTGAAAGTAGTAGCATACGGATCGCGATACACGGCAGCATTGAGATATAAACGTGCCAATAGCGCATAAGCAGCATTTTTTGTCATTCTACCAGGCCCTACATCGTCGCGCAAATCTTTTATCGCAGTTTCAAATTCCGACTGAATATACTTTACAGCAACATCGCCACGTAAAATCTGCGATAATTCAGCAGGATCTTCTTTTTTGAAAGCAATTCCCCATAAATCGAGCATCATCATATTGTAATAAGCTCTTAATGCGCGCGCTTCGGCTACATACATTTTTGCATTTTCGCTGGTAGCAGCCAAAGGGCTCAATTCATTGATAGCTATGAGACTGTAACTAATTAATTTAGTAAGATTTGTCCACACCTGCGACACATTACTATGAACTGAAGTATAAGTATGTTGATGCAGCGCAATATAAATGCCATTATCGCCCCAATCCTTTCCTCCACGATAAGGAAGAATAGCTTCATCTGTACTAATTTCCTGCAATGCAAAATATTTAGTATGAAGGAATAAATCAGGTAAAAGTGCATAAGCTGGTGAAATAGTGCTTTCAATCAATGTTGAGTCAGCGCCTGAAGTTAGCGTTTCATCCAGCAAAACTTCCTGTAAATCGGAACAACTAATGCTGAATATCATAAAAAAAGCAATAATTGCAAATTGTATTTTTTTCATTATCATTTATCTTGAAAATAATTAATTAAAAGTTAAATTGAGACCAAAAGCAAAAGTTCTGGCTTTTGGATAACTATTCAAATCTATTCCGAAGGACTGAAATCCACTCATAGAACGATTTTGATTTACTTCCGGGTCGTAACCGCTATAGTCGGTCAATACAAAAAGATTTTGTCCGGACACTGATAATCTAATAGCTTTCAACCATTTATCAGCCCCTATTTTCTGTGTGTTTAAGTTATAACCCAGCGAAAGATTATTCAACCTTAGGTACGATCCATCTTCCAAATAACGGGTTGAAACTGCGCCTGCATTTAGTAAACTTTCGTTGCTGTACTCAATGGCTTTAGCGGTAGTATTTGCCGAATTGGCTAATTGGGCTTTATAGAATTTATTCATAGCAGTATTGTTGTAAATTTCGTTACCCGAAACTCCATTGAAATTGGCTGACAAATCAAAACCTTTATAGCCGACATTTAGGTTGAAACTATATGTATAATCAGGTAATGCACAACCTACTACCGAAAGTTCTCCGTTATTTGCATAAGTGGATAAGCCGTCAGTACCAATTCCTGTGAATGTTTTCATATAGAATGAACCTACCGGATAACCGTTTACTAAACCATTAATAGTAGCACCTGTTAAACCAGACCCTGAGGCTGAACCTGTTGTAAGAATAGTATAGGGCGAATTTTCAACTTTATTTTTCACATAAGATAAAGTTCCTCCTATACCAAATGAAAAGTTTTTGCTTTTTTTATACTGATAATCAAGCGCTAACTCCCAACCATTATTGGTAATAGTCATATCTTCCACATTTGTCCATGTGGTAGGTGCAACTACGATTGGATCTTGTGGTGGAACTTGCATTAAAATATTATTGGTTACTTTGTTATAATAATCAATAGAACCGGATAAAGCCCCATTCAAGAAACCAAAATCAAGTCCTGCATTTGATTGAGTTGTAACTTCCCACTGGATATCAGGATTAGATAAACGTGAATAAGTAGTTCCGGCATAATAACTCGAAGAATTATTAAGTGGATAACTTGAAGAACTACTTACAGAGGTAGTAAATGATGCTTGTGTAATTTTCGATGGAATTTCCTGGTTTCCTGTCTGTCCCCAACCTGCACGTAGTTTTAAGTTACTAACACCAGTGTTTTTCAAAAACTCTTCCTCTGAAATTCTCCAGCCGGCAGCAAACGATGGAAATATACCATAACGATTGTTTTCGCCAAATTTAGAGGAACCATCGGCTCGTAAAGTAGATGTAATCAAATACTTATTTAATATGCTATAATTTATTCTTCCAAAATATGATTGGAGTTTATCAATTCCCGCGCCACCGTAAGGCATTTCACTACTTGTAAGCGTTTGACCTAAACCAGGATTGTAACGTGGTTCAATTCCATTTGCTTCAAACTTTTTAATGGTCCAGTGACTATAACGGCTGAATGATTCCTGATAAGAATGTCCTGCCATGAACGAGAAATTATGCACATCATTTTTCAGTGTATAAGTAAGATAATTTTCAACCAATGTGTTATATCCACCGCTTAAAGTTTGGTTTAAATACCCTTCTTCGAATGGGGTTACACTAGGCATTCCCTGATCATCAATTTGTCCTGAAGTGTTTTCGTAAACGAAATTAAGTTTATACGTTAGTCCTTTAAAGATTTCGAACGATGGAGAGATATTAGCAGAAATTCTTCTATGTTCACTAAAAGTAGTATATAAATCCGCAGAAATTAGGGGATTAGTATAATCTGCATACTTTTTGGGATCACCATTTTCATCGCGGGCGGTATAAGTTGGATTAAAGCTAAGCATATCCGATACTAAGTTCGAAGCATAAGAGTTTTCGCCTTTCTCTACAGAAGCATTTAAACCATAATCAATATTCAACTTGCCACCAATTAATTTTTGATTCGCTTTCAGATTGGCCGTATATCTTTCAATTCCGGTATTTAATACAATACCTTTTTGATTCATATAACCAGCCGAAGCACGGAAAGTGAAATTATTTGTTCCACCCTGCATGGTTAGCGTATGGTCATTTGTAATAGCAGTGGTAGTAAGTTCATCTTGCCAATCGGTATTACCACCTCGGTCAATCAGGTTTCCACCTATCGCTTTTACATTAGTACGAAATTCATCAGCACTAAAAACAGCTTGTTTTTTTGCAATCGTCGAAATGCCCATTTTTGATGCTACAGATAATTGTGTACTACCTGCTTTTCCATTTTTAGTAGTGATAAGAATAACGCCATTTGCACCACGAGTACCATAAATAGCTGCTGCCGAAGCATCTTTCAATACATCAATTGACTCAATATCTTCAGAGTTGATATATCCAAAAGGATTTGTTTCGTCGGTTCCGGTTCCACCAAGTCCTACAGGAAAACCATCGATAACAAAAAACGGCCCCGTGTTTTCACGCAAGCTACTTTGACCTCGGATAATAATACGCTGGCCAGCTCCGGGAGCGCCACTTGAAGAGGTGATAGTCATACCCGATACTTTTCCTTGTATCAATTGTTCGGGTGAACTAATAACTCCTTTGTTGAAATTATCGTTTTTTACTGATGACACAGAGCCGGTAATGTCTTTCTTTTGTTGGTTACCATATCCTACAGCAACAACTTCATTCAGCATAGTCGATTCTTCACTAAGTTTAACATTGACTACTGTAGTACCATCGAAAACTATGGTTTTCTGCTCCATACCAATAAATGAGAAAACAATTTCCTGTCCTTTTTGGACATTTTCGATTTGAAAGTTGCCATTTACATCAGTTATAGTTCCCGAAATGCTTCCTTTAAGCATTACGGTTACTCCGGTAAGCGGCGAGCCTTGTTCATCTCTCACTTGTCCTTTTACTGTCATCGAAGCTTGTTGCATTTCTCTAGAGGCAGCCTCAGGGACCAGACTTTTTGCATACGAATTATGAGTGAAAAGAAGCTGTACGACAATCAGCAGAAACAGCTTTTTTAACCCACTTTTAAGAGGGAATTGATAGTTCATTTTTAAATTGATTTTTTAAAGAAGAATGCCCCAAGATTTATGTCTTATGGCATTCTTACTGGTTATACCTCACTAATAATACTTGCTAACTATTGCAAACAACACGCAAATGGATTCAAGAAAGAATTAGGATAAAAGTGTTTTTTTTTGATTAGTAGAAAATCGGAGCTACAAAAACAGGATTGGAGTAAAACCATACATCGGAGAAAGCCTTAGTAGCATTATTTTCGCCTACCAAAGTATCGCACAGAGGGTTTCCGGCAGCATCTGTTTCATTGAGTATATTCATTGCGAGATTGGAACCTCGTAACCGCAGATACATTCCTTTTTTTACATTTTTAATTTCGAACGACATTTCTACCCAACCATCGCTTGTTTGTTTCCATTTCTTGCTTACAATGCCATTCGAATCTTTTACTCCGCCTTTTTTGTCGAAACGAGCGACTACATGAGTGGTTGTTACCGAGTCGGTTTGGTAATTAGGGTCATCTTTACGAATCAACCCGCGTACTTCTCCCTGAATAAGATCAATGTGATCCAACTCAGGATTACGATAATCGCTATATATGTTGTGATTGTGTTTCTGTGGATCGCGAGCTTTAACTACAACATTTACTGTTTTTCCGGCGGGAACATAAAGAGTGGATCCCATTTCAGCCTTCGATTTAGAATCGATTAGTTCAATATTGAAAACCAGAGAGTCAATCAAATCACCGTTTACCACCCAAGTGTTACCCGATCGTAATCCATCTATAATTTGCTGGGCTGATTTTCCTTGGGTAAAAGTGTAATTTTTCTGATATTCGCCCGGATAGAATTCTCCCTTTTCGCTATGAAAATCGGAGTTTGAGAATAACCAAAAGCGACGTCCTTCTGTTAATAACGCATCCCACAGCCCGCCAATTTTTGCCGAAAAAATTCCTGAACCTCCGTAAGTTCCTCCTCCCACAGAACTTTTATGATATCCGCCTCGTTCTGCCTCGCGATGATGTCCGGGTATACTTTCGAAACCGAAACAAACAGTGGGTGCCTGGTTGTTGAAATCGCGTATGGCTGCTATGGTATAACCTCTTTCGTTTTGAGGTTTTCGCTCCGGGTGAGCAATGATAAGATAACTGGAAAATGGATAATTGCTACGAAGCCATGCCAATGATTCAAGTGCTTTGGCATGTCCGCTTAATTTGCTTTTAATCCATCCCTGCGCTTTGCCACCTGCAGAATCGGTATCATTTTGATCGAATTTATATTCGAACTCTGCTAAAGGGTTACAGTGAGGCTTTTCGTCGAACTGATGGTCGATAATACCCAAACTTCCATGCTCGTGCCCCGGTATATTCATTTCATAACTCTGTAAAATGGTTTTGCCGGGATAGAGTAGGCGAGCTTTTAAGACTTCGGAAAAGGAATAATCGCGCAAAACCTGCCATCTCCACATTGTTTGGTGCCCATTGTTTGTTTTTTCAGAACCAACAATAGGTATTGGCAGGGTTTCATCCCAATAAGCAGTCTTCCCATTTCCAATTTCTGCCCCCGCAATCGCAGCATTTCGTGTTGACTCTCCTCCATGCTCGCTATTTGCCCACCAATCCAAGCCAAACTGGTTGTTCTTTTTCATCATATATCCAATTGAGTAACTTCCATCAGTGTAGGTAGTGTGCTGATGGAAATCACCTTTAATATACGATTGAGCAAATGCTCTATCTACGAAACAAAATGCAATCAATACCAATAAAACAGAAACTGAGTTAACTTTTATCATACCTTTTTTTTGAATTTTTATACCGGCAGCAAAAGTAGAGCTACAATGTTTCAAAAATATTTAGAAAACATAAAAGAAATACTACCAAACTATTTCAGCTTTAAATATGTATTACGTTTATGCGAAATATAAATAAACATGATTTATAATAAGATATTTCTGTTATACAAAAAAAATGGCTATGTTCATCTCAATTTTCACCCTATTTTCCTTCTTTTGCAGAGGCTAAGTAAAAACCAGGTTATAACTTCATTTCGACAATGTTGAGCATCCTTTTTAAGCAATTGCAATCTAAATTTTTTAAGAAAATTATGGATCGAGAGGATCGAGAGGATCCATGTGCAGCGATTCCAACACCGGATAGAATTCGATTTCGTGTTTTGAGAGTTGTTTTTTATTGCGATAAGGCAAATATCCCAACTCCTTTTGGTTTCTTTCGTCAAATTTCGCATTGGCCGCATAACTTGTCTGCGACATGGAAGTTACAAAAAGTGATGGTTTATCAGTAGGAATACCATAGCGAATGATGAGCCGGTTAGCATTTCGAAAGTTGGTGGTGGTATGTCTTGCCTGCGGTTCGGCAATAATGGCCGAAGCTGGTATTCCATATTTCTCCATCAGGTATTTTTTCATTTCCACTGCTTCGCAAAACGGGCCTTGAAAAGGATAGCAGTATCCACCTGACGGAATTATAAACGGAGCTTTACCGGCCAAATAACTGCGTGCTGCTGCATCACAATGAATTTTACCTTCGGGGCTAATGGGGGTAGTTGCTAAATCGGGTCCAGCACCGGGCAGTACAATGGCTGCATACGGATATTTCGACCAATCTGTTTTCTGAACCTGCTCATACGCCTCTTTGTTAATCCCTTTTTCCAACGGTTCCAAACGAGCAGGTTCATCGCGATCGTTGGCTGCCATTAGTTGCATTGCTATTGCTAACGAAGGTTTATAAAAAGTATCAAAACTTTTGGTCGTTTCGCTAAGTGAAGCCATAATATCTTTTAGCACAGTT
>Ga0209373_10005728_pt1 | contig 10028 bp, 4 predicted proteins | sample Higcelweek5metaG_FD_187173 | JGI IMG/M metagenome (GOLD analysis project Ga0209373, IMG submission 187173) | Freshwater pond sediment microbial communities from the University of Edinburgh, under environmental carbon perturbations - High... | ecosystem: Environmental > Aquatic > Freshwater >...
TACTGCCGATTTCGATTTAAATAAAGGGCTAAGGTCGAACTACATCAGCGCATTCATTACCCCATCCGACGGTTCGTTCTGGGTGCTTACCTGGGGCGGTGGAATGTACAAGGCAAAAGGCGATTTTTCGAATGTCGACAAGATCTTCTTTGAATACGTAGCCGACTTCAATACGAATATTTTCACTTCGGACAAAAAGAAAATATGGCTGCGAAACGAAAATAAAACGTTTACAATTGACTTGTCGACCATGCAGATTTCGGAAAGCGAAAATCTTGATAACTATATTAATGGCAAAGAAGTAACCGCGCTCCAAATTACATCGAAAGGAGATTTGTGGGTCGCACTCAACAATCAACTTGTAAAATACAACACCAGTTCGGGCGAAATATCATCGTACGAAATTTTCACCGGGAAAGAGAGCCAAATCAACAACATGAACGAAGACCAGAACGGCGATATCTGGGGCACAACACTAACATCAATTTTCAAATTTTCGGTAAATACCGGACAAACCGAATCGTTTCCAATGAACAAAGGTATTCCGCTTGATATCTTTCTCAGGCAAAGTAATGGGCAATCGAAAAACGGTAATTTGTATTTTGGAGGGAATGATGGCTTCATCTGGTTTAACCCGAAAGAGATAAGCAAAAATTCGTTCTGCCCAAAAACCATTATTTCAAGTTTCAAGGTAAACAACAAGCAAATCAACACATTCCAAGAGCTAAACCGACGAAACAAATCGAACAAACTCATTTCGTTCTTCGATAAGGTAATTCTGAATTACGAACAACATTCAATCAGCATAGGGTTTTCATCGCTCCATTTTGGAGATCCTTATCGAAACTTATACGCGTACAAACTTGATGGTTACGACAAAGACTGGAACTACACCACAGGATTTCAGAATTTTGCAACCTACTCGAATCTATCGCCCGACACATACACATTTATTGTAAAAGGCACCAACAACGACGGGGTTTGGTTCGATAACCCGGCTACATTAAAAATTACTATAAAACCACCCGTATGGGCAAGTGCTTGGGCTGTTGTAATTTATACTGTATTGCTTCAAATAATACTATGGATGCTTTTCATCACTTATCGCAATAAAGTGAAGTATCGATCTGAAATTAATGCCATTACGGTTGAAAAAGAGAAAAACGAAGAGCTGGCTTTGGCAAAACAACAGTTTTTTACAAACATATCGCACGAATTCCGCACACCATTAAACCTGATTATGGGGCCGGTACAAACCGTACTGAATAACTACAACCTCGATCCGAATGCTCAGAAATTACTGCAAATGGTTTCTAAAAACTCGCGCCGGTTGCTTTCTTTGGTTAATCAACTGCTCGACATCAGGAAAATAGAGAACAAAACGTTGAAAATAAACCTTCAACCGATTGAAATTGTGGCATTCTGCCGCGAGCAAATCGACCTGTTTATAGATTTGGCCTCGAATAAAAAGATTGAAATACAATTCGAAGCTCCCGAATCTGAAACACAGATTATTATTGATCCCGTAAAGTTGGAATCAATAATACAAAACCTGCTTTCGAATGCCTTCAAGTTTACGCCCGAGAGTGGCGAAATTCATTTCAAACTTCAATTTACCGATCAACAACAAATGCTACTGTTGGTTTCAGATACCGGAACAGGAATAGATCCGGAAGAACAACCCCAACTATTCAATCGATTCTATCAGGGTAACAATTCGTTGGAAAAGCAAACAGGATATGGCATTGGCCTGAACCTTGCCAAAGAGTATTGCGAACTGATGAACGGAAAAATTTGGTTTGAAAGCCAGCTTGGCGAAGGAACTACGTTCTATGTTGAAATACCTATTAAAGATTGTGCGGCTCCTGAAAATCAGAAATTAATTACCGTTCAAACAATTACAACAAACGAAACGACTGATGAAAATAAGAAAACGTCGGATAAAATTGGTCGCAGCACACTTTCAACTCTTTTGATTGTCGATGACCACCCCGACACAATTGAGTTTATTAAGATTAGTCTGGCCGGAAAATATAATTTTGTTTCGGCAGCAAACGGAAAAGAGGCACTAAAAATATTGGAAAAACAGAAGATCGACCTGATCGTTAGCGATGTGATGATGCCTGAAATTGACGGTCTTACGCTTTGCGAACAGGTAAAAGGAAACCCCAGGTTCTCGGCTATCCCAATCATACTGCTCACTGCTTTAACGATGGCCACCAACCAAATAAAAGGAATCCGTGCCGGTGCCGACGACTACCTAACAAAACCTTTCGACACCGATTTGCTCGAAGCCCGAATCGAAAGCCTGCTTTATCGCAGCCAAAAAGTAGACGATTACATCAAACAAAAAATGATTGTTGAAAATCAGGAAGTTGAAATAGAATCGTATAACGAAAAACTGTTACAAGAGGCAATAAAATACATCAACCAGCACATCAACGACAGCGAAATCAACATCGACAAGATGTGCAAATCCATAGGGGTTAGCCATTCGAGCCTCTACCGAAAATTGAAAACCCAAACCGGGCTAACCCTGAACGAACTCATCCGTCAGGTAAAACTAAAGAAAGCAGCCCAAATGATTAAGACCGGCAGATTCAGCATCTCCGAAATAATGGACGAAACAGGTTTTACCAATCACTCGTACTTTGCCAAATGTTTTAAGAACGAATATGGGATGTCGCCAAGAGAATTTGCTGAGAAAAAATAAGAAGTAAATAACTCTTTTGATGAGTTATATTTTCATACAAATTCGTATTCCAATCTCTTTCACCCGTTCTTTACTCAATTGCATGTATCTACAATGAATCAAAAACTTAGATTCTATCAATGTCGATTTTGTTTTCATATCTGACCAATATTTTTTGAAAAAAATCTAATCAATATCCAAACGTGTTGAATTAGAACTCATGATTGACTGCCGTATAAAATAAATTTGGCATCAACTAATTGAATAACGAAATGGAAAGAGATAAATTAAAACGGATGCAGCAACAAATAGTGCTTTTAAGTATTAGTGCGTTTTTAATCATCGCGTTTTTAATATTTCTTTTCATCTATTTCTAATTTTAAACCAATATTCTTTTAACTGAATAAAAATGTTATGAAAAGTAAATTACTTATTTGTCTGATTTTGATCTTTTACGGAATTGGCACCCTGAAAGCTCAAACAACAGCAGTCTCGGGCAACGTGAAAAACAGTGCCGGAGAACCACTGCCAGGAGTTACCGTTTTGGAAAAAGGCACAACAAATGGACTAACAACCGATGCAAACGGGAATTTCACAATCAATGTCAGTCCAAAATCTACCTTGATTTTTTCATTCATAGGTTACAATCCAATTGAAGAAGCTATCAATAACAGGAAAACAATTTCTGTAACATTACAGGAGAGTGTTGTTGGCCTTGAAGAAGTAGTGGCCATCGGATATGGATCGGCCCGAAAAAAAGACATAACAGGAGCCGTATCGACTGTGGGCTCGGGCGAGTTTCAAAAAGGATCGGTTTCGAATGCCGAACAACTGATTGCCAATAAAATACCCGGCGTTCAGGTGATACCAACAAGTGGTCAGCCTGGTGCAGGAAGTTCATTTCTTATCCGCGGTGGCGCATCGCTGAATGCCAGCAACGACCCGCTGATTGTTATTGATGGTGTTCCGGTTGAAGGCTGGGGCGACGGAGCTGGCTTTCTTAGCTCACTGAACCCTAACGATATAGAATCGTTCAGCGTTCTGAAAGATGCTTCAGCGTCGGCAATTTATGGTTCAAGGGCATCGAATGGTGTTATTCTTATCACAACAAGAAAAGGACAAACCGGCAAACTAAAAATTGCAGTATCAAGCAAATCGTCTATCTATCAGCTAAAAGACAAAGTATCGGTATTATCGGCCGATCAGTTCAGAGAAGTTGCTCAACTTGCAGCCAATTATTCAGGAAAAACCTTGGAATCGTTGGGATTAGGCACAGCCTCAACCGACTGGCAAGACGAAATATACCAAATGGCTTTCAGCACCGACAACAACCTAAGCATTAGCGGAGGAATAAAAAACTTACCTTACCGGTTATCGGTTGGATACATGAATCAGGATGGTATTCTTAAAACCAGTAATTACGAAAGGGTTACTGCAATATTAAACATCAATCCGGTTCTTCTCGACGAACATTTGAAAGTAAACATCAACTTAAAAGGTTCGATGGAAAACGAACGCTATGCCGATAAACGCGCAATTACAAGTGCCATTAGTTTTGACCCAACCCAACCGGTAAAAACCGAAACTTCGAACTATGGAGGTTACTTTGAGTACGAAGCTTATGCCTCGAACCCTGCCAACCTTCACGGCCACTTAAACCCAGTAGGAATGCTCGAACAAATTAATTCAACAGGCAATGCGTTAAGAAGTATTGGCAATATTCAACTCGATTATAAAGTACATTCCTTTGAAGATTTACATGTAAATATTAACACAGGTTACGATATGGCGCGGTCGAAAAGCAGCTACATTGCACCAGAAACAGCTTTCGAACAGAACGTTGCATTGGGAAGTATTTACAAAGCCGACCCCGAGAAAGAAGTTTCAAACCTCTATTTCGAATCGTATCTGAATTACGTAAAAGATATTGAATCGATTGATAGCCGTATCGACGCAATGGTCGGATACTCGTACAACGATTTCCTCACCACCAATTACTACTATCCAACTTACAATGCTTTTGGCGTAGAACAACCAAACTCTGCCCCTACTTATGCTTACGACAAACCACGCCATACGCTTATTTCGGTTTATGCGCGCCTCAACTACTTTTTCAAAGACAAGTATTTGCTAACAGCAACCCTTCGCGACGATGCCTCTTCACGTTTCTCAGAAAGTAACCGTTGGGGATTGTTCCCATCGCTGGCTTTTGCATGGAAAATTAAAGAAGAGTCGTTCCTGAAAAACGTAAAATCGATTTCAGATTTGAAATTAAGGATTGGTTATGGAGTTACCGGTCAACAAGATGGAATTGGAAATTACGACTACATTCCTATTTACACACAAGGCGATGCCACCGAACAGTATTTAATCGGCACCAAACCTTACTTGCGCGCCATTCCTTCGGCTTCCGACAGAAACCGGAAATGGGAGCAAACAGCAACCAGCAACATTGGCATCGACTGGGGATTTTTCGACAACCGTTTATCGGGTAGCATTGATGCTTATCTGAAACAAACTTCCGACATGCTGAACACCGTTAATGTACCTCTGGGAACCGACTTTACAAGCTCTATTACAAAGAATATTGGTAGTATGGAAAACCGAGGTATTGAATTGACAGTGAAAGCCGAACCGGTAAAGACCAAAGACCTTTCATGGAATTTAGGCCTCAACCTAACCTACAACGAAAATGAGATCACCAACCTTTCGATGACTGGCGACAGTACGGTAGGATTAACTTCAGGAAACTACATGGTTAACACTGTAGGTTCAAGCCGAAATACATTCTACCTGTACCATCAGGTGTACGATACCGATGGAAGCCCGCTCGAAGATGTGATGCTCGACGTAAACAACGATGGGGTAATTAACGACAGCGACCGTTACCGCTCGAAAAGTTCAATACCAAAATTTGTTATGGGTTTCAATACCGACCTGACGTATAAAAATTTGACAGCATCGGTTGCATGCCACGCTAACTTAGGGCACTACATTTTCTATAACCCAAGCAGCAACTTGGCCTCAATATACAGTGGAATAGCTCCTTACAACCTGAACACAGCTTATTACGATACTGAATTCAAGTTTACGACCGATCAGGCACAAGGGTACAGCGACTATTATCTGCAAAACGCTTCGTTCTTAAAAATCGACAACATTAGTCTGGCCTACAATTTCAAGAACATCTTTAAAAGCTTCAGCTCTAATGCAAATTTGAACATAAGTGCTTCGGTTCAGAATGTATTTACCTTCACCAACTACAAGGGACAAGATCCTGAAACAAGTGGCTATACAAACGAAACATTCGAAACCAACGAATTCACAAGCTCAAGTGGCAGCACTTTCGGGGTCGATTTCGGAGGCCACTATCCAGTACCACGCATCTTCACCCTTGGGTTATCTCTCGATTTTTAAGAATTTGTAACACGTAAAAGAATTTACTATGAAACGAATAAATAGCATTGCAGGAATCCTCTTACTACTGGTATTTCTGTTTTCGTGCACCGACGATTTGAACAGGGTTCCAACCAACGGAACCAGCAGCGACATACAATACAACTCACTCGATGGATACAAACAAAGTCTTGTAACCATCTATGCAACACTAATATCCTATTCCGACGACATTGACGGTAAAACCAATTTCCTAAGGAATTACTGGAACATGCAAGAGTTAACCACCGACGAAGCCGTTTCGACATGGGACGATCAAGGGATACTTTCATACCACATTTTCAACTGGACTGCCGACAATGTTGCTTCGGGAAGGGTTTACAACGAATTAATGTACAACATTACCCTTTGCAACAACTACCTTATCGAATCGTCAGAAGCAAACCTCTCGAAGCGCGGGATAACAGGTTCGGATGCCGAAACCGTTAAGGAATTTGTTGCCGAAGCTCGTTTTATGAGGGCCTATTACTACTGGATAATGATGGATCTATATGCAAATCCACCGTTCGCAACCGAAGAGACATTAGCCGCCGGCGACGTTCCAAAACAAATTAAACGTGCCGATCTGTTTTCTTACATCGAATCGGAATTGAAAGCTATTGAACCAGTATTGGCTGAACCAAAATCGAACGAATATGGCCGTGCCGACCAAGCTGCTTGCTGGTCGTTGCTTGCCCGTTTGTACCTGAATGCCGAAGTTTACACCGCGACTGCAAAATACACCGAAGCAATCACCTTCAGTAAAAAAGTAATCGAAGCCGGGTATTCGCTCGAAAACAATTACAACTGGTTGATGCTAGCCGACAATTACCTCAACACCAACGAATTCATTTTCACAATTAATTACGACAACACAACCGAAATTACTTGGGGCGGAACCAATTACATTGCTTTGGGTGCTGCCGGTGTTACTGCCGAAGTTAACGGTATGAGCAGCTCGTGGAGTTCTCTCCGCATGACACAGTCGATCCCTGCCCTCTTCCCTTCAGCAGACACAACAATTGATAAACGTGGCGAATTCTGGACTACAGGTCAGAATTTGGAAGTGAAAGATCTTGGAACTTCAATCGATGGATACTCAAGCTACAAATACCGTAACCTGAATAGAGATGGCAGTGCTCCTGTACAGAACAACACCTACAACAACATTTGCGATGTCGATTTTCCAATCTTCCGTTTATCAGAGATTTATCTCATCTATGCCGAAGCAGTTCTCCGCGGAGGTTCGGGTGGCGACGCAACAACAGCACTTTCGTTCATCAACAAAATAAGGGGAAGAGCTTATGCTAACGATCCGAGCAGCACATTGGGAAATATTTCGTCGTCGGAATTGACCCTCGATTTTATTCTCGATGAACGCGCCCGCGAACTGTATTGGGAAGCACATCGCCGTACCGACTTGATTCGTTATAACAAATTAACTACCGGCGACTACCTTTGGGCTTGGAAAGGCGGAGTAAAAGAGGGCATGCAGGCCGATAAAAAATACAACGTTTTCCCAATTCCAACGTCAGATAAACTGGCCAATCCAAATTTGGAACAAAACGAAGGTTATTAATAACGTAAAACGTATAATGATATGAAATCAATTCATTTATATATAATTATTGCCTTCCTGATGCTTTTTTCAGCCTGCGAAAACGACCTGCTGAAAACGACCATACAGGATGGAACAGCTCCGGTAGCCAGTACCTCAGCTTCGCAAGTAGTGCTTACCAAAAGCGACTCGGCTAACAATGCCCTTACAATTACATGGTCAGACCCAAAGTACCTCGACGACACCAGCAATGGCAACGTTGTGGGAAAATATGTAGTTGAAGTTGACAAGAGCGAAACATTTGCAACTGCCGCTTCAGTTACCATGGGCAATGTGTTCGAGCAATCGTATACCGTTTACAAACTGAACAAACTGATGCTTGACCTAGGGTGCACCCCCGATGTGGCAAACGATGTTTTTGTTCGGGTTAAATCGATATTCTTTAGTGAAGACACATTGATTTCGAACGTTGTAAAAATGTCTGTAACTCCTTATACAACTGTAATTCCTCCCGCGATAGCAGTTCCTGCCGAATTATGGATTTCGGGAGATGCAATACCAGCAGGATGGATTACACCATTCCCTGCCGACCAAAAGTTTACTCAAGAAACAGCAACTGTATTCACCCTAACAATCAAGTTGAAAGGCAACAGCGACTACGAACTAATTACCGACGGAACTGGCTCGAACTGGACACCTTGTTACCGCATCGATCCGACTCTTGACCCTACAACTATGGTAAACGGTGGTTCTTTTGTGTGGGATGGAAATGGCTCGGATTATGGTTGGGGAAGTAAAAAATTCAAAACTCCGGCAAGCGACGGAACTTACAAACTCACCTTCAACTTCCAGGATGCAACCTTCACCGTGGTCGATGTTACAGGGCCACCAGCAATTGCTGTTCCTTCTGCATTGTACATTACAGGCGACGCAACACCAGCAGCATGGAATGCTCCTGCCGATCAGCAGTTAACACAAGTTAATTCAACAACTTTCACTATCACAATCGACTTAAAAGGCGGTGGCGCTTATGCCCTGATCACCGATCCAACTGGGAGCAACTGGACACCTTGTTACCGACTCAATCCGGCAGTAACTCCTGCTGAAGTTGTCTGGAGCGGTTCGTTTGTATGGGATGGCGAAGGATCGGATTATGCATGGGGAAGCAAAAACTTGATTGCACCTCCCGATGACGACACATACAAACTCACATTCGATTTTCAAACGGCAACATACACCGTTGTAGCGCAATAAGACAGTTTAATGAATTTTTAAAGACATGAACGATAATCACAGAGAAAGCAGAAGAAAGCCATATTGGGAAGTAATACTTCTGAATATTGAGCTCTCGCTGTTCGCTCTGTGATTTATCTTCATTATACACTAAAAACAATGCGAAAATTAAAAACCACATCGTTCAGAATCGTTTTCTTCTTTATCGTTTTTACCCAACTGATTGCGTTTTCGTGCGATCAGGAGAACGACGATCCTGATCCAACACCCACTGATAATGACTTCTATTTTGGAGCCGATTTGTCGTCGGTAAATATGGTCGAAGATTTTGGCGCAGTGTATAAAGATAGTGGCATGGTACGCGATCCGTTTATCATTTTCAAAAACCACGGATGCAAAATTGTGAGAGTGCGGATCTTCCACAACCCCGATGCAAAGGGAGGTTACAGTGAGTATTTCAGGCCAGGGTACTGCGGACTGGCCGATGCTACCAAAACAATCAAACGAGCAAAAGATGCAGGAATGGAAGTCTGTCTCGATTTTCACTATTCCGACACCTGGGCCGACCCTGCAAACCAAATCATTCCGAAGGCATGGCAAGAGCTTTCGCTCGATATTCTGAAAGATTCGTTATATAACTACACACTATCGGTGTTGAATAGTCTGAAGAACCAAAACCTGACACCCGAAATGGTTCAGATTGGCAACGAAATTAACCCAGGAATGCTGCTGCCAACCGGAGGAACAACAACCGCACTGACCACTTTGCTGAATAGCGGAATAAAGGCCGTTCGCGACTTCTCGCAAACATCAGAGATTAAGCCTAAAATCATTATCCATTATGCCGATAATGCAGGGGCTGTATCGCGCTTCACCAATTTGAAAAACGCCGGTGTTACCGACTTCGACATTATGGGGATCTCGTATTACGACCAGTGGGCCTCAATTACCTTCGCGGGGTTAACATCGGTAATCAGGCAGCTTAAAACACAATTCACACAAGACGTAATGGTTGTAGAAACATACTACCAATGGACTAACACCTCGCGCGACGGAAAGATTTATACAACTCAAATTCAATTAAATGGATATCCAGTGACAAAAATAGGG
>Ga0209373_10005729_pt1 | contig 10026 bp, 7 predicted proteins | sample Higcelweek5metaG_FD_187173 | JGI IMG/M metagenome (GOLD analysis project Ga0209373, IMG submission 187173) | Freshwater pond sediment microbial communities from the University of Edinburgh, under environmental carbon perturbations - High... | ecosystem: Environmental > Aquatic > Freshwater >...
AATTCAAATCCCAGTAGTTGTAAATGTATTATATAGAACTGCTGCTGAAAATATTTCTTTAACACAAATTCAATCTCAAATTGATGTATTGAATAAAGATTTCAACGCTACAAATTCAGACTTTAACCAGGTTCCTACTGTTTTCTCAGGAGTAAAAGCTAACGTTGGAATTTCATTCGTACTTGATGCTGTTTACAGAAAATCAACTACAAAAACTTCATGGGGAACTCGTGATGCTATGAAAAAATCAACTCAAGGTGGAATCAATCCTACTTCTCCAACCACTAAATTAAACCTATGGGTTTGTACTATTGGTGGTGGAATTTTAGGTTACGCACAATTCCCTGGTGGTGCATCTGCAACTGACGGAGTTGTCATTGATTCAAAATATTTAGGAACTACCGGTACAGCAACTGCTCCTTTCAACAAAGGAAGAACAGCAACTCACGAAGTGGGACACTGGATGAATTTAAGACATATTTGGGGTGATACTAATTGCGGAAGCGATTTAGTAAGCGATACTCCTACTCACAATACAGCTAATTACGGAATTCCTGCATTCCCGCACTACTCTACTTGTTCAGGAACACCTATAGAAATGACAATGAATTACATGGACTACACAGATGACGCTGGAATGTACATGTTTTCAAACGGACAGAAAAGCAGAATGCTAGCCATTTTTGCTTCTGGAGGTTCAAGATTTTCATTTGCACAGCCATAATCAAATGAAACATTTGAGTTAATTAGGAAAACTCACCATTATGTGGTGAGTTTTTTTTATTTTAGCCAAAAAGAAAGCAATGACATCAAAAGAATTATCAATAGGAATTGTAAGAGCTGTTGCTATATTAGTTGCATCATGCTTGGTTTTGTTTTTTTTGTATCAAATTACAACTGTAATATTGTATTGTATTATCGCAATTGTAATTTCATTACTATTGAATCCTTTAGTTAATTTTTTAAAACGAAGATTCAAATTTAGAAATACATTAGCCGTTATTTCGTCTTTACTAATAGCTTTCCTTGTTATATCTGGATTTGTATTGCTTTTCGTACCCTTATTATTAGCACAAGGCGAAAATTTATCGTTATTAGATGTTAGCTCATTGGAAAAAAACTATCATTTATTACTTGAAAACATTACAGTTTTTTTAGACTCATATAACATAAATACTAAACAACTCATACAAAGTAGTAAACTTTCTTCATTTGCAACTTTTGAGTTTATACCTAATTTTTTAAATAGTTTTTTAAGCACATTAGGAAGTTTTAGTATGGGATTTGCATCGGTACTTTTCATCACATTCTTCCTTTTAAAAGAAAAAGACGTATTATATCTAAAATTCAAACGATTACTACCTGAAAATCAAAAAGAAAAAGTATTGAATTCTATACAAGATATCAATCATCTGTTATCACGATATTTCTTAGGATTGTTGCTGCAATTAACTATTATAATGCTTTTATATCTAATTATATTTATAATTTTTGGTGTTGAAAATGCTATTATAATTGCCTTATTATGCGCTATTTTTAATATTGTACCTTACGTAGGTCCTCTAATTGCATCAATTGTTGCAGGATTATTAATTATGACTAGCGGTATAGGTTCTGGTGCAGATTTTGCTACCGAAACGCTTCCAACAGCAATTTATGTGCTAATCGGAATGTCTTTAGTACAAGTAATAGACAACAATTTTAGTTCGCCTCTTATTTTTTCTAAAAGCACCAATTCGCATCCTTTAGAAATTTTTTTAGTGATATTAATTGCTGGAATTTTATTCGGGATTTCAGGAATGATTATCGCAGTTCCGTTTTATACTTCTTTAAAAGTTATTGGTAAAGAATTTTTACCTGATAATAAAATCATAAAGGCGCTTACTAAAAATTTATAGCTTTGAATTTAGAATATCTTTTACATACTGAAATACAGGATTTTATTAACCAAAATCTGAATGAAGATAGCTCGAAATTAGCTTTAAAGAAAAACCCTTTTCCTGAAGTAAATTACACAACTATCATCAATCAAATCATCGCGAAAAAGAAAGCGAAAGATAAATTGCCTACTTGGTTTTCATCTGAAAATATTATTTATCCAGAGAAAATTTCAATTGAGCAAACGTCATCAGAAATAACCGCAAAATATAAAGCTTCATTAGTTTCTGGCGAAAAATTAATAGATTGTACGGGCGGATTTGGGATTGACGATTACTACTTTTCCAAACAATTCAAATCCGTTATTCATTGTGAATTGAATGCTGATTTATCTAAAATCGTAACACATAATTTTGAAGTTTTACAAGTAACAAATATCGAATGTTATCAAGGAGATAGCACAGGAATATTGGAACAATTGAATCAAAAGTTTGATTGTATTTACATTGATCCTTCTAGAAGAAATGATGCGAAAGGCAAAGTCTTTATGTTAGCCGATTGTTTGCCAAATGTAGTTGATTTGCAAGATTTTTATTATCAATTTACGGATACCATTTTAATCAAAACCGCTCCTATTTTAGACCTTCATGCTGGATTATTAGAATTGAAAAATGTAGCAGAAATTCATATCGTAGCGGTTGACAATGAAGTAAAAGAATTGCTTTGGAAAATTGAAAATAATTTTAATGAAGCACCAGAAATTATAGCGGTGAATATCGAAAAAGAAAAACAAACGATAACCAAAATTGAAAGTTCAAAATCGTATTCAGCGCGTTATAGTTTACCGAAAAAATATCTATACGAACCCAATGCATCTTTAATGAAATCAGGCGGATTTGAAGCCGTTTCCGAATTGTTTGCTGTTGGAAAATTGCACCAACATTCGCACTTATACACATCGGACGAACTCATCGATTTCCCTGGAAGAAAGTTTCAAATTGATGCCATTGTTCCGTTTCAGAAAAAAGAAATTTCACAACATATTCAAGGCAAAAAAATGAATGTTTCTACCAGAAATTTCCCGATAAAACCTGAAGAAATTAAGAAAAAATATAAAATTACAGATGGTGGAACAATTTTTGCTTTTTTTACCACCAATATGAATAATGAAAAAATAATTTTACTTTGCACCAAATTATAATCCAAATGAAACACATTTTATCGCTACTACTATTACTAACATTAAGTGTTAACGCTCAAAATAAAGATTGCATTTACGACATTGAAGAAAAAACCGATTCTACTTCATTAAAAGTTTTACCGAATGTGTTAATGCATGAAAAAATATTTGGAAACACTAATGAATACTTATTTTTTGGGTTATTAAACAACAATGGAGTTCCAGTACTTGGTATACAACAATTGCAAAAAAGTAAAGACTTTATTAAAACGAGTTGCATATCAAAAAACTCAAAAATCATATTACAATTAATGAATGGAAAAATCATTACATTAATAAATTCTGACGAAGAAATTTGTAGTGAACTTATGTATGATTCAGGAGAAAAAAATAATATAAGAATATTAACTGGTTATTTTTACTTCACAAAAACCAATTACGAAGAATTAAAAAACAGTCCCGTAAGTTTAATGCGAATTCAATTTGCAGGTGAAACAAAAGATTACGTTTTAAAAAACGAATTAACCTCAGAAACGTTAAAAACAACTTCTAAACCAGATAGTTATTTTATGGAATTTTTGAAGTGTGTGGAGTAAATAAACGTTTTATTTTAAATCTAAATTTAGTTCCATCTTAGGCAAAAATCTATCTTTTATAGAAGTTTCAATTTGTCCAACTGTCTTGAATCCGTGCTTTTTATAAAAATTCTCAGCGTTTGGATCAGCATCAAGAATTACTTTCTGAAATTTTAAATCTTTACATCTATTTAAAAAATCATTCATTAAAAAAGTTCCCAATCCTAATCCAATAAATTTAGGAAGTAAAAATAAATTATCCAATTCAACAATATTTTCTTCTAAGATAACATAAGAATAATAACCAACAATTAAATTGTCAATTACCAATTTATACACTTCACTAATTTCAATATAATTTGTAGTTATTGTCAATTGTAAAGACCAATTCTGCATTTGTTCGTTAGAATAACCCCAATGTGCTTTTGACTTTTTGGTAATATTAGTCAAAATTTTAGCATCTTCAGTGATCGCTTTTAAAATTTCCATTTGAGATTCAATTTTAATAATTAAAAAATAAACAAAAATGTTTTTTAAAAAAATATTGATGTAAAAGTAAAAATATAAAAACAAAAAAGCCTTGCGTTTGCAAGGCTTTTTGTGATCGCGCCAGGATTCGAACCTGGGACCTACTCATTAGAAGTGAGTTGCTCTATCCAGCTGAGCTACGCAACCTATTTTATTATCGTCGGGGTGGCAGGATTCGAACCTGCGGCCTCCTGCTCCCAAAGCAGGCGCGATAACCGGGCTACGCTACACCCCGCAAAAAACAAAAAAGCGGAGAGACAGGGACTCGAACCCTGGCGACGGTTACCCGTCGACAGATTAGCAATCTGCTCCGTTACCACTCCGGCACCTCTCCTATTTTGTTGTAAGAACTTATCTTTTTTGCGGTTGCAAATGTATATTTTCATTCTTAATTATACAACATTTTCGGGAGTTTTTTTCAATATATTTTTCTAATTTCTAAAAAAACGCTTACAATCAATACAATAGCTTTTCAATAAAAATGAAATCAAATTGGTAATATCAAAATAAAATTCGATTTCAACTTAGAATATCAATAAAAACCTTGCCTCAATTCGAATAAAAATAGTAATTTCGCAATTCAAATAAAAAACCTTTCTATCATGACTAAAAGAGTAGTTATCGTTTCTGCCGTTAGAACTCCAATTGGAAGTTTCATGGGAGCTTTATCTAGTGTACCTGCTACAAAATTAGGTGCTGCTGCCATCAAAGGCGCTTTAAATAAAATCAATTTAGACCCTAAATTAGTTGACGAAGTATTAATGGGTAATGTAGTTCAAGCTGGAAACGGCCAAGCTCCTGCAAGACAAGCCGCTTTATACGCTGGTTTATCTGAAAGTGTAGCTTGTACTACTGTAAATAAAGTTTGCGCTAGTGGTATGAAAGCCGTTATGCAAGGTGCTCAAGCTATCATGGCTGGAGACGCTGAAATCGTAGTTGCGGGTGGTATGGAAAACATGAGTTTGATTCCACATTACGTTCACTTAAGAAACGGTGTAAAATTTGGACCAACTTCTTTAGTAGACGGAATGCAGAAAGACGGTTTAACAGACGCATACGATAATAACGCTATGGGCGTTTGTGCTGACTTATGCGCAACTGAATATAACATTACAAGAGAAGCGCAAGATAACTTCGCAATTCAATCGTATGAGCGTTCTGCTGCAGCATGGGAAGCCGGTAAGTTTGACGCAGAAATTGTTCCAGTTGAAGTTCCTCAAAGAAGAGGTGACGCAATCTTAGTTTCTAAAGACGAAGAATTCACTAATGTAAAATTAGATAAAATTCCTTCATTAGCTGCAGTTTTCACCAAAGAAGGAACAGTTACAGCTGCTAATGCCTCTACAATTAATGACGGAGCTGCGGCTTTAGTTTTAATGAGCGAAGAAAAAGCACAATCTTTGGGATTAACTCCTTTAGCGTATATTAAATCATACGCCGATGCGGCTCAAGAACCAAAATGGTTTACAACTGCGCCTGCAAAAGCATTACCAAAAGCATTAGACAAAGCTGGTTTAACAGTTGCTGATGTTGATTTCTTTGAATTCAATGAAGCTTTCGCTGTGGTTGGATTAGCTAACGCGCAAATCTTAGGATTAGACAATGATAAAATTAATGTAAACGGTGGTGCAGTTTCTTTAGGTCACCCTCTAGGATGTTCTGGAGCTAGAATTATCGTAACTTTAATCAGTGTTTTAAACCAAAACAATGCTAAAATTGGTGCGGCTGCTATCTGTAATGGTGGTGGTGGTGCTTCAGCAATTGTTATTGAAAGAGCATAATTTATAACTTTTATTAATGGTGAATTTTGAATTTTAGTTACATTTGTAATTAAATTCTTAATTCATCATTTCTTATTTTGACCAAACATGTTTGGAATTTGTAATTTAGCCATAGTACCCGTAAGAGCAGAAGCCAGTGACCGAAGCGAACAAGTTTCGCAATTGCTCTTTGGCGAACACTTTAAAATTATTGAAATGACTACCAAATGGGTGCAGGTAGAATTGGCATTTGATAATTACATCGGGTGGATTGATGCGAAACAATATCAAGCTATTTCAGAAGAACATTACAACATTTTAAACGATACTCCTATTGTTTTGAATGCTGATTTAGTAGAATATATTACCGCTCCAAACAACCAATTGACTTCGATTACATTAGGTGCTTCGTTATCATTTTTAGATAATGAAGAAATAAACACTAGCAAATATAGTTTTGAAGGCATTAAAGTTTGCGGTCAAAAACCGAAATCAGATTTAGTTAAAACCGCTTTCATGTATTTGAATGCGCCTTATTTATGGGGAGGAAAAACGCCTTTTGGAATTGATTGTTCTGGTTTTACTCAAATGGTTTATAAATTAAATGGGTATTCACTTTTAAGAGATGCTTCGCAACAAGCCACTCAAGGGGAAGCTTTAAGTTTTATTGAAGAAAGTGAACCAGGTGATTTAGCTTTTTTTGATAACGAAGAAGGCAGTATCATTCACGTTGGAATTATGATGGAAAACAATTACATCATTCACGCCTCTGGAAAAGTACGAATTGACCGTTTAGACCATTTAGGAATTTACAATGCAGAAGTCAATCGACACACACACAAACTGAGAGTTATTAAAAAAATCATATAAAAAAATCCCGATTTTCATCGGGATTTTTTGTTTTAATTGATGGCTTTTGCTTTTTCAGGCTGACCTGTAATTTCGTAAGCGGTTTTTAAAATATTTTTTGTATTAGTATCGGTTGGATTTATTGAATATGCTTTTTCAAAATCTGGCAATGCTTTTACAAACATATCTTTTCTCTTTTGCATAAATTCATCATATTTCTTTTTATCACTTCTAGAATTGTTAATTTCATCTACAATTTTCTGCTCATCAGCCAACAAAGCATAACCCGAATTATAATAAATTTGAAACTCACCTTGTTTTAACTCCTCATCATTTGGAGCTAGTTTTCTTGCTTCGGCATAAGTAGTTTTAGCTTTCTCTAATTCTGAATTTTGAGAATAAATTAGAGCTAATAACTTTAAAGCATCTGCTTTTTTTGTTGAATTTTTAACATCTCTTGGTTTTTCATGTGACCCTAAAGAAACGTAGTGTGTTCTATCTGCTCTTGAGTTAAATTCTTCTTCATTTCCATTTGCCTTATTAATAGCATAAAAAGTAACTCCATTATTCAAATAATCACTAGCTGCATATTCCTCATATAGTTTTTGTGCTAACTTATAATCCTCAGCTTGAACCGCTAAAATACAAGCATTTTTAAGTGACTTTCCTTCTTCTTTAGAATCAAAAGTATACAAAGAATAAAATAATACTGAAGCTTCTTTGAATTTAGATGTATTATTTAGATTCATTGCAATAGCTGATAATCCTTTTTTGAAATCACCTTTTTCTTGAATTAATTCATCGGTATAAATCTTTTTTCCTGATTTTTTTTCAAACTCCAAAGTTTCATTAATAACTTCTCCATATTCTTTTATAAACTCAGGCTTATATAAACCCATTTGATCTTGCATCGTTGCCTTATTACCTTTTGAAGCTAAAACTAATGTTGGATACATCGTTCTATAAAATTTGGCATATACTTTATCAGACTCTTCAGTTGCTAAAGTTTGCAAAGCGTCACTTGCAGTTTTATACTCTTGTAAATCTTTATCAGAAATAACGTCTTTACTATAAATTTTCTTTAATGTTTTTAGCTCATCTTTTTGAGCAAATGTGGCAACAGACAATAAAAGTGTTGCACTTAAAAGTAATTTTTTCATTGTTTTAAAATCTGGGTTAAACAAAAGCCCAAAATAAATTTGGGCCTTATCTTATTTATTCTTGTATTTCTTCTTCTGTTGAATCAATATCTGTGCCAGTTTCAGCATCAGAAATATCTCCATTTTCATCTAACACTACTTCTTCATCTTCACGAAGTACTTTAGTTACAGCAGCGATTGAATCGTTTCCTTTGATGTTAATTAGTCGAACTCCTTGCGTTGCTCTTCCCATTACTCGTAAATCAGAAACCATCATTCTAATCGTCAATCCTGATTTATTGATAATCATTAAATCATCAGCATCAGTAACGTTATTGATTGCAATTAAGGCTCCGGTTTTCTCAGTAATATTAAGAGTTTTCACTCCCTTACCTCCACGATTCGTGATTCTGTATACATCCTCTCCATCGTCATCTACTAATTTAGTACGTTTTCCATAACCATTTTCAGTAACCACTAAGATTTGAGATTCTGTAACGTGATCTTTATCAATAGAAACCATTCCAATTACTTCGTCTTTTTCATCGGCTAAAGTAATACCTCTAACTCCTGAAGCAGTTCTTCCCATTGGACGCGTTTTCTCTTCTTCAAAACGAACTAATTTACCAGACTTAACTGCCAATAAAACTTGACTGTTTCCTGTAGTTAATTTTGCTTCGATTAATTCATCGTCTTCTTTAATCGTAATCGCATTTATTCCGTTTTGACGTGGACGTGAATATTGCTCTAATGGTGTTTTCTTAACTTGACCTTGTTTTGTAGCCATAATTACATAGTGGCTATTGATGTAATCTTGATCTTTTAAGTCTTGAGTACAGATAAATGCTTTTACTTTGTCATCACTTTCGATATTGATTAAGTTTTGAATAGCACGACCTTTACTTGTTTTTGTTCCTTCTGGAATTTCGTAAACACGCATCCAATAACATTTACCTTTTTGCGTGAAATACATTAAATATTGGTGATTTGTTGCCACAAATAAATGCTCTAAGAAATCTTGATCTCTAGTTCCAGCCGATTTTTGTCCAACCCCTCCTCTATTTTGTGTTTTGTATTCTGATAATGAAGTACGTTTGATATAACCTGCATGAGAAATCGTAATTACAACACTTTCATCAGCAATTAAATCTTCGATACTAACGTCTCCACCAGAATATTCGATTTGCGAACGACGCTCATCTCCATATTTATCTCTGATTTCTGCTAATTCGTCTTTAATTACTTGCATTCTCATTTCTTTGCTTGCCAATAATTCTTTCAAATAAGCAATCAGTTTCATGATTTCTTCGTATTCAGCACGCAATTTATCTTGCTCAAGACCTGTTAATTGTCTTAAACGCATTTCAACGATTGCACGTGCTTGAATTTCCGATAATTTGAAACGTTCAATTAATTTCGTTCTAGCTTCGTCACCATCTTTAGAAGCTCTGATAATTTTGATTACTTCGTCGATATTATCAGAAGCAATGATCAAACCTTCTAAAATGTGAGCTCTTTCTTCTGCTTTTCTTAAATCATATTGAGCTCTACGAACTACAACATCATGACGGTGTTCTACGAAATGGTAAATCAAATCTTTAAGATTCAACATTTGCGGACGCCCTTTTACCAATGCAATATTATTAACACTGAATGAAGCTTGTAATTGCGTATATTTATAAAGTGTATTTAAAACTACGTTTGGAACCGCATCACGTTTTAATTCATACACCACACGCATACCATTTCTATCCGATTCATCACGAATATTAGATATGCCTTCAATTTTCTTATCATTAACTAAATCGGCAGTATGTTTAATCATATTTGCCTTATTTACTTGATAAGGAATTTCAGTTACAATGATAGCTTCTTTTCCATTTACTTCTTCAAAACCAACTTTAGCACGCATTACAATACGACCTCTACCTGTTTTGAATGCTTCTCTTACACCTTCGTAACCATAAATAATTCCTCCTGTAGGGAAATCTGGAGCTTTGATATGATTTATTAACTCATCAATTTCAATATCGTTATTATCGATATAAGCCAAAATACCATCAACAACTTCAGTTAAATTGTGAGGTGCCATATTTGTAGCCATACCTACCGCAATA
>Ga0209373_10005730_pt1 | contig 10026 bp, 9 predicted proteins | sample Higcelweek5metaG_FD_187173 | JGI IMG/M metagenome (GOLD analysis project Ga0209373, IMG submission 187173) | Freshwater pond sediment microbial communities from the University of Edinburgh, under environmental carbon perturbations - High... | ecosystem: Environmental > Aquatic > Freshwater >...
CCCTCTTCTCCATCAGAGAATCGATTAAGTCACATTTTTTCTTCATGAATGTACCAATATACCTCTTCTCCATCAGAGAATCGATTAAGTCACATTTTTTCTTCCCTTACGATTTTTTACTGCAAGAAACGCATTGTATAAATAGGAAAATTCTTCTGTACGATAATTTATCAGGCAAAATGCAACTAAGGTGACAATCCCGGAGATGAAAATCTTCAGAATTATGTATGGTATAGTTCCCGGTAATGCTTTTCCAATAGTGATGCAAATAGCCAAACACGGCAGTGCTATCAATAAAAGGCGCAAAATAAACTTCCAATATGCCTTCGTGCTTAATTGAAAAACCTCTCTAAAAAGTATCTTTGGCTCATACCAGAAGTTTGTGAGTAATTTTGATATTGCCGTCGCTGCAACAATTCCACTAAGACCCATTATATTTCCAAGAATTATTGAAAGAATTATATTGATAATAGCCGCAGACATCATTGAATATTTTACCTGATTGAATAGGCCTGTAGATTCACGGAACATCCAAATCGGAGTTAAAACACAGCTAATAAAAAAGTTAAAGGTAATTGCATAAACTGAATAGTCTGAAAGAACATAGTCAGGGTCCACTTTGCCAATCCAGATACTAATAAAATCATTAAACATGCTTAAAAAACAGCAAGAGCAAAATGTGGCAACAGCACAAAAAAACAGAAGCATGCATCTGAAAATCATCAATTTTCGCGCGGGTGATTCTGTAACGTTAAAGTTCCCCAGACTTGCTATTACCGATTGGGCAACTAACATAATCAAGCCATTGATCGCAGTGATAATCAGAAGATAATTTGAGTATTGACCAACGACAACTGTTCCAAGTATAACCGCAATGAGTATGTTGTCGGTTGAGTTCATTATTGTTGTGCTGACTCTGTAAACGAATATAGACTTAATATTTTCTTTCAGTTTCTCCCGAACAGCCGGTTCAACCGGTACATCGTCAGGATAGCGGAGGAACGGATAAGACCTATTTGCTATATGGTTGAGAGTAAGATTCTTTATTAGCGTTATTCCGATACTTGTAACAAGATAAAAAAGGAAATTTCCGGTAAAAAGAAGAATTATAATCTGCAATATTTGCAACGATATCGACGATACGAAGTCGACCATTTTGATTACATACATTCGTTGATCCGCATTTATCAGCGTTGATTTGTAGACTATTAAGTAAGAACACACGGTATTCCCGACGTAAAGAAGATAGTATAACCTTAACTCATTCAGGGGTAATGCGCTGTCTTTTATTATGAATTGCAAAAAAGGCACACAGGCAATGCCCAGTACAAATACTCCTAAAGCGACCCAACGATATAATTTTTTAAAGTAATTTACAAGCCTCGATATTGTTGCATTGTCATTGATGGCTAACGGTTTGTACAACGCATATATCATTACGGTATTAATGCCGAGGTCAGCAAGGGATAGCACGGAAAGTATATTTGTATATAAGCCGTTGATGCCAAGATAGTGTTCCCCTAGAACACTTATGAAAATTGTTCTCCCGACAAAGGACATTAATAATAGCAGTACTTGCATTCCTACACTTACAGAAACATTTCTTATGGAATTGGATGTTCTTGATTTTGAATTCATATAGTATTATTAACCTTCCTGAAAAATCTGCGAATTCGATGATTTACAGAAATTAACTTACCCTTAAAAAAATCAACAGTCTGATTAATAATTATATGTTTTACAGATTTTCTGCAGAATCTTTTATATCCTATTTGCCCATATTTACGGTAGAAAGCATTTCGTTTTTCAATATCATATTCATGATTATCCGATCGTTTTATATAGTAAACTGCAACTTGATTTGGCTGCAAAATTTCAAAAACAAGATCCTGACTTACTTTCGCAAAAAGTTCCTTACCCGATTGATTATTAATCACAAGCAAAGAAGTTCCAAGATTATCATTATTTTTTGTTCCCCAAAAGTCTCCCACGGTTAAATCTGACACATGATTTGTGCAGTAAGGACATTCAAAGCAACATTTACGAAGCGTCAAATTCTTCAAAAAGTAACTGTAATAGAATGTTTTTTTCGAAAGAATACTTTTTGTTCTCCCATCTTGAAAATATAGTTTTATTATTTGTGTTTGCCATCCTTGGTCTTTTTCTCGAAACGTCAGTTCCGTTATTTTTCCGTGATATTTGTCTTCGTAAAACTTGACCATATCAGAATATAGACCCGGCGATGGTACTCCATGGCATATGAAATCCATGGTACGTAAATTTTCATATCTTTTCCCTAGATACGTCAAAAGTCCGGCAACTTGGCATGGTGTTCCGGTAAAAAGAACAACTCGTCCGCATATAAGTAAATCCTTTATCTTTTTATAATTATTGCTAATTCTACTTTGCACATATTTTGATTTCTTCAGTGGCTCTAATTCTGTAATATTTGTTGCGGCCATATGTTCAACGACTAAACTTTTCCCATTAGCTGCACCAAATATTACTCCGTCACAACTAAGCACATGTTCTGCAAATATCACAAACAAACCACCAGAAGAACTACTTATGCGAATATCCTTGTTTTTGCTATATGCCCCCCAAATCTCTGGCGTATATCCCCCTACTTGATTTGTTGGGGGAGTTATTACTGGACAGGCTTTAACACAATTGCCACAATCAATACACTTATTATCGACCGACGGATATAGAAAACCATCGTTATCTTCTTTCATAACAATGGAATCTACCGGACAGATTGAAGCGCAACTCTCGCAACCACAACACGATACTTTTAGTTTTTCCAGTTCACTAATGTTCATTTTCTTTGTCTCCATCTAAAGCATTTTTCAGCCAAGCAATTGAACTATTTCTCAGCGCCTTAACATTTACCCTAAAAGCAGAAAAATCAATGTCAAATATTTCATTTGTTTCGATTGTTCTCCCCGGTGCACACATTCTTTCCGGCAATTCCGCCAACTTCAAAAGGTTCATCACACGCGAATTCATATTTGCTTCTTCATCGCAAAAGTTCTCTCGTAAGAATACATAGAAAGGAGTTTCGCAAATTAATGAGAAAACCGTTGCATGAAACGAGTCTGTGCATACCAGTGAAGCATTACGTATCAGCCATACGAACTCCGCGGGTCCCGCACGGAATACTTTATTATCATTATCACGCAAAGAAGGTATTGATAACGGTAATGAAAACACAGGGATGCCTAACATTCTGCTGATTTCGTCTATGCGTTCTCTTATCTCGTTATTGTCGGAAAATCTATAGCAGAGTATATATTTCTCCGGCATATCCGGAACTGCTTTTTCAACAAAACGCCAATCTTGATCAGTCAACAGTAATGTTGGATCTGCTACAACCGGTGCATCAATTGTTGTTTCTTCCCGAATAATCTTTCTGCCCTCTTCCTCACGAACGGAGACGGCATGAAATTTTTCCAAAAGCGTGGCAAAATTCGCTTTTGCCATTTGGGGGAGCGTCTCACATCCGAAACTCGGAGCATAGGCTATTCGTGGTTTCCCGTCAGGAACAAAATCAAGAAAGTATCCCAAATCGTTACGATTCCCGCGAAAATATGGATTCCATATTTGATCACTTCCGCAAAGATATAGATCTGCATCAGGGGGATTATCTCGGATATCGAACCACCCCACTCGCAAATCGCCATAAAACTCCATGTTGGATGTCTGAAAAGAGCGAAAATACTCTTCTCTTTCGCTAATTGAGTCCTTATATGTATGTGTAAGCCTCTTCTTTTCTCTTTCACAAATTAATGTCGGAAACCAATGATATATTCGGCTGCAAAGAATGTAAAACCTTCGATAAGCAGACAAATCCTTATCTCTCGGTGACATTCCTCCATCGTATCGAACAATAAATGGACTGTATCCTAATTCGTTGACTGTATGGAACAGAGCATATCCCTGCAACGCAGCACCATAGTTATTTATGAATGATTCTTCGCTTGTTAATATGCAAACCGTTTTACGCATCTACTCGTCTCCCTTGATTCTTTTCGTGATTTCCCCGAGTATTCCTGCTGCTACATATTCGGCCGTATTTTCCGAAAATTCCTGGGAAATAACATCAAAAGGTACAACTTTCCCTATATGCGTCTTGATATACTCTTCCAGTCTCTCCGCTTGTCCTTTAAAATCTTTGTTGCCTTCATCCAAAGAAATCGCATTCGGATATCGCTCCAAATATTCAAGCGTCGGGCAATCTGATTGTTTATAAAAGTTTATAATCGGCTTCCCGGTGCTGATGTAATCAAATATTTTGCTTGGCACTGTGTATGAAAAATTGTTTCCGATATTAACTAATATATCTGCATCAAGCATGTGTTCAACAGACTGTTTCAGGGGTAACGATCCCAACACCTCAAAAAGTTCAGGGAAGTTCGATTTGTATCTAGATACAATTTCTTCAGAACCTGAGCCTATAATATATAATCGAATATTCGATAATTTCAAATGCGTAAATAATTCTAACGCATACTCGGGATTCCTAATATCGTTATACAAATAGCCTGTAAAAACGCACTTAATTTCGCCTTCTACCTTATATGTCTTTGTACTCTTCGTGTTATCCGTTATTAACGGAAATTCAAAAGCAAGCACTTTATCGGAATCTAAATTCAGGTGCTTTTTATCTTCTTTAACATTTTTCGTTGTGATAATTGCAGAAGATGTTTTAGACATTTCTGTTTCCATTCTCATTCTATTCTTATAGGATTGAGCACGGTAAAAATTATTGCCTGTTAACGGGTCTATTTGATAAATAACGATGGATGCTTTTGTAGCACCTTTCCCAACAAATTTTTGTGCCGCAACATATGTTTCATAATATCCGCAAACAGGAATCAAAGCATCATAATTAAACAGGTTGTATTTAACAAGTCCATTTTCCAGTGCCTTTATAATACCGGGAACTAAGAATCTTTTTGGATTCTTCATTATGATCATATTCGCTAATTTCTCTAAATACAGCTTTGACAGCATTAAAAAGTTAAATGATTTCCGGCTATTTTTCAAGCTTAGTGGTTGTGAAGAAATTACACGAAATACCCGCGAACCATCATAATCATCAACATCTTTTTCTTGAGGGTTATTTTTTATAGTCAAAATATCAACACTACACCCCTTTTGCTTCATAGGGGCTATTAGTTTGGCAATTAGGTTAGCTTCTGCACTTCCTTTAGGTAGAAAATCAAAAGTAATGAACAAAAGCCGCATGTCTCCTCCTCAATCGGTAGAGTAAATATTACAGCGAATACTTCTCCTTAATTTTTTTTTCGTGTTCAATAATCTCTTCATCCGTAAATCTTCTACGCATCTTATCGTGCGAATAATATATTGAATATGCAGGAACATCACGAATGACAACTGCACCCGCAGCAATTACGCAACCTCTGCCAATCGTTACTCCTTTTAGAATGATAGCACGAAATCCAATCCAAACATCATCTTCAATAACGACATCTGCATCGTTACTTTTCTCTTTAACAGTTTGATTCATCATATATTCGCCTAAAGCATTGATACGGTGATCGCCTGTAATGATCGAAACTTCGGGTCCCATCAAAACATAATTTCCAATATATATTTTCGCGCTTGTTGATAGCATATTACTTCTTTCGCCTATATAAATATTGTCAGAAGCGAAAATATTACTTTCGCCCTCAATAGAACATCCGTACCCTAAATGCACCGTCTTTCCGCAGGCTCCAAAACGTCTCTTTATCTTTGACATGCAAAATTTATAAAAAAGAATCCTATCAATTCGCTGGATGATCGTATATACCATATCAGTTATCCTCACACACTAAATGAAAAAGCACAGCATGAACCGGAAATCCAAAAACATCGTCAATGTTGCAGCATAAAACAGCCAAATAATTTTTATCATACAAACACAAAGTGCTGCTTCGCTCATGTTTTTTCTATACAATATGAATGAATTTATGAATCTGAAAACGGCAAACCCTATCAAGAATATCGTACCTATAAGTCCGACATTTAACAACAGGTCCACATATTCATTGTGAGCAACAAGTGGAGCCATTCCTGGGATAAATGTCGGATAACTATTCACTTTGTAGCCACCGAAAAGCATCGTATACGTAGACTGAGTTTTATAGTAATTCAAGTGCGATTTTGTAAGTGCAGTTCTCTGCGATGTAAATGAATCTATGTCATTTGACTTTATGTTTGTTAGTTTATCTTCGATTCTGCTTACAAGGTCACCGATAACAGGCGTATTCGTTTTCACGAGTCCGTATTGATAAAGACCTATCATCATGATAAATAGAACTACTAAAATGCTAAATGTTTTCATGTTTATTTTTTTGGTAATAAACAGATATGCCATCCAAAAGACAATATTTCCAATAATTGCTGTCATACTGATTGACATGGCAAGTACTACGTAAAATGCAATTACTATAATAATGCGCATCCGTTTTGAGAAAAGCTTCAATGAAAGCAAAGCAAATATAGCTATAGAATAAAACATACCTAAATAATTCGGATCATTAAATGTCGCCATAAATCGATTTATTCTAACAAGCTCTCCATCAATTACTTGCAACCCGGTCATTGTATTACCAATAACCATTCCGGAGAAAAAAGCGATAACGGCGGTGATGACATAGATCGTAAATACTTTTTTCATAATACAAGTGTTTGAGATAATTTTCTTAACAAGTACGATAACACATAAAACATCAACAAATGAAAACAAGGCGATTCTTACACTATACGGCACAATCACTACGATACTATATAACAAGTATATAATAACAACCGGAATTAACGCACTCATTTTATGCTTCAATTCACTGTTCTCTTTGTCTTCATTTTTGCCAAACGAAATCAATGCGTGAATTATAACTAAAATCGAGAATATTCTGTATACCGATATTCCTGCAATTAACCCCAAGTAAGAATAGTAAAAAAGCATTATAGGATAGACTAATACGAGATTGTCCGAAATGAACAGGAGAAATAACAAAAGAACGCAAAGCAGTGCTTGTAGATTTTGCGGAATTATGCCTGTCATCGCTACACAAAGAAGCATAATTACAAGAATAATGTTTTCTGCTTTAAAAGGTTCAAGTAAATATGTTTTTCTCGAAATCTTTGTGTTGTTTACAATCATATATCAACCTTTAAACAGTTCGTTTTCGATACTTTTGATATAGTTTGCATTTCCACAATCCTTACACAATAATCGTGATTTCATTTGCTTTACAACACTCGAATTGTCAATACAATATTTAACCTTCTCGTAAATAGCTTTATCGTTATTCGCTGCTATCAACCCTTCGACTCCATTCTCAATTTGCTCATGAGCCGCAGTATATTCCGTAACTACCGGGGGTATGCCAAGCATCATGCTTTCGGTAACTGATATAGGTTTACCTTCCCACCTCGACGGCATGCAAAATATATCACTCTCTTTTATAAATGGGTAAGGATTAATACGTTTGCCAACTAACTTAAATCTGTCAACTACATCATTGTCATGAATGATTGCCAATAGTTTATCATGGTCGTCTCCATCACCAATAACATACCAGATGAAGTTAATTCCTTCTTTTTTCAATTTTGCAGCACATAGAACAGCTCTGTCCAACCCTTTTGCTACTATATCAAGTCGACATACAGTAATAATTTTAAATGCTTTACTATTTACATATTCAAGAAAATATTCATCTCCTTCATCAATAATCGCGCTTCGACTACGAATAATGTCCGAGTCAAGTATGTTGTCGCACATAAAGACTTTTTTTGATATCTGCGGTTCATTTTTGCAAAAATCTTCTAATCCGCTTTGCGTTACAAAATGAATTCTATTCATTTTTTTCATCCACGGATATTCCAAATCCGGAATTGGAGCTATTGCACTGAATTTAGAATGAATCCACCCATACTTTGTTTTGGCATTAATTTTGAAAGCAACATACCTATCTGCCCAACCTTCCATGAATCCGGCAGCATAATCATATTCTTTGTTATTTTCGCGGGAAAGCGCAGCCACTTGGAAGTCGCATAGGACCTGCTTTGAAAACCCAAATTGATGTTGCTTAATATTTATGGACAATGCCTTGAAAAAATACTTTGAAAAAATGAATTTGATTACTTTTATTACTCTCCCTATTTTACCCCTGTGTTTTACTGTTTCAGGAAGAAGATTAATACTATCCGGAATAAATGATAAAAGTGGACCTTCATTTTTATAAAGTTGTAAATCAACCTCATAAAGATTCTTGTCAAGGCGTTCCAACAAGGACAATAGTGCTGTCGTTGTACCGCCTATTATCATATTATAGTTAACGAATAATATCTTCTTCTTCATTTATGCAGTCCTTAAATAATGAAATAATCTTTTGGCATTGAGCCTTTGCGTTTTTATTTTCAGCAATGAATTTTTTTGCTTGTATCCCTTTGTCATTCAATTCCTCTTCGGTTAATAGTATTGTGCTTACTAATGATTTGTATAATCCATCGTCTGTTTCTTGGACTCGGTAGAAGTATGGCAAATAATCGTCAGGCATGCCGTCTAGCTTATATGCTAACATTGGTGTTCCCGAATTCATATATTCTATTATTTTTGACGGAAAACTGTATTTTGTAAACGGGTGATTATTGCAACGAGGATTAACTAGGAGCATGGCCTCTCTTTGTGCTTTTAACACTACTTCATTTGGAACCAATCCATGAACATGAATTCGCGAATCGGCTTTTGCAATCTGTCCTATTTTATGTAGTGCAGATCCGTCACCGAATATATCGAGAGACCATTCATCTGAACTAATTCGAATAAATGCATCGACCAATTCAAAAATGCCATACATCTCTTCAATCATCCCAGAATATACAATGCTCTTTGATTTACGTGTAACTGTAGGCTGATTATCGTTGTTCGATGCCATTCCCTCGACAACGGTATATTTAATGTCTCTACCAAACCATTCTTTCATTGCATCGGCCAGCAAAACAAAATAGTCAACATCGCGTATACAGCGATGAACAATATAATTTTGAATACTCTTTGCATGTCTATAGAAAAAATTATTAATCATGTATGAATTCATATATTCAGGCAAATCGGGTACCACCAAGCAAACAGCAACATTCTTATGCCTTTTTTTAACATACTTAATAATTTGCATGAATGGAAAAGTCATAGCATATACAACAAGAATTGCCTTATCGTGTTTATTCAAGTTTTCTGACATGAACTTTTTAATTCCGTAGTACCTGCTAAAGCTCTTAAAGACCGGTAGATTTATAAACCCAATATTGATATCGTCCGAACCACTTGCATGACTGAACCGAAATGTAGGAATTTTTACAGTCCGATATTTTTTGGGGAAAGAACCGATATACAAAGAATTTATTATGTCGACCGGTTCTTGCAAATTCTCATCTAGTCCTTCGACTATAGCCCATTGAAGCTTATTTGCCGCATTCTGCATTCCTCGCAGAGTATTATTCTTTATTTCTTCTTTATACTCTTTGGGAAATAAACCCATTAACGTCAATACTTTCATATCCTACTGTATACCCTCCAATAATAGATTCGAAATCTATTACGTCAATTCTCCAATGTCCATCTCCTAGGTGACTCCATATTTCAGAAATAGGTGACGACCCGCTTATCGCGAGCCTGAAGTTGACTAAACAGCAGATTAGCCGGTGCGCTCTCACGGTCAACGACTTTTTCTTCGATCCGGTTTGAAGCAATAACTACTCCACGATTCTCGAGAATCTCTCTTCTCTTCGGCAGAATATTCTTCATATCCTTGGGCGCATCTTTTCGCATCGTGCGATACGATACGATGTTGAATAAAGATTTCTGTATATATCGATTACGCGTTTAATAGCAAAGTACATTTCCTGCCCCCCACAATTTGCTATGGACTACATGACTGTTTCTATCTCAACAACCGAAAGGAAATATCTAGTCTTTCTTTTCGATCAGTTTTGCTTCGCGGACCTTGGAAT
>Ga0209373_10005731_pt1 | contig 10026 bp, 7 predicted proteins | sample Higcelweek5metaG_FD_187173 | JGI IMG/M metagenome (GOLD analysis project Ga0209373, IMG submission 187173) | Freshwater pond sediment microbial communities from the University of Edinburgh, under environmental carbon perturbations - High... | ecosystem: Environmental > Aquatic > Freshwater >...
GACCAGCCGCAATCGTGCCACCGGCGATCTGACCAGCCGCAATCGTGCCACCGGCGATCTGACCAGCCGCAATCGTGCCACCGGCGATCTGACCAGCCGCAATCGTGGCCGCCGTGGCGATCGATTCGGCGGCGACGCCGACGTCCACCCCACCGCTTCCATCCGTCAGGCTGCGGAACGCGTCAGCCGCCGCCGAGCGCACATCCTCCGCCCCGACCCCTTCAAAGCCGCTCTGCTCAAGCAGCGCACGCTTGCCATTGGCGTCCTGAGCGTTCAACCGATCACGGAAATCGCTGTCGGTCGCGAGTCGCTTAATAAGATCGAGTGCCCGTTCGTTCGCCATTCCTGCCCTCTTATTTTGCTTTGCCGGTGGGATAGCGGCAATCGCGGACACTATATAAATTAAAAACAAGGCATCCTAGGAAAATTTCATCCTTAGCGCGCATATCCCTCGACCAATATCCTTGACGATAACATAAAATCCATTATTGAGACTTGTCCGCCCTCATCACCGTCACCTCTTTATTACAAAAAGACTGCAACGCATAAAGCATGAAATCAACAACACCAGACTGAACCTTGAGCGCTTCATTGAGGATGTTTGGAAAAACAAAAGAGTTCACTAGAAGGTGATTGCAATATTTCCGCAGAGTTCCAAAGACACAAAAAATCACAAACCCCTTGATTAATTGCAAGCGGCGAGGCCACACGCAGCCCCGCTACCGCCATCACACGAAAAAGACACTCGAAGATTTGGTGAATTTTCAATTCAGAATTGGCGACTTCATGCCTTTTGACAGGACCTCCGACGCCACCACCGCAAACGCAGCGCTGTGGCCCGGACAGTCCATCGCCTCCGGTAAACGCTCAGCCTGCTTGAGGTTCAGACGAGCGGCCAAAGCAACGCGCCGACGCGAAACGGTTTTACGCGAACCCGCCGCAGCCGAAAGCCACCGATTCGGCAGGGCGCCGATCCGCGCCGCTCGCGCTTTGACCCGTTGAACCGGCGTCTGCTCTGCCGTATGGCGGCTCGCCCCAGCGACTGGTTGGCCAAACCGGATCGCACCAACGGCGACGCCGCCAAACGCAGCGGCGGAAGACGCGGCGCAGCTTCACTCTGAAACTCGATTTGAGAGACGGTCACGCCACGCTCTTCGCTTGCGCCGCGAAACAGGCCCGCAGCAGCGGGAGCAATGTCGGCAGCCATCACGCCATCAAAGCCGCTCCGCTCAAGCAGTTCACGCTTGTCTGTCAAACCGATCACGAAATTCGAGATCCGTCGCCATCCGCTTTACAAGCTCCAGCGTCGTGAGAGTTGCAACCTCAACTCCTGGATGCCCAACCTCCATTGTGAGATGCGCAATGCGACATAAATCATCCAAAGATTCCGTCATTTCTCCAATAAACAATGTTCTCTTGTGAAATTGCTGCAATTCTTAGAACCGCGCGAACGCGCGCTGCCATTGAAAATATGCGGTCGTTTCGGATTCGGTTCCATTTGGGGAAATCAGAACCCTCGATCACGGCGCCCAGCACCGCCGACGCATCGCCCAATCAACGAGAAGAACGCTCACAACCGCCGCCGCGAATCGGTGCGGCGCGCGCGCCACTCCTCACGGGTCTGCGACCAGATGTCGATTTCAATCATCTCCATCGGAGCCGGCAGTTGCCCAATTCCCCGCAACCGGGATCCCAGCCGGGTTGCGACGGCCTGCGAGGCGATGTTGTCGGGAACGATGGAATGGATGATTTCGTCCCAACCCAGCGTGTCGAACACCCAATCGATGGCGGCGGTCGCGGCCTCGACGGCGTAACCCCGCCCCCATCGGTTGCGCTCTATGGCCCATCCAACCTCGCTGCCGGGCCAACCCTCGGGCATCCACGGCCCAACGCGGCCAATCCAGTCGCCGGATTCTTTCTCGATCACCGAAAACATGCCGAAGCCCTGAATGGTCCAGGCCCCCGCCATGGTCAAAAAGCCCCGCCACGCCACCGAGCGCTCTTGCAAACCGCCAATGAATTTCGTGGTTTCGTCGTCCGCCATCATCGCGGCCCACCCCTCGAAATCCTCCGCCTCCGTCGGGCGCAGAATCAACCGGGGCGTTTCCAGCACCACATTGCGCAAAACTTTCACCATTCACCCTTCCGGCACATCATAGCCAACACTCCAACGCCGCAACGCGCGATTCGATCGACAAACAGGCGAAGAAACCATCACGGACGCTTGCCACGACCACCTTCCACAAGCAGCGAATGCCCGTCCAGTGCGAAAAACCAGCAAAACCAGCAACCCTCCACACCGCGCGGCAGCCTTAACCCAGCCACATTCGCTCGATAAAATGGGAACAAAACCTCCGCTGGCCTCTTTATAGTGGAGGAACGATGGCGCTTCGGCGCCCTCAACAAGGAGAAACCACGATGATCCGTCTTTGCACGTCCGTCTTGACCCTGGCCGCCATTGGCGGCGCGGCGCTGGCGTTGAGCGGGGGGACGACCCCGGCTTTCGCGCAGACCATGGCGGCGGCCGCACAACCGGAATGGACCGAGCAGGCCAACCAGCGCCCGACCAAGCCGGGAGACGAGGCTCTGACGGCGGGCACGCTGTCCATCCGCACGGCGACCACCATGCCGGGCACCGTCAGCGTCTATGTCCGCAACGGCTACCCCTTCGCCATCGTGCTGACGCGGGTGGACGCGGTGGAGTGCATGAACATCGTCACCACCGATTGCGGTCTGATCGGTCAGGATCTTCCCGTCGCCTCGGGCGCCGAAATGCTGGTCCGCACGCTGCGGCAGGCCGACCCGACCAAGACCTATGGCGTCACCCCGACCTACACCTGGCGGCCCGCCGTCGCGTCCAAGTAACCATGGCGCTTGACTTCACCCGCCCGCCGGGCTGAATGCCAGAACACCGACGCCGCGCCGTTCCGGGATCCCCCGTCGCGACGGGCGGCGTCGGCCCACACCGGCGGTCTTCGCGATGCTGTCCTTGCCCAAACTTCTTCTTCTCGTGATCGTCGTCGCGCTGGTCTGGTTCGGCTGGCGCTGGGTCGCCCGCGTCCAGACCATTGGCCGCGCCCGCACGGAGGCGCGCCGCGACGGCGCCGCCGCCCCGACCGGCTCCCCTTTCGCCCCCCGCGCCGCCAGCCCGACCGACGCGGAGGATATGGAAAAATGCCCGGAATGCGGCGCTTACGTCGCCCCGCGCTCCGCCGTGTCCTGCGGACGATCCGCCTGCCCCTACGGTCGTTGACCGCCGCGCCGCGTCCTGCGGATTCGGGTCCGGCTTGATTCCGCCGTCGCGCCCGCCTATCTTGCGGCGCTTTCAACCTTCTTTTTTGTGGACCGTCCATGGCCTCCCAGAGCGGGACTTCCGCCGACAGTCGCGGCCTGTCGTTTCAGGCTCTGATCCTCAAGCTTCACCAGTTTTGGTCGGAGCAGGGCTGCGTCATCCTCCAGCCCTACGACATGGAGGTGGGGGCCGGCACCTTCCACCCGGCGACGACGCTGCGCGCGCTCGGCCCCGATCCGTGGAAGGCGGCCTATGTCCAGCCGTCGCGTCGGCCCAAGGATGGCCGTTACGGCGAGAATCCCAACCGGCTTCAGCATTATTACCAGTATCAGGTGATTATGAAGCCGTCGCCCGCCGACCCGCAGGCGCTGTATCTGGACAGCCTGCGCGCCATCGGCATCGACCCGTCGCTGCACGACATCCGTTTCGTCGAGGATGATTGGGAAAGCCCGACGCTCGGCGCCTGGGGCCTGGGCTGGGAAGTCTGGTGCGACGGCATGGAGGTCACGCAATACACCTATTTCCAGCAGGTCGGCGGCATCGAATGCGACCCCGTCGCGGTCGAGCTGACCTATGGGCTGGAGCGTCTGGCCATGTATGTCCAGGGCGTGGAAAACGTCTATGACCTGGATTTCAATGGGCAGGGCGTGAAATACGGCGACGTCTTCAAACGCGCCGAAATCGAATACTCGAAGCACAATTTCGAGTACGCCAACACCGACATGCTGCTTCAGCATTTCAAGGACGCCGAGGCCGAATGTCAGGCGCTGGTCGGCCAGAATCTGGCCCTGCCCGCCTATGACCAATGCATCAAGGCGTCCCATCTGTTCAACCTGCTGGACGCGCGCGGCGTCATCAGCGTGGTGGAGCGCGCCGCCTACATCGGCCGCGTCCGCACGCTGGCCAAGGCCTGCTGCGAAGTCTGGACGGGGGCCAAGTAAATGACTGAATTTCTGCTCGAATTCTTCTCCGAAGAAATCCCCGCCCGCATGCAGGCGCGGGCCGCCGACGATCTGAAGCGCCTCGTCACCGACGCGCTGACCGCCAACGGCCTGAGCTTCACCGCCGCCGCCGCCCATTCCACCCCGCGCCGTCTGGCGTTGGTGGTCGATGGCCTGCCCGAGCGCACCGCCGACGTGCGCGAGGAAAAGAAGGGGCCGCGCGTCGGTTCGCCCGAACAGGCGGTCGTCGGCTTCCTGAAATCCGCCGGGTTGGCCAGCCTCGACCAGTGCGAGCAGCGCGACACCGGGAAGGGCGTGTTCTATTTCGCCGTCACCGAAAAGGCTGGCCGCGCCACCGCCGAGGTGTTGGCCGAGATCATCCCGACCGTGATGGCCGCCCTGCCCTGGCCGAAATCCATGCGCTGGGGCACCGGCACGGTGCGCTGGGTCCGCCCGCTGCATTCGATCATCGCCCTGTTCGGCGGCAAAATCCTGGACGGCGGTTTCGAGATTGGTGGAACGCAGCCGCGCGTCGTCTTTGGAAACAGCACGCGCGGCCATCGTTTCCTCGCCCCCGACGCCTTCACCGTGGACAGCTTCGCCGACTATCAGGCGAAGCTGCTGGCCGCCAAGGTCGTGCTGGACCGTGACGCCCGCAAGGCCAAGATCAAGGCCGACGCCGAGGCGCTGGCCGCCCGCGAAGGGCTGACCCTGTCGCCGGACGAGGGGCTGCTGGACGAGGTCGCCGGGCTGGTCGAATGGCCGGTCACGCTGATCGGCTCCATCGACGAAAGCTTTATGGACGTGCCGTCGGAGGTGCTCATCACCTCGATGCGGACGCACCAGAAATATTTCGCGGCGCTGGATGCGGCGGGCACAATGGCCCCGCGCTTCATCGTCGTCGCCAACACCGAAACGGTGGATGGCGGCAAGGCCATCGTCGCCGGGAACGAGCGCGTGCTGCGCGCCCGCCTGTCCGACGCCAAATTCTTCTGGGACCAGGACCGCAAGACCAAGCTGGAAGCCCGCGTTCCGGCGCTCGAAAAAATCACCTTCCACGCCAAGCTCGGCACCGTGGCCGAGAAGGTCAGACGTATTGAATCGCTGGCCACTAAGATCGCGCGGGCCATCGGCGCCGACGAGAACGCCGCCAGGCGCGCCGCCTTGCTCTGCAAGGCCGATCTGGTGACGGAAGTCGTCGGCGAATTTCCTGAAGTTCAGGGAATCATGGGCCGCTATTACGCGCTGGGCCAGGGCGAAAGCGCCGAAGTGGCCGACGCCATCGCCGCCCATTACAAGCCGCTCGGCCCGTCCGATTCCTGCCCGACCGCGCCGGTGTCGGTGGCGGTTGCGCTGGCCGACAAGATCGACACGCTGGTCGGCTTCTTCGCCATCGACGAAAAGCCGACGGGGTCGAAGGATCCCTACGCGCTGCGCCGCGCTGCGCTGGGCGTGATCCGTCTGGTGCTGGAGAATGAGCTGCGGTTGCAGTTGTCGGAAGTGTTTGGCTGGTCTTTGCATCAACTAACAAATCGACTTCTGAATGCCGGACTAATTTTCATTCACACCCCAAGCAAAGGGGAGAATTATTACGAGAAAAGCCCAGATCTATTGCTCGAGTTGCTTGAGTTGCACCTTCAGGGAACTGGGGCCTCTAATTTGGCCATTATCAGGTACACAGATGGAAAGCCGATTGAACAGGACGGTCTCGATATTAGCGCTGTAAAAGGCGTTGAAGTCTCCAAATTTGAAGTTCCCCAGAGTACGTATAGCTCTCTGCTTACCTTCTTCGCCGACCGCTTGAAGGTGGTGTTGCGCGAGCAGGGCGTGCGGCATGATCTGGTGGACGCCGTGTTCGCTCTGGGCGGCGGCGACGATCTGGTGCGGCTGTTGGCGCGGGTCAAGGCGTTGCAGGCCTTCGTCGGCTCCGACGAGGGGGCGAATCTGTTGGCCGCCTACAAGCGCGCCTCCAACATCGTCCGCATCGAAGAGAAGAAGGACGGCGCGTCGTTCGACCAGCCGGTCGAGGCCGCTCGTCTCGATCTGACCGAAGAACAGGCGCTGTTCGCCGCCCTGAACGCCGCGTCAGCGACCGCCGCCCCGCTGTTGGCGGCGGAGGATTTCACCGGCGCCATGGCGGCGCTCGCCAACCTGCGCGGCCCGGTGGATGATTTCTTCACCAAGGTGACGGTCAACGCCGACGATTCGGGTTTGCGCGTCAACCGCCTGCGCCTGCTGACGCAAATCCGCGCGACGCTGAACGCGGTGGCCGATTTCTCGAAGATCGAAGGCTGACGTCACGCATCGACCTAGGGGCGACAGCCCCTAGGTCGATGCAATCACGCCGCTTTATTCCGCAGACCCTTAGGCCGGGACGGCCGGTTGAACGTCCAGCCCCGCCCGCCGCTCCACATCCACCAGCAGGGCGGCGAGGCGGTCGGCTTCGGCCTGGACCGCCGCCGCGTCGTACCAGTTGGGCAGATTCTCCAGGTCGACACGCGCCGTCGGGGCCTGCCCGACCACCTGCACGAGGTTGGTTTCCTCGTTCGGATCCCGGTTCAGATCATACATCTCCCATTCCAGCAGAAGCGGATTCGACGGGTCGAAATAGCGGGCCAGCTTGGCGTTGTCGGCGCGCACGCACCGGATGTGGTTGGGCTGGCGCACCGGGCCGGGGGACAGCTCCGGCACCTCCTTGACGTTGAAGGCGCCGGTGCGGACGGCCTCGACGGTCTGGCAGTACACCTCGTACGCGCCATAATAGTCGGGCTGGGTGATCCGCCCCTTGTCGGCTGGCTGCGTCACCTCGTCGTCGGTCATGAACAGCACGCCTTCGCGCGGCTGACCGTTGGGGTACGTCACCGGCGTGCCGGGGGTCTTCAGCACCGGGGTCAGGTCAACGCCGGGCAACGGCGCCATGGTGTGGCGCTTGGCCAGTTCGGCCTCCGCCTTGTCCAGAGCCTTCCGACCGACGCCGGTCAGGCCCAGCACGGTGGGCACGAGGTCGGCGTGGCTGGTCACGGCGTCCACATGCCGCAGCGTGGTCCCGTCGCCGCCCATCGAGGCCGGGAACCGGACGACCATCGGCACATGCACGGCCTCCTCATAGGCGACGTGCCACTTCTCCAGCATCATGTTGTGGGCCGCCCCCAGCTCGCCATGGTCGGCCACGAAGAGCACGATGGTGTTCTCGGCCTGCCCGGAATCCTCCAGGGCCTGGAGCACGCGGTTGATCTGGGGATCGACCTGGGAATGCAGCCAGGCATAGAATTGCAGGAGCTGGATGCTGTACCCCTCCGGATCCTCGGAGAGCTGGAACGGAATGGTGAATTTCAGGGCCAACGCCACCGCCGCTTCCCAGTCGGCGGTCCCCGCCACGTTCCCGGCGGCGCTGACGGCGCCGTGGCTCGCCTTGGCGGACAGGGCCAGCCCGATCTTGTAGGCGGCGTCGAACTGGCATGACGGCTTGGTCGACAGATCCTCATTCCAGGTGGGAATCTGGCCAGCGCAATCCTGCGGGAATCCCTGCGGGTTGAGCGGCATCGACATGGTGCCCCCGGTCGGCGGGAGCGACGACTGCCCCTGAAGGGGCACGTCGAGCGGGCCGAACACCGACTGGGTCTTTGCCGTGCTTCCATCGGTCGGCGGCAGGGCCTGGGACACCACCGTGGGATATGTGGCGATGTCGTGGGGGTTGGTGAAGGACACCACCGCGAACCACGGGCGCTGGGCGGCGTCGGTCGCGGGGGTGTTGGGACCGGGCCGCGCCTCGTCCGCCGAAACCCCGTAATTGTAGGGCAGCGCCAGCCCACGGCGGTGCAGGAACAGGCAAGCGTTGTCGGCGAAACCGGCGTCGCGGTAGATGCCCAGATTGTTGATGGCCGCCCCATGGGGTTCGGGATAGGACAGCTCCCAATCGGAAAAGCCGTAACGGATCAGCGAATGGCCCGCCGGGTTGCTGACATGCCATTTGCCGAAATAATGGGAGGAATAGCCGATGGCCTGCATCCAATGACCCAGGGTGGGATGGCCGTCGGCCTCCAACCACGGGAATTGGGGCGCGTTTCCATCCTTGAACATGCCGTCGGTCTGGGTCACGCCGGTGCGGTTGCCGTACTGGCCGGTGAACATCACCGCACGGCTGGGGGTGCAGGCGCTGGACGCGATGGTGTGGTTGTGCAGCGCCACCGCGTTCCTGCGCAGCCGGGTCAGGCCGGGAAAGAAGCGGGCGTATTCGTTCTCGCCCACATCCGCCTCGCCCCGGAATCCCAGGATCCGCTTCAGCGGTTCCGCCAGTCCGCCATTGGGACCATAGGAAAAGCGCGGATAGCGGTATTGATCGACGGAGATCAGCAAAATGTTGGGCTGCGCGCCGTTGCGCTGCGGTCGGTTGGTGTTTTCAGTCATGACAATATTATCCTTCGCGATCCACATCGGGGAAGAGCGACGTCAATGGGCAATCGGCCTTCGGAAAAGGAATAAATTTCCGTTGCGGAAGATGGTCTGCGACTGCTTTTCTCCGCTTGCCATGAAAGGATAATTTGATAATATTCAGTGCGTCAAATGATACTGTCGTTAAATCTCAATCAATCATCGAAAATCAATACCATTACTATGTATGTATTTTCATTCTAAGAATTTGATGATCGTCGACTCTCACTGTTTCAGCGCTGAAATTGGCTTTTGTCGAGCGTACCGCTTCCAAATCCTTGGGGGAGCCTTCCTCAGCATCCGGGATGGCGGTTTCCTGCGTCAAAATCGCCGTGTCATGGACACCGGAGCAGCAACCTGCCCGAGGAGCGAATTGCGAGCAGCGTCGCCCCTGGACAGAGAGCGATGAAACCTATGCGGAGTTCGCAGGGGCCAAGGGAAAGCTTTCCCTACAGAGTCCGCAAAGGCTCACTCAAGCGATTGTCCCGCCCGCGACCGCGCCAGCCGCAAATCATCGTGGAACACCGGGACCTCCGGCCAGTTGCCGCGCATCAGATAGCTGGGGTGGAAGGTCGGGACCACCTCCACCCCATCGAGAAGGCCGTCCAGCAGGCGGCAGGGCAGCGGCGTTCCGCGCAGGCTGAGAATGCCGTTTTGCCCGGTCAAGGCCCAGGTCGGCGTGCGCCCGACGGCGATGATGACCCGTGGCGCAAAAGCGGCCAGCGCGTCGCGCAACGCCTCGATCTCGCCTGAAAAATCCGCCAACAGCCGGTCCGAGGTTCCGAACGCCCCCCACCGCTCATCCAACGCCCGCCCCTCCCGCTTGGCGCGGGCGCGGGAGGCGAAGAAATGGCCGACCTTGTTGCCGGGCGGCTGGCGGCGGAAGACGTTGGCGACCAGACACTCGCCCCGCGCGATCCCCGCCGCCGCCAACCCCTCGTCCAGCATCCGCCCGCTGCGCCCGACGAAGGGCATGCCCAACCGCGCCTCTTCCGCGCCGGGGGCCTCGCCGACGATGGCGACGCGGGGGCCGTCCACCCGCCGCGTCGGGAATTGGTAATCGGCGAAAGGCAGATCTTGCAAAGCGGGGTTGGTCATCGGTGGTCCGGCGGAAAGAACGGAGCGGAGCGGAACAGGTCGGGTGGGCTTGCCGAGGGGGCGCGGCGTCCCCACTCTTCAGGACCGTCTGTCTACCCCACTCCGACCCGAGCCGCCACCACAGGAGCGCTCCCCATCAGGGCACCGAACTCAGGTTAATGCGGTTTACGGCTTGCGCTTGTCGTGATTCTCTGGGTCTCCCCAGCGCGGAGCCGCCCGATGCCATTTGGAGAGAGATCCCGCCTACGGGCGTTGCTTGAGCAT
>Ga0209373_10005733_pt1 | contig 10022 bp, 10 predicted proteins | sample Higcelweek5metaG_FD_187173 | JGI IMG/M metagenome (GOLD analysis project Ga0209373, IMG submission 187173) | Freshwater pond sediment microbial communities from the University of Edinburgh, under environmental carbon perturbations - High... | ecosystem: Environmental > Aquatic > Freshwater >...
ATCATAAATGTTTAGTTGATTTAATGTTAAACTAGGATTTTCATAAACAATTAATATGGCCCAACCTGCAAAATTTGTCTTTCTACTATAATGAAGTGCTTCAAAAGGAGAAATGTCTAAATTAGAAAGGGTATAAGTTCCATTTCCTGTTGTTTGAACTAAAGTTGTAATATCTTTAAACGCACTGAAATAGGTAAAAGTACTAGGGTTGAAAAATCTCGAATGCGAAAAAGTTCTATCAGGAGTAATTAGTGTTCCGTTTAAATCGACTTCAAAATCACCATCTCCACTGCCTGCCCAATATAAATAAGCTCTAATAATTGTGTCACTCGGACCTAAATTTAGTGTTGCAGATGACGAAGTATTGGTTACATAAAAATTGGTTGGATTATTTTCAGCTATGTTCATTGTATTTCCCACAAATGTGAAATCGTATCTTCCATTTACTTGTGTGAATAGCGAAATATCTTGACCTTTTATAAAAGTAGGCAATAGAATTCCTAATAGAAAAATGAGGCAAAGTAATTTTTTCAACATACTGATTTAGTGAAAATTTGGTTCCAATTTACTATATTTTTTTTAAAAAACAGAATAAAGAAATCAGATGCCGTAAAAATTTAGTAATTTTCCGCTTTAAAATAATAGTTTGGGAAAGTATCACGTAGAAAAATATAGTTCAATACGTTATGATTTGTGGAACAAATTTGTAGCCAATGCCAAAAATGCTACTTTTTTATTTCATCGCGATTTTATGGAATATCATCAAGACCGATTTGAAGATTATTCTTTGTTGATATTTGATGAAACTCAAAAATTACGAGCTGTTTTACCAGCCAATAGAGCAGGAGCTGTTTTGTATTCACATCAAGGGTTGACTTATGGAGGACTAGTTTTTGAAATAAATCACAGCCCAATTTTTACATCAAAAATGGTAGATAGTCTACTTTTATTTTTAAAAAAAGAATCATTTACAGAAGTAAACATTAAGATAATCCCAACGATTTATAATAAATCGAATACGCAAGAATTTGATTGTTACTTACATGAAATTGGTGCTGAGCTTTTAAATCGTGAAATGAATTTGATAATTGATTTTAGAAATGAGGGGAAACTTTCAAAAAGTAAGTTCAAACATTTTAAAAAAGCGGAATCAAAATTAGAAATGATAGAGGAAGAAGATTTTTCAATTTTTTGGAATGATGTTTTAATTCCGAGATTATCTGAAAAGTACGATGCAAACCCGGTTCATAGTTTGAATGAAATTCAACAATTGAAAGAAAAATTTAATTCTAATATTGTGCAATATTCAGCCTATTACGATGATGAAATTGTTGCGGGAATTACTATTTTTAAATTTGATAATGTTATAAAATCTCAATACGGCGCAACAACAAAAGCTGGAGAAAAATTAAGAGCATTAGATTTTTTATTTATTAGCCTTATTCAGAAGTTCAAAAATGAAGGGTATTTCTATTTTGATATGGGAACCGTTGCTAATAATGAAGGGCTTTTGAATCAAAAAATCGAGTTAGGATGTGATGTTTTTAATAATGATTCTTATCGTATAAAGTTATGATACATTTCCTGAATTTAAGAAAATTAAACCAACCTTTTGAAGTTGCTTTTCAAAAAAAGATGAAGCAATTCTTAGATGGTGGTTGGTATATTTTAGGAAATGAAGTTAAGCAATTTGAAGTTGATTTTGCTGCTTATTGTGGTACGAAACATTGTATTGCTGTTGGAAATGGTTTAGATGCTTTGGTCTTAATTTTTAAAGCTTATATTCATTTAGGAAAACTACAAAAAGGAGATGAAGTTATTGTTCCAGCAAACACTTATATTGCTAGTGTTTTAGCAATTTTACAAGCTGATTTAGTTCCTGTTTTAGTCGAACCTAGATTAGAAACTTTCAATATAAATTCAGAAGAAATTGAAGCTAAAATCACTTCAAAAACAAAAGCCATTTTACCTGTTCATCTTTACGGTCAATTGTGTGAAATGAAAGCCATAAATGAAATAGCTCAAAAGCATAATTTATTGGTTATTGAAGATGCTGCACAAGCACATGGAAGTCAGTTTTCAGATAATGAAAAAGCAGGGAATTTATCAAACGCTGCGGCTTTTAGTTTTTATCCTGGAAAAAATTTGGGTGCTTTAGGTGATGGTGGTGCAATAGCAACCAACGATGATGAATTAGCTGAAACGCTTTTTTCTATGCGAAATTACGGTTCAAAAGTAAAATATGAAAACCAAATTATTGGCGTAAATTCTCGTTTAGACGAATTGCAAGCGGCTTTTTTAAATATTAAATTGAAGCAATTAGATTCGGAAAATGAATTTCGTAGAAGCATGGCAAAACGCTATCTTTCGGAAATTAAAAACGATAAAATCATAATGCCAAGTTGGGATTTATCTCAAAATCACGTGTTTCATTTATTTGTTATTCGAACTTCAAACAGATTAGCTCTACAGAATTTTTTAAAAGAGAACGGAATTGAGACTATGATTCATTATCCAATTCCACCTCATAAACAAAAAGCTTTAATGAATTGGAATCAATTATCATTTCCAATTACAGAAAAAGTTCATGATGAGGTTTTGAGTATTCCATTGAATTCGGGTTTAAAAGCTTCCGAAATCCAACATATTATAACCGTTTTAAATAAGTTTTAAATGAGTTTAAAAAGTAGCATTAAAAATATTCTTTTTGTTAAATTAAGGGTTTGGAAATATGGCTTTTTGTCAGAATGTCAAAATGTTACAGGAAAGCCTATAGCAAATCAACCGTTACTTTTAAATGGTAAAGGGAAACTATTTTTTGATTCAAACTGTAAATTTGGATATAAAGAATCTCCAATGTTTTATTCTTCATATTGTTACATTGAAGCCAGAAATAGTGATTCCGAAATTAGTTTTGGTAAGAACAATCATTTCAATAACAATTGTAGAATTGAAGCAAATGTTCGAATTGAATTTGGAAATGATGTTTTAGTTGGTGTTAATTGTTCTTTTTTAGATAACGATGGACATGATTTAGCAATTGATAAACGTAAATCTGGAATTCCAAATGCTGTACCAATTAGAATAGGAAATAATGTTTTTATTGGCGATAATGTAACGGTTTTGAAAGGCGTTACTATTGGTGATAATGCTGTTGTTGGAAATGGAAGTATTATAACAAAATCAATTCCTTCAAATTCTGTGGCAGTTGGTAATCCAGCAAAAGTAATTCGAGAATTGAATTAAGTAATTTACCAAGTTATTCGTATGCAAGATAAAAATTTTCACTTTTCCATTTTAAAAAGCACCGGAATTTTTGGTGTTTCTCATCTTGTGAAAATTGTTGCAAAAGTTATTGTTAATAAAGTAGCAGCTTTGTATTTAGGAGCCATTGGTATTGGAATTTTTGGTTTGGTTGAAAATTTATTAAGTGTTTTAAATGGTTTTGTCAATTTTGGAATTCCAGCAAGTAGTGTGCGTGAAATTGCATTAGCAACAAATGAATCGGATACGGATTTCAGTGATGAAAATCGAAAAATTAAGATTATTCTTTATTGGTCAATATTTTCAGGAATTTTAGGAGGAATAGTATTTGCAGTCACTTCTTATTTTTTCTTTACAGATTTTTATCCCGAAGGCGCTTCTTTTATTTGGTTTTTCTTATTGGTAATTTATTTTTTATTTTTTTCCTTGTTTTCTGCTAAAATGGCCATACTTCAAGGCAAGAGGGAATTAAAAAAAATGGTTGTAATACAGGTTTGGAGTGCCATTATTCAGATGATTTCAGCACTATTTTGCTATTCTTTTTTTGGAATTGATGGGATTGCATTAGCTATTTTATTTTCAGCAACTTTTTCTTATATAATCATCTATTTTTACACAATAAATGTTGATATCAGTCCAATATCAATTTCATTAAAGCAAGTTTTTTTTGAAGGATTACCAATGGTTAAATTAGGTTTAATATTATCAATGGGCGCTTTAATAAATCAAATTGCCTATTATGTAATTCGTCTTTTCTTGATGGATTTTTTGTCTTTGGAAGCTTTAGGAATTTTTCAGGTTAGTCAAACCATTTTAATTGGTTATTTGAGTTTAATTTTTGTGGTAATGTCTAATGATTTTTATCCACAATTATGTAATTTCGAAAATGATAAATCTACTTTTGAAAAATACATCAATCAACAAACACAATTTGCTCTTTTTCTTGTTGTTCCCTTAGTTTTAGGAATGTATTTGTTTGCGCCACAAATAATTACTCTTTTATATTCAGCAGAATTTGTAGATGTTTTATTAGTCTTAAAAATAGCTTTATTTGGGTTGATTTTAAAAACTATTGCTTGGCCAATAGGATTTATTTCACTAGTTAAAGGTAACCAAAAGTTGTTTTTTAAACAAAATCTTGTAAGCGATTTGATAAATGTATTAACTTCGGTTATGTTAACGTATTATTTTGGATTAATTGGATTAGGAATTGCTTTTAGCGCAATGTTTTTAGTTTCTCTCGGATATAATTTTTTTACAGTTTACAAAAACTATCAATTTCAATTTTCAAGCGAAACGATACAAGTAATTATATTTTCAATTTTCTTAGGGTTGACGGCTTTAATTTCATTAATTTGGTTTGAAATGTCTTATGAAAATCCAATAGTTTTAGGAGCTTTTTTTATCTCAATACTATTTTCGTTTTTTAAATTCAAAAATAATCTTAAAAAGACAGATTAAACGGATTTATATTTCGTTTTTAAACCTAAAAAAAGTAATTGAAATAGCAATAAATAATTTCTCGATTTTAGAAATTTATAAAACTCAAACTGAATTCTTCCTAACAAAGCTTTATACTCGTCTTTAGTTTGGTTTAAAGCATAAGCTTTTTTTAAAATAGCGAGTGAAGATTCATGTAAACGCTTGGTTTTTTTATTATTTCGTTGTGTAAAAAAAGCACTTAAAGAAGTAGGAAGTTCTCTTTTTTTTACTAAAAAAGCGTCAATATATTCAAATTCATAAAGTCTTGAAGCTCTAACCCACAAATCTAAATCTTCGTAAGCCAAATTTTCATCATAATACCCTAATTTTTCAAAAACTGATTTTTTAACCATAGAAGAAACGGAGCAAATTTTGGTTGTTCTTCCAATGACCATTTTATAAATATCACCACTTTCTGGATAGTCTTCTTCGGTGTAATAATTCCTTATGAAATTTCCGTTTTCATCGATTTCGATTAAATTTCCGTAAACAATTCCTAAGTTTTCATACTTTGAATTTTGGAAAGTTGTTACTTGTTTTTCAATACAATCAGGAAGCAAAACATCATCAGCTGCTAAATCGATAATGAATTCGCCTTTTGTTTTTTTTGCTAATTGATTGAAGGTTTTGGTGTTTCCTAAATTCTTTTCGTTAGCCGAAAAATAGATATTTGGATGATTTTGTAACCAATCCTGAATTACTCCAACGGAATGATCAGAACTACAATCATCGGCAATTAACAATTCAATATTCGGATAGGTTTGATTAATTACAGAATTCAAGGCTTCCACTACATAAGCTTCGTGATTATACGATAAACAAATAACACTAACTAGCGGAAAATTTTGCATATTTGGTTTTTAAATCTATTTTTATGCTAAATTAAGAAACTAATCGAATCGAAATGACAAACCACTCAAAAAAACAACTAAAAGTAGCCGTAATTGGTTATAAATTGGCTGAAGGTGGTTTGGAACGCGTTTTTGGAACAACAACAAAAATGCTTCACGATGTAGGAATTGATGTTCATACAATAGTTTTAGAAGACAAAATTGAATTCGAATTTGCAGGAAAATTAGTTTCGTTTGGAAAGTATTCGAAATTTATTAAATACTTTAAACTCAAAAACTATCTAAAAAAGGAAAAATTTGATTATGTAATCGATTTTCGTCATCGCATTAATCCAAAAATGGAATGGGTATTTCTGCATTTTATTTATCGAAATGTCAAAACGATTTACACCATTCATAGCAGTAAATTAGAGAATTATTTAACTGAAAATAAATGGATTGCAAAGAAAATGCTTCAAAAAGCGTATAAAGTTGTTGCCGTTTCAAATGGTGTTAAACAAAAGATAGAAATTGAGTTTAAAAACAGCGCAATTGAAGTAATTCCGAATTCATTCGATTTTAATACACCTTCCAATTCTGAAATTTTGCCTTTCAAATATGTAATTGCCGTTGGAAGACTAGTTAAACTAAAACAATTTGATAAATTAATTGAGAGTTATTCCAAGTCTCATTTACCTCAAAAAAATATTCATTTGGTAATTTTAGGAACGGGAGAAGAACAAGCCAATTTTGAAAAAAAGATTTCTGATTTCAATTTACAAGCTGTTGTTCATCTTTTAGGTTTCAAAGAGAATGTTTATGATTATATTTCAAAAGCAAATTTTTTGGTTTTATCAAGTCAGTACGAAGGGTTTTCAATGGTTATTTTAGAGGCTTTAAGTTTGGGAATTCCAGTAATTTCATTTGATTGCGAATATGGTCCAAAAGAATTAATCCATAATAACAGCAATGGAATCTTAGTAGAAAATCAAAATTTTGATGAATTAACTCGCAAATTAGATATATTTGTAGAAGACGAAATTTTCTATCAAAATTGTAAGAACAATGCGATTTCAAGTGTGGAAAAATTTCAGTCAAGTGTAATTGTTAATCAGTGGTTACAAATTTTAAAAAATGGAAATTAATATCATAAACATACCAAAAATAGAAGATCCAAGAGGTAATTTATCCGTTATCGAAAAGGAAGTGGTGCCGTTTGAAATTAAGCGTGTTTATTATTTGTACGATGTTCCGGCAGGAGCGGAGCGCGGTGGCCATTCGCATAAAGAACAACAAGAGTTTTTGATAGCATTATCTGGTAGTTTTGATGTAATTCTAAATGATGGAAAAGTTGAAAAATCAGTTACTTTAAACAAACCTTTTGAAGGTTTATTAATTACCAATGGTATTTGGCGTGAACTGAAAAACTTTTCCTCAGGAGCAGTTTGTTTGGTGGTGGCTTCTGATGTGTTTGAAGAAGCAGATTATATCAGAGAATTCGATGAGTTTCTAGCGATTTCGACTAAGTAAATTTTCATAAACGTTTACTAAATCTGAAAAATGTTTTGCAAAGGTTTTTGTAACTAAATAATTTGGGGTGTTATTTTCTAATTTGCTTTTTAAACCTGAATTTGAAAGAAGTTCGACCATTTTTTCTTCCAATGCTTTCTGATTTTTGAAAGAATAAGTTAGTCCAACATTATTTTGCTCAATCTCCTCTTTAATTCCAACTAAATCACTTGTGATTACTGTTTTACCAAAAGCAAGACTTTCTAAAATTACATTACCATACGCTTCTAAATATTCACTCGGAACTACTGAAAATTTCGAATTAGCATAAATCTCTAGTAATTCTTCACGTGATTTATTTCCTAAAAATGAAACGTTTTTCAGTTTGTTATTTTCTATAAAAATTTGAAGTTCTTCTATTTGCTTACCATCTCCAACAATCCATAATTTCTCGTTTAGAAATTGTTTGGAAATGTTTTGAAATGCTCTTAATAAAGTCAAAATCCCTTTTTCAGGAACCAATCGCCCAACAAACAAAATATAATTTCCTTCTGAATTAGAATTTTGGTTTTGTTCAATAAGTATTGGATTTGCTAATGTTTTGCCTTCTTTTTGAAAATGTTTTGAAACAAATTGCGTTAAATTTTCGGATGGCGTTAAAAAATAATCAATATGTTTTTTGATGATACTTTTATGATGCGATTGTTTTAAATACAGCAAAGTATCAAACAAAATATTTTGTTTCGGTTGATGATGTAAAATGCATTCCAAAGCACTTTCATGTTTGTAAAGTACTTCGTTTTTGTCATTCAGCATATAGTTTTTCGGGCAGATGTAATAATAATCGCGAAAAGAAAATACAATCGGAATTCTTTTAGATTTCGCAAATTCCATGAAATGCGGCGTTACAGGTGCGCCAATACTGAAACAATGAATTACATCAGGTTGAAAACTTTCAATTTCTTGAATAATTTCATGCGTGATGGATTTGTGGTAGAATTTTTCAACCCAATTGGTTTTCATTTTATCCTTTCCAAACCATTTAAAGATAAAATCAGAATTATTTTTTTCAGCATACTCAATCAATTCATATAAATAGTGTTCGACACCACCAACGCGATTTTCACTATTAAAATTATTGATAATCAGTATTTTCATCCAATATAAATTTTACTAAAATAAGTCAATCGAAACACATTGAAAACAAACAAAGAAGGATTATTTCCTTTAAGTTGATGCTCTAAAAATTTCCCAAAAACCGAATACAAAACAGCTAGTAAATACGTAATTTTAAAAGTATCTAACTTAGAAACTAAGTTAACCATTTTGCTGTATTCTTTTGTAATAAGTTGTTTTTTATACAGTAAGTGTAAATTATCTAACGAGTTCTTTGTTTTTTCTACATAAACTGCATTCGTGTCAATATCGTCATGTTGAACTGGATTCTGAATATGGTTGATTTTAGTCTTCATTTTTTGAAGTTCAAAAGAAAAAAGCGTGTCATCATGACCATATTTTTTAAAAGAACTATCAAATTTAATGCGATTAAAAACCGATTTTTTTATCAAAGTATTGTTAAATAAAGTCGCTCGGTACACATTTTTGTTTCTTTGGTCAACCGTTTGATCTTCCATGAATTTGCCATATTTCCAACGAAGCAATTGTTGTTTTAAAGGTGCTTTTTCAGCGTGAATTCTTCCGCCATAAACTACTTCGTAATCAGGAATTTGATCAACATAATTTTTTATGAAATTTGGAAAAGGTAAAACACAATCGCCATCTAAAATCAGTAAATTTTCATATTTTGATTGGCTAACTAAAATGTTTTTATTTTCACGATAGCCAACGTTTTTCTCCAAAGAAACATAACTGCAATTAGAAAGGGAATTGATTTTCTCGTTTTCTCCATTATAAATCGAATGAGAAGCGTCGTCTTGCGTTAAAATTTCAAAATCGATTCCTAAATCAAGGCATTGTTGATGAATTTCTTTTACTAAAGGCAAAAGATTGTAATGGTATATCGTTATTAAAATCGATAGCATTTACACCGTTCTTTGAACTACTTCAAACATTTTTCCGCCTTCAAATTTTAGTGTTTTTGAAGGGTATTTTAAAACTAATGCATAATCGTGAGTCGCCATTAAAATGGTTTTTCCATTTGCGTTAATTTTACGAAGTACTTCCATGATTTCAACACTAGTTTGTGGGTCAAGATTTCCTGTTGGTTCATCAGCTAAAATGATTTCGGGATCGTTTAATAAAGCTCTTGCAATCCCAACACGTTGTTGTTCTCCACCAGAAAGTTGGTGTGGCATTTTATTCGCAAAACCTTTCATTCCAACTTTATCTAAAACTTCTTCGATTTTCACGTCCATTTCTTCTTTTTCTGTCCAACCAGTTGCTTTAAGAACGAATAATAGATTTTCTTTTACACTTCTGTCAGAAAGTAATTTAAAGTCTTGAAAAACTACGCCTAGTTTTCTTCTTAAATACGGAATGTCGTTTTCTTTTAAAGTAGTTAAATCATAATCTACAATGCTGCCTTCGCCATCCGTTAAGGCTAAATCAGCATACAATGTTTTTAAAAAACTACTTTTTCCCGAACCTGTTCTACCAATTAAATAAAGAAACTCACCATGTTTTACATCGATGTTTACATCGGTTAAAACTGGATTTTTATCTTGATAAATCGTTACGTTTTTTAAGGATAGAACTGTTTGTGACATATTTTTGATGGATTTTAAAATGTAAAAGTAATAACTTATGGTTCTGTATCAAAATTTTAAGTCGATTTCGATTAAAAATAGTGAGTTTGGTTAAAAACTATGTTCAAAAATTGTACAATAATATGTTAAGAACCTTCGTTAATACTTTCAATAAGCCTTATATTTGGAACTTATAAATAACGAATCAAATGATAAAGTATTTAAAACTTTC
>Ga0209373_10005735_pt1 | contig 10019 bp, 10 predicted proteins | sample Higcelweek5metaG_FD_187173 | JGI IMG/M metagenome (GOLD analysis project Ga0209373, IMG submission 187173) | Freshwater pond sediment microbial communities from the University of Edinburgh, under environmental carbon perturbations - High... | ecosystem: Environmental > Aquatic > Freshwater >...
ATTCTAGATATGATAGAATTAAAGTTATCAAGAATTGCTATAATAACAAAAAATTATTCTGAAGCAGATTCAATATATAATGAATTAAAAGATTTAATTGATATTAAACAAGTAAATAGTAAAGAAATAAGTAATTTAATAGTTCTACCAGTTTCTATAGCTAAAGGTTTAGAATTTGATGGAGTAATAGTTTACTCAGATGAAAAAAATAAATATAAAGATATAGATAAAAACTTATTTTATGTAGCTTGTACTAGAGCTCAACATAAGTTAGTAGTATATAATCAAGATATATAAAATTTAGACCTCATACAGTACTTAAAAAATATAACAATCAGACTTATTACCGATTTAGATATGTAAAAACGGTAATAAGTCTTTTATATTATATATATTTAATTATCTGTTTTTAATAGAGATAATATCATCTCTAGTTTTATTAATTAAACGCATTAAATGTGAGTATGAATTTTTGATATTGTACATTCGTAAATGATGTGAGACAAAAAAGTTAAAAAATATAAAAGCAATATGATATAGTTAAAATGTTAATTATTACAAATAATCTTAAAACTATTTATAACTTTTAATATACATGATATAATTATTGATAGGTATTAAATGGAGGTTTTTATGAAAAAGAATGACAATGCAATAGAAGTAATTAATATGTCAAAATCATTTAAATTGTTTTATGATAAACCAAGCACTCTTAAAGAAAGACTTGTTTTTTGGAATAAGAAAAAGAACGATGAAAGAACTGTATTAAAAGATATTAATTTAGATGTTAAAAAGGGGGAAACTGTTGCTCTAATAGGAACAAATGGTAGTGGTAAAAGTACATTATTAAAATTAATGACTAAAATAATTTATCCAACATCTGGTAGAGTAGTTACTGAAGGTAAATTAACATCATTACTAGAATTAGGTGCAGGATTTCACCCTGATTTTACAGGTAGAGAAAATATCTATTTTAATGCTTCAATATTTGGATTATCACATTCAGAGATTGAAAAAAGAGTAGAAGAAATAATTGAATTTTCTGAATTAGGGGATTTCATTGATAGCCCAATTAGAACATATTCATCTGGTATGTATATGAGATTAGCATTTTCTATAGCAATCAATGTAGATGCTGAAATATTATTAATTGATGAAATATTAGCTGTTGGTGATCAACATTTCCAAGAAAAATGTTTTGGTAAATTAGATGAATTAAAAAATAGTGAAAAAACTATTGTAATAGTTACTCATAGTCTTGATCAAGTAAAAAAATTATGTAATAGAGCAATATGGATCTATGATGGTGAAGTACGTATGGACGGAAAACCAGAAAAAGTAGTTGAAGAATATTTGAAAGTATGTGGTTAATATATGTTTAAAGAATTATATAAATATAGAGAATTTTTAAAAACTAATGTTAGAAAAGATATTAGAGGAAAATATAAAGGATCATTTTTAGGAGTATTATGGTCATTTGTTAATCCATTATTGATGGCATTAGTTTATGCAATAGTATTTCCATTTATATTAAAAAATAGTCAAGATAACTATGTTACATTTATAGTTATAGCAATTTTACCTTGGAACTGGTTTACTACAGTTATTTCACAAGGAACATTTTGTGTATTAGCTAATTCTGGTATAATCAAAAAAGTTTATTTTCCAAGAGAAATACTACCCATTTCAACAGCAACTTCTGGATTAGTGAATTTTATTATTTCAATTCCAATTATATTGTTATTTGTATTATTTAGTGGTATTGGACTTAGTTGGTATATATTATTATTACCACTTATCGCAATCACACAATACCTTTTATCTTTAGGCATTATATTTATAACAAGTGCGATTGATGTATATGTAAGAGACTTAGAATATATTGTTAACTTTGTAGTAATGATGTTATTTTATGCAACTCCAGTATTATACTCAACAACTTTATTTCCAGAAAAATACAGATGGATTTTATATTTAAATCCAATGACTACTATTGTTAATGGATATAGAGATATATTTTATTACAAACAATTACCAAACCTTTTATATTTATCAGTTGTATTATTTATAAGTATATTATTAGTAATTATTGGCTATAGGGCATTCAAAAAAATGGAAAAAAGATTTGCCGAGGAGGTATAATGATCTCATTTGTAATACTTCACTATAAAAACTTAAATGATACAATTGAGTGTATTGAATCAATTAATAAATTAGATGGTGAAAAATCAATAATAGTTGTGGATAACAATTCAACAACTAAATTGGACCAAAAAAAAATATTAAGTTATACTAATGATTTAGTACTTCTAAATAATAATTTAGGATTTGCAAAAGGTAATAATGCTGGATGTAAATATGCTATAGAAAAATATCAACCAGATTTTTTATGTGTTATCAATAGTGATACAATAATTGATCAAAAAGGTTTTATGAATCAAATTTATGATTTATATGATAAATATAATTTTGATATTTTAGGCCCTAAAATATTACCTGAAGCTTCAGAATCTTGTAATCCATTTAAAGTATATAAAACTTTAGATGAAGTTGAATCAAGAATTGAGTATACAAAAAAATTAATAAGACTTTATAAAAATCCATTATTAAGAAACATATTAAATGCTTATATTAAAATTAAGAGAATATTTGTTAAACCAGTAAATAATAAAAATGGTGATATAGATACTATAGATGTCGCACTTCACGGATGTGCGTTGATGTTTTCTAAAAAGTATTACGAAAAGTTCAAAGATGTTTTTTATTCAGAAACATTTTTATTCCATGAAGAAGAATTCTTATATTTAAGATGTAAACAAAATAATTTGGTATCATTATATAGTCCTTCAATTAGTATATATCATAAAGAAGGGCAATCAATAAAAAAAGAATTTAATAAAAATAGAAATCAAGGATTAATATTTAGAAATGAAGAAATATTAAAATCATTAGCATTACTTAAACAACAAATGAAAGGGTGAATCATTTATGAATAATTCAGAAAAAATTTCAATAATAGTAGCAGTCTATAATACAGAAAAGTATGTAGAAAAGACTTTGCTTTCATTATTAAATCAAACTTATAAAAACATAGAAATAGTTATAATAGATGATAAATCTACAGATAAATCTAATAAAATAATTAAAAAATTAATGAAACAAGATAATAGAATTAAATTAATAGAAAATGAAAAAAACAGTGGATTATCTTATTCAAGAAATTTAGGATTAAAAAATGCTACAGGAGAATATATTGGATATATTGATTCAGATGACTATGTTTCTGAAAATTATTATGAATCATTAATTAAAGGTATGCTAAAAAATAATGCCGATTTAGGAATTTGCAATATGAAAATTATTTATGAATTTGATAATAATAAAGAAATACTTTCATCTTGTTGTGATGCAAAGTGCACAAAATTAGGTGTTATTAATAGTGGTTTAGCAGCATCTGCTTGTAATAAACTATTTAAAAAAGAATTAATTAGTAAATATGAATTTTCAGTAGGTAAGGTTAATGAAGATTTAGCAGTTGTTCTACCAACTATTATAAATGCTAAAAAAATAAGCTATAGTGATGATTGTTATTATTACTATATTCAAAGAAATAATTCAATTCAAAATTCTAAATTTACAACTAAGAGATTTGATATATTCTATGGAGTAGATTTAACATTAAAAAGAATCAAAGGATGTAAAAACTATAAACGAATTAGTGATGCTATAGTATTTAATCAATTATGGGTATTACTAATTTATGCTATACCAAAAGAACCAAACTTTATAGATAGATATAAAATATTAAGTACATATTCTAAAATGATTAAAAAATATAACAAGAAGAGCAAAATTAATAAGAATAGATTTTATTGGGATTTTATAGATGGACAAGGTACAAAACATAAATATTATTACAAACTATTAATCAAATCAAATAATATGGGATTAAATTTATTATCTAATTTATTAATTTTATTCTATAAATTTTATGTTAATAATTTTATAAAATCAGTTATTAATGATAACATAGAAATGGACGATTTAGTAAAATTATCTATTAAGCAATCCAAAATGAAATCTTTAGATAAAACTATAAGTGTAGTCATGCCTAATTATAATTATAGTAGATTCTTATACCAAAGATTATATAGCATCTTATATCAACAAGTAAAAATAGACGAAATTATTATTCTCGATGATTGTTCTAAAGATGATAGCAGAGATATGATTGACGATATGGTTGAAAAATTACAACAACATATAAATATTAGATCAGTTTATAATAAAACAAATTCAGGATCTGCTTTTAAACAATGGCAAAAGGGATTTGATCTTGCTAAAAGTGATTATGTATGGATAGCTGAAGCAGATGATTATTGTGATAAAACAGCTTTAAAACATATGATAAAACCTATATTGAAAGATGATAATGTTGTTATTTCATATGTAGACACTGCTTTTATAGATACTGATGGTAAAATATTCTTAAGAACAATTAAACCAGAAATAGATATTATGAAAACAGGGCATTGGAATAAAAGTTATATTAATTCAGGGGAAAATGAATTTAAAAATTATTCTTTCTTAAATTGTACTTTAGCTAATGTTTCATCAGCTATTATTAAAAAAGATAATTATGATAATTTCTTTAAATTATCAGGTAAATTTAAACAAGCTGGTGATTGGTTGCTTTACGTTAATATAATGCATAAAGGTAATATTGCTTTTTATAATAAACCATTAAACTATTATAGAGTACATGGTAATAATGTAAGTAGTGTTACTAAAAAAGAGTCTCACATAAAAGAAATAATCAGAATTCACAATTATTATAGAAAAACTTATGGTTTAAATAAAAAACAAGAGAAAGAAATTCAAAAAAGATATGAATTCCTAAAAGAAGTATGGGGATTGAAATAATAATTATATGTATTAGGAGGTACAATTAATGGATAATAATATTAAAATAATAGAAGAACAAAAAAAAGAATTAAATATGTTAAGACTACAATTGGAATCAGTAACTAATGAAAGAGATTATATCTTAGGAAATTTTAGAGGAATAAGAAAGAAGCTTAGTAGCATAGAAAACTCTAAAGGATATAAAATCCTCGAATTATTTAGAAAAATCATTAGAAAGATTTTAAGAAGGGGTTAATATATGGAAAAGAAAATTAAGATAGCATTAGTAGTTGATTCTGATAATTGGGCATTTGCTAATATAGCTAGAAATGTCTCAAAAAATTTAAGCAAATATTATGATTTCAAGATTGTACCCATATCTTATTTTGAAAATAATTTAGTAAAATTATATTTTTCTGTATTAGACTGTGATTTAATTCATTTATTTTGGAGAGGTAATGTAATAGCTTTGAAATATCTAACTGATTATCTAGAAGAAATAGGAACAGATTTAGATAGATTTACAGATGAATTTTTAAAGGATAAAATAATTACAACAAGTGTTTATGATCACATGTTCTTAGATGACGAAATAGATGGTACTAAAGAGATATTTAATGAATGCTCTTCATATTATGTTTCTTCTAATAAATTATATAATATATATAATAATTTAGATATTAAATACAAACCAAAATACGTAATAACTGACGGAGTAGATTTAAATGATTTTTATCCAATAAATATAAAAAGATTTGATAATATATCAAAAAGAAAGATTGTTATCGGTTGGTCAGGAAATAGTGAATGGAATAGTCATAAAGAAGATTTTAAAGGATTAAATACCATATTAAAACCAGTAATAGATGAATTAATTGAAGAAGGATATCCAATAGAATATTATTTTGCAGATAGACAAAGCGGAATGATTCCTCATGATGAAATGGCTAATTATTATTCGAAAATAGATGTATATATTTGTCCTTCTAAAATAGAAGGAACTCCTAATCCAATATTAGAGTCAATGGCTTGTGGAATACCAGTAATAACTACAGATGTTGGTATAGTAAAACAAGTATTTGGTAAAAGACAAAAGGAATTTATTTTAAAAGAAAGAACTAAAGAATGTTTAAAAGAAAGAATGATCCATTTAATAGAAAATCCAAAATTATTTGAAGAATTAGGAAAAGAAAATACTGAGCAAATTAAGAATTGGACATGGGAAAAGGTTTCAAAGAAATTTAAAAAATTCTTTGATGATGTTTTAAATGAATATGAAAAAAAATAAAATAATTATTGCTATAATTGAATTATTATCAGCTGTAGTAATAACATTTGCTTTTTCTAATTTATTCCATATTAGTAATTTTAAATATTCAATTTTAATACTTGTTATATTTTCGGTAATTATATATTTTTATAATACTAAAAAATTATTATATGCAGTTAAAAATTATTTAAAATTATTTATTATTACATTTGTTTTTTCAAGTTTATGTTTACCGTTATGCATAGATGCATTTATTTATAAAACATCATATTTGGTAATAGAGCCAATTAAGAATGAGCAAATTGATAAAAGTAATGAAATTTGGATTTATGGTATTTCAATAAATGATAAAGACGTGAAATTTAAAAAGATAAAGAATAATAGTTGGAAAGAAACTGGTGATTATATAGTCTATTCTGGTAATAAATATAATTCATTAAAAATTAGAATCAGAAATAAAATTAAAAATATAAAAGTCAAATATGCCAAAGCTGATAATCTTTCTACAATGTTTAAAATTAATGATAAAATATATGATACATATAGTGATAAGTGGGAGTTAGAAACAATAAAAATTAAAGATGTTGTTCAAGAAAAAAAAGATATAATTAATACTTCTTTTTCAATAATATCTTATTATTTATTTGGTATTATATTATCCATATTTGTATATCCTTTTTCACAAAGAAAAAAATACAGAAATATAATTATTATTTCATTTATATATCTATATTCTGTATATTATTATAATTCTATTTTTTCAATTACTGGAATTATAGTTTTAATATTATTTTATGCATTGTTAAGAAATTGGAGTGTGGCTAATGAAGAAAATAATTAATAAAGATACACTATTGAAATTATTACCATATATAATAGTATTTTCTATAGCTACTTTTCTGTTTTTTCAAACACATATAGCATTTCTTAATGATTCTGAGTTTTATTATAAGAATGCAACTGTTATTTTGGGACTAATTGATGCATCTGAATATTTTGCAATTAGAGGATTTGGTTATCCACTATATTTATCTTTATTTATTAAACTATTTGGTAATAATTTTTTTGCAATCACAATAAGTGCTTATGTTATATATATAGCTTTAATTATATTAGCTTTTTATATAATAAACTTATTTTTGAATAAATCTTCATTAATTAATATGTTAATTATATATGGTTTGTTTTTAGTATTTATACTATTTAATACTTTAATAATAGGTTATTCAAGTTTAATATTAACCGAAAATATTTCAATTTTATTAATGGAAATAGTATTTATATTATTATATAAATGGATTAATTTGAATCCAACGGAACATAAAATTAAATCAATTGTATATATTTTTGCTTTTGCAATTTTAATGATTTATTTATATCAATGTAAACAAACAATGGCTGCATATATGTTAATAATGATGTTTGTTATTGTATTATTTTCATTTATTAAAAAGAAAAAATTTAAAGAATTTATATATAGGTCTGGTACTATATTAATATGTTTAATATTAACATATGGGCAAATAAAAATTTGGAATAATTTTTTAATTGATATAAAAAAAGATGCTGGTATAAACACAAATGAAGCAGACTCCATTAATTTATTTACTTCAGGTATGTTAAGTGGTAGTGGTATTGCATATAGAAATGGCGACTATTTCTGCAAGGAAGAATTGATAAATAAAAATGTATATATCTCAAAGAAAAAACAACAACGCTTGAAGGAATCATTATCTAAAAATTGTAATGATATTACATATTTTTCTCTATATAATAGCGAGGGAAAATTAATTGATGAAGACTTTATTGTCAACAAAAATCTTAATATATTTACAACGATTAATTTGTTAGTAGACAAGATAATTGAACAGCCAATACTAATCTTAGGTCATTATTACGATAATTATTTATGGACTATTAATGTATACGACTATGAAATAGACGGGTATAATTATAAACTTGTGAAGGAATTTACAAATCAAACTAAAGAGAATGGTCCAAATGGTATGTTTGTATTAGATTATGAAAATATCTTATGGCGTGACGTTTCAAATTATAGTGAAAGTAAGATAAAAGGAATTTCAAATTTTTCTAAGAAAATTAGTAATGGAAAAGTTATTAAGACTATACATGCTAATTATAGTAAATATTATTTAGATATGTTTAAATATACATATTTAGTTATTCCATTTATTTTTATTCTTTCATGTATTTTATATATAAAATGTAAAAAACAAGAATATTCTAATTTATTATTAGGAATATTAACTTTAACAGGGTCATCATTTGGATTTACACTATTCTTAGCTTTTACAGGGCAAATTATTGATAGATATGCATATGTATCTTACCCATTAACATTAATAGGTTTATTACTATGTTTTATATCATACAAAACAAATTTATCTAAAAAGAACGACAAATAGTCGTTTTTTTGATATAATATTTTTAGTGTAATTATTTGGAGGATGTACTATGAAAGATAATAAAGTTCTATTTGTTATTCCCACGCATAACGAAGAAAAAAATATCAAAAATGTGATTAGAAATATTAAAAAAAGTGTTTCTTATGCAGATATTGTTGTCATTAATGATTGGTCAACAGATAAAACAAAAGATATAGTAGAAAAAGAAGATGTTGTTTTACTTAATTTGCCATTTAATGTAGGATATGCTTCTGCTGTACAAACTGGAATTAAATATGCTTATGAAAAAGATTATGATTATGTAATTCAATTTGATGGAGATGGACAACATATTGCTTCAGAAGCAGAAAAACTATTAAATGAATGTATGAAATCAAAATCAAATATAGCAATAGGTTCTAGATTTTTAGTTCCAACAGATTATCATCATACTTTTTTTAGAAAAGTAGGTACAAAATTATTTTCTATACTTATAAAGATATTTTGTAAAGAAAAAATTACAGATCCTACATCAGGCTTTCAATGTCTTGATAAAAATGTAATAAAAAAATATTCTAGAATGCAAGGCTATCCAGAATTCCCTGATGCTAATTTAATTATTGAAATGTTATTATCGGGTTATAAAATTATTGAAGTTCCTGTAATTATGAAAGAAAGTAATACTGGGGTTAGTATGCATGGTGGTATATATAAGCCATTTAAATATATGGTTAAAATGTTATATACAATTACATTTATTTTATTTAAGCATTCTTTCTCAAAGAAAGGTGATAAATAATGAAAAATATATATTTTGTTATCGTAATAGTTTTATTAATTACTTATATCTCAAGAAATGTAATTAAAAGCAGAGTATCAGTTAAAGAAAGCTTTTTTTGGATAGTTGGTTCATTTGTAGCATTAATATTAGCTATTTTTCCAAAATCTATGGATAGTATTGCTGGTTTTTTAGGAATAGCATATGCCCCAACACTATTTTTGTTAATATGTGTCCTATTCTTATTATTTATGGCTTTTAGAGATAGCAAAAGAATTGCAGAACAAAATGAAAAAATTGTCGAACTAGGTCAACAAGTAGCATATTTAAAAAATGAGGTAAAAAAATGGAAAAAATAAGTATTATTATTCCTGTATTTAATGTTAAAAATTATATAGCAGATTGTTTAGATTCATTATTAAAGCAAACATATAAGAATATTGAAATATTATGTATTGGAGAATTAAATCGTGTTGATGAATCATATGATATTGTAAAAGAATATACAAAAAAAAATGATAAAATCAAATTATTATTTACTGAAAAAAAATATGTAGGAGCTTCTAGAAATCACGGATTAGAATTAGCTACAGGTGATTACATATTATTTCTGGATAGTGATGATTATCTAGAAACAGATGCAGTAGAATCAATGTATAAT
>Ga0209373_10005736_pt1 | contig 10018 bp, 10 predicted proteins | sample Higcelweek5metaG_FD_187173 | JGI IMG/M metagenome (GOLD analysis project Ga0209373, IMG submission 187173) | Freshwater pond sediment microbial communities from the University of Edinburgh, under environmental carbon perturbations - High... | ecosystem: Environmental > Aquatic > Freshwater >...
CAGTTGCGTCAGATCCATATCGTGTTGCCCCATGGAGCCCTTGCGGGCGGTGTGAACGGGGGGGAGGTGGGGCCATGGGCAGAGGGTGCGGACATATCCCCCCTGCCCATGGCCCGGTGGCAGTGGCTAGTGGCTAGTGTGACGGTTTGTCATTCATCTTGGGAACCGGGAAGTCCAAGAAGTAGTAGGCTGCGGCCAATACCACGATGCCGACGAGTACCTCCCCGGGGAAGGTCGTCGCGGCCATCCAGCGGAGGCCCTTGAGTCCGGTGAGGGACTGCGGAGCCACCAGCATCCAGGAACCCGCGGCCACGAGGGCCCAACCGATAACCTTCTTCATGACGCACCCCCAGTGGTGTGTGATGTGGCCGCTTCAGCCAGGCCCAGCTCTCCATGGGTCGGCGCATGGCCGAGCCAATTCCCGAAGCAGTCCTGGATTATCGCGCCGACCACGCCGTCGTCCGTGGTGTTGCCTGCCGTGGAGAACATGGGCACCAGGCCGCTGAACACGGAGACGAAGGTGGTCACGTAGATGGCTTCATCCGGCACGCCAAGAAGGATCGCGATGATGGGCGACATGAAGTAGCCCGCACCGCCCGGGATGCCCGGCGATTCGAGGCCGAGGATCATGACCGGTGGGATGAGCGTGAGGATCTCCATGAGCGAAATGGGGATGTTCAGCAATTTCGCCACGATGATCGTCACGATGAGCACCGACATGGTGCTGCAGTTCTTGTTCAGCACCGTGCCGAAGACGATGGAGATCTCGGCCACGTCCTCGCGCAGGCCGAGGTCGTGCTCGGCCGAAAGGATGTTCACGGCCAGGGTGTCATAGGAGCCGCCAGTGCCGAAGCCCGTGGGCCAGACCGCGCCGTAATAGGAGAAGATCTGCTTCCAGGAGCGTTTGGTGACGAAGCGGCAGAACAGGATCATCAAACCAACCCAGGAGAGGGTGCAGATGGCGACCCACATCACACCCTGGCCGTAGAGGGCCATGCCCTTGGCGCCGAACTTCATGGGGATGCCGATGGCCAGGCAGCCGATCATGATCGGGTAGTACCAGAGCAGTTTTTTGAAGAACCAGAGGATGGCATCGCCCGCGTAGATGAAGCCGTAGGCGATGGGATTCAGCACCTTGAACCGTGCGGCGATCCAACCCAGGACCACTGCGCCTGCCAGGGCCTGCATCAGCGGCTGCTGGGTAAGCACGTTGGCGAAGGTGTGGCCGATCTGCGTGGCCCAGGCCGCAAGGCCGGGAGTCTCCACGCCGGGCAGCGACAGAGGAACGTCTGTCAGGACCATGATCCAGCCGGTCGCGAAGATAAGCGAGACACAAGCCATGGACAGGTACAAGCCGAAGATCAGGCCGAACATCTTGCCAGCCTTGCCCTTATGAAAGAGCAAGAGCTTGGACATGGCCGCCGCCAAAAGGTTGAAGATCAGCAGCGCCGCAAAGGTCACGATGGTCTTCGGAAAATACGTGCCGCTGGTGAACAGCGCTTTTGCAACTTCGTTTGTCGGGAACATGAATCCCACGGTCAAGCCGACCACAAGATACATAACAACCAAGATGGGCAGTGGTATTTTTGAGTACCATGAGAATTTGCCCATATCTCCTCCTGTATTTATTTGATTGTGGAGTTCTATTTTACGCGTTTCTCTGTGCGTCAAGAATTTCACAAGATGTAATCTGGTCGAACCGGCAGAGAGCAACGCTTGCGCTGAAGCTACACGCCGAGTTGTTTGTAGATCTCCGGCAGGCGGCGCACCGCCTCTGCCTTGACCTCCTCGTAAAGGTGGCGACCATGACTATCCATCGCCACGGTGAGGGGGCCAAAGTTTTTCACCCGGAACTGGTAGAGCGCCTCGGGGTGCAGATGCTCCCAGTAGACGTGCTCCACTTCCTCGATCTGCTGGGTCTCCAGCGCCGCCGCACCGCCAACGATGGCCAGATACACGGCGCCGTACTTCTGCATGGCCTCCAGGCTGGCCTGGTAGAGCCCACCCTTGCCGATGATGGCGCGCACCCCGTACTTGCCGATGAGATCCGGCGAGAAGCGCTCCATGCGGGTGCTTGTGGTGGTGCCCACGCAGATCTTTTCCCACTTGCCGTCAGCCGTCTTGCGCAGGCTTGGGGCCGTGTGGATGCAGGGTGCGCCAGCCAGGCTGACCGGCGGTTCGTTGTGCTTGTCGAACATGTAGATCTGGGTCAGATCACGGATACCGAAGAGCAGGCCGTCGAAGTAGACGACATCTCCGGCCCTGAGCTTCCGGATCTCCTCTTCCTTGAAGGGGGATGTGAGATGATATTCCGCCATGACAAACTCCTCCTTAGTATCCGTATTCAACGGAGCCGTCGGGGCGGATGATTGCCCGCGAACGTCTGGCCGGCCAACACTGCGTGTTCACGGCCACCGGATTCTGCGTGATGTGGGTGTAGGCCATCTCGATATGCACGCCCAAGGTCGACACATCGCCGCCAAGGCCCATGGGGCCGCGTCCGGTGGCGTTGATGGCCTCCTCCAGCTCCTGCTCCATGGCAGCCACCTGGGGGTCCGGGTTGCGCTGGCCCACGGGACGCATGATGGCGTCCTTGGCCAGGCGCATGACCAGGTCCGAAGTGCCGCCGATGCCCACCCCGATGATGCCCGGAGGGCACGGGTTGGCGCCGGACTCGACCACCGCGTCCAGGACGAACTTCTTGAGCGCCGAGATGCCATGGGCCGGATAGAACATGTGCATCTTGCTCATGTTCTCCGAGCCGGAGCCCTTGGGCGCCATGAGAATGTCCAACGTGTCGGAGTCGCCGGAGAAGTCGTAGTAGATCACCGGCAAGCCGGGACCCACGGAGGTCTGCGGGTTGACGCGCGTCAGGGGATGGGTGGAGCTGCTCCGGAAAGGGAACTCCTGCGTGGCCCGTTTGGCCCCTTCATAGAGCCTGTTCTTGATCTCGTACCCGTTCCAGGGGTAGCGTGAGCCGATCTTCACCTTGTAGATCGGCAGCCCCGTATCCTGACAGATCAGGGTATGGTCGCGGTCCGCAATCTCGATGGCCTTGAACATGGCCTCGAACGCCGCGCGGGCTGTTGCCTTGGTTTCCCGTGCGTAGGCCTTTTTCAGGGCCGCCCGCACATCTGGGGGCAGGTCGCAAAGAGCCCGTATGTAGAGCTGCTTCGCGGCTTCTTCAACTATGCCATAAAGCTCAGTCATCTCTGAAGTCCTCCTTTACCGGTTTATATCCAAACTATAGGCTTCCCTCTGACGCCGAGGGAGTTGTGTGTTCAGCTTTGGGCGGGGCCAGCGCCTTGAGTATCTCGGTCCCCTTCATCCGGATGGCCCCAAGGCGCCGGATGTCCGCCAGGGACATGGTGAAGGCGGCCAGGGCCTTCAGGTCGGAATCGGGGAGGTCGTACTTGGGCATCACGGAGGTGACACTGACGGACTGGGGGTCCTTGACGTACTTGACCAGATAGTCCGCCTTGCGCCCCTTGGCTGCGGCGTTGGCCAGGTCAGGACCGGTCCTGTGGCCGCCCCTGCCCTGAATCTGGTGGCAGTAGGAGCATTCGCGGTCCGTGTAGAGGTACAGGCCGCGCTTCTCCATGTCCGAGAGCTTCCTGTCCGGGACAAGGATTTCCTGGCCGTAGGGCCTGGCGCTCTCAAAGCCCATCAGGGTCAGGTAGACGATGCCGAGGACGGCGGTGACGCCCACAGCCATGGGCAGGGGCCGTTTGGCGGCTCCGTGCAGGGAGTTCTTGCCCAGGAAGGGAACGTAGAAGAGCAGGCCCACGCCCAGGATGGGGAAGGCCAGGCTGCCCACGGATTCCCAGGCGCCGGAGAAGAACGTCAGCAGTTGGAACAGCCACATGTAGTACCATTCAGGGCGGGGCAGGTACGACTCGATGAGCGTGCCGGCGATGTCCTCGCGCGGGATGGTGCCCCACTGGGCCAGGGCCAGGATGAGCAGGAACACGCCGCCGAAGACCATGGCGCTGCGGAAGAGGTGTTCGGGATAGAAACGGTAGGGTTCGGCCTCGATGAGGTCCTTCTTGCCGCCTTCCGGCTCGCACATGCCGTGAATGCGCACCAGGTAGATGTGGAAGACCGTGCACAAGGCCAGCAGGCACGGCAGCAGCATGGTGTGGATGGAGTAGAAGCGCGTCAGGGTCAGGCCCGACATGGTCCCGCCGCCCAGCACGACACGGGTGATCGCATCACCCACCACAGGAATGTCCTTGGGAATGTTGGAGCTGACCACGGTGGCCCAGAAGGCCTTCATGTCCCAGGGCAGCAGGTAGCCGGTGAAGCCCAGGCCAAGGGTGACCAGGAACAGCAGCACGCCGACGATCCAGGTCATTTCGCGTGGGGCCTTGAAGCTGCCGGAGAAGAAGTTGGTCAGCAGGTGCACGAAGACCACCAGGACCATGGCTCCGGCGCCCCAGTGGTGGATTCCGCGCAGGATGCGGCCCATGGGCACATCGTTCATGATGTAGTCGATGGACTGGTAGGCCTTGTCCGGCGAGGGGCAGTAGTACATCGCCAAAAAGATGCCCGTGACGGCCATGACCGCGAAGAGAATGGCGCACAGGCTTCCCAGCGTGGCCGACCAGCCCGTGCCGGAGGGCAGTTTCTTGTAGAGGAACGGTTGCAGGTACTTGTCCCAGCCGATGCGATCAAGAAAGGGGCTATTAGCCATCTCAGCTCACCTCCACGAACAGCGTTCCGGCATCCACGCGGAAGGAGTAACGATCCAGGGGCCTGGGCGGCGGGCCGGCAATGACGTCGCCCTTGCGGTCAAAGGCGCCGCCGTGGCAGGCGCAGCGGAAGCGACCGGACAGGTCGTCCCAGTGGACGATGCAGCCCAGGTGGGTGCAGCTGGCCTTGAAGCAGATGATCTCGTCGCCCTGGCGGGAGATGAGCACCGGCATGGTGACCGGCTGGGTGTAGATGCCGCTCTTGATTTCGTATTTCAGGGGACGGGTGCTGATTGCGCCGTCAGGGAAGTCCTTGAGCTCGCCCACGGGAATCCACTGCTTGGGCGTCTCGGCCAGGGTCGGGCCCACCGTGGTGGTGGTGAGCACGCCGCCCAGGGCCAGCGCCGAGCCCAGGCCCATCACCCCGACGCCGACCTTGCGCAGGAAGCTCCGGCGGTCGACCATGGTCGGCGGTTCAGGCTGGGGGACAGCCGCAGGAACGGCTGCGGGGTCCTTGTCGTTGCGGTGCTTGAGCGCCAGCCGCTGGATGTACTTGATGGCCCGGGTGCCGCTGATGTTCTTGGGGCAGACTTCCGTGCAGTTGAATTCCGTGCGGCAGTTGTAGCAGGAGTCCAGAACCTTGGTCATGCGCTGGTCGAACAAGGCGTCGCGGCTGTCCGCCAGCAGGGTGAAGGCGCGGTTCAGCGATGCGGGACCGGCGTACTCGTCGTGGTAATGGAACATGGTGCAACTGGACACGCAGCAACCGCAGGCGATGCATTCCGTGGCCAAGCCGATGTCCACGCGCTCGGCGGCGTCAGGACGGATCTTGATGGGTTCTTCGTATTCGCCCTTGGGCTCAAAGAACGGCAGGCTTGCCTCGTACTTCTTGAAGAAGGGCTCCATGTCCACCACCAGATCCTTGATGATCGGGAAGTGGTTCAGGGGGCGCAGGGTAATCTCCTTGCCTGCGGGAAAGTCGGAAACATTGGTCTTGCAGGCCAGGCCTTCCGTTCCGTTGATGACCATGGCGCAGGAGCCGCACATGTTCACCCGGCAGGCGTAGCGGAAGGCCAGGGTGGAGTCCTGCTCCCGCTGGAGGCGCAGCAGCACGTCCAGAATTGTGGTGTTCGATTCGTCGGGAATGTCCAACGAATACCCTTCAAAGCCCCCTTCCCCACCGAGGCACGGGTCGTATCGGAATACTCTAATTGCTCGCACGCTCATGATGTTGCCTCGCTAGTAGATGGAGAACCAGATGATGCCCATGCTCAGGAGGCCAAGGGCCACCAGCCCCCAAACCAGCGCGCGCTGGTACTTGACATCCACGATGTTGAAATCGAGCAGGATTACACGCAGGCCCAATGCAGCGTGAAAGGCAACGAACAGAAGAAGCCCGAACTGAATGATCGGCTTATATGTAAGGGTCACGTGAAGCACCAAGAAGACAACGATTGCCAGTGCTGAAATGCGCTGCCAGAGCCATGCCCACATGCCAACTTTCGTGTTTTCACGGCGATGCGGGTCCAATTCACCCCACTTCAGAGGTGTCCTGTATTCTAGAGATGCCTTCGCGTTCATTATTCCTCTCCTTTGATCAATATTTTCAGTGCGGTTGTGTACTGTTACTTCTTGTACTTCTGGCAGGTCTCAACAGACTTGTGCTTGAAGACGACTGGCTTCTTGTGCAGTACAGGACGTCCGTCTTCTCCTTTCTCCATGAATATGTTGAACAAGCCGTAGTCATCGAGCTGCTTCGGGAAATCCAGACGGAAGTGAGCACCGCGCGTTTCGTCACGATGCAACGCAGAAGTTGCGACCATCCTGGAAACATCAATCATGCTCCGCAGGTCCAGGGTGACTGCGTAAAGCATGTTGTAGGCGGTGCCACCACTGACGCTGCACTCTTTCGTCTTTTCAGCGATGTCCGAAAAACCTTCCAAGGCCTCTGTCAGACCCTTCGCATCACGGGCTACACCAACGTTATTCCAGTTGAGCTCTTGAATTTCCTTGCGGATCTCAAAGGGATTCGTTCCCTTGGACCTCCGGAAGGGGCGGGTGAGCAGATCCACGGTCTCTTCGATCTGGCCGCGCCTTGTCTCCTTGCGGAGCAGGTTGCTGCCCTTGAGGAATTTGGCTGTGGACTTGCCGGCCTGACGGCCATAGACGCACGACTCACCAATGCCGTTGCCGCCCAGGCGGTTGGCTCCATGCACTCCGCCGGCATCCTCGCCAGCGACGAAGAGCTTCTCCAGGCTGGCATGGCAGTCGGGGTCGATCACTGCGCCGCCCATGAAGAAGTGCGCCGAGGGGGAGACCGGGACTCTGCCGCGGGCGAGATCGTAGTTGAACTGGCGACAGCGCTCGGCCATGCCGGGGAAGCTCTTGAGCACGAAGTCCGCGCCCAGGTGCGAGGCGTCGATATGCACGCCGCCCTCGGGGCAGGCGCGCCCGTTCATCATTTCCAGGAAGGAGGAGCGGCTGACAACGTCGCGCGTGGCGCGTTCCGCAGTGGGGTCGTAGTTCCCCATGTAGCGTTCGCCCTTGCCGTTGTAGAGGTGCGCTCCTGCGCCGCGCAGGCCTTCTTCAAGCAGGGCTCCCGCAACCACGCTGCCGGGCACGATGAGACCGGTGGGATGGAACTGGAGCATCTCCATGTCCCGCATCAGCGCGCCGGCCCGGTAGAGCATGCCCAGGCCGTCCACGGTCTTTTCCGGACCGGGGGCATGGAAACGGTATTGGGTGGGGCCGCCGCCGGTGCCGACCATGGTGGCTGCGGCCTCGACGGCAAGGAACTCACCGTTGCGGATGTTCATCAGCAAGGCGCCGGTCACTGTCTGGCCCGATTCGTCCAGGAGCAGCTCCACTGCCCTGACTTCCTCCATGACCTTGATGCGGCGCTTCATCACCTGCTCGGTGAGTCGGCTGATGATCTCGATGCCCGTGAGGTCGCCCTTGTGCACCGTGCGGTCGAAAGATTGCCCGGCAAAGGCCTTTTGGTGAATGGACCCATCTGGATACCTGTCGAAGAAGCAGCCGAACTTCGTCTCCAGCTCCTTGACCGTGGGCGTTGCCTGCTCGACCAAGGTCAGGGCGAGGTCCTGATCGTTGACGTACTGCCCGCCTTTTAAGGTATCCATTAAATGCTTTTCGTGAGAATCATTCTTATTTAGAACGACGTTCAGTCCACCCTGAACCATTCTACTGCAACCACCCTTTCCAGTGATTGCCTTTGTCACTATTATAATATTCAGTTCAGGATTTGCGTCATGCGCGTATAGTGCACACATTTGTGACGCCGCACCCATACCCAATATAAGGAGGTCGGCCTTGATCGTCGGTGTCATAACATCTTCCTCTATCCTCTTCTGGTTACATTAGAGCACTTGGCCTTCACGGGCCTGGCAACAACTCTGTTTATTTGACAAAGCAAATTGCATGCCCGAAGTGCGTGAGCGTAACTCACTAAAATTGTTGAATGATTATATTTCAAGTCAGGGATAAAGGGAGCGGCTAGACCACTATTGGGCCGGTGGCCGAATATTGGTATCCCTGTCGTCCCGAGGCGCAACACGAGCAGCCAAGGCCTGCCCTGCACTGCGGGGCGAGAGCTCTCCAGAGAAGTCAGCTCGGGCCCATAGTTCAGCCTGCGAGGCCTGTTGAACCCGACTCAACGGACCCCTTGGATTTTTCGAATTTCGTTGTAATTCAGAAGGAATCAAGGACGAGCGGACACTCCCCCTTCTTGGGGGAGTGGGCCGAAAATTCAGGCGGGGCAGTGACGGCTGTGCAGGCAGGCAGCTTGGGAAAGGATCTGCGGGCGTGGGTAAAATCCCGAGGTGGCCGGGGAGAGGGGGAACTCCCCTGTCCTCCAGGCAAATAGGCTGGGCTGGTCAGGGGGATGCTTGAGCATGCTGGAGGGACAAAGCAACACCAACGCCCCAGGAGGGGCCGCTGGACTCCAAGCCCCGCCAGCTGTGGAGCATGCTGCGGACGCCACAGCCCCCTGATCGCCGCGAAGAGGCGGCTTGAGCGTGAGGGTTCGGCTTGTGCCGCAAGTTAAAAGCCGAGATGCTCCAGCGCATACGGCTCACCCTTTTTCCGGCGTTTACCGCAGATGGAGGCTATGGCGAGCCGTAGCACGCGGCACTCGTGCAGGCGGTGCTCGATGTGCTTGTCGCCACGTTCGCGAAAGGCCGGGGCCAGGGTTTCCACAAAGAAGCGGAGGCAGCCCCGCTTGGATTCGGGATCATCGGGAAAGCGGCTGGCCAAAATGCCCTTTGGCGCGGAAGCACGGGCGATGCGCTCCAAAATACTGCCGGAGCTATTTGCCTGCCTTGCCGCAGGTTGCATGGACATGGCTGGGCACAGGGCTTCAGTGGATGGTGATGTGCAGTCCGTATGTTTCAAGGATGCCCACAACCGTGTTGAGGTCAGGCTTTGCCGAACACTCCATTTGATATTCCAGGCCAAGGGCCGCATATTTGCTGAGTCCGAACTTGTGATACGGCATGAGTTCGACATCAACATAGCCAACTTCCCGCAGAAATTCTCCCAAGGCTGCGGCATTGATCGCATCGTCGTTGAAGCCTGGAATCAGCGGGACGCGAATGCGCACAGGAAAGCTGAGCTTGGCGAGCTTTCGAATGTTGTCCAGCACCATGGTGTTGTCCACCCCGGTCATGCGTCTGTGGGCAACGACATCCATGTGCTTGATGTCCATGAGGATCAGATCAAGGCCGGGAAGCAGGGGCTGGAGCGTCTCCCAGGGAGCGAAGCCGCTGGTGTCCAGGCACGTGTGGTAGCCGAGCTCGTCATGCAGCTTGGCCAGCACCGCCGACAGGAATCTCGGCTGCATGAGGGCCTCGCCACCCCCGAGGGTCACGCCGCCGCCGCTGTGCATGTAGGTGCGCCAATCCTTGCGAACCTCTTCGCAAACGGCATCGACCGTCATGGTTGCGCCGGAGAGTGTGCGGGCTTCATGCGGGCAGGCCCGTGCGCACTCGCCGCAGGCGACGCACTTGTCCCTTGAGTAGAGAAGCGCGCCATCGCACACGCGGATCGCCCCTGCTGCGCAGGCCTGAACGCATTCCCCGCACCCCTTGCACAGGTCCTTATAATAGAGGATCTGCGGTCGTGGACTCTGCGACTCGGGGTTGCTGCACCACTTGCAGGACAGGGGGCATCCCTTGAAGAAGACTGTGGTCCGTACGCCTGGCCCGTCCTTGGTGCTGAAACGCTGTATGTCGAAGATGCTTCCCTGGAGCAGGCCGGGGTCCAGCTCCGACGCCAGCGGACTTTCATGTGGCTGGGTCATGGACGCTCCC
>Ga0209373_10005737_pt1 | contig 10016 bp, 11 predicted proteins | sample Higcelweek5metaG_FD_187173 | JGI IMG/M metagenome (GOLD analysis project Ga0209373, IMG submission 187173) | Freshwater pond sediment microbial communities from the University of Edinburgh, under environmental carbon perturbations - High... | ecosystem: Environmental > Aquatic > Freshwater >...
TCCCCCCGCCAGCTGGCGGGGTACTCCTCCTCAGTGAGGAGGAGAAAGTTAATCCATTGTTAATCTTTACTTTCCCCTCCTTTGCAAAGGAGGGGTGTCCGCCGGCTGGCGGACGGGGTGGTTAAAAACACCTTCGAGACAGACTATTTTTGGGAGTCTCCTGTTATTACGGCTTTTAAGCCGTGGTTTATGGATTCCTTATATACCCGGGCTTTAGCCCTTATAGTTTTAATATTATTTGAAGAGCAACGGAGCAAACTCATTCAAATGCCTCCTCCATGTATGCCATTCATGGAATGTTCCCTGAGAAATATAGCTTGTTGATTTAATGCCCAGATCTGCAAGCTTTTTCTTTGTGTCATCCACCATTTTAACAAATTGGGTTTCACCCGACCCGGCTCCGAACCACATTAGCTTTACTTTTTCATTGAAAACCTTTGCATCAGCAAAAACCCCGTTGAAAGCACTCTTCGGATCATCCATTATACCCCCCATTATCGCACCGCTAAAGAATCCATACCAGGAGAACAACTCCAGATGATTCATTCCGATGAGCATTGTCTGCATCCCTCCCATCGAAAGACCTGCCATTGCACGGCTCTCCCTTTTTGGGATTGTCCTGTACGACAAATCAATATTTGGAATGATTTCTTTTATGTACACCTGCTCAAGTGTTTCAGCCATTCTCGACATATTTCTTCCGGGAGCAGATGCAGGCTGGGCAGGTGCATTCTTTGCAGTCGCATAGCCATTATCCATGACCACAATCATTGGAACTGCTTTTTTCTCTGCAATGAGATTATCGAGAATAAAGCTCATATGACCTTGCTTTGACCACCCTCTTTCATTCTCACCAGCCCCGTGGAGAAGATACAGAACCGGATACCTGTTTTTCGGATACCTGTCATATTCAGGCGGCGTATACACATATGCACATCTCCATTTCCCTGTAATTTCCGAATAATACCAGTGTTCCCTTACATCGCCATGAGGAACGCTTTTAGCGTGGAAAAAATCCTCACCAGCCGTAGGAATTTCAATCCCGCCCGTTGGCCTTCCATATCCATGGTATGTATCACTTCCCGGATCATTCACCCGCACTCCGTCGACAATGAACCAGTAATAATGAAATCCAGGTCCGGCAGAGGGGATTATTGCATTCCAGTTTCCGGCAGTATCCTTGACCATATCCAGAGGCTTTGGACAGAGCCCGTCACCACCCTGAACCTGGACCTTCACTGCTTCCCGGGCCATCAGGCGGACATATACACTGTTGTCAACAGATAACTTCGGAAACTCTGCTCCCTGGATATTTGAAGAAGCAGGTTTAAATCCGAAATCTTTTTGCGCAAAAGTCGATTGGATGAAAATTGACAAAACTGCAAATCCTATTGGTGCCAGTCTGAGTATTTTTTTCATGTATTATGTGAGATTAGTAATTAAAAGAACAGATATTTTTATAAAAGATTCCTATAGACAAATATAAGGTTTTAGAAGGTTTTCTTATCTGCTAAATATGATGAAATATTTCGTACCTGCGGCACGAAAATAATACTTTGTAATATTTGTTTCTATAATTATTTTATGCCTACGGCGCTGTGATCATTTTATAAGATTTTCCAGCAGCTAATTGCTATTTAGAGAAGAAATGTGTAAAAATTATTTTTCCTCTAAGGACAAGATATTTGTTTAAATTAGAAACCATCCAATTCTTTGTCCCGTCAGGGACAAAATATTTTAGAGATAATAATTAAAATGGCAATCTTCTATTCCTGTAAGTTGTAAATTTGACAAAATTAATCTGTAATTTTCCTATCTGCCTGGAAAAATCAACAACATGGATTTAACTGAGAGAAAAAAAATCGAACAAATTATAAAACAAAGGAAAAAAGCGCATTCCTTCTACTCAAAAAGATCGAAGGTCTATAAAAGCTTCGTTGATATGGAAAACAACACTTATATTGACGGAGCTCTAAGTAAAAAGGACAAAGAGCTTATTGCTGTTGGAATCTCTGTCGTTACGAATTGCGAATCATGCATGGAATGGCATATAAAACAAGCAATTGATATTGGCGCCACACAGAGTGAGATCGTTGAAGCTATTGAGGTAGGCATTGAGATGAGTGGAGGACCTGGTACCGTAGCAGCAAGGTTCGCGATGAATGTGCTTGAATATTACCAGAAATTGAAATGAAACGAATAACTGTCTTTTGCGGTTCTAATTTTGGAACGGATGAAATATATGAAAAACAGGCATTCAAACTTGGAGAGATCCTTGCAAACCGTAAAATAGGGCTTGTTTATGGTGGGGCAAATGTCGGATTGATGAATGCTGTGGCAAACGGATCATTAAGCCGGGGAGGAGAAGTTACCGGTGTCCTGCCTGTTTTTATTAAAGATAAGGGAATTGATCACAAAAACCTGACGGAACTTATCATTGTTAATACAATGCACGAAAGGAAAACCAAAATGAATGAACTGTCAGATGGGGTTATTGCTTTACCCGGGGGTTTCGGAACGCTTGAAGAATTCTTTGAAATCCTTACCTGGGGACAGCTCGGACTTCACAGGAAACCCGTCGGACTTTTGAATGTCAACGGGTTTTACGATTCTCTGAAAATCCTTGCACAAACTATGGTTGATAAAGGTTTTTTAAAGGAGGGCAATCGTAAAATGCTTCTTATCAGCGATGATATTGAAAAACTGATTGATCAGATGGAAAGCTATATAGCCCCTGCTATTGACAAATGGATAATAAAAGAGAATAATCTGGCTTAAGATTTTATTGGAAAAAACAGATATCACAAAATATGAATCCCAATACAGAAATAGTAAAAAGTGCCGTTGTCTTCGGAGCAACAGGACTTGTAGGAAAAGAGCTGATAAAAGCTCTTCTCGAAAATATGGATTTTGAGAATGTCACGGCAGTGTTAAGAAAACAATTGGTTCTTACTGATCCCCGGCTTAAGCAGATAAAGCTCTCAGATTTTTCGAAACTTATGGAGCTGAGAGATAAATTAAAAGCCGGAATCTTTTTTTGCTGCGTCGGGACAACCATAAAAACTGCCGGATCAAAAGAGGAGTTTGCAAGGGTTGATCTTGAATTACCAAAGAATATAGCCCGGCTTGCGGAATCACTATCAATTCCATCCCTGGTTGTAATTTCTTCCATCGGTGCTGATGCAGGTTCATCTAATTTCTATCTAAGAACGAAAGGTGAGATGGAGAAAGCTGTCAGAGAGATCTACCATGGCAACCTTAAATTTGTCAGGCCGTCATTTCTGATGGGAAATCGTGAAGAATTCAGGTTCGGAGAAAAATTATCAGCAGTCTTTATGAAAGGTTTCGGATGGCTTTTTGCTGGCCCGTTAAAGAAATACAAAGGCATTTATGCCAGTGATGTCGCCTTTGCAATGATAAAGATTTCCGATCTCACGTCAGATAAATTGATCTTTGAATCAGATGAACTGCATAAATTTGCTCAATTGAGATACATGGGAAAATCTTAATAACTAAAGGATATGCTTGAAGCCATTACTCTGCCTCCGGAATTGGAGTCTTTAGCAGGAACTGAAAGAAAGGATTTTGCAGTAAAGGCAAAATATGCTGCTCCACCAAAAGCATCACTGGCGATGATTATCTTTGGATTTGTCTGGCTGGCATTTTCAAGTGTTTTTCTTTTTGCCTTCCTGGGTCCTCTGTTTAAGGGGGAAGAGGTCCATTTTCTTGCAAATGATGTTCCAACGGTTGCCAGTCCGGATAATCTCAGGCCGGTACTGCTCCCTGCTGCCATTATAGGGTTATTCATTCTTATCGGAATTGGAATGCTTGGCGGCGGAATTTACATGATGTTCAAAAAAGGAGGCTATTTTATCGGAACCCAAACCAGGCTTATCAGTCAACAGAAAGGTAAATACCGGTCAATTGACTGGGAACAGTTCTCAGGTGATATTGAGGTAACCGGTAAAAAGCAAAAAGGGAATATTAAACTAGGATTAAGGACTGGTAAAACAGTAAGCAGTAAAAACGGGCCTGAAAGGTATGTCCCTGACGAGATTTATTTATCAGGAATACCAAATGTATTCGAAATAGAACAGATATGCAGAAGAAGAATAAAGGAAAATGATCCGACACCGGCTGTTCAGGTCCCCAATTCGCAATAACTTAAATAGTAAACTTATGAAAATGAAAATCTTCACTATTACAGTAATACTATCGTCTTCTGTAATTTTAACTCTTAATGGTCAGAACAAGGACAAAGCTGTTTTCAGGGAATCAAAGCCCGGTTTTTACCAGAATTCTATTTTGAAGGATGACCGTGACGTTCGCGAGAAAGCAGAACCGGCAAGAGTTGCCAGGACATTTGCTGTTGACCTGTCAACTGCATCACTACCAAATAAACTGGACCTTTACAAGAACCAGCAATGGCATAATCCTCCTGTTTCACAAGGCAATACAAACACTTGCTGGTGTTTCAGCACAACATCTTTCCTGGAAACAGAAGCTTACAGGTTAAATAAGATCCAGATCAAATTGTCGGTGATGTTCACAGTTTACTGGGAATATATTGAGAAAACTAAACGGTTTGTTCAGCAACGGGGCAATTCAGCCTTTGCAGAAGGATCCGAAGCAAATGCTGTAACAAGGACGTGGAAAAAGTACGGTGTTGTACCTGAAGAGTTCTATACCGGACTGCTTGATGGACGGAAATATCATAACCATGAGGTAATGTTCGATGAGCTGAATAAATACCTTTCTTCCATGAAAGCAAATTCCTCATGGGACGAGGAATCGGCCATATCAACTGTAAAAGCGATACTGAACCATTATCTGGGAGTCCCTCCTTCCGAGATAATTGTAAACGGGAAGAAAATAACTCCCCTGCAGTACCTGAATGAAATCCTGAAAATTAATCCTGATGATTATGTCGATATTTTATCATACACGCAGGAGCCCTTTTACAAACAGGTTGAATACAAGGTACCTGATAACTGGTGGCACAGCAGCATATATTATAATGTCCCGCTTGATACATATATGTCCGCTCTGAAAAATGCTGTCAGGAAAGGTTTTACGGTAAGTATAGGAGGTGATGTTTCGGAACCTGGAATTGACCGGGGCACTCAATGTGCAGTAATCCCCGATTTTGATATCCCATCGGCTTATATCAATGATGATGCACGCCAGTTCAGGTTCTCAAACCAGACAACTACTGATGATCACGGGATGCATCTTGTCGGCTACCTGGAAAAGGATGGGAAAGACTGGTATCTCATAAAGGATTCAGGATCCGGATCAAAAAACAATGATCCGAATGCAAAGGAGTGGGGTTACTATTTCTTTTCAGAAGAGTATGTCAGGTTAAAAATGATGGATTTCATGGTGCATAAGGATGCCGTAAAGGAACTTCTTGGCATGATAAAATAAGGGTGATCCGATAGCCGGGAATAAGCTGTTTTATTTTTTACGATAGGAGTAAGCATCCCGGTAAACTTTATTAATCCCGTCCGCCCTGTAGGAACCACTTTGAAAAAATGATGATTTGACATTGTTTGCCGAGTCGCTGTAAGCAGGGCATACCTGAGTATTACAGGAAGTAATCAGGATTTCAGCCAACAGAAGTAATAATAATTTTTTCACAAACGTAAATATAGAAATTGAATGGTAAAAATGCTATTGCAACGTAATCTTTGAACAAATTATTTTCTCAGATGTTTGAACTTAATATAAATCCATGAAAACAGGTTCCGGACACAAATGGAATATCCTGCATACTGAGAATGACAGCAAAATAATATTTGCCAGGATAATAACGGGTTTGATCTTTGTTTCAGAAGGCATTCAGAAATATATGATTATGTCAATGCTTGGGCCGGAATATTTTAAAGAGATCGGTTTTGGTCATCCGGAGTTCTGGGCTAAATTTACAGGGGCGTTTGAAATATCATGCGGTATACTTGTTTGTATAGGTTTTCTGACCCGGCTGGCTTCCATTCCTCTACTAATAATACTGACAGGGGCTTTCTTTACGGCAAACCTCCCCGTTTTGCTTGAAAAAGGATTCTTTACATTCGTACATGAGTTCAGGATAGATTTTGCACTCGTATTGCTTCTTATCATGCTGGTTATTCATGGAGGAGGAAAGTGGTCAGTCGATTTAAAAATCTCACAGAAAAAAATCAAGACCCATTAACCCTTTGCGAGTTTCTATATTACTAATTTACATACTAGCACAGAGAGTGTCAGAGTCCAGATAGTCATGTATTTCTTCACAATTCATGTAACAATTCTCTTTTAAGATCAAATTGTTTGATTTGCTTTTGTTTTTATTTAACATAGCCATCGGGACCACAGAGATCCACGGAGATCTGATTTCTTAACTCTGTGGGACTCTGTGATTTCTCTGTGTAGCTCTGTGTTCCTTAAAGTTATTGTTATCGATTTTCCCATTGGATTAAAATAAAATTGATTTAAGTTTAAACAAGGTGTAACTTTGATCTCATGTAAAGAAAATATCGATTCAACATGGATCAGAAATCAGGCAGGTTTGACAGGTTTTGGCAGGAACTTAAAAGAAGGAAAGTCTTCGGTATAGTTACAACTTATGCCGCCACTGCGTATATAATCATTGAGGTAACCAATAACCTGGCCATACCGCTACACCTTCCTGACTGGTTTGCTTCACTCGAACTGGTAATCCTGTTAATTGGATTGCCGGTTGTTATTATTCTGTCGTGGATCTTTGATTTTACTTCAGATGGAATAAAGAAGACCGGATCAATTGCAGAATCCGGGAAGGAAGAACCCCGGATAAAATCCTTTAAAAGAAGATTCCGACCCAGTTACATTCTGAATGGAGTTCTGCTGATAGTTGTAATAGTACTTGCTTATCCCAGGATCTTCAAACGTCATTCGCTTGAAAATCTGAGAACCAGAGGAGGGATATCTGTAGCTGTGATGCCGTTTCAGAACCTGACAAATGATACTGTCTGGAATATCTGGCAGAGCGGGATACAGGATGAATTAATAACCCTGCTTACATTTTCTGACGAATTAAAAGTAAGGCAAAAAGAGACGACCAATACACTTCTTAAAAGTAAAGGCCTTACGAATTATGCTTCGATTGCACCTGATGTTGCCGGTATGATCTCAAAAAAGCTGGATGCAGATGTTTTTGTCCACGGAAGCATAAAAAAGGTTGGTGAGGTTATACGGTTAAATGCTCAGCTGATAAATTCATCCAATGAAGAAATTTATAAATCTTTCCAGATCGAAGGGAAAAAAGATAATATTCTCCATTTGACCGACTCTCTCTCGGATATGGTAAGGAACTGCTTAATAATTACAAAATTGATAAAGAGCCTTCCTGTCAATATGCAGAGATTACCCCCGACTAACTCTTCAGAAGCCTTCAGGTGTTATCTTATGGGAGAGGTTGCCCGAAGCAAAAGGGACTACCCCGAAGCAAGAAAATTGTTCTCACAGGCCCTGGTTATTGATTCAAATTTCCACCAGATGAATTTATTGCTTTCTGTCACATGTACAAATGAGGGAAGATTCGAGGAAGCAAAAGAATGGAGCATTAAAGCCTACGCCAAAAAGGATCAGATGTCTCCAAGAGCGAGAATTATCACCGAAAAAAATCACGCCGGCTACTTTGGAACTCCATACGACGAGCTTAATTTCCTCCGACAATATCTGGAGATTGACGACCAGTTTCCGGGAACTTATTATGATATTGGTCTAATCTACTATATGATGTACCAATATGATAAATCAATCCCTGAATTTGAAAAAGCACTTGAGTTATATGACAAATTTGATGCTCGTCCTTGGTGGATATTCAATTATTCTCTTCTTGCTTATTCATATCATGCAACCGGCCAGTATAAGAAAGAAAGAAAATTATTTAAGAATGCAGACAGGGATTTCCCTGAGGATCCTGCAATTATATGGCAGAAGGCAATGCTTTCATTGACTGAAAAGGACACTGTAACAGCTAATAATTTAATTGAGAAATATAAAGCTTTGCGAAAGGAAAGGTCATGGTCCGATGCGGGTATCGCTTACAGTATTGGTGAGATTTACAAAGAAGCAGGTTATCTCGACAAAGCTGAGGAGTATCACAGACAGGAAGTCACTTTAGAACCAGATAATCCGGACAGGCTCTGGGATCTTGGATGGTTCCTGATCGATAAAGATCGCAATATCGATGAAGGGCTGAGATTAGTTGACAAAGCGCTGGAATTACGCCCCGGTTATTACTGGTATCTGGATGCCAAAGGCTGGGGGCTTTATAAACAGGGTAAGTATGATGAAGCCCTGAAATATATTGAAGAATGTCTGAAATTAAGTCCTTCCTACAGGCACAATGTCCATCTTCATCTTGAAACTGTAAAAAAGGCAGTTAACGGTAAGAAAAATATATAACCTGAGGGCTCCCGCATTGCTGATTTAATGCCGGGGGTGAAAAATTGATGAAGCAATTAATTTAATTGATTAAGACCTCATTTTATTTGACAAATCAGGTTGATTTTGGGATTATGATTGCTGACCTTTATACTGATATTATCAGGGCAAAAGGAAGGTTCGCCTCTTCTTCCTGGATTTGCAGACTGATACAAATAAAAAATTGATAACCTGACTCGTAATGGCCTTAAAACTACACAGATATAACAATGATTATCTTTTTTGGATTTTCCCGTTAATTATTCTGGGGCTTTTAGTTGTTGCTATTAAAAGGGATAATATTAACAGAGAGTCTGGTGCAGAATCCAGTAGCGGCTTTAAAGCAGATTCCTCGATAACCATGAGTATACAAAACAGAGTGCCCGATAGTCGAAAGATGAGACCTGGGAATGACAGCACTCCTATATACTACTCCACAACATGGGATGATTGAAGATCATCATACCTGACTGTGGAACAGGAACTAATAAAAGGAGGGTATCTCAAAAGGATACCCTCTTTTTATTGGATAAAAAAGAGGAGGCTAAACTTGCTATCATATTGCAGCAATTAGGAAGCGACAACATTTTTTAGTTTATTGTTATATTGGTTGACGGCAAAGTGATGTTATAAAAATTTTATAAATATTTTTGATTTTCAAACCAGAATTAAATGGCAACATTTGAAGATTTCAAGAAGTTAGATATTCGAGTTGGAAGAATTATGGATGTTCAATATTTCCCAGAGGCGAGAAAACCATCCTATAAACTTAAAATTGATTTAGGGGAAGAAGTTGGCATTAAAAAGTCCTGTGCGCAATTGCCTCAAAACTATAAGATTAATGACCTCATTGGAAAACAAGTTTTATGTGTGGTAAATTTTCCGTCCAGACAAATCGGTTCAGCTATTTCTGAAGTATTGACGTTAGGTGTTCCTGATGAAAAACAAGAATGCATCCTGATAACTCCCGATATTAATGTTCCAATCGGTGGAAGATTGTATTAGCACGACATTTTCACCCATTTTCCCTTTCTCGGGCTGAAAACTATGTAAAATGGTTTAAAAGTGACAGAAAATAATACAAACGTTATAGGCATTGGCATTTAGATATTAGAACTTTGTTTAAGATTTGGCTAATCAAGATCGGAGAAATTAATAATGGCTCTTAAATTCGACATATATCATAGGGATTATCTGTTTTGGATTTACCCGTTAATTATTTTAGGACTAATAATTTTCGCAGTTATTCAAGATAAACATAAAAGGGAGTCTATTGTGTCAGTTAATGCTAATTTCAATATAGATTCTACTTTAACCAATAATATACAAGACAGTGAGGTTGATAGAATCAAAATGATAAAGTATATTGATAGTACCATGATTTTTTATGCAAACACTAAATGATGGTTAAATTCTATAATCAGCGAATAGACATTTTTACCAGCCCTCGGAAATCAGCTTCTGGGGCTTTTTGTATAAATAGAATTGACTTTGGCTTTTTGCACGTGTAACTTGCACTCGTATTATTGATATACAGTTATTTTAGTTATATACTTTCACTAAAATCT
>Ga0209373_10005739_pt1 | contig 10008 bp, 10 predicted proteins | sample Higcelweek5metaG_FD_187173 | JGI IMG/M metagenome (GOLD analysis project Ga0209373, IMG submission 187173) | Freshwater pond sediment microbial communities from the University of Edinburgh, under environmental carbon perturbations - High... | ecosystem: Environmental > Aquatic > Freshwater >...
TCAAGAAGACTGCAAAATTCGCTTATTAAATTGAAATAACTATTTTTATTGATCACTCTTACCAGTTAGGGTGCTACACTTTTATACTTATTTTTGTTATATTTTTATATTGTAAAACACAGCGGTTTTCAGAACTCCTAATGGCGACGTTATTATGTATTTATAATTCCCGTTTGGCATCAAAAAATCAAAATTAAAGTTATGAGTTTCTCCATCCTCTAAAAAAGTCTGGTCAAAATACAAAACCTTATCAAAAGAAGTATTTCCGGAATTTGCATTGTCTGCCGACATTAATATTAAGCTTATCTCCAAAGGATAATATGGAGTTTGCGAAACAGGAGCTTCATCAAAATTAAAACTGTTTTTCAAAGATAAGGTATAGCTGATTTTTATTTCTCTGCCCTCAACAGTAACGCCGTTGCTATTGCAAAATACCGTTTGCGTACAAAGCAATGTTGCTATCGACACAATACATAATAATCTCTTGAACATATCAAATCCCTCTCCTGTTTTTCATTTAATATTTGTAAAAATAAATTCCAGACTTAAAGGCTTTAAGCTTATCATATTATCCAATAGCCAAACCCGCACTTCATCAAAATCGGTACTTTCATCATTCCCCCAGACATTTTCAAAATCCAAAACGCATCCTTTTTCAGCAGATATTGTTTGAAGCCATATATCAACAAGCAAACCGTTTTTGTATTTGCCTGCCGCAAGCTTTGCATTGGTCAAGTTAATAGGCATCGAAGCTTTCACATCTCCATTTTCATAAAGAAGATTTCCAAAATTCACCTTGATTTCATTTGGCTTTGAAGCAAATCCATTTCCATTGTCAAACCAAAGCTCAATGTAATAGGTTCCTTCCGTTTCTATCGAATGTGCAGTGTCCTCCGAATTTTTATACAATCCTATTAAAGGAACTTTAAGCCTTCCCACTCCGTCAAGAATGCCTTCGTTATACGCAATTATACTCTTACTGTTATCTTTAATGATATAAGCAATACTTTTGTTTTCAGTATTATATGCAATGTTGTATTCTGTCCCTAAAAGGGCATTTTTAGAAAAGTTGTTACTTGCCGGGGCATCCGCATTCATATCTAAAATCGTTAGCTTATATGCTGTTTTATTATCAATTATTTTATAAACTGAATTCTCATAATACACAGAAGGATTGCTTGAATTTTCATAGCTTAATGGTACGATTTTCTTTGCAAACAAAACTTTGTTCAAATCAATTTTAATCAACGGTCTAACGCCAATGTATGTAATGTCAACATAAGTGCCATTTAAATCAATAGAGCCGTCAGAATTTACGAACATGGCTTTGTCAAAGCGTTCACCACTTGACTTAAGCCACCACTGTTCATATTCGCCTTCCTTAAAGATATAATTTATGCTTCTCAAATAGTCAGTATTTTTTGCAATTCTTGAAGTATTTGCACCATTGTCTGCGGAGAATCCATATTCCTCATTAATCGCCTCTTCCTCCGAAAGCAAAAGCACCTTATCCATTGTAAAACCACTTTTCCCGCTTGTCAGGGAAACCAAAAGTGCTTCCTTTTCAACTTCGGAAAACGCATTATCGGCAAAATTATAATTTAGCCATTCACGAATACTGCTTCTGCACCATTCCGTGCATTCCCAATCGGTATTATACGGAACTCCGTACAATATGTCTTCTGATATTAAAGTAAGCTTCCCTTCATTACTGGATAATACCCTCCATTTTATTGGTTCGATTTTATAATACCATTCTTCTGCATGCTCTTCACGAGCATTAATTTCATTGTAAGTATAGTTGACTACATTTTCGGCAACATAATCCTCACCCAAAATCAATCCGTCAGTTGCAGTTATTCTGCTTTGAGGATATTTCCCGAAATAAACAATGTCACTTGTTTTTATACCGAAGCTCTCCTTGTTATTAAAAGAAAGCAAGCCGGAAAATGAATTTCCGCTTTGTGTTGTTATTGTAAACTTATAATCGGTATTGGTTTGATTAAGCTGGAATTCAAATTTGAAATTACCATCAATATCTGTTTTTGTCTGGTTAAAATACACTATGCTGTCAAAGGTTTGGGAATTATCGTTTATGTCCTGTACAACCAAGCTTATATCCGATAGTGTGCCTCGACACAGCTCACCCTCTATAACAACATTATTATCTGTAAGAGAAATATTTTTGAATAAAACATAGCTTTGACATTCATAAACATATTCATCATACAAGCCTTCGCCCGTAATAATATCATTATAAGCGGTAGCAAAAATAGATGCTGCAAAAAATGTTTGAAGCAAAAGACAACTTAAAAACATCAGAAAAAATTTTTTCAAGCTTCTCACACACTTTCAAAAGATTTATCATGCTATAAGTTTAGCACTATATAACTAATTCCACAAGTCCATTTTTTGTAGCTGTTTTGCTTATTTATTGACAAAAATGGTATTATTAATTATAATGAAATCAATAAGTATCGCCGAATAAAAGAGAATAAGAGATATAGATTTTCTTACTTGAAAATTTGAAAGGAAAACAATCCATGTTAATAATAATATTCGTTTTCTTGTTAATCGCCTTAATATTTTTGGCTCGTAATTTTCGTTATGGTTTTTCAGCACCATTTGTATTCTATACTTTAGGAATTGTCCTGTTGCTTTGCTCAACTGCAATTTATGTAACAAAGTTCTCGAATTATATTACTGCTTCAAATATTGATGAGATTTTCTATTCGTTTTTTTCGGTTTTCTCATTGAGGATTTCAATCCTTTCTCTAATTACAAATATATCAATAGCTCTTATAATGGGTTCGTCCGTAATGTTTTTATATAATCTGGCGAAAAAACCAAGTATTGCTTATTTATGGCTTCTCGTTCCAATTGCGTTTTATCTTGTTATAAATGATTATAACTTCTGTATAAATTTGTTTGTTTACGAGCAGGCTTCCGAGATTAACAAACAGTTTGTTGACAAGCTTGTTTCAGTTATTAACGTTTATAACCTTGTCTCCATAACAGCTTATATTCTAATGCCTCTTATAGCATTGTATTATAACAAACAGAGAATTGTATATCCGGCAAAAAAAGCTAAGCACTCGTTCTATATGACATCTATGTTTTTAATGGATATATTTGTTCTTCAATTCTTCCTAATGATGCCTTGCAGTGTAATAAATGTTGAAAATATTTCTCTGCTTAAAATTCCAAAGCAGTATTTCGACTTAAACGTGTATAAGCCATATGCTTTGATAGCTCTTTTGGTTTCGGTGCCAATATTGATTTACAACACTGATTTTCTTGCTTCATTTATCGTACGGACTTCCGACATTGCAAAAAAAAATATGGTAATAAATCAAAATACAAAGCTTTTATTTCACACTTACAAAAACCAGTTTTTATCAATTAAAAATATGATTTTAATTGCAAGAGAAAATTTTAATACAAACCCGGATTTCACCTTAAACCTTATGGACAAGATTCAAGAAAGTTCACAATCGTCAATGTCAAAAATAACTACCATAATCGAATGTCTTGGCAATTTTGATGTTATGGCATCATACGAAAAAGTAGAGGATTTGATAAATGAGACTTTAAGCGAAATATACATACCTAACGAAATAAAAATTGTGAAAATAATAGAAAAAGATATGGGCAATATGAAAATATCCAAGATGCACTTTATTACAATGCTTGAGAACATAATAAATAATGCCGTTGAAGCACTTGTAAACAGTGAGCAAAAAAGTCCTGAAATCAAAATCGAAGCCTTCAAGGAAAATAATTATGAAAACATTGTGATAATGGATAATGGCACAGGTATTAACAAAAATGACATAAACAAAATATTTTCTCCTTTTTATTCCACAAAATCAGGTTCAAACAACTACGGGCTGGGTTTAACTTATGTCAAAAAGGTTGTAGATGCACACCACGGAAGAATTTACATAGAGAGCATTCCCAACAAATATACAATTTTTCAAATTCTTATACCTAAAACAAACAAGAAAAGAGAAAGGAAATAATTATGGACAAAATAAGAGTTGCAATGTGCGATGACAATGAATATCTTTGTGATTGTTTTGAGTATGTTATAACACAAGCACATGATATTGATTTTATTACAAAGTGTTATAACAAAGCACAATGTATTAAAATGCTCGAAAGCGTTTCCATTGATATTCTTCTTCTAGATATCCAAATGGACACAGCAACAACCGGTCTTGAGCTGATACCAATCGTTAATCAAGTATCGCCCGAAACAAAGATAATTATGTTAACTGTTCACGAAGATAATGAATATATTTTCCAAGCTTTTTTAATGGGTGCTCAGGACTATTTCATTAAATCTCTGCCTATGGAAGAAATATTAGGCTCAATCCGTACCGTTTATAATAACACCTGTATATTAAGGCCTGCAATCGCTCAAAAAATACTTGAAGAATCCAAGAAAAACTCAACAAAACAAAGCGGAAATGTCATCGAAGGAGAATACAAAAAATCTCTACTTTTAATGCTTAATGTTATGACAAAGCTCTCAAATTCAGAATTCGAAATATTAAAGCTTTTATATTATGGAAAGTCAGTTAACGAAATAACACAAACAAGGTTTGTGTCGGAATCAACAATTCGTACTCATATTGGCAGAATCCTCAAAAAATTCGAGTACAGCAAAACAAAGGATTTGATTGAACATTTAAAGGACCTTGATATATTTTCTTTATTTGAAAATAACGAATAAAAAACAAAGATAATATTTTCACTTTCTTCGGGTTTGGGCTTGCCCATACTTTATAAGCTGTTTGTGGGTACAAAGGGGAAGCTTGCCGTCACAAAATGACGTAAGTCTTACGCCCTGCTGATTTCTCTGCCCGCCTGTGTTTTCAGATAAAAACTATAAAAACGCAGAAGAAAAAATAAAAATACCACCAGTGAAAGCACCGACGGCAAGCAATATCAAGTGATATTTTATATAGCTTATAACGATGGTGTAGATGATTTCAAGTATATCGTTTATGGGTTTTCAGTTAATTTCCCAAGCGACTGGGGACAATTATAACTTTCTCCAATAACCACCATAATCATGTAACGATAAAATTTTATCGTAATAGTTATTGTATTGGGTGTAATTGCAGTAATTGCTTTCTTGTAAACAGTTAATTTATCATTAATTTAGCTTATTAATAAAACAAAATTTCTAATTGCAATTTCTTCGGTTATAGATTCGGTTGCATTACTTCGCTTATTAATCTTTGTAATGTAAATATAGGATTAGGTCACGACAACCTTGTTCCAAATTGGGGCTGTTGACAAACCCCTGTATTTTTAGTAATAAAAAGCTTAAAAAATATTTCCGACCCAATTTGGAACAAAGTTATTAACGCCATTATTACCATATTGATTTTCTGATATATATAAAAGTCGCCTTCGGCAACTAATGTTCGCTGACGCTCACTTTTTTTAGGGGAAGACTTTTTATGAAACTCGGAACCTTACAACATAAATGTTGTAATTTCCTAACGTTATAAAAAAAGAACCTAACAAAGTAAGTTCTCATTATTATTTCTGCAAGCAATTTATAGTATTTTGAATTTCCTTTTGCACTTTTTAAATTCTATATCTCTCCATATTTCCAATAAAGGAATCAATCTTACATCATTCGACAGTCTTATTTTTTCAATCAAAAGCAAGATAAGCCCCCTATTCTTTCCTTTCAACTCAAATATCATACATGCATTCTTTGTGTCAAGTGCATTGAAAAATCCAGCTAAAAGCTCATTTGCATAGGTTTCTCTTTCTATTTCCCAACCTTTGTCAGTATAAACTATCATGAGCAGCCTAACACTATAATCAATCTCCATATACCAATTTTTAATCATCCAATCAATTCTATAGGTAATTTCCTCAATAGTCAAATTTCCGTAAAAGCCATATGACGGACATTCATTCAGCTTATGTTCAAATATTTTTTTATCTTTTGAGCCTTTTAGTATTTTAGCAAGGATACTGCGCCCGCCGGTTGCTATAATTTCATCTGCAGCACGCAATATAGCCTTTATTTATGCAATATCGAGGCTCGTTATATCTCCACTGTCCAAATTATATCTGACTCTTTGCTTTCTACTCATAAATCATACCTCCGCAACACTTTTTATATTTCTTGCCCTACCGCAGGGGCAGGGTTCGTTTCGTCCGACAGAAATACTTTGCTATATTAAGCTAAAGTATTACTTGAGTATATATTTTTTTCTTCTGCGTTATTATTTATATATTTTCAGTCTTACTATATTCAGTTATATTACGTTTTAAATTTTAAATGTCAAGAGTGTTAAAATTTAAATATCCAGACATTTAAATTTTAAATCTCAGACATATTTGTCAAGCCACATTTTAAGCCTCTGCAAATTGTTCTCATAATTGGCGCTTTCTGGAATACATTTATCTCTGTATTTTCTTGCCTCAACAGCCCATTCTTTAAATTCTTCCTCTGTTAGTGGATTAGTTTGGTATTTCATTCTCGAAAACATGGTCTTATATGCCCTATTATATACTTTCGCTGCTTCGTGATTAAATGCATGCGCCTGATAGTTTTTAACACTGCCAAGGTCACGGCAGGTTTTAGTCGACCCTTCAATTTTTCGTGTGCAGTAGTCCATTCTTGTGGTTTGAGGAACAAAATACTTTTCACAGTATTTACATTTTCTGAATTTTACATCATTTTTCAAAAAGTACGAAGCAAAATAATATATTATATCAAAAAAGTCATGAGGCGTTACCACATCAACAAAAACCATTTTACCCTCTGCTTTAACTGCTTTTAGTGTTACAGAATAAATCTTGGGTTCAAACAAAGTTGTACCTTTTTGTTTTTTCAGAAAAGCACTGTACTTCTCAACTGTAGAAAGCTTGCTATCATCGTCCATATCAAAACATGTTTCAAGCAAATCAAGACACATCTCTTGTAACTCACGAATGTCCTCCGAAATATGCGACAGGTATTTTACATTATCAATTTTCTTCGTTCTCTCATAAGCAATTATAATTTCACGGATATAGTCCGATATACTGTAAAAATATATGTGCTGTTTTTCTATAAAGTCTGCAAATCCTTTTAGTTTTTTAATATTTTCTCCAACCTCTTTACCGGACCGTATATCACGCAATATCTCCTGTGTTTGTATCATCATGTCATACACTTCGTTGAAATCACCGTAGATATACTCTATAAGGCTTTCCCCACGAAGCATAGTTGAAACCTTGCCGTTAATATTAAAATATTCTTTTTTGCCACTAATATAAGCTTCCATAAAAACACCTCTTGTTTAAATAATATCATAGGCAAACCAATCTGTCAAGATTTTGTAACATTTATTCGCAAATAAATCTATTGACATTTAATTCAATGGGTGTTATAATCAAATTAAAGATTTATCATTCACATGTTTTTATTAAATCTATTTTGGAGGTATTTCTCATGAAAGATAAAACATTAAAAATAAGAGTGTCATCAAAGGACTTAGCAGAAATAAAGCGTCGTGCCGAATTAGCAACATGTAATGTTTCCGCATATGTAACAACCGTATCATTGGGATATACTTTAGTTGTGGTCGATGAGACAAGAGAATTTCTGCACGAGCTTCGAAAAATAGGCTGCAATCTAAACCAGCTTACAATTTTGGCTCATCAGGGCAGAATAAGCTGTGTAAGCTTGGATGCTACCAAAGATGCGTTAAATCATGTCTATTCAGGATTTTTCAGCATCAATAAAAAAATCAGGAGGCAATATCATGTTTAATATTTTTAGCAAATACAAAAAGGGTTTTATAAATTTATTCGGCGGTTACAAAGATATTGTTACTGTTAAAGAACTATGCGAAATGCTTCATGTCGGGAAGAACACTGCTTATGAACTAATTCGTAGCGATACTATCAAATCTGTTAAAATTGGTCGCCAAATTAGAATATGCAAGAAGGATGTAGTCGCCTATTTGAAACGGACTCAGAATCAGTTTTAGACAGACTATTGACTTATACACCACGTTGCGCTAATATATATTTAAAGTGTTATCCGTGCGTGGTGTTTCAAAGGAGGGTAAAATTTTATGCCACGTAAGGCTAAAAGTACAAGAAGAGGAAACAAAGAAGGCACAATTTACCAGCGCAAGGACGGAACATGGTGCGGTCAAGTATTGCTTGGCTATAAACCTGACGGTAAGCCTAACCGAAAAACCTTTTACGGCAAAACAAGAGAAATTGTTGCGGAGAAAATAACAAATGTATCAAGTGATAATTTCAGGGGTATTGCATACATTGAGCCAAGCAACATGACATTTAAAGAATTGCTAAACGAATGGCTGTTTAAGTTCAAAAAGAGCGAGGTTGCAGCAAGAACGTTTGACTGGTATTTGAATATTGCAAAATATCATTTATATAATGAACTTGGGCAAATTCCAATGAAAAAGCTAACGGCATATCACATTCAAAATCTAATTAACACAAAGCTTGGTAATGGGGTGAGCCACCGTACCGTCAAAGCAATTCGGGAAACAATTAATCAATGCTTAAAGCACGCCTGTGAAATGAATCTTTTGGGTGCTAACCCCGTTTCAGGCACTAAGTTACCTAAGAACCGTAAGCTTACCGATGACAGCGTAAAGGCAATTCCTGTGGAGCTTCGCAAAAAGCTGTTGGATGCGCTTGAAACGGATGCAACAATGAAAGCTATGGTTACAGTTTTGATGTTTACTGGTATGAGGGTCGGTGAATTACTTGGGTTACCATGGAAAAACGTTGATTTCAAAAAATGCATGATAACAATCGACAGAGCAATCACACAAAGCCCCGAATTTGATGATGAGGGCAATTTGCAATCTTGTCCTACGATAATCTCAACAACTAAGACTTACAGCAGTACACGCAAATTTAAAGTGTCGGGTGTAGTGATTGATACATTAGCGCAATGGAAAGCATTGCAACAGAAGAAAAATGTATTTCTTGTGGCAGATAATGCGGTAGTTTTCCCGAACAAGGATGGTAAAACAAGAACATATAGTGGTTTCCGAACGATTTACGTGAGATTTTTAGAAAAGAATGGCTTCGACTTTCGTCATCTTAATCCACACTGCTATCGTCATACCTTTGCAACGATGCTGTTGGAATCAGGCGTAAATCCACGAATTGTCCAAAAACTGCTCGGTCACAAAAACATACAAATTACGCTCGATACATACAGCCATGTTTTAACAGAGGTTTTTGACGAAGTAGCGGATACCGTAGGCGATATTTATACCGCAACGGTTTCGGGCGACTACAAAGAAAAGATCATAAAGTTGACTGATAAAAAAGCGGTGAATGACTGAACTTTGAGTCCAATCGGATTTACTGCAATTTTACTGCAAATGACTTAAAATATGATAACAAAAGAAGGTAAAAGACGGTAAATGGAGCAGAGCAAATCAGGACATATAAAAACCGCTCAAAACCAGCAATAATGCGGTTTCAAGCGGTTTCCATAGTGGTGACCCATCCGCGATTCGAACGCGGGACACCTTGATTAAAAGTCCAACTTTTTATGTTTTATGCAGTGTTATATGGATGTATGTTTTATTATACCAGATTGCCTTCAACCCTTAAAACCACTGAGTTTCCGACCACTTTGCATAGTGAATCTCTACAAACCCTTGATATCACTGACGGCACAGATTTTGCAGAAATGTTAGAAAAGCGTTAGAAAAAAATATGAGATTAGCCTACTGTTGATAATAAAAAAATTGTTCTATTATACAAGACTATGCTGGGCATTAAAGTCAAATGTATTTCGTAAACAAAAAATCAAAGCATCAAATTTCCCATCAGTTCAACTGCTTTTTCAGAAATTATATAGCCTGCTTCCGGTTCCAAAAAGCTTGTACTTCCCAGCTTTGATTCATACACATCAGGCAAAAACAATTCTCTTGTAGGTATATATCCATATGCACCATTACACAGCGTTGCTATAAAAACATTTTCAGA
>Ga0209373_10005740_pt1 | contig 10008 bp, 11 predicted proteins | sample Higcelweek5metaG_FD_187173 | JGI IMG/M metagenome (GOLD analysis project Ga0209373, IMG submission 187173) | Freshwater pond sediment microbial communities from the University of Edinburgh, under environmental carbon perturbations - High... | ecosystem: Environmental > Aquatic > Freshwater >...
AGCGTGCAGGAGGATAAGCTGGCCTTTCGCATCAAGTCCGTTTAATCTCCCTTTCTATGGAATGGACTCCCCAAACGCATGCCGCAAATTCGACGGATGAATATGTTTTTCATCAGCTGATTCCCTATATCGGCAATAAACGCAAGTTGCTCCGCCTGATTGGCCGGGCCCTTGAAGCTTCAGACATTGCGCCCGAAACACATCGTTTTATTGACCTGTTTGCAGGTACAGGCGTGGTCAGCCGCTATGCGCGGCAAAAAGGCTTTGGCGTTATCGCAAACGATTGGGAGCCTTATGCCGAAGAGCTGAACCGCTGTGCGATGGAGCTGAACGCCCCGCCCGTTTTCTTTGACAACCGCTCTTATGAATCTGTTTTAGACGAACTCAACGCCCTGCCCCCGCGTGAAGATTGGGTTGCGCAACATCTGTGCCCCCGCGACGATGAGTCTTTTGATATCGCCAAAGACCGTTTGTTTTACATGCGCAAAAACGGCCTGCGCATTGACGCCATCCGCACACAGATTGCGGCATGGGAAGACGCGGGCAAGCTCACCCCCGCTAGCCGCGCCGCGTTGCTCGCGCCGCTTTTGTACCAATGCTGCTATAACGCCAACACCAGCGGTGTGTTCAAAGGCTTTCACAATGGCTGGGGCGGCCAAACGCACACAGCCCTCTACCGCATTAAGGGCGATTTGGTTTTGCGCCCAGCGCAGTTTTTGGATAATGGCCAGCGCAGTCTTGCGCTACGGCTCGATGCGCAAAAACTGGCCGAGCTGCTTGGCGAAGAAATTAAAGAACCCTCCTTCGTTTATCTTGATCCGCCCTATAACCAGCATCCCTATGGCGCGAATTATCATGTGCTCAATAGCGTCGCGCTGTGGGATAAGCCCGAGCTTTCGCCGCTTATCTCCCATTTTGGCGACAAAGCCGCCATCCGCACCGATTGGCGCACCCAGCGCCGCAGCGCCTATAATTACAAGGCCGAGGCGACGCAGGCCTATCACACGCTGCTCCAAACCCTTGCCCCCCGCACGTCATGGATCGCCACCAGCTACAGCACAGACGGCATGATCCCTTTGCGCGCCATGCTGGAAGCCAATCAAAGCGTCGGGGCCATGAGCGTCTTTACCCAAGCCTATAAACGCTATCGCGTCAGCAGCCAGCGCGCCTCGGCGCGGCCCCAAACGATGGAATTCGTGCTATTAACCAACACACGCAGCAAAGCTCATTCTTCAATTGACCAAATTTTTGAAACATTGTTATCTGAAGAAGCGCAGCTCTCGCCCAAAGACTAAGGGAGATATCAGATGGAAAATTTAAATGTTTGTTTCGGTTGGGGCCAAGAGATTTTTTCTTGTCTGCCCAACCCATCGCAATCAGGGAAAATTGTTTTGGTCTGCGGTAATGCTTTTCAAACTGTGGTCGAAGAACTTTTGAGCCATAAAGAAATCGTCCTCATCTCGCTCGCCGTTGTCACGCCGTCTCTTGCCAAACGCTTTGGCGGAAAAACGTTCCTTGATACAGCTGACAGCCACCGCCCCGCCTTTTTCTGGGAATGGCCAGCGTCCGATTTTGCCCTTGAAGGCGTCAACGGTTTTGTGAACGACCATCCTTCTGGCCACATTAAGCTAGAGACTCTTCCCGCGCAGCATCGCGCGCCGGGGTTTACGGGCAGCCTTCTTGTTTTAACGAAAGGGCCCGTCCCCTTGTCCACTGAAGACCGGGTGTTTGATCCAAGCGGTCGCGTCATTTTTGGCCCCGCCTTACCGAAAAATGCGGCGTCTCTTCTTTCTCAAATTACAAAGCAGCCCCGACCGTGAAAACAGCGCTCATTATTCCCGCCCGTTATGGATCGACCCGCCTGCCCGGCAAACCGTTAGCCCTTATCGCAGGCCAAACGCTCTTGCAACGTGTTGTGCGCATCGCACAAGCGGCAGCCAAAGATCGAGCCGACGTGACGTGCGTTGTGGCCACAGACGATGAGCGGATTGCACAGCATGCACAAGACATCGGCGCGCTGTGCGTGATGACGCCCGCTAGCTGTCCCACAGGGACGGATCGCGCCGCACTGGCCGTCAAAGGCTTGGCTTTTACACCGGACTTTGTCTTGAACTTGCAAGGCGATGCGCCGCTCACGCCGCCGGATTTCCTGACGGCGATGATCGATGCGTTTGCCGCCGCGCCCTGCGATTTGATCACGCCCGTCACGCAGCTCAGCTGGGATGAACTTGATCGTTTACGCGAAGATAAAAAGGCCACGCCTTTTTCGGGCACAACGGTTGCGTTCGATGCGCAAACAGGTCTTGCCCACTGGTTTTCGAAAAACATTATTCCTGCGGTGCGTAAAGAAGAAAAGCTTCGCGGCCAAAGCGAGCTTTCGCCCGTTTGGCGGCATCTTGGCCTTTATGGGTACAGCCGTACGATGCTGGAGAAGTTTGTCACACTCCCCGAAGGGCCGTTTGAAGCTTTGGAAGGCCTTGAACAGTTGCGCGTGCTTGAACATGGCTATAAAATCAGATGCGTTCCGGTTTCCTACCGGGGTCGCGCGAATATGTCGGGCATCGATAGCCCCGAAGACATCCTTCGCGCCGAAGCCTTGATCGCCAAACATGGTGAGCTTGTTCCCTAACCAGAGGTTTTAATGCCCATTCTTATTCTCGTCCGCCACGGTAACACGTTTGAAACGGGCGAGACGGCCACATGGGTCGGGGCGCGAACGGATAGGCCGCTCACAGCACAGGGTGAGGTGCAAGGCCGCTCCATCGCCGCCCTACTCGCCCAACACTTCCTGCCCATCGGCGGGGTTATGGCCGGGCCGCTGCTCCGCACGCAACGGATGGCTGAGTTTATCGCCGCCGAAACAGGCACAGGCTTTACCGTCGATGAGCGCTTAATCGAACTTGATTTCGGCCTGTGGGAAAATAAATCGAGCGATGAGATTCGCGCTGCGGGTTATGGCGAAGCGTTGGATGCGTGGGAGACAAACGGCACATGGCCCGAAGACATGAACTTTGCGCCGTCTCAAGCCAAGCTTGAGCGCAATATCCAAGGTTTTTTGGCTGAACAACATAAAAAGCTGATGGTGCCGGGCGCGATGAACCGTGTGGCCATCACAAGCAACGGCCTATTACGTTTTGTCTATCGCGCGCTGACTGGCCAAGCGCCGGGGCCAGACGCCAAGGTCAAAACGGGCGCCTATTGCGTTTTGACCCCGCAGGCCGAAGGGTGGACTATCGAAACATGGAACCAGCGCCCCGCTTAAGCTTCTTTATGATCGGCGCCGACCGCTTCGCTCACATGCTCAAAGCCGTCGCGGCGTAAAAGCGCAGCCAGATCACGTTTGATCTTTTGCACCACAAGCGGGCCTTCGAACACAAGCGCGGTATAAACCTGCACCATCGACGCGCCGGCACGAATTTTTGCATAGGCCTCTTCGCCTGAAGACACGCCACCGCAGCCGATCAGGGGCATTTTTCCGTCCATCAGCTTATACATTTTAGCCAAAACGCGCGTGGACAAGTCGAACAAAAGCGGGCCAGAAAGACCGCCAGCCTCTTGCGCCACAGCTTCAGGAAGCGTGCTGGGCCGTTCAATCGTTGTATTGCTGACAATCAAGCCTTGAATGGCGCTTTCTTGCGCAACGGCAGCAATGTCGGCCAGCTCTTCATCGGACAGATCCGGCGCGATTTTGACCAAAAGCGGCAGCCCCGGACGCACCGCATCGCGCTTATCCGTCAAGCTTTTCAGCAAAGCCGCCAGCCGCTCACGCGATTGCAGCGCACGCAAGCCCGGCGTGTTGGGCGATGAGATATTGACCGTCACATAGTCGGCATAGGCCGCGACTTTTTCCAGCCCGATCAAATAATCCACGACATCTTCCGTCGTGGCTTTGTTTTTGCCGATATTGATGCCGATGGGATTATGCGTGCGTTCTTCCATCGCCCGCCAAGTCTTCATCCGTTCGACAAACCGCGCGACGCCAACGCTATTGAACCCGAAACGATTAATGAGCGCCTTCGCCTTGGCCACGCGGAACATGCGCGGCTTCGGATTGCCCGGCTGCGGCAAGGGCGTGACCGTCCCCAATTCAATCGAGCCAAACCCAAAGCCCATAAAGGCATCCATGCAGGTCGCCTGCTTATCGAGCCCCGCGCCGAGGCTGATGATATTCGGAAAAGAGAGGTCAAAAAGCTTCGATGCCAAGATCGGATCATCGGGGCCATGAAACTGCGGGCCCAAACCATAGCTCAACATTTTAAGCGTGACCTCATGCGCGACTTCTGGATCGAGCAAAAACAGGAAAGGCCGCACAAACGGATAGGGATCAAACAGACGATCACACCATTTCCAGATGTCGAGATTCCGAGGATCCAAAATTTTGCATAAGGACGGCATGGGTTTCGCTCCACATTCAAAAGGTTTGCTTTGCAGCATACGGAAAGACTTCTAAAAGGCAAGCAACCTTGTCCGTACCCTTGTGATTTAAGAATTAGAAGAAGTCTAACTTGTTTAGTATTAATTTCAAATAGTTACACTATGCTGAATTTTGAGTCTTCAATAATTTGTCTTTCGGACAAATTCGATCTAGTATCGCGTCTGTTCTATATCGTTATTTTATTTTAGTATATTCGGAGCCTCTTCATGACCGTTGAAAAAGACTGCCCACCAAGTTTTGCTGAAGATCCAGACAATCCGCTGGAGCCTCGACCTCCGGGAAAATTTAAAAAAGGCACAATGAGCCGTCCCTTTGAAGACGCCCTTGATGCTGTCGAACACATGGGCGAAAAAGATAAGCACTAAGCTTCATTTAAACCCTTTGCGGCCCGCCCCTTCCTAAGATATTATTCCTACCATGCTTCATCATGCAGATATTTGGCGCGCGATCGATCGTCTTGCGGAACGCCACGGCCTTTCGGCTTCCGGCCTCGCGCGTAAAGCAGGCCTGAGCGCGACGCTCTTTAACCCCAGCAAACGCATCAACGGCAAGCGCAAGCGCTGGCCTTCGACGGAAAGCATCGCCGCGATCCTCAAGGCGACGGGCAGTTCGCTCGACGAGTTTGTGGCGCTGGCCTCGCCTGATGCCATTCAGCATAACAAGCTCCCACTCCTCGATTGTTCTGCCGCCAAGCAAGAAGGTCTTTTTGACGATGCTGGCCGCCCGAGCGGCAAAGGCTGGGATGAAATGAACCTGCCCGGGGCCAATGATCCTCACGCTTTTGTGCTTGAGCTGACGGGAACGGCCTATGCCCCTGTTTTGCACGAAGGCGACAAGCTGCTCCTCTCCCCCGCAGAAAAACTGCGGCGTGGCGACAAAGTCGGCGTACGCACGGCGCAAGGCGAGATTCTTGTGAAACTCCTTGGTCGTGAGGGGGCACAGAAAATTGAGCTTTTGCCCTTGGCGGCCAAAAGCGATGAGACTCCTTTGACCCTGCCGCGCTCTGCCATCGCCTGGATGCACCGGATCGTTTGGATTAGCCAATAAAGCTTTCCTTTGCCCCGTAAAAGGTCCTTTTTTCATGTTTTTTTCCTCTTTTTTGTGCCGGTGCGGCTTTTGCAAGCACCGCGTGATCAAAGGGATTCTTGTCCTTTTTGTCATGGCGGGCCTTTATGCGGGCGCGCTTCAGCTTTTGGGTAATTTTCATACGGTGCTGAACGGCACACTCTATCGCTCGGGTCAACCGACGGCTGAGCAAATTGCGGCCTATCATGCGCGTTACGGCATCCAAACCATCGTCAATCTCCGGGGGGATAATGCGGGCTCGCCTTGGTATGACCAAGAAGTCGCCATTTCTCAAAAACTGGGCATCAAGCATATTGATTTTCGCATGTCTGCACGCAAAGAACTGCCTCAACCGCGCGCCGAAGAATTGATCTCCCTTTTGCGCATGGCCCCGAAACCGCTTCTTGTCCATTGCAATGGTGGGGCGGATCGCAGTGGTCTCGCCTCGGCGCTCTTTATCGCCGCTATTGCAAAAAAAGGCGAGTTTGCCGCAGAAAACCAGCTGTCTTTTCGCTTTGGCCATGTGTCGATTCCTTATCTGTCCTCGTCCTTCGCGATGGATAACACGTTCGAGGATCTCGAGCCCTGGCTTGGCTTTTCGGGTTCCTAAGCACCCTTTTCTCCAAGAAAACTTAATGCTAAAAGCTTTCTAACGATTTTTATTTTGAATGGTTTGCAAAAATGTCCACCACGCCACCACCCGCCGCACCGATTGAAGACGAACTCGCCCGCCGCCAAGCGCGGCTTGAGAAAACGACAGCCCTTTATGGCTATCCCTTCTTCATCACGAAGTTCGACAAGACGCACAGCGCCGCTGCGGTGAAAAGGCAGTTCGAAGCGCTAGCCAATGGCGAAAAAACGGAAACAACCGTGGCCGTGGCCGGACGCATTTTGTCGTGCCGCAATAATGGCATGTTCATCGACATTCTCGACGACAGCGACAAGATCCAGATTTTCCACAACATCAAAGAAGTCTCGCCCGAAACGTTGGAAAAACTCAGCCTGTTGGATTTGGGCGATATTATCGGCGTCAAAGGCACCGTGCGCCGCACGCCCCGTGGCGAAATCACCGTCGATGGGGCAGAGCTTCTGCTTCTCTCCAAAGCGCTTACGCCACCGCCAGAAAAATTTCATGGGCTTAAGGACACCGACGCGCGGTTCCGTCACCGCGAACAAGATCTCGTCGCCACAGCCAAAACGCGTGAAACGCTACGCGCACGCTACAAAATGATCACGGCCATCCGCCGCCTTCTTGACGATAAGGGCTTTACTGAAGTTGAGACGCCTATGCTCAACGCCATTACAGGCGGCGCGAACGCGAGGCCCTTTATCACCCATCACAATGCGCTCGATATTCCGCTCTTCATGCGGATCGCGCCGGAATTGCATTTGAAACGTTTGATCGTAGGGGGCCTTTCCGAAAAGATTTTTGAAATTAACCGCTGCTTTCGCAACGAAGGTCTTGATACGCGCCATAATCCAGAGTTCACAACGCTGGAGCTGTATCAGGCCTATGTCGATTTCACGTCCATGATCGAGATCACAGAAACCATTGTCGCGCACGTTGCAACACTTTTGCACGGAACGACAAAGGTGACCTATGGAGGCAAAGAACTTGACTTTACGCCGCCGTGGCCACGCAAAACCATGCTCGACCTTATCAAAGAGCACACGGGCGTTGATTTCAGCATCACACCCGAGGCCCCAGCCGCACGCGAAGCCGCCGCCAAGGTCGGCCTGAAGGTTGAGGAGGGGCTCAGCTGGGGCCAGATTGTCGAATATGCGTTCGGTGAGCGCGTTGAAGCCAAGCTGATCCAGCCCACGCATGTCATCGATCTGCCCAAGGAAATCTCGCCGCTGGCCAAGGCCTGGCCCGACCGCCCGAACGTGGCCCAACGGTTTGAAACCTATGTCAACGGTTGGGAATTAGCCAATGCGTTTAGCGAACTGAACGACCCCATCGAACAAAAAGCGCGCTTCCTCGAACAAGCCGAGCAAAAGCGCGGCCCCGATGATCCACCCCAACCGATCGATGAAAACTTCATTGAAGCGTTAGCCTTTGGCATGCCGCCCACGGGCGGCATGGGCATGGGGCTTGACCGTCTGGCGATGCTCATGACGGATAGCGCTTCGATCCGCGAGGTCATCGCCTTCCCGACCATGCGACCGATTGAGTAAGCGCGGGGGGTTTATATAAAGCCCTCATACGCCGGGCGCGGGCATCCGCCCGCTTGGCTTCGCTCGCATAAGCTCGCGGGCCCTGTTCGGGCCTTGAAGGAAGAGTGTCCCTCACCTCTATCCCCCCACCGTCACTCCCGCGAAGGCGGGAGTCTAGGGTCACATGAATAAGCCTCTGTTCCTGTCCCCCTGGATCTCCGCCTTCGCGGAGATGACAAGAATTCTTATGATTCCTTGCAGGAAAAGAACCACATTCTCTCACCGCAAAACACCTCGTCACCCACGAGCGACCGCTTGGTCGCGCGGCAATCCAGAGTCCCATAAACCAACGGTCATTCGAATGACCCCGCAGCGCTTTAAACGCCTTTGTGCTGCCGCACGATGTCGAGTGAGAGGGCATTGGTTACGTCTGGCCCCCATATGGATTCGAGCTGTTTGATCCCTTCGCGAAGCGTGCGCAAACGTGCCTCTTGCCGCATAAGGACCATCGAGCCAACGATGACCGGAATGGTATAGAGCATCAAATGACCAATGCCCGCTGAACCCAGCATGATCACCCAGCTGAGCGGATCGCGGAGGATTCCGACGGCAGCCTCCATCGTTTGGCCTTTTTGCCAAAGCTCGATCAGGAAAGGTAAAACGCCCGCGACATTCAAATAGCCGATGGTTGCCAAAGACGATCGGTGTTCATCTGTATCCGTCACCAAAGCCACAAGCGTCGGCAACAGGCCCATGCACACAAGCAAAGTCGGCATGCCAAAGGGCACAAGACAGCCGATGATAATCATAAAGAAAATCATCATACCGCTACCCTTGGCTTTGGGCGCTTTTCCTGCTGCTTTTGCTTTTGCCATTAGTGCCTCACATCAACAAGCTATGAAGAATCGCGCGTCCCAAGGTCAGCGCGATAAACACAATCGCCATAAAACTGGCCAAGGCCGCAGCGACAGGCCGCCCCGTCTCGCGCATCACATTATCTTTGTTGCGCAGATTTTCTTCAAGAAACGTGATTTCTTTTCTAATGTTTTGATACATCAGGCGTGCGGTTAAAAAATCCTGTTCGTCGCCGTGCACGCGCGTGGGATCGTCGATCCGTTTGAGGAGCAGATTGATGTCGCCTTTTCCAACCGCCTCTTTGGCTTGGGCCCGGACTTTATCTTGGAATGGCTTATTCAAAAAGCGCTTCATGCAAGGCTCAAGAAGCGGCAAGAGCCACGCGCATACTTTCGGCAATTGATCGGGCCCATAGCGATATTGGAGTTCGCCATACAAAGCCAGCAAGGCTAGCCCGCGCCGCAAGGACGTCTCACCCGGCCCCATCGCGGCAAACAGCGCATCGCGGCGCTTATCGCGCGTGGCTAGAAACGCAGCAATATGCCGATCCATTGGCTCGGAAGCTGGCGGGCCAGAAACGGCCACGTGTTCCAGCGCCGCCAAAAGCCGTTTGGGGGAAAGCACGCAAGCCTTCAAAAGCATCGGGCTGAGACACGGGGCCATCGGATTAAGCTCATAGGCGACGCGCTCAAGCCCGTTGCCGAAGTTCGGTTTTTCAACAATGGGTCGCATGCGCTCGAACAGTTGCGCGAGCGGCACGAGATCAACTTTCACATCCTTTTGCATGTTGACCCAGAAGGTCACAAACTGGCTTGTGATAATCTCGCTGATGCTTTGCAAGGCGCTGCCGCCCGTCACAATAGTTTCAGCCAACAGCGTCGCAACGCCGCTGGGCATTACGGAAAGCCCACGATAATGAATAGGCCCAAGCGGATCGAGCGCAATGCACACGCGCGTGACAAGCTGTTCTTGATAATGCGCGGTCTTGCCGCTTTCCTTCAAAAGCTTGACGGATTCGTTGACGCTTTTCGCCCGTTCCGTATCGACGAGCGCACGGGTCAGCCATTTCTCCAAGCTGCCATCTTCGATCACCTTGACCGCTTCACCGACATTGCGGGCTAAGGCCAAAGAAAGAGGCCTCAACTGCCAATAATCTTTGCCCGCTACGGAGAATAAACGGCTTGCCCGGCGTCCGGCATCTGAGCTTTTGGGCGTGAGCCTGCGACCTGTGCTCCATTGCTCTAAATCTTCCGCTGTCCATCTTTGCCGCGCGTCGTCCATAAGCAGCCCGCGCAAAAGCTCAATATGCCCCGCCGACAAACGCCGTGCGCCGACCAAACTATTGAACGTGCCCTTTTCCATCTTAAGGTTTAAAATCGCGCGGTCATCCATGCCTTTGTATGGGTTCACGCCTAAGATCACCATCGCCAACGTCACGCCGAACGCATAGCAATCATCCGTGTGATAGCCGGTGCCGCGTGCTATGGGCTGGCACA
>Ga0209373_10005743_pt1 | contig 10004 bp, 8 predicted proteins | sample Higcelweek5metaG_FD_187173 | JGI IMG/M metagenome (GOLD analysis project Ga0209373, IMG submission 187173) | Freshwater pond sediment microbial communities from the University of Edinburgh, under environmental carbon perturbations - High... | ecosystem: Environmental > Aquatic > Freshwater >...
AATTCAAAATCGCAGTCGATAGCAAGAGGACTACGGAAAATAAAACTTTTTGTAATGAATTTATCATAACAGTAATTCTTTGGCGTTGATTATTTAATAATATATTTATCAGGCTCAGCTAACAATTTCTGCTGTTTCTCAGTAGTAAACTTGTTAAAATCCGCTTTCGAAATAACTATTGGATACTGAGCTGTTCCTGTTGATTTTTGCTTATTATATTTTTTCTGATTTTGTGCAATCCATTGTTCTTTGGAAATTCGATATTCTTCATAATCACTTTCTTTATCTCCAGTCGATTTCATTATTGGGAAATCATCAGCTGGGGACATAAACATTGAAGAAAAAGTGTCAGGATCGTCTTTCCCTTTTAACTCTCCATTAACCGAAACAGTAGTAAAATCGTAATCATATCCACTTGTGTTTAGGATTTGTCTGATGTATTCTGGCCCGATGTTTTGAGAGATTAACAACTGACACATGGTCTTATTAGATGAACTGGTATAAATTCTTCCACTTTCAATATTTTCATCTGCCAAAAGCGCATTTAACATTTCTGTCCTTTCAGATTCGTCAATGCCCAAGCCTTTTATGTTAAAATATACCGTTTTATTGTCTCCGGTAATTTTAGAATAAGTAAACTCCATAACTTGCTGGGAAAAGGCTAATACAGGAGTAATAATAAATGTACACACGAAAAACCACTTTCTAATTTTCATAGCTGTATGTTTAAACAATACCAAAAATAATCAACAATTCTTTCCTCTAAATAACAATGATAATTGCGAATATAGAAAAAAAATCAATACTATTAATTTTTTTACTTATTAATAACGATATTTTTTTATTTGGTTGCCTGATACAACAGAAAATCTACTCAGCAATTTGTGGGAAAACCTGAATAAAAGAGAAATCTTCCTGAAGAGTAAAAATATAGACTTTACTATTTGAAAATGAGTTTGGTGAAAAACCGGGTTTTGAGTTATATTCCTGAAATCCAGCTATACCAGCATTCGAATTATTCTTTGAAATACATTGTGTAAAATCATTGCCAAAACGAACGAGTCTTAAACCGAAATATGAAATCGCATCGTAAGCTAAAAAAGCGAATTCGTCTGGTTCACATAAAAAGGTTTCTCGATAATCTGCTACAAATTTCTTGGTCGCATCGTTTTTATAATCAACATTTACTCCAGTATAGTACGAAAATTTCACTCTCGAATAATAACCAGGATCTATGGTTTCGTACTCCAGGACAGCCGGATCGGCAAGTAAAGTTACATCATAATCTTTCAAAGGGAATAAATCAAGGAAAATATTTGTACATGATGTTTCGGTATTGAAAGGGAGAATAAAAATATTTTCTCTTCCTTTCTGAACAAGTGTTTTAACAGACGCAAGGTCTTTACCTGTAAAACGCACCAAAACCACGTTTGCTTCAGAGCCTAATTTTGCTACTAAAGCATCTTTGTATTTACCAGCAATTTCGATCTGTTCTTCGGTTGTTCCCTGTATTACAAAATATAAGTTTTCTGGATTCAATGCGGCAAAATCAGCTACGGCATCCACTACCATTGCGGTAGACGGTCGTAACATTATATTGTTGTCGTATTTCTCGAGCACTTCTGCATCATCAATAAAAGGCAACAAAACTACTGCTTTCTCATTTGTCAAGTTTGTATTCAGATAATCTACCTGAGATCTGAAAGCCGGACCAATAATCATATCAGTATTATCAAGACTTTTATCCTCGATTAACCTTTGGATAACAGAGTTATCCTTACCAATATCATAAACTTTTACATTTAAATTAACATCAAAAGTTTTAAACTGTTCAAGCGAAATAAGACAACCCGAATAAAAAGAAATCATTTTCTCAGTAATCTGATAAAGTCTTTGTTCTCTTTTAGAATCAGACTGGTTGGCAAGATTTCTCAAATTTGCTCCAGTTTCAAAAGGCAATAAAATTACGATTTCGAAACTTTTGCCATGAGTATACCATTGCTTTTCGTCGCAAACATCCACAACAACTTTTACAGTATCTTCAGGCTTAATATTTACATTTGCTAAACTGTCAAGAAGTTGGTGCTGAGTATCAATAACAACATTTTCTTTTTTCGGAATTTTTATAACATCTCCAACTAAAAGCTTGATTCCGTCAAAGTCAGGATTAACAGCCATCAGTTCTTCTTTTGTTACATTGTATGTTCGAGTAAGTCCATATACTGTTTCACCTTTTTCTATTAGATGATAATAAAAATTCGAAGTATCTTTAACAGGATCTGCATCTTTATCATTTACGACCTTGATTGGAAAATTGATTTCAACTCCAATTTTCAAAGGTTTGTTCTTTTTAATATTTGGATTTAAAACATAAAATTCGTCCTCTGTAATTCCATAATTGCGACACAAGGCATATAATGTATCTCCAGGCTTTACGGTATAAACAATCTGTGTACCATCTGCGGAAATTTCATCAACAATTGGAATTTTTATTACTTGTCCAAGTTTCAGTGTTTTGTTCTGGATATCAGTGTTTAACTTAAGAATTTCATCTTCGTTAGCATTATATTTTTTGCAAATTGAATACAAAGTCTGCCCAGAAGCGACAGTATGCAAATAGTATTTATAGCCATCTATTACAACTTTTTCTGTGGAAATTTCCACCTCAGTCTGCGCAGATAAATACAATACTGGTAAAGTTAAAAGCAACAATATATTTAAAATCTTCTTCATCACTAGTCTGGATTTAAGTGTACAAAATTATAAAAAATTGGTTAAAAACAAATTCTGTGCCTCTAATAAATCTTGCATTTATAAACAAGTCATTGTAAACCAAAATAGTGAGGGTTTATTATAAAGAAAAATGCCAGTTAAACAAAGATTAACTGGCATTTTAAAATAATTTCAAATTACTTTACAGGAACATTTTTTAAAGTTTCAACAATATAATCCCAAAATTTCTGTACTGATGGAATGTTTACTTTTTCGTCAGGTGAATGAGGATATCTGATTGTTGGTCCAAAAGAAATCATATCCCATGCAGGATATACAGAACCAAGAATACCACATTCTAAACCAGCGTGAATTGCTTTAATTTCAGGAGTTTTTCCGTACAATTCGTTATAAGTTTTCTGCATAGTTTTCAGAATTGGTGAATCCATATTAGGTTTCCATCCTGGATATGCGCCATCAAATGAAACGTTAGCTCCGATTAGATCGAAAACAGTTCCAATCTTATACATTGTTCCTTCTTTTGCTGAATCAACTGAGCTACGGCAAAGACAGTTAACGATAAACTCTTCGTCCAAGCATTTAACAATGGCAAGATTATTACTGGTTTCTACAAGTCCTGGCATAGCATCACTCATTCTTACAACACCATGAGGGCAGGCAAAAGTTGCTTTAACAATTTTTACCATCGCTTCGTGCTCAATCATTTTCGAAGGAGTGGCTGTTTTTTCTGCCTTCATTTTCATATTAGGCTCTGTTTTCGCAAACTCTGCCGAAAAAATAGTATCATACTTCTTAACCATTTCTTCGAATTTAGCAGCTTCTTTTTCAGGAACAGCAACAACAGCAAAAGACTCACGTGGAATAGCATTTCTTAAACTTCCCCCCTGTGCACTACATAATTTTACATCAAAATTATATAAACAATGGTTTAAAAAGCGGAAGAGAATTTTATTCGAATTTGCACGACCGATATTTATGTCCATTCCACTGTGTCCGCCTTTTAATCCCGTAACGGCAAGATTATATGCAACAAATCCACTAGGCAAAGGCAATTCTTTATATTTCATCGAAACATTTACATCCACTCCACCAGCACAACCTACATATAGTTCGCCCTCGTCTTCTGAATCGAGATTCATCAAAATGTCTCCTTTAAGAACATTAGGTTGCAAATTTATTGCTCCAGTCATTCCGGTTTCTTCGTCAATTGTAAACAATGCCTCGATTGGTCCATGAACAAGGTCGGTTGCTTCGAGTACAGCCATTGCAGCAGCACAACCCATACCATTGTCGGCACCTAGAGTTGTTCCGTTTGCAGTAACCCAATCACCGTCTACAAATGCATCAATTGGATCTTTTTCCCAATCATGCACTTTATCAGAGTTCTTTTGTGGAACCATATCAAGATGACCTTGGAAAATTATGCCTTTTCTGTTTTCCATTCCTTTTGTGGCAGGTTTGCGAATTATAACATTTCCAACTTCATCAACAATAGTTTCGAGACCAAGGTCCTCACCAAATTTTTTCATAAAAGCAATAACTTTGGCTTCCTTTTTGGAAGGACGAGGTATTTGAGTCAGTGAATAAAAGTTTTTCCAGACTCTTTGAGGATTTAAATTTTTAATTTCGCTCATAACTGATATTTTAAATTATTAAATTTTAAAACCTTAAAATTACTAATTTTAAACTTATAAGTGTTAAATTTGTCATAAAATAAATTTTACGATATGAAGAAAAGCATATTTTTAATTATTACGCTGATTTTTTCGGGTTGTCTATTAGGTCAAGAACAAACACAAACCGAAGATTTAATCAACTGGATGACTTTTGAAGAAGCTCTACAAAAGCAGAAAGAAGCACCGAAAACCATACTTATTGACATGTACACTGATTGGTGTGGGTGGTGTAAAAAGATGGATGCTGAAACATTTCACAACAAAGACATTGCAAATTATATAAACACATATTTCTACGCCGTCAGATTTGATGCAGAACGCACTGACACGGTAATGTATAAGGAAAAAGCATACATCAATTTAAATGCTGGTAATCGTTCATCGCATCAGCTAGCTCAATTGCTGCTAAATGGTCGCATGTCATATCCTACAATAGTTTACATTGATTTCGATGGAAATATAAATCCAGTTCCTGGGTATATGAATGCTGCTTCAATTGAGCCTCTTCTTGTATATTTTGCAGAAAGGATAAATAAAAATTGTGACTTTGCAGATTTTAAACAAGATTTCACAAACACATTTATGCCCGACTCAACATCGAAAACTGACGGCAAGATTAATTGGATAAAGTTTGATGAAGCTCAGACTTTAATGAAAGAAAAACCTAAAAAGCTAATTCTTTTTGTTAACTCAGACTTTAACAACGGAAGTAAAATAATGCTTGGTTCAACATTTCGGCATCCAGTCATTTCTGATTATATTAATAATAATTTCTATGCTGTTAAAATTAATTTTGACACTCAGGACACATTAAAAATTAATGAGAATGTATTTATAAATGAACAAATATCGCCTAATTATCCACATCAATTAATAATAGCGATGTTGCAACCTGATATACGATTACCATCAACAGTGTTTTTTGATGAGAAATTTAATCTTATATTTGCACTCAGAGGATATTATCCTCCTAAAGTTTTGGAAAGATATATGGAATTTATAGGACAAGATCTTTTTAAAACTGGCGGAGATTGGGAAAAATTTAATAACGAATTTAAATCAAAATTGTAACAATTATGGCAAAAATTAACATCGATCTCAACCATGATCTTGTGTTAAAACAACTAAGCCTTGAAGATGCAAAAGAGATTGCTAATGCTGTTAAAGCAAAAGACAATTTCTTCCGCAATTGGATTGACAAAAGCATCGCAATCAAGACCGTTGATGACGCAAAGGTTTTTTTAATGCACGAACAAAGCAGACTTGAACAACAACACGAGATTTTATTTTCTTTAAGTGACAAAGCTGGTTTTTTGGGGGTAACCGGACTTTACAGCACCGACAAAGTAAATAATAAAAGTGAACTTGTAATCTGGATTGTAAAACGAGGCAGAACCGTTCAAACTTACACAGACCTTGTAGAAGGGTTATTAAAATTTGGGTTCCATGAAATGGAATTCAATAGAATCCAAGTTAAAACTCCTATTGGAGATTTCGCTTTGACTGGAGTATTGAGAAAATTTGGTTTTATAAATGAAGGCACCGAAAGAGCTGGCTTACTAATAGAAGAAAAGACATATGGAGATCTTGCCATATATGGTATAATCAGAAATGAGTATATTGCACATAGCAAGTTTATAGTAAGAGCTGAAAAGATGTTTCAACGCAAAAACAAAAAGGTTACTCCTTCGGTATCTTAATCTTTTTTCGCACTGTCATATAATTTTTACGGCTCAGTTTTTGCAGACATAAGCTGACTTTAAAAATTTATTTTATGAAAAAATCAATATTATTATTTGCAGGAGCTATTATTTTTAGCTTGGTTATTACAGCGCAAGAATATAAAGTTGTGACAATTGTTGAATCGATTGTGCCAATGGGTTTAGGTCGCAGCAGAATTATTGAAACGAAATCTGATGTTGATATAAATGCACTGTCAACAGAAAGAACTGATGGTAAAACCAGTAAGCAAGGCGATGTAGATAGAGAAGATGTAAAAGTGGATGCATTTGAAGAAACCAAATTGCTTAACTTCTATTCAGCAGTTGGAATCAACTTTCAGAATATCGCTTCAAATGATGCAGTAATAACTGCAAAAATGAATGAACTTGCAAAAGACGGATGGAAACTAATGTATGTTACTAGTGGTGTAGAAAGTGATGCCGGCGAAAAAGACGGCGTAGGTATTTTTATCACCCGACTCTTCTTTAGCAGATAAACTCTTGAAAACAATTAAAAAATTCTGGAAAGGCGGGACATCCCGCCTTTTTTATTATCTACTTATTTCTCAAACTGATTTTTATTTATCTTTACCACACTAATACAAATCAAACTTTTATGAAAAAATATTTACTCGCTGTCATATTATCAATTCTAGTTAATGTTTCTTTTGCTCAATATTGCGACATTGTGCAGGCAGAAAAAGTTGCCGAGAATACCATAACCGAAAGATTTAACGGAATAAGTAAAGTAAAATCAGATTACAAAATTATAAACAGTCTTACCTATAAATATAATGACACTGAGGTACTACATATTTTCAATTTGGCGCCTCAAGGATTTGTAATAATTTCCGCTGAGCAAAGTACTGAGCCTATTGTAGCATTTTCGACCGAATCAGAATTTATACCAGAAAACATTAATTCATCTGTGGCAGTATGGCTAAAAAACTATGCAGCGCAAATAGAATTCGATATAAAAAACAATATACAAGCATCGGTAGAAATTCAAAATAAGTGGGATAGACTTTCAAAAAATCCTAATGATTTCGAGGTCAAATCACAAATCAGAGCTATTGCACCAATGCTAACTACAAAATGGGATCAGGGAAGATATTTCAATACTCAATGTCCTGCCGATCCAGCTGGAACAGACGGTCATGTCGTTGTAGGTTGTGTTGCTACAGCTCTTGGTCAGCTAATGAACTATTTCCGGTACCCTACAACAGGAACTGGTTCGTATGGATATGAACATCCTGATTACGGCTGGCTTGAAGTAAATTTCGCCGAGCAAAATTATAACTATGATCAAATGCCCGCAACACCAACAGATTATAATGATGACATGGCTAGGTTACTTTATAATATAGGTGTATCGGTCGACATGAATTATGGACCGGACGGAAGTGGAATGTACAATCACAAAGGTGCATATACACTTAGGACTTATTTCGGCTACAATACAGAAACAACTTATTATTTCCGCGACAGTGTTGATGCAGAATTTAACTGGACCGACACATTAATTATGCACCTTGATCAAAACATACCTTTGTATTATGCAGGCTGGTCGGATTATGATTTTATTATGGGCCATGCTTTTATTCTCGATGGATATAGCGACGAAACTCATTATCACATAAATTGGGGATGGAGTGGCTCACAAGATGGTTATTTTATGATTGACGACCTTACTCCCAGTGGTTCCGATTTCACATTACTGCACGAAGTAATTGCTTATGCAGTTCCAGCTTCGACGCCAGAGTACTGCACAGACCAAAAAGAATTAGTTACGATTGAAGGAATTATTGAAGACGGCAGCGGACCGATAAATTTCTATCAGAATGACTCAGATTGCTCGTGGCTTATTAATCCTGCCGATTCGGTTAGCGGAATCAGTTTTGAGTTTCTTAAACTTGTGGCTGACAATGAAGATTATCTAATAGTATATGATGGTCCAAATGACACTTACCCAATTTTGCAAACAATTTTTGGTGGCGATAACCCAAGCGAGTTTGAAAGCACTGCTGATCAGGTATTGGTAAGATTTGTCACTAATTCGGATTCTGTAAATGACGGATGGCTATTAAAATATATAGGTATAAAACCTGAATATTGTGCAGTGTCTTCTACACTCACAGCCGAATCAGGAATTATTACTGATGGAAGTAATTCTTATATGTATCAGAACGGAGAATTTTGCAATTGGGTAATTTCGCCTGCTGGAGCAGAGAATATACTTATAACTTTTTTAGAATTTGATATTGAACCGGTTTTGGACTGGGTTAAAATTCTTAATTCATCAAATCAAACAGTTGCAACATTGTCTGGATCTGCACTTCCTGAGCCAGTGTTAATTACTGGAAACAAAGCAACCGTAACTTTTCGTAGTAACACCAGTGTAAGGGCAGGTGGATTTAAGCTACAATACGAAACTAATGTCACAAACTCTAAACTACTATCGGGAAAAGGATTAAATGTCTATCCAAATCCAGCAAAGGATAAAATATTTGTTGAGTCTGAAATGCAAACACTAAATGCCGAAATAATAGTTTACAATTATGATGGAAAAGTTTGCAGAAAATTCGAAACTGCAGGGAATTCTCATTCAGAATTATCGCTCGATGGACTTAGTTCAGGCTTATATATAATGGAAATTAAATCTGTCGATTCTATTGACAGAATAAAATTTATTAAAGAATAGATTTTTATAAATTAAGTACCCAGAGAGAATTATTACCAGTCTGAGATTTAAGTGAACTTAGGTCGGCTGTTGCTTTGCTGCTATCAGTGTATGATTTTACAGCTACCCTGTACATTCCGTTACTAACTGGCAAAACCTGAGAAGGCAAACCTGATTCTACTAATTTCTTTTGAAGATTGTTTGCATTTTCAATATTAGAAAAACTACCTGCAATAATGTGAGATTTATATGCAGTATTAGTTTCAGCAACCACGATTTTGTTATCTGATTTTACAGCCGTTTTGTTCTCAACCACAGTTACAGCTTCGACTTTATCATCAGACTTTTCAATTTTTTCAACACTTTCGGTTTTTAAATCTTTTTCTTTGCTGACATTAGAGTTCTTAACACTGCTATCGCTATTGATAAGTGTTTCGACCGGATTTATGTTTGCATATCCGTTATTCTCATTTGACTTAGCAAACCAGCCAAACTGCACCGAAATAATAACAAGTCCTGTAATTACTGCAGCAGTAGACAATGCATAAACTAACGAACGCCTTGATTTAACTGGCTTATTTGATTTTGCCGATTTGGTTTTTGAAAGTGGTTTTTGTTTTTGGATTTCAACAAAAGAGCCGGCAGGTTTCAGCATCGGAAAATGAAAAACAGGAAGTCCGAAAGATGATTCCATCAGATTATTTTCTGCAAAAGGAACAAAAACCAGAATACCCGACTTACGAGTAAATTGCCCCATTTTTTCGAATGTGACAGTTTGGTTATCTTTTAGAGAGTTGTTTATTTCAGACACAAAATCGGCCACGAAACTGTTCGCAGTATTCCAATTTACATTTTGAGTTTGGCAAATATGATTTACTAAAAGCCCATCATTATTCTTGAGGCTTTCGTTAAATGCCAATTTTCTGGCTGGAGGACAAAATTCCTGAGTGCGCAAATCTACTTTAGCTTCGCAATAATTTGCGACAAATCCTCCGAAATCAGGAATAATCACGCAATCATTTTCGCTAAGTAATTGATATACATCTTTGTACAACTTCATCCTCTTATAAATTTATTTTGTAAAGATACTGCTTTTTTGCGAAATGCAAAAAAAGAAAATTAGAAATTATTAGCTAACTTAAGGGAAGCTCCAACAAATAACAAAAAACAAGTTCCAAAGGGATTAGCTAAAAT
>Ga0209373_10005744_pt1 | contig 10003 bp, 7 predicted proteins | sample Higcelweek5metaG_FD_187173 | JGI IMG/M metagenome (GOLD analysis project Ga0209373, IMG submission 187173) | Freshwater pond sediment microbial communities from the University of Edinburgh, under environmental carbon perturbations - High... | ecosystem: Environmental > Aquatic > Freshwater >...
TATGATATTGAAAACTACTAGTAGATATATTATTTTACAGAAGGCAGCAGCTAAAATGCGGGTCGATATATAGAGTTACGTCAAGAATGTTCTTAAAGCTGCCGTTTTCGGCTTTGTTCAACAAGTAAATGTGTTGCGAAACTGTGACGCAGTGAGTGGATGCCGCCTTTGGGATCAATATTCAATTTTGTACAGGTATTTGTATAAATTTTCTCTATTGTACGCTTTGAAAGTGGTTCTCCGGGTGTATATCCTTCGAAAAGATACTCTTTTCCACACCCGTTTTTCATCCAGTTTTCAATATATGGCGTTAGCTCATCGTCAAGCATTACCACCCGGTCTTTCTTTCCTTTTGCTTTACGAAGAGTTATCACTTTACGTTCAATATCTATATCCGATGGGCGAAGTGTCCGGATCTCACTCAGACGTAAACCGCAGCCGTATGTTATCATAAGTATAAGCCGGTGTTTAAAATTTGCCGGCGTGCTGATAATACTGTTGATTCTTTCAAGCGAATGCACACGCGGCAGAGCCTTGTCGGTTTTCATGCGTGTAAAAATATCTTCACCTATTTCCAGCTCAAGTACTTCGAGAAAGAAAAATGAAATCGATGCAGCATGCTGATTGATAGTGTTAGGGGCCAGGTGCTTTATATCTCTTAACCAGATGAGATATTCTTTAAACGCAAGGGACCAGTTTTTTGATGATTCAACTGTCATATAATCAAGAAATGAGGATACTGCGCCAAGATAATGCTTTACAGTCTGCTGACTGTAGTTTCTGCAATCAATCTCTCTTTTGAGATCTGTTAATAATTGTTTGCGGTCAGCAGGTGAAATGATATTGCCGTGTATGTTTACAGAATATAATTTATCAGTTTTGTCTGTTTTTTTACTGGAGACAATTTCAGGAATTGCAGTACGTTTCAAGTTTTGACCGGTATCGGTATTTTCTTTACTGCACTGTTCATTACTCATTTGAAGCGGCGTTTGTATTGACAACATGAGTCTTTTGAGATGAAGCTCTGAATTTGCAATGTACTCATAAAAATAACGCAATACCGGAAGAACTTTATCACTGTATTTTGCAATGAATTTTTCCAATGCACTGACTGAAATGCCACGCGGATTTCCCGGGTTTTCTTCAAGATAAGTATTGACTATGCGGATATAATTGTTTACATCCTGAATATCTGTCTGTTCCTGCGAGAGTTTTTTTGACAATTTACCGACCCAGAATTTCCGCCAGTAATCAGGTGTTTGATATGCTTGACTTGAATCCATCAGCAAGTAACCTTTCTGTCTGATACATCATCAATTGCGGATTGAAAATTCGTATCAAACTGACATTTTGGGTAGCCGAAAATTTGTATTTTAAAAAAATATATATCTGTGGGTTTATCAATACAAGGGGGAAATTCAGAGCATATAAGAAACACATCAGTAAATTATTATATTCTTGGCTTTACTCAGATAAAAACAATTTCACCCGAGATCCGGATTTCTTTATAAAATCAGACATGATGTTCACAAGTGATTGTTTTAAAAATATCTGATCGGATAAATCATGGCACTCAGTCAAGTAATCATTATATCACAATGTCAATCATTCAATTCATTTCAATCACAGTTCAGACATTTACCGGATTGAATCCGGATGCTGGTGCTGAATAATTGACATTGTTCCTTGCTATATAATGCAAGTCCAATGGTATTGCATTTAATTAAAGCAATAAAAACTTCTATCTGCGCATTTCTATCGACAAAAAATGTTGTAATATATATAATCTTGAGACACACAAACATCGTGATATGAATAACAATAAATTATGAAGATAAAACCTATTCACCCGCATATAGATGAAACTGCGGCACATATCCGCAGCCGAACAATTGCTCTGTATGGAATCCTGACACTGTTTTTTATTCTTGTGCTTTTTGTTGAATCAGATAAACCGGTACTGAATTTTTTTAATTTTTCCCTGCTTGCAGCATTTCTTCTTATTTCACTGCTGATTATAGGAATACGAAAAAAATCCAGATCTCTTCATGAAGTATTATGCAGCCTGAGCAGACGCAGCGACGAATACGATCTGTATTTCAACTCAGGCATTGATATGCTTTGTATTACAAGTAAAGATGGAATTATCATTCGTCTCAATCCGCTCTGGGAAGAGGTTCTGGGGATTAAACATTCCGAGCTTGAAGGTAAAAACTTTTTTGATCAAGTCCATACAGATGACCGTGAAAATGCAACATCAGAAATACTAAAATCAATTGACAATTCAGTACACGCTTTCGAGTGTCGGTGCATTTGTAAAGATGAATCATACAGATGGATCAGGTGCCGTTTTTTATGTCACAGTGAATCAATCTACATTGCCGGATGCGATATTACTGAATACAAAGAATCATTGTCTGATATGACTGAAAAATGTGAGTTCCTTAGAAAACAGGCTGAGGCGGCGTTTGCATCTGCAATTGAAACACGGGTGGAAAAACAGGATGATATCCAGCCCTTGTCAGACAGCAGTAATGAAGTTCGTATCCCGGACCCTTCTGTTGACAATACGGTAAACATGCCTGAAACAGCAGAGCGGGTGATATTTGATTATGACGGACTTCTCAGACGTCTTATGAATGATACTGTTCTTGTGCGTACAATTTTAGATATTTATATACAGGATATTCCTGTACAGGTTGAAACCCTTAAAAAATACTTTCATTCTGATGATTTACAAAAATTAATTCTCCAGGCCCACACAATTAAAGGTGCATCAAGCAATGTCGGCGCTGAAGAGATCCGCCAGACTGCATTCAGCATTGAAACAGCCGGCAGAAGAGGTGATATATCGTCTGTCCCTGATCTTATAAATAAACTTGAAATGCAGCTCAGGGACTTTCTTGACTATATGGCAACAAGACTGAAAACTTTACATCAATAGAAGGAAAATTATTATGAAATCATTGATTGTAGAGGATGAAATCATAAGCCTTACCATTTTAGAAAAATTACTGGGAGAATTCGGACCAGTATCCGGTGCTGTCAATGGAAATGAGGCTATGAAACTTGTTGATGATGCTCTGGCTTCAAATGATTATTTTAATCTTATATGCCTTGATATAATGATGCCTGAAATGGACGGTCATACAGCGCTGAAAAAAATAAGAATGCTCGAAGAACAAAACAACCTGCCATCAGAAAAATCTACAAAAATTATTATGACAAGCGCACTGAATGATTTTGATCATATCAGAAGTTCCTATGCAAATCTCTGTGATGGATACCTTGTGAAACCAATTGACAAAACAAGACTAAGACTTGAATTGCGGAGACTGGAACTTATTTGACTCAATCACTTGATCCAGACTGTTTCATGATCGAAAGTCAGATTTTCTGATATGTTGGAAACAATTCTTTATCATAGACCCCCTACTGTAACATATTTTCTAATTTCTTTATATTGTGATTAATATTGAAACTGGGGAGAATATGGGATTCAAAACAATACGCAAATTACCGACGCCCGATGAAATCAAGGAGATGGTTCCGGTCACACCAAAAATGACTGAAATTAAAGCAGAACGCGATAAAATAATTAAATCAATCCTTGAAAAAAAAGATGACCGTTTTATAGTCGCAATCGGCCCATGCAGTGCCCATGATGAAAATGCTGTCTGTGAATATGTCGGACGGCTTGCCACTATTCAGGAAAAAATCAAAGAGCGCGTTATTATTATTCCACGGATTTATACCAATAAGCCCCGCACAACAGGTCAGGGATATAAGGGCATGGCTCATCAGCCTGATCCCATGAAAAGCCCCAACATGTCTGAAGGAATCATTGCTATCAGGAAAATGCATCTGCGCGCATTCGCAGAATCCAGCCTTACTTCTGCAGACGAGATGCTCTATCCCAATAACCATCCATACCTTGACGACATGCTAAGTTATGTAGCGGTCGGGGCACGCTCGGTTGAGAATCAGGCCCACAGGCTTACTGCAAGCGGCCTTGACATTCCGGTAGGGATGAAAAATCCAACCAGCGGCGACCTCAAAGTTGCACTAAATTCCATTCTTGCAGCCCAGTATCACCATATTTTTTCATACAATGGATACGAAGTCGAAACTGAAGGCAACCCGTATGCTCATTTGATACTGCGCGGCGCAACAGATCATCACGGACAGATAATCCCCAATTACCATTTCGAAGACCTGATTTCCATTGCAATTGACTATGAAGAACGCAAACTGCAGAATCCCGCGATTTTTGTGGATACAAATCACGACAACTCAGGCAAGCAGTATAAAGAGCAGCACCGTATCAGTATGGAAGTTCTGCAAAGCAGAAAATATTCACCGGAGCTCCACAGAATTGTACGCGGACTGATGATTGAGAGTTTCCTTGAAGACGGAAGCCAGAAAGTTGACGGCACAGTCTACGGAAAGTCAATTACTGATCCATGTATCGGCTGGGATGACACTGTGATACTGCTTAATGACATTGCAGAGAATTGTGCATGATAAAGCCTCTTGTCACTGTCTGTCTGGAAAATGATGTTAAAGGGTTTTCTGTTACCGACTGTCAACTTGAATCACTGCGGCAGAAGTGCCCTTGTGTTGACATAAAAAGAGTTGTATCCGATACAGAGCTTGAAAGCATTATTGACATTACAGATTTTATTGTGACATGGAAATTTAAAGAAAGCTGGTATAGAAAGGCTGTAAACCTCAGAGCCATTGCCACTCCGGCAGCGGGAAATGACTGGATAGCAATTGACAGAAATTACCCGGTTCCTGTCATTAACGGAACATTTCACGGCGCTATAATGGCAGAATCACTTCTTGGCATGATTCTTTTTTTCAACCGCAGGTTCGACAGGCTGCTTGAAAACAAATCCAGACACATATACGATCGAAATATTCTGAGCCCTGTGAACATGCTCGGCAGGGAGCATGTTGTTATTATAGGCTACGGATCAATAGGCAGATATGCCGCAAAAGTACTGAAAACATTCAACTGCCGCGTAACAGGTGTTAAAAGAAACATTTCCTGCGTTGACAAAGGAAGTGCCGACAGCATTATATCATTTAACAATTTACATGAGGTACTCGGCGATGCGGACCATGTAGTTGCAATACTCCCTAATGATAAATCAACTGATGATATTTTAACAGCAGATCATTTCGTCTCAATGAAAAGAAGCGCTTACTTTTACAATCTCGGGCGGGGCAACTGCTGCAGAGAACAGACTCTTGTTGACGCATTAAAAAAAGGTCATATTGCCGGAGCTGCTCTGGATGTATTTGAGACAGAGCCGCTGCCTGACAATTCAGAACTTTGGACTATTCCCTCTGTTTTCATAATGCCCCACGCTTCCGCGATCTGCAGACAATATCTTGATCTTTACTTTGACGAACTTGCGGGGAAAATCAATGCGATGTACAGCATTGACTGACAATCACAATTTCATTTGCGTTTTTTAGGTTTATTCTATTTCAATTTTGAAATAATTCCTGAAACAGTTTTTCCCTGATAGTTAAGCTTACAGATGTAAACACCGTTACTGATAAGAGATTGTGCATGCGAGCTTACAGGGAGAGACAATTTATATGCTCCTGCATTAAGCTCTTCTGTTTTAAAGCGTTCCACACACTTTCCATCAAGAGAAAAAAGACCGCCGCTTACCTGACATGCACTGCTCAGATCAATACTTGCATTAATCAACTTTCCATCAAAGTTGATTTTAACCTGTCTGTTAAGAACAGTTCTGCTGCCCTTAGCGATTTTTATACCTGTTGTTGAAAAAGGATCCTTTGACGGATCAAATGTTCCACCCTCTGAAAGAACTGTATACAAAGCATAATGAGTCATGGTCTGAAAAATGGTAAACTCATTCATGGATATGATTTCCTGCTGATCAGCATATTGACGTTCCATAGGAAGTGTTTTAAAAACAGGAATCACTTTTAATGCAGGATCTGCTGTTGCGACATGTGTATATTTATTCAGTCCGGGCCCTGTACCAAAGACAGTAATACCGGGTTTCAGTCCAAGCTTTTTTAACTTTGCAAATGCAAATTCCCTGTCATGAGGATTTCGCACCTGATTGAAACCAATGCCGGTTATATAACTTATCCCCAATGGATTCAAGCCCAGATTGTAATTCATCATATCACAGGCCGCATCAATACTTGTCTGGTCTTTTGTAAACAACCAGTTTAGAATTGGCGCACAGGCATAATTCGGCTGACGCGCATTGTGTCCCCATGCAGTCCCATTTGTATTATTTCCTACAGGATACGCATATTTTTTCCACTCAAGAATATTGGAATCGGCAGCGGCTTTTATTGCTTTTTTAAAATACGCGACAACCGATGAATCAGTCGGGCGGGTTTTTTCCACAATGTATGATAAAAAATATCCCGGATTGTCACATTTTTTATCATTCAATGAATATCCCATTTCTATGAACGAATTGCTTTTGTAATTGTCAACTGCTGTTTTCAGGGATTTAATCTGCTCATGCGCAGATTCATCACCATCATACAGGTATTTCTGAACATAATAATATAGTTTTTCAGGATCAGCCATTTTTGCTGATATGTAGGTAAATGATTTCATAGAACGTGCGGCAAGAGAATCAGCTTTTTGGGGATTATAAGGTTTCAACAGCCGTGCAAGATGCAGGAAAAGGCCCGGTGCAACAGCTGCAGGGCGGTCGTCAGTCTTGACAGTACCATACTTTTTTATATCTTTGTCAAGAGAAGCCTCAAAAGGCTCGGGATAACCCTGTGTTTCAGTACCCCAGTGCACGCTTCCATCATCATTCTGTAAATACTCCCAGACAAGGGTGCCCCATGCAGCTTCATCAATGATATCAGGAATACCATTGCCTTTACCGATAATATTATAGGCCGAATCAAATTTGTCCGGTATGTTGAACTGTTTATCTGTAAACAATTCAGGGAACGCCTCATAGATCATCAGATTTACAATAGGATTTGACATATGATAAGCACGTCTGTCTGCGTCGCCGGCATCATGATAGCCTCCATGACATTTGAATGTCGGTTCTGTTCCGGTCACAACAATATTTGCCTCACCAATGGCACCATCAAAATCATACACAGTTGAATGGCATGGATTTGCTCTTATCTGCAAACCATACGGTTCTATTATCGGGCATCCGCAGCGCTGATAGTATTGTCCGCGGAACATTACATAAGAAAGCCGCCTGGAAAAATCCCCGCCGACTCCGAATGGATATGAACATCCATAACCTTTTACAGCAATTTTATACGGTCCGCCTTCAGGAACACTTGACAAATCAATATGGTATACTGTGTCTCCGGATGATGCATCACTGCCGACTTTCTTTAATAAGCCTGATGTGATTACTTTTCCGGTAGACTGCTCAAAAACTTCATATTCAGGGATGTCCCCGGCAACTGCTTTACTTCCGCCTTCTCCAAGCCATATGGCAAAAATCGCCCTGTTGCTTTTTGACAAGGGACTGTAAGCAGCCTGGTTGGTTTTTATCGCTTCACAATATGTTGAATGATCGCTGAATGTAAATGCAGTGTCACCGTGCGGAGTATGAATTTTGTACTCTGTGCCTTCAACAAGTGCAGATGTTTCAAGATAAATAAAGTGTTCAAAAACATCTCCGAATGTAAGATACCGGTAAATATTCAGCGGCTCAACGCCATTGATTGTCCATGATGCTTTTGTAATATCAACTTCGGAATTATTGACAAATGTACTTTTGAAATTTACGACAATAACATTATTTGATGCAGTACGGATCTCCCTGAAGGAAAGTTTTGCATCAACCTGAAGAAAACATATAAGCAGTACAACAACTGAAAGGACCATTTTTTTCATAGATACTCCAAACGTTTACAAAGTGTACTCTGCGTCACTGACCGGACATCATATACAGTATTCTTAATTATAAGCAATTTTTTCACAATTTTTCTGCATATAAATAATTCAGTACAAATTAATTATGACAACTACACCACAAATATATGCAATTAAATGAAACAGCATTCAACTTTCTGATTTAACTGTACTGTTTACTCTGTTAATTCTATTATTCATTTGAAATTCCTGAAAATTTACCGGTAATATTAAAAATCAACATACATAGCCGTCTTATACGATATTTTATCTCCTTCTGAACGGTTATATATATATCATTTTTCAATTTTTGTGTAATACCGCTCAATAATGTTGAACAATTGTTCAACAAAAAACTCTTTTTCTAAATAACATTCTCAATATTTACATACAATTTGAATATATTGAATTAATACTCTCAATTAAGTGAACCGGAGGAAATAATGAGCCGTTATTTAAATATTATTAAATCTTCATTGATACTTGCATTTGTATTGAACTGTGCTGTATCCGCACTGATTCCAAATCCCCTTATTTCAAGAAATAAGGCGGCTTATACATCCGGCGGAACTGTCACCTATTTAACAGATAATAAATATGGGAGTGGAGCATTCAGTGTCAAGGATGGTTCATGGATCGCGATAAATGTCGGTATCGGCGCATCAAAAGTGTTTTTGTCCTGGAATGATCCGAACTATGCATGGGCATCCACTCCAATTGCGCCATCAACATGCGCAAACAGCGGACTTGCCCATCTGACAGATTACAATATTCTTACATCTTCAAACTCGACAAATGGAGCTGATGGCGACTGGAAAAGTGCTGTTTCAATAAAATCAAATATGGTTACAGCACGGGGTCATAAATGCGATTTTACAGATGCATCATGGATCAAATTGCAGATAACAACTGGAAGCGGCACTCTTGATGAAGTTGAGGTTTTTGATATATCGAATGGCGCAGAAGATATCTGGTTCTTTCCCGGAACCAGTATTTCGGCAAATACATATAAAGGAAATCCGCCATCACAGAATTTTGCTGATCTAATAACCAAATCAGCTCCGGCCTTTACACCTGCAATGATCCGCGCAGGCGTGGGATGTCAGAACAGCACAGGTTTTGCAGAAAACATTTCCACTTATGTTGAAATCGGCGGCAATGCAGCCTTCTGGGCTATTGAACATGGTACAAATGATGCATGGAACGGTACAAATGGCGGTGTTGCGACATTTAAGAAAAACATGCAGACAATCATCACCGCCTGTAAAGCTGCCGGCGCGCAGCCTGTGATTGCGCGAATGATCGCGACAAATGCAAAAGTCGCAACCTGGCAGGTCCACAAGGATTTTCTCACCTGCATAGATGATTTGACAAAAGATAATAACCTTATAGCAGGACCTGATCTGTATACGTATTTTGTCAATCACCCCGAAGAACTCAGCGCAACTGACGGGGTTCATCCGACAGCCGCCGGCGGGGCAAGCATTCAGCGTCTCTGGGCAGAAAAAATGGCAGATCTGTACAAATCATCTTCAATTGCCGCTATGCACATACCAGCCAATTCAGAACAGGGTGCTTTAAATAATTCTTTGTCAATTAACGGCAGGGTCGTACTGCGTTCTGCAGGTGCGGGAACAGCGACTGTATTTGCTCTTGATGGACGAATGATACAGAAGTATAACCTGAACGGAAATGTTTCATCTGTAATTAACACTAAGTCAAGCGGATCATATATTCTGAGGTTTGTCTCCTCAAATAAAACAGAATACTTCAGATTTATCAGCAATTAATCGATATGCTTATGAGAGTTTTTACAGGCTGCGCAATTCCCGCAGACTGATAATCCTGAAAGTCGCAGTTAAAGTTTGTAAATCATATCTAATTTAAAGAAAATCAATAAATAAATCTGTTTTCATTATTCACTTAATAAGTGAATCCATTTGTAAATGCAACAATCCTCGCCCCCTAAATCCCCCGCAGGGGAACTTCATGAAAATCATGATCTTACAAGTCCCCCTGCGGGGGATTTAGTTCCCAAGATTAAAGTCAAGTGTAAAACTACACCGACTTTGTTTTTTTTTGATAAAAAGATCATGT
>Ga0209373_10005746_pt1 | contig 10002 bp, 6 predicted proteins | sample Higcelweek5metaG_FD_187173 | JGI IMG/M metagenome (GOLD analysis project Ga0209373, IMG submission 187173) | Freshwater pond sediment microbial communities from the University of Edinburgh, under environmental carbon perturbations - High... | ecosystem: Environmental > Aquatic > Freshwater >...
GATGTCGCTCATCATTTCGAGGGCGACCTTCGCAAGTCTCGACTCCGTATATCGGTAAGCGGCCGGCGGATCTCCGTCGATGGACCCGAAGTTTCCGTGACCGTCAACCAGCGTGTGCCGCATGGAAAAGTCCTGTGCAAGACGAACGAGCGCGTCATAAACGGAAGCGTCGCCGTGGGGGTGGAAGCGGCCGAGAACGTCGCCTACGGTCGTTGCGCACTTACGGTACGGCTTATCCGGCGTAAAGCCCTGCGTGTACATGGAATAAAGGATTCTTCTGTGAACCGGCTTGAGCCCGTCGCGGATATCCGGAAGAGCACGGTCGGAGATAACACTCATCGCGTAATCAATGAAGGATTTCTTCATTTCATGTTCGAGATCAACCGGAATAATCGTGTTCTGTGTAGAACGGAAGACTTGGTCGACCTGCGCTTCCTGTTGCTTTCTAAGGTCCTTCACTTCACTGTTCGTAAAATCTTTAGGACCTGATGAATCAGCCATTTTCTATTCCTCCTGAAATCTGATGCAAAAACATACATTGCTATTATAGCAGACCTTACTCGCGCGCGCATGTACGCACGCGAACAATACTTATTTATTATCCAATCCCGCAGTTCCGGCGAGGCTGTTTCGCGCGAAAAGAACCGTACGCCGGCCCGCATTTTTGTTATATTAAGTCTATGGATAAATCATACTTAATTTACAAATTACGAAAACTGCAACAGATACGCCCCCTGCATCGTCTCATATACAGAGAGAGGTTCATGATATGCATACAGATACCGATCCGTTAACCGCTCCGGAGAAAACCGTAACCGTACCGGATGTCGAAGAGTTGTTCACTCTTTACGCCGACGATGTTCTGCGTGTTTGCAGCGTGTACTTGGGAAAGCGTTCCCTGGCGGAGGATGCTTTTCAGGATGTGTTCTGCAAGGTATGTACCAAGGCCGGTACCTACCGGGGCGACACCCCCGTCAAGTACTGGCTTCTTACAATAGCAAGGAACGTATGCCGCGATTACCTGCGCTCGACCTGGCTCTCCCGCGTCATTTCCTACGATGAATGGATCGAGAGAAAACCGTCGGAAGACACAGGAAACGGCCGTCGCAGAATCCGCGACGGGAGCCGCGAAGAAAACGCTGTGATCTCCCGTGCAGACAGCTCGTCTTCTCCTCTTATGGCCGCCGTACTGAAGCTTCCGCCGCGATACAAAGACGTTATCCTTCTTCGTTACTATTACGATCTGAATAACGACGAAATCGCCCGGATTCTCAATATTGCCGAAAGCTCCGTGCGCTCGAGACTTTTTCGCGCACGAAAAAAACTGTCCGTTTTCATGGAAGGAGAGTAGATATCCATGTTCAGTGACAAATTTAAAAAGGATCTCGATCCGATCCGAGCCGATCCGCAGCTCATGAACCGAACGCGAAACGCCATTGCGCAGGGGACCGGGGCGAAGGCAGGTTCCCCATTCGCCCAGCGTGCCCGCATCGTACGAAGGAGATATGCCGGGCTTGCCCTGGCGGCAGGACTCGTCATACTCATTACAGGAGGAGCCGTTCTCTTTTCGCGGCCAAATCTTTTCCTCGGTAATACGGGAAAAGACAAATCTTCGTCCGAAACGGTCGCTGCCGCTATGGCAGACAATGCTGAGGAAGCCAATGAAGCTGCGGCCGCAACAACGACAGCTGCCGCCGCAGCCGAAACGACCCTCCTTGACACTTCCGGGAATGATGAATCCTCGATCGGAACCGACTTTCGCGACCCGGATATCCTGCGATTCAACAACTACGAATCCATTCTCACAATCCTAAAAAAGAGCTGGGCCAATGCCAACAACGGTTACAGCTTCGACGGAAACTATATGGAAGATGGCATGTGGACGGACGGAGAATTTGCGGCTGAGACTACAGCAGCTGCCACGGCAGCGGCCGCACCCGACGCTGCAAACGGCAACAGCATGGGGGACGAAAAATCCTATTCGACCACGAATGTCCAGGTCGAAGGTGTAGACGAAGCGGACGTTCTCAAGAACGACGGGGAGTATATCTACTATCTCATGAATTCCACTTTGTACATAGTGGACGTAAGAGACCCGTCGGACATGAAGCTCGTCGCTTCCTTGAATGGTGTGTCCGCCGATTTTACCGAGTATTTCATCGACATTTTCTATGCATCGGATACGAAAACGCTGTCCGTCATCAGTACCGGCTACTATAACGGGACACCGGTCTATTATGGGGAAGGATCCGGTAACGGAACCTACGGAACATCAGCGGTCACGGATCCGGTCAGTGCGTTCATAGAATTCATTCTGCCGGAACAGGATACCATAGCGGAACCGGGATACGATCCGTACAATTACTATACGCCGACGATTCCCTACACGAAGCTCGAAACGTACGATGTTTCGGATCCTGAAAATCCTGTTGAAATCCGCTCATTCTCACAGGAAGGCAGTTATCTTTCCTCCCGAAGAATCGACGATACCGTCTATCTGATTTCAACCGAATATCTCTATACGTATTACGGTTACGGAACAGACATGGCGGAAGTTATCCCGAAGACCATGACGGGCGACGGTTCGTGGGAGTACGTAGCCCCGGATGACATTTACATTGTAAATCCGGATTATGCGGATTCGTTCACAGTGGTATCAGCCATAGACACGCGGGATGCGGAAAAGACAGGCGAGACCGAAGCGGTTCTTGGATCGGGCAGCACCGTCTATGCAAACGAAGACACGCTCTACATCGCGGGAACGATTTGGGATGACACGATCTACCGTACCTATGACGATCTGAACCAGACAAACGGAAAGGACACTTCACAGGATGACGTCTATAAAACCAAAATCCTTTCCTTCTCCATCACCGACGGGACACTGAAGGCCAAGGCAACCGGCAAAGTCAACGGGTCCCTTCTGAATCAATACTCAATGGACGAATACGACGGGTATTTCCGGATTGCTACCACCTCCGGCGGATGGTGGTCCTCGGATACCTCCAACAACGTGTTCGTACTCGACGACGAACTGGAACCGGTCTCGAAGCTCACGGATCTGGCCCCTGGCGAGAGCATCTATTCCGTACGCTTTTCGGGCGACCGGATCTATATGGTCACATTCGAGCAAGTCGATCCGCTCTTTGTAATCGACGCCTCGGATCCGGAAAAGCTCGAGGTACTCGGCACTTTGAAGATCCCCGGATACAGCAACTACATGCAGATGCTCGGTGACAATCTGATTCTTGCGATCGGCAATGACACCCGTACCGAGGGCGAGTCCGTGATTCCGACGGGACTCAAGATCGCGATCTTCGATGTCACCGACCCTTCGAAACCCGTACAGAAATCCTATCTGATCTACGGCGCGAGCTACGGGTATTCCGAGGTCCAGTACAATCCGAAAGCCCTTCTGCTCGATACGGCCAGGGGACTGATCGGACTTCCGGCAAGCTTCGATATGCCCGCGGGAAAATTCGGAAGCGAGTACGTCGACGGATTCCTTCTCCTGTCCGTTGACAAAGAAGGAAATCTCGGGCACATGAACATTTTCAAGAATTACGAAGCGTATCAGGGTTATGGATCCAGCCGCGGCGTACTGATCGACGACACGATCTTCCTTCTGGCAACGGAAGGAATCACATCGTTCAGTCTTACGGATTACAGCGAACTGGACTCACTTCGTTTTACATACTAGAAAAATCAACGGACCAGCATATTCAGAATACCCGACCACACGGGCAGCGTGATGACAGATAGAACCGTCGTCACAAAGACGCATTGCGCCGCCCGTGTGGCGTCGCTTTGCGCTTTAACCGCCATGACGGTCGTCGTAGCGGCTGCGGGTAGCGCCAGATAGAGAATCGATACCTTGGCGACAATCGGATCCATTGCAAAATAGCGGGCGGCCAGGAGATAGATTCCCAGGCCGAGCGCCGGTGCGAGAAGGAGCCTTAACCCGGCGATCAGGAAGATGCGGTGCTCCTTCCGGATTTTCGAGAGCGGAATCGCAGCGATCGAAACGCCGCAGAGGACCATGCCCATCGGGGACGCAACCTGCGCGAGCGAGTGTATCACGGCATCAATAGGCACCGGCAGCTTTAATCCCGAAAAATACAGAATGAGGCCGACCGGAACAGCCAGAACCGGCGGCGACAGAAAAGATTTGAGGGCCGCGATGCCGATCTGCCCCGCGCTTAGTTTTACGGATTTATCTTTACCCAGAGTCAGGATCAGCGGTGTCAGAACGTAAAAGAGCACACGTACCGGAATGGTATAAACGGCAATATAGAATTTGCCGACGTCGCCGTACAGGACGCTCATGACGGGAAAAGCCATATAGGTAAAATTGGTGAACATCAGGTTTATGAGGAGCATCCGTGCGAGATCGTCGTCCTTTCGCATGATCTTGTTGACCAGAAAGCCGACCCCGAACATAAGGATGATCGAAAAAACGGAAATTCCAAGAAGAAATCCGGAATTCAGAATCTGACCGGGTTTATAGTCCGTCTGAAGAGCGTCAACAACCAGACACGGAAAAACAAAATTGAAGATAAAAGCGGCAAGCGACGTCGTAAAACGTTCGTCGACGATCCGTTTTTTTCGCGCGATATATCCGATAAACATCAGAATTGCCATTTCGATGGCAAGATAAAGTACAGTCATACGATCGGTTCCTTCTCCGGTTTTCCTGCCTGGCGCGGGTATTTCGGCGGCGTTGCACGTACTTTGCGGATCACGATGATCGAACGGTTCATATCGGTTCCCGGCAGTGTAAAATGGCGCAGGTCTTCGATCGTGCCGCCTAAAGTGACCACTGCTTTCGTCGCTTCCTCCGCCTCGCGGTCGGCATTTCCTTTCATCGCCAGGAAAATCCCGCCCACCTTCACGAAGGGAAGGCAGTATTCGCACAGAATCGGAAGCGGTGCGACGGCACGCGCCGTCGCGACGTCAAACTTCTCGCGGAACTGTTTGGAACGGCCTGCGTCTTCGGCCCGGGAATGAACCGTCCCGATGCCTGAGAGCTCAAGCTCCGTGCAGACAGCGTCGAGGAATCCGACGCGCTTCCTTAAGGAATCAAGAAGGGTGACATTGAGCCACGGGAGTGCGACTTTAAGCGGAATGCCGGGAAAGCCGGCGCCGGTTCCGACATCGATCAACGAGAGCGACTTGCGCTTCGATTTCTTGAGCTCGGCTTCGAGGAACGATACGAGCGTCAGCGAATCGATAAAGTGCCGCAAGGCAATTCCCTTGTCGTCCGTGATGTTCGTAAGGTTCATCTTCTCGTTCCATTCCTTGAGGAGCCGCGCGTATTTCGAAAAGGCGCGGATATCCTCGGCACTGAGCGGCACCGATATTTCGCCGGCTCCGGATTCGAGAATCGGATCAAGCGCGGAGAGGTCCGTGGAAAGGACTTCTTCGGGGGCCGATACCGGTACGGATACCGGGCTTAAGGCGGGTTCAGACACAGAAGCGACAGCCGGCTCGGATATTGGATTCATGATCGGATTGGTCTTTGGGGATTCGATAGGAGCCTGAGCCGCCGAGGGCTGCGCAGACTTTGCTTTTGCGGTTGTTTTGGACGGCGCCTTGACGGGTGTCTTTTTCTTAGGCGAAGAAGTTGTTTTCTTCGATGAGGCCGTTTTTTTCGCAGAATTTGTTTTTGGGGTAGTAGCAGTTTTCTTCGCGGGCGCCGCCGCTTTTCGCGACGAAGTGCCGTTGCCCTTTACTTCGAGAGCCCGGATCAAAAGAGATTTGCCGGCCGAAGTATCGGCCGTCTCAGAATTGACCGTTCCATCACCCACCGATCCGGTATTGGTCGTTCCGACATTGACCGTACCGTCATTGGTCGTTCCGACCAAGGGAAGCTTCTTTTTACGGTCGGGACTGATTCTTTTCTCGTCCATCAGAGGCCCCCCTCCCTTCTTCTCCTTGCGTCCAGATACACAAAAAGCACTGCGATATCCGCAGGGGATACGCCGGAGATTCTCGATGCCTGACCGAGAGAAACCGGCTTCTGGCGCATCAGCTTCTGCCTCGCTTCGATTCGGAGGCCCGTGATTTCGTCATACGGAAGATCCTTGGGAAGGGCTTTATGTTCGAGTGTCTTGAATTTGCGGATACGGTCCGCTTCAAGGCGGATATAGCCTTCGTACTTGATGTTGACCTCCACCGCAAAGGTAATGCTTTCGGGAAGTGCGGTTCTTTTCGCGTCGACGGGAGCCAGGTCGGAATAGTGAATCTCCGGACGCCTGAGAAGCTCGGCCAGCGATATGCCGGAAGGCGGCGGCGTGCTTCCCAACGCCGTGAGCACGGCCGCAAGCTCCCCGGAAGGAGCGAGGTGGGTATTGCGAAGTCTATGCTCCTCGAAAGCGATCGCGGTCCTTTTCGCGAGGAACTCCTGATACCGGTCGTCGGAGATGAGTCCGATCACGCGGCCGTATTCCGTCAGGCGCTCGTCGGCGTTATCCTGGCGGAGGCACAGCCTGTACTCGGCCCTTGAGGTCATCATACGGTAGGGCTCAGCCGTCCCCTTGGTAACAAGATCGTCGATCAGAACTCCGATATAAGCCTCCGAACGGTCCAGAATGAGCGGGGGTATTCCTTTTACATAGTGTGCGGCGTTAATTCCGGCGATAAGCCCCTGCGCCGCCGCTTCCTCGTAACCCGAGGAACCGTTGATCTGTCCCGCGGTAAAAAGGCCGGCAAGATACCTTGATTCCAGCGACGGATACATCGATACGGGATCAATGCAGTCGTATTCGATCGCATAGGCCGAACGCTGGATATGGGCATTTTCGAGCCCCGGAATCGAGTGAACCATGTTCACCTGGACTTCTTCGGGCATACTGGTGCTCATGCCCTGCAGATACATTTCGTTTGTCTCGCTGCCCATCGGCTCGACGAATACCTGATGCCGCGACTTGTCCTTGAATTTTACGAATTTATCTTCGATCGAAGGGCAGTAGCGAGGCCCTGTGCCTTCGATAACGCCGCTGTAAAGCGGAGAGCGATCCATATTGTCAAAGATAACATCGCGCGTTTTAGGGGATGTCCAGACCGTCCAGCAGGGGATCTGCTTCTCGGGAGGACGCATTCCGTGCATTTCGTGTTCGAAGGAGAACGTCGGGATATCCGTCTCGCCGTCCTGCCGTTCCATTCCGGAATAGTCGACGGTAAGCCCGTTCAAACGGACCGGCGTTCCCGTCTTGAAGCGCTGCAGCGGAATTCCGGCTGCCGCGAGGCTCGCGGAAAGTCCATGGGAAGGGAAAAGCCCGTCCGGGCCGCTCTCATAAATCACTTCGCCCATAATGACGCGCGACTCCATATAGGTGCCCGAACAAATGACAACAGCCGCAGCTTCATACACGGCGCCCGTACGCGTGATTACGCCGTTAACCTCGCGGTTCCTGTCTTCGTCCGCAACGGTGAGAAGCTCGGTGATTTCCGCCTGCCGTAAGAAAAGATTCGGGGCATTCTCAATAATGGACTTCATAAGCGCGCTGTAACGGCGTCTGTCGATCTGCGCACGCGGCGAAAAAACAGCCGGCCCTTTGGAGCGATTGAGCATTCGCATCTGTATCGCCGTAAGATCGGCGCTTTTTGCCATCTGCCCGCCGAGCGCGTCAATTTCACGCACCAGCTGGCCCTTGGCCGTACCTCCGATGCTCGGATTGCACGGCATATTGGCAAGCGAATCCAGATTGAGCGTGAAGAGTACCGTGGACAAACCGATCCGGGCCGCTGCGAGGGCGGCTTCACAGCCTGCATGTCCCGCTCCTACCACAAGTACGTCATAACTGCCGGCGCTGTAGGCGCCCGGCCGGTTTAAAGCTTCGCGAACCGTCGTCATTGATTTCCATCCTTCATGTATATGTAATACCGTTTATTTTCCGATACAGAATCTGGAAAAGATCGTCTCGACCAACTCCTCGTTTACCGAGTCGCCGGTGATCTCGCCCAAAGCATCCATCGTACTGCGAAGGATCGAGCACGCAAGATCCGCGCTTTCACCGTTCTTTAAGAGACGGATCGCTTCGGAAAGCGTCTCCGCTGCACTTTTAACCTTCTCGTAATGGCGGCTGTTGGTCAGCAGGACTTCGGACATCTGTCCGGAGCCCTTGTCGTCGTACAGACGCCGTATTTCTTCTCCCAGACGCGGGATACCTGCGCCCGTCTCGGAGGAAAAGATCTGATAGAACCGGATTTTTTGTGAAAAGCCCCATTCCTTGATGCGTTCCTCAATTCCGGCCGCAAACAAATCTGCCTCCGTCCCGGTCATTCGATCCGATTTGCTGGCGAGAATGCCAATCTCCCGTCCGTGCTTCATTCCGGAAAGGGATTCGTAAAGCTCGCTTCCCTCTTCAAGATCATCGCCGTCCGGAGATATGAGCCACAGAAGAAGATCCGCTTCATGCGCCGCTTCATAGGCCCGTGAAACGCCCATCTTCTCGATTTCGTCCTCGGTCGCCCGGATTCCGGCCGTATCGATCAGGCGCACCGGAACGCCGTTCACCGACGCGTATACCTCAAGGGTATCCCGGGTCGTTCCCGGCGTCGCTGTGACAATGGCGCGGTTATAGCCGGCCAGGCGGTTCAGGAGAGAAGATTTTCCGCTGTTCGGAACGCCGCAAAGCACAACCGTCATGCCCTCGCGAAGAATTCTGCCCTGTGAAAAAGAATCTTCCAGGCTCTTAAGTCCCGCAAGACTCCTTTCGAGATCCGAGACCGTCCTCCCCGTGTTTTCGGGGGTGTCTTCATGTTCGGGAAATTCAACGATCATTTCAAGCGCGGCAAAGCTCCTGAAGAGATCGGCCGAAAGGCTCTGTACTTTCGTCTTCAGAGACCCGGCCAGCTGGCGTTCCGCAGCAGTCAGGGCGAGCTCGGAATCGGCCGCGATGACATCCATAACGGCTTCCGCCTGGGAAAGATCCATCTTGCCGGCAAGAAAAGCGCGGCGTGTAAATTCTCCCGGCTCCGCGGGGCGCGCTCCGTTTTCGGTCAAAACGCGAAGAATCTCCCGGCGGACGGCGAGGCCGCCGTGACAGGAGATTTCCACTAGATCTTCACCCGTATAGGAGTGCGGAGCTTTAAAATATGTACATACGACTTCGTCAATTGTCTGTCCGTCCCGGGGGTCCCTGATCCGGCCGTATGCCGCCGTATAGCCGCGCATTTCGCGGATCCCGGACACGGGATCGGCGGCACGCAGCACCGTAAAGACACGATCCATAACTTCCGGCGTATCTTCGCCCGCCATACGGATCACAGCCAGGCCGCTGGCACCCGGAGGCGTCGCAGAGGCACAGTAGGGACGATCAAGAGACACGGATTACACCTCGGATCCTGCACCCGGCGCAGGCGTAACGATAACCTTACGATCCGGTTCTTCGCCTTCGCTGTGTGTCGTAACGCCGGAAAAAGTCTGCAGTGCGGAATGCACAATGCGTCTCTCGGCCGGGTTCATTGCCTCCAGCGCGACGGGACGGCCCGAACGCTTTGCACGCGACGCGGCCTTCTCTGCCATGGAAATAAGCATAGCCTCGCGGCGCTTCTTATAACCGCCGATATCGAGCGATACGCGGATATGTTCCTCGCTGAATTTGTTGGCAACAAGTGATGTAAGGTAGGAGATGGCATCCAAAGTCTCACCGTGTCTGCCGATCGCAGTAGCGCAATCCTGCCCGGTAATGTTGATGAAGATGGTCTCGCCTTCTCTATAGGAATCCAATTTGCCGTGAATGCCGATACCGGAAAGGATTTCCGCCACAAACGATACCGCCTGATCTTCTGCTTCGCTTACGGCGTCGCCTTCGAAGGTCTCGTCATCGCCGTAATAAACGGGTTCGGATTCTTCGGCCTTGGCCTCTTCCGTCTCCGCGCCTTCGGGAGCGGTCACTTTTACGGTAGCCTGCTTCTTCCCGATTCCGAGAAAACCGCCGGATGTTCCTTCGTCGATGATTTCCACGATAGCGTCATCTTCATTGATCCCAAGTTCGG
>Ga0209373_10005747_pt1 | contig 10002 bp, 10 predicted proteins | sample Higcelweek5metaG_FD_187173 | JGI IMG/M metagenome (GOLD analysis project Ga0209373, IMG submission 187173) | Freshwater pond sediment microbial communities from the University of Edinburgh, under environmental carbon perturbations - High... | ecosystem: Environmental > Aquatic > Freshwater >...
TCTCGCCGCCTACACAGAATCGTTCACCCCGGTGAATTCCTCCGGCGACCTGCTGGCCGGGCGCAGCCTGTTCGGCGGATACCGCCAGTTCCTGTCGAACGGGCAGAACGGCGAAAGTCTGGCTCCCAACCACGGGCACATCATCGTCGATTACGGGATGATGCTCGACCTGGGCATTCCCGGCCTGCGGAAGCGGATTGAAGCGGAAATGAATCCGGGCGAAACCCGCGAGGCGTTCCGTCTCGCGCTCGACGCCTTCGCCCGTTTCGTGGAACGCCATGCGGAAACCGCCGCCCCCGAAATCGCGGCGGTGTGCCGGGCGTTGACGGAACGCGCGCCGGAAACGTTCCGCGAAGCGCTCCAGCTCACCTGGTTCACCCAGATTTTCCTTCATGTCGAAGGGATTTCCCCGGCGGCGGTTTCGTTCGGGCGTTTCGACCGGTATCTCGGCCGCTTCACCGACGGCTCCCCGGAGGATTTCGAACTTCTCTGCGCCTTCCTGCTCAAATGCTGCGAGGGCGACGAGTCGCAGAACCTGACGCTCGGCGGCGAAGGCGGCGAAAACCGCCTGTCGCTGATGGTGCTCGACGCCATGCGCGAACTGAAACTGCCCCAGCCGTCGATTTCGGTGCGGTTGAGCCAGGAGAGTTCTCCGGCGTTCCGCCGCGCGGCGTTCCGACTGGCGGCGAACGGCTCCGGGCAACCCGCGTTTTTCAACGATCCGGTCGTAATCCGCTCCCTGGAACACGCGAAGATTCCGCCCGATCGCGCGCGCGACTGGGGAATCGTCGGCTGTTACGAGGCGTCGCCAGAGGGTGATTGCGCGGCGTTCACCGTCGCCATGGGCGAGTCGCTGCCGACGCTGCTGCTCGAATTTCTCGAAACCGCCGACGAACCGGACTTCGACCGGCTTTACGGGAAATTCAAACAGCACCTGCAAACCCATTATCTCGAAAAAATGCTGCCCGAAATGCAAAAAAAGCTGGACTACTACGGCCGGGAAACGGCATCGCCGTTCGAAAGCCTCTGTCTCGGCGGCTGCATCGAATCGGGGCTGACCGCCGAACAGGGCGGATCGCGCTGCAAACTGTTCGGCACTCAATTCATGGGGCTGGGAACCGTCGTTGATTCGCTGCTGGCGTTGAAACAGCAACGGCCTCCCGCCGAAGCCCGGCGGATGGACGGCAAGTTCGGCAGCGACAGCGAATTCACCGACCGCCTCGCCGCCGACCTGGCCGGATTTCTCGGCAGGCTGGTGCTCTCCCGGCAGCTCCCCGGCGGATTCCAGCCGAATCCGGGCCTCTTCTGGTTCGGGCAGGACATCCATCGCCGGGTGAACGCCACGCCGGACGGCCGCCGGGAGGACGAACCGGTCTCCTACGGCTGCGGACCGGGGCATCTGCTCAAACGTTCCGAGCCGACCGCGATCCTGAACAGTCTCGCCGCGTTGCCCCACGAACTTTTTTCCAACGGAGCGCCCTGTCAGTTTACGCTGAGCGATCCGGCCTATCTGGAAGAGCTGGTGGACGGTTATTTTGCCCGGGGCGGCTTTCACCTGGCGTTCAACCTCGTGGAGAGTTCCACACTGGAAGAGGCGATCGAGCGGCCGGAACTTCACGCCTCATTGATGGTGAAAATCAGCGGCTACTCCGCGCGTTTCGTCGATCTGGACATTAAATGGCAACAGGCGCTCCTGACCCGGAGCCGCAAAGGAATTTAGAGATGATACAGGGAATTGTCTTCGATATCCGGAAATTTTCAATCAACGACGGTCCCGGAATCCGGACGGCGGTGTTCCTCAAGGGGTGCCCGCTGCGCTGTCTCTGGTGCCACAATCCGGAGTCGCAACGGAGCGAGCCGGAGCTGTCGTTCCTCCCGGAAAAGTGCATCGGCTGCGGCTTCTGCGCCACGGCCTGCCCGAACGGCTGCTTCGAAAACGGAGCGTTCGACCGCTCGCGCTGCACCTCGTGCGGCGCGTGTACGAAACAGTGTTACTCGGGAGCGCGCGAACTGGTCGGCCGGACCGCCTCAGTCGAAGAGGTGCTCGCCGAAGTGCTCAAAGACCGGATTTTCTACGAAAACTCCGGCGGCGGCATGACCGTCTCCGGCGGCGAACCGCTGTTCCAGCCGGAGTTCACAACCGCGCTGCTCCGGGCGGCGAAAGAGGCGGGCCTGCACAACTGCCTCGACACCTGCGGCTTCGCGTCTTGGGAGAAGGTCGCACCGGTGCTGCCGTATGTCGATTTGTTCCTCTGCGACCTCAAGGAGACCGACCCGGCGCGGCATCTGGAATACACCGGCGTCCCGCTGGAGCCGATCCTCGAAAATCTCTTCCGCATTGATGCGGAAGGCGGGGAAACGATTCTGCGCTGCCCGCTCGTACCGGGGCTCAACTGCCGCGACGACCACGCCGACGGCATCGCCGCGGCGGCGAACCGCCTCGCACACCTGCGCGAAATCAACCTGATGGCCTACCATCCGCTGGGGGAATCGAAACTGGCCCGCCTCGGCCGCAAGCCCGGACTCGGCGGCGACTTCGCCTCGCCCGCCCAGCTCGAACCCTTCCGGCTCCGCCTGGAAAAAGCCTGCAAAGTGCCGGTCACCTTCTCCTGAGGATAAAAGTTCTGTTGAATTCGTCCGATACCCCTGTTATATTACAAAAATATAGCAGGAGCGTCGGCTTGAATTACAGAAAAAGGAATCGGTCGTGAACATACTTGTCATTCTGGGGCATCCGGGGCCGGGAAGTTTCAATCATGCGCTGGCGGAGGCGGTCCGGGAGGAGTTGGCCGGGCTCGGTTTCGAAGTGATATTTCACGACCTGTGCCGCGAAAATTTCCCGCCGCTGCTGCCCGAAACGGAAATCGCCAGAAACGGCGCCGTCGAACCGGTGGTGGAAAAGCACTGCCGGGAACTTTCCGCCGCGGACGGCATCGTCATCGTCCACCCCAACTGGTGGGGGCAGCCCCCGGCCATCGTAACTGGGTGGATCGACCGGGTCATCCGCCCCGGCGTGGCCTACCGCTTCGAAGCCGGAGACGGCGGCGAAGGCGTTCCGGCGGGGTTGCTGAAGGCGAAGGCCGCGGTGGTCCTCAACACGTCGAATACGCCGCCGGACAGGGAAAAAGAGGCGTTCGGCGATCCGCTCGACGCAATCTGGCGGCGCTGCGTCTTCGAGCTTTGCGGCGTCACCGATTTTCACCGGAAAATGTTTTCCGTGGTGGTGACCAGCAACGAAACGCAACGCGCCGAATGGCTCGAAGAAGCCAGGACATTGTGCCGGAACGCCTTCTCGGAATAGCCGCGTCACGCCAGTTCGCGCCAGTGGACGCGGTTTTCCACCGTGTGCATGCAGTTGCGGAAATATCCGGAGGGGCCGATCACGCCGAAGCGCTCTCCCGCCTGGCAGGGCTTGCGGTCCGGCCGCCCGAACGCGGCCAGGTCTTCCGGCCGGTGTTCGCGGCATTCGCAGAGCATTTCGTCGCAGAAATTGTAACTCACCTTCAAATCCGGCAGTTCGCGGATGCGCTGTTTCAGCTCGTCCCACTCGGCGCGGGAGATGGTGATCTCCGGATGCAATCGCGCCTGTCCGGCCAGCATCGCGGCTCCGGCCTGAATGCTGGCGGCTCCGGCAAGCGCCGCGGCGCAGAACATATCCGCGAATTCATGAAAATTGGCCGAGGTGGCGGTCAGACTGACCGAGACCGGCCACTTCAACTCCTTCGCGCGGGCGATCATCGCGAGAATCCGCTTGAAACTCCGGCGGCTCCCGGTCATCGCCGGGTAAGCGGCAAGTCCGGGCAGACTGGTCGAAATGAAAACCTTGTGACGGCGGAAAAAGCGGAGGAAGTCCTCATTCATCCGGGCGCCGTTGGTAAAAATTGCCAGCCGGGACTTTGGAGCCCGCCGCCGGGCATACGCGATCAGTTCCCGGATATCCCGGCGCATCAGCGCCTCGCCGCCGGTGAAGAGCAGGTCGTCGGCTCCGTTGGCGAGGATGAAATCGAGAATCCGCATCCACTCCCGGGTGGACAGATCGCGCCGGGCCAGCTCCGGGAATTCATGCCAGACGCAATAGCAGAACGGGCAATGAAAGTTGCACTTGCGGGTGACCTCGAGAATCAGGCGTCCGGGCAGTTTCACCCTTGCGCCGGAATCACTTGCCATGTTCCGCCGGAACGATGATTTCCTGGCCGACAATGATTTTCGCCGCCTGCTCCCGGCTCATCCGGTTCAGCGCCAGCAACACATCAAGCGTGGTGTTGTGCGCTTTGGCGATCTTCCACATGGTGTCGCCTTTGACGGCCCGGTACACCGCGGTCTGCGTCGGCAGTTCAAGCTGGCGTTCCGGCGGGAGCGGAGCTCCGGGAAGTGGTGGAATATCCGGCTTCCCTTCATTGATTCCGTTCGCGGGAATCTCCCCCATTGTCACCGGTTTTCCGCGTAAAGCGGGCTCCTGATTCTCGTTGGGCCGGTTCGGCTGTTGCGCCGGAGCCTTGGCGCTCTCCGCGGGAACCGGGGCAGTAATCCCCACGGTGGAATCGGAGCTGCCGCATCCGCCGCCGGTGAGGGCGGTGACGGCCAGCAATCCGGCCAGCGGGACCCCGGTTTTGAGCGCGTCCAGAATCGCCTTCTGACGCTTTTGCGAGGATTCGTTCAAATGGTATTTCATGGATTCTCCCCCCTTGGTTTCAGCGATAGGACGGGACGGCGCGGTAATTGTTCAGCTCATCGGGGCCGATTCCGTCCACTTGGAGCGTGATCGCCGCCGTGCTCCCGGAACCGGAGAGCGCCGCGTAGACCGCCTTGCGGTCCGCCGCCGGAACCGTCCGGCGCACGACCGGCTCTTTCGCCGCCAGCGTTTCGGAAAGCGCAACCGTCGGCGGCGCGGAGGCCGGTTCGAGACGGTAAGCCGCCTCCGGCGCGTCCTCTTTCCAGAGAAGCAGGAAGCCGGGCTTCTTCGCCAGCTCCGCGTCAAGGCGCGTTTCGCCGATCTCGAAGGAGAGATTGCTTTTCCCGGCTGGAAACGCCTCCGGGTAAACGATTTCCCAGCATTGCAGCAGCCCGGTTTCCCCGGCGGGAAGCGGCAGCGCTTTCAGAACCAGGTGCGGCAGCACCGGCTTCTCCGGAACAACGGGAGCTTTGACCGCCGGAGCCGGACGCGGCCGGGAGGCGGGCTTCGCATTGACCGCGACCAGCCCCACCGGCGCGGCGAGCGTGAGGGCGATCAGGATCGCCATTCCCCGCCCGGATTTGCGGCTCCCCGGAAGGCGGACGGCCGAAGTCATGCTCCGGATCCGGCCGGAGAGTTCGCGCGGGGATTCCGCCAGCCCGATGGCCACCGGCGACGCCGACGGCGCCGACGGCGAAACGAAGCGCAACAAGAGATTGCCGTATTCGCGCACCGCGTGCGGATGCCGGGCGAGGATCTTGCGGTCGCACTCCATCTCGCAACTGGCGCGGAGTTTCCGCCGCGCAACCAGCATGAACGGGTTGTACCAGGCCAGCGCCCACAGCACCAGCGCCACGATGTTGACGAAGGGGTCCCCCGCCTTGCTGTGGTGGTACTCGTGCTCCAAAAGGAGCCGGAGCTCCCCGTCGGAGAGCGGCCGAAGCGCCCCGACCGGCAGCAGCAGCTTGCGGGTGAAGCAGCCGAACAGCGTCGGCCCGAGATCGGGGCGGCTCGAATCGAGCAGGATGACCGGGCGCGGCAGCGGGCCGCATTCGGCGAGCACCCGGTGCCAGGCCTCCAGCACGCGGCGGTCGGAGACCGGCGGCAGCGGCCGGATCGTCCGGCGGCAGCGCAGATACCGCGCGAGCAGCAGCAACAGCGCGGGCAGCGGCAGGAGCGCGATCGCGCCGAGTTCAAGCGCCTTGCGGTGAAGTTCAATGCGTTGCCAGAGCGCACGCAAGGCGATACTGTGGCGTTCCGCGCGCGGCGCGATATCCCGCTTTTCCTGATTGCTCCCGGAGTTTCCGGCACGCGCCGGAGGGCGGACGGCGGAAGATTCCTGCCGGAACGGCGAGAGATCGAGCCGGAACGGCGAGGCGGAAAAATTCATCTGCGGAACCAGCATCAGGACCAGACAGACCAGCCAGAGCACCCGGCGGAACCCCGCCCGCAGCCGGTGGCGCAGCACCGCTTCCACCGCAAGCAGAAAGAGCACGGCACATGCGCCGCGCAAAACGGTTGCGCAGAAATAGAGCTCAAACGTGGTCATGATGACGCGGGCCTCCCGTTATTCCCGCTCCCGGTCCGGATCTTCCGTCTTTTCGTCGAGCAGCCGCCGCAGTTCCTCCAGCTCGCCGGGACGCAGCGCCTCGTTGCGCACCAGGCAGGTGAGGAAGTTCCCGGCGAACCCGTCGAACACCCGGTCGATCATCGAACGGCTGACGGAATACTGGTATTCGTCGCGGCCGATCGCCGCCGAATAAAGAAACGATTTCCCCTGCGACTGCCGTTTGACCGCTTTTTTGCGCAGCAGCCGGAGGAGCAGCGTCTTGATGGTCGGCTCCCCCCACTGGGTCCGGACGCGCAGCCGGTCAACCAGTTGGCGCGAGGTAAGCGGGGACTCCACCCAGAGTTCCTTCAAAAGCTCCAGTTCGGCATCGGATATGTTCAGCTTTTTCATATGATCATACCATAACCGCTTTTCGGATTATTTCAAGTCCTTATAGTTGAAAGTCAGCGTCGCCATCAGCAGAAAGCCGACCAGGTAGAGCGACAGCGTGGAGAGGTTGGCCAAGAGCTTGTTAAGCGGCAGCGGCGACAGCCAGAGGAGGAACGAGTTGTTCATCACCTCCGAGAGCAGGTAGGGCCGCACCGTGTCGCTGAACGGCAGCGCGCCGATCACGTAACAGACGAAATAGAGCGAAATCACCGACACCGTCGCCGCGCTCATCCGGTTGAAGATGGTCGAGAAGAAGAGCGTGATCGCCCCCAGCGCGGTCAGCGAAAACGAGAAATAGATCGTCGAGGCGAAGTAGCGCATCAGCGCGGCGGGGACTCCCATAATCACCACGTCGGTTCCGAATACATCGTCGACCAGCATGACCAGCTGCGTATGCGAGACGCCGAAAATCGCAATCCCGATCAGCAGATTGACCACCGCGAAGTAGAGGCAGTAAAGCAGCGTCGCCACATAGACCGCGAAGAACTTGGACATGAGGATCCGGTTCCGCGACCGCGGACGCGAGACGTAGAGCTTGAGGTTCCCCTCCTGCATCTCGCCCGCGACGCAGTCTCCGGCAAGCGTGGCGACGACGATCGGCATCAGGACGATGAAGGTCGGCACCATCGCGACCCGGGCGAAAAAGAGGCCGTCCAGATAGTTGTTCAGGTCCGCGATATGGAAGTTCATCGTCCTGTCGAAGCGGCTGAAGATTCCTCCCCGCGTCGAACGGAACGCCAGATAACAGAGCGTGAGGAACAGGATATGCCCGGCCAGCATGACGTAATTTTTCTTCTGAACCCGCAGTTTGACAAGTTCGTAACCCAGCGACCTCAGCATGATTGACTCCCCTCCCCGGTTTCCCGCAGGAAAAAACTTTCGAGCGTCTGCCGTTCGACGGCGAGATGCGATACGGAAAACCCGGCTTCGACCAACATCCGGTTGACGCCGCCGACCTGTTCCGCCTCGATTTCGACAAAGATTTCTTCGGTGGTGATTTCCATGACCGCCGTCTCCCGGCCGCGCAGGAATTCGGCGGCGGCGGCGGGGCGGTCGATGCGGATCCGCAACCGAGGGCGTTCGCAGAGCAGTTCGCCGATCGCCCCCCACGCCTTGAGCTTGCCGCCGTCAATCAGGATCAGATTGTCGCAAACCTGCTCCACTTCGGAGAGCAAATGGCTGCTGACCATCACGCTCACCCCGAACCGCCGGTTGTACTCGCGGATGATCTGGCGGATTTCGACGATTCCGGCCGGGTCCAGCCCGTTGGTCGGCTCGTCGAGGATGATGAATTCCGAATCCGGCAGCAGCGCCAGCGTGATGCCGAGCCGCTGCTTCATGCCGGTCGAAAACGCCCCCACCTTGCGGTCGAGCACGGATTCGAGCTCCATAAAGCGGAGGATTTCATCCCGCTTCGCCCGGTACTGCTTGCCGTGGCCGCCGGAGAAGAGGTCCAGGTTCATCCCCGCCGTGAGGTCCGGGATGAAGGACGGCCACTCGATGATCGCCCCGATGCGGCGCATCGCCTTCACATGTTCGCGGTGGGCGTCGTACCCGTCCACCAGCACGAATCCCTCCGTCGGCCAGATGAGCCCGGTGATCAGCTTGATCAGCGTGCTCTTGCCCGCGCCGTTGGGACCGATGAGGCCGGTCACCCCGCCGTCGTTGATTTCAAGCGAAACGTCTTCCAGCGCCGTCTTGCGGCCGTAGCGCTTGGTGAGACAGAAGCATTCGACGCTCATTTCACGACCTCCTTCATGGCGTCGCGGCTGATCCGGAGCGTCAGGTAAAGGTAGTTGCGGGACGACACCGCGCCTTCCGGCCCGTGGAACCCGGAGCCGTCGTACATCAGCGGAAGGCGGTAGCCGAGCAACCGGAGTTCTTTGTCGTCGGCGCGCTTGCCGTTGATCCCCCACTCCCGCCCCCATACGTAGCTGCTGCCCTCTTTGCGGAACATCTCCTTGGTGTCGGAGGGGCAGCGGAACACGGTCTTGTTCCCGCCGAGATACGGGTCGAGCGTTTCGACGATGCCGGAGAGCCCCGCCTCGCCCTCGCCGGTCCCGTAAGGCGTGATCCGGCAACTGGGCAGGATGTTGTGGTTGGCGTCGAGGTACATTTCCAGCGCCGTGCCGATCTGGCGCAGGTTGCCGATGCAGGCGGTCCGGCGTCCCCGTTCGCGGGCCCCGTTCAGCGCGGGCATGAGAAGTCCGGCGAGAATGGCGATGATCGCGATGACCACGAGGAGTTCTATCAGCGTAAAACGATATTTCATGGCAACGCCTCCTTTACGGCAGTTTCAGCGTCTGGACCCAGATATTGGTGATCGGGGCGAACTTGCGGCGTTCGTCCGGCGTGAGTTCGCTGTGGATCGTCCGCGACACCTCGGCGTTGAAGGCCTTGCCCTCTTCGGAGCCGCGGATCCGCTCCAGCATCTGGCGGCCCTCCCCGCTCTGGGACTCCTTATGCCATTTCTCCGCCTGCTTTTCGACCGCGTCGAACATCTTGTCCTGCTCTTCTTCGGGCATGGCGCGGATCTGCCGGAGCGTTTCGCCGACCGCGCCGGTCATCGCTTTGATCCGGATCTCCTGCTGTTTATCCTCCGGATATTTCTGAAGCTGTTTGCGCAGATGCGCCAGCACCTGGCGGCGGGAGCCGCGATTGCTCTGCGGCGCGAAAGCGCGGGACAGCGTCTCGATCAATTCCTTCTCGTTCCACTGGTTCTTGGCCAGGATCTCATCCGAAGTCAACGGCTCCGGCTTCAGCCCGGCCAGCAGCCAGACCAGGACGACGAGCAGCGGAATTCCGATCAGCGCCGGATACAGCAGCATCTTCCAGCGCTCGACCGTCCGTTTCTTCGCCGGACTTGCGGCGGCTTTGGCTTGTGCGTTCATTCCCATTCTCCCCCATATAAACGACTGGTGGTGTTTGACCCGACGCTATTAAAATTACACTTGTAATCTCAAAAAGCAAGCCGCGGTTGCGATTTTTTTCGTCTTTTCTTTTTTAATTAGCCACAACGCGTTGAAGGATAACAAAATAGAGAAACTACAAATGTAATCAGATTGTACCCAGCGCATTGAATTCCGCGGGGATGCGGATCACTTCGCCGGGGATGTGTTCGAGCACCATCCGTTCCAGCAGGAGGCCTGCCGCGCGGCCAAGCTCCTCGTAGGGGCGGGTGATCGAGCTGTAACGCGCCCCGAACAGCGGGTCGAGGTTGCAGTAATGTTCGAAGTAAAACACCGAAACATCGCGCCCCGGCTTGAGCTTGCGGGCGCTCAACAGCGCGTCGAAATAGGAAAGCGGCAGGTTGCTGCCTTCGAGCACCAGC
>Ga0209373_10005748_pt1 | contig 10001 bp, 8 predicted proteins | sample Higcelweek5metaG_FD_187173 | JGI IMG/M metagenome (GOLD analysis project Ga0209373, IMG submission 187173) | Freshwater pond sediment microbial communities from the University of Edinburgh, under environmental carbon perturbations - High... | ecosystem: Environmental > Aquatic > Freshwater >...
CCTTAAAACCCCTAGAAATTGTGTCTCAGCCGGAATGGGTCCAGACCATGGAAGATAATATCAAGCATTATGGTAAATCCAAGGAATATTATCTAAAAAATGTCGTTTATAAAGATGCTGATGGCACCATTGTTATCGGAGTTATCCGTGGCGATCTATCAGTTAATAAATCAAAACTAGCCAAAGCTTATGGTGCCAAAGGAGAACTGGAGCCGGCCACAGATGAGGATTTGAAAAAAATCGGTACCAAATCAGGCTGGGTCCATTGTTGGGGGCATCCGGCCGTTTATGTTGGAGACAACTCTCTCAACACTGTCCATAACTTTATTGGTGGTCAAAAAGAAAAAGATACCGACTCAATTAATGTCAATTATGGTCGTGATTTTTCTTGTCAGATTATGGCCGACATTGCCGAAGTCAAAGAGGGGGATCTATGCCCCAAATGTCAAAAACAGCAACTTCAATTTATCAAAGCTGTCGAGTTTGGCAACATCTTCAATATCGGCTATACCTACAGTGAACCCATGGATGGTAATTATGTTGACAAGGATGGCAGTCTAAAAAAAATGTGGATGGGGTCATATGGAATTGGAATTGGCCGGGCTCTGGCCATCATTGTTGAAATTCATCATGATGATCGGGGTATCCTTTGGCCCAAATCCATTGCCCCTTATCAGGTTCACCTCATCGGTCTCGACCTCAAAGACACTAGCATTAATCAGTCGGCCCAGCAGGTTTATCAACAACTTATTGATCAAAAAATTGATGTTTTATACGACGATCGTCTCGATGCCACTGCTGGTGAAAAATTCGCCGACGCCGATTTATTGGGAATCCCCACCAGATTGGTAATTAGTCAGCGAAGCCTCGACAAAGGCGGAGTTGAATATAAATTGAGACACGAGTCTGCTACTCAGATCATTGGCTTGTCCGACCTCTCCACCTTTCAGTTCTAACCAGTTATTCTCCTTTACATACTAGCGTTGCTGGTCAGTTGTTACTATACTGATACATATGGGTAAACGTGGTCGCAAGAAAAAAAACCGACTTCCTTCCTTACGTCTCAAGCCGGATACAGTCAAAACGATATTTTTTATCTTTTTCCTGGTCACGGCCATTCTCTCAGTTTTTTCTTTTCTCCAAACCGGTACCAGCCTGAATCAATATAACCAGATATTAACCAAGCTATTTGGTTTTGCCTCCTTTTTAATTCCTTTTTTACTTCTCTTAATCTCATTTAATTTCACTAAACTAAAATCACCTCTTCGTGAACCCAACGTTTTTTTGGGTTTTATGATCATGTTTTTTTCCACCATTATCCCTTTTCAGCAAGGTTTGGTTGGTCGAACCGTTTGGTCTTGGTTTGCCTCAATTCTTAGTCAGCTAGCTAGTTATTTTGTTTTTTTCTTTTCATTTATTGTTGGTTTTGTCGTCTTGTTCGACACTAACGTTCTCCAGATTATCAAATCGATAAAAAACACCTTCCTGGTTATCAAAAAATATACTGTTGGCAATATCTCCCGTTCAAAAAACAAAAAAGCCCAAATTGATAATGATCTTTCCTACGTTCAAACCGGCCTAAACATATCCAAAGATTCTTCTTCAGATAAATCGCGTCAGGATGATCCTGTCACGGTCGGCATTCCTCCGGTTTTAAAAACCAACAAAAACAGCTCCATCATCATTGGTGGCAATCAAGTTGATAACCCCTCCAGTCATATTTGGGAATATCCCACCATCTCCATCTTTGATAACACTCCTGGTGCCAAAGCTGATCGGGGTGATGTTCGCAAAAATGCCCAAACCATTGAGCAAACACTTGAGTCATTTGGCATCACCGCCAAAGTCAAAGAGGTCAACAACAGTCCGTCTGTTACCCAATACGCTCTCGAGGTCGCCCTGGGTACTAAATTAGCCAAAATATTAAGTCTTAGCAATGATATGGCCATGGCCCTGGCTGCTCCCGGTGGCCAAATCCGGGTCGAGGCTCCCATTCCCGGTCGGTCCTATGTTGGCATTGAAGTCCCCAATCGCTCGCTTGAGGTCGTGCCCATCCGCCAGGTTATGGAGTCAGATGTGATGAAACAGGCCAAATCAAAATTAACCATTCCCTTGGGTCTTGATGTTGCTGGCCATCCCAAAGTTGGCGACATTGCCAAGATGCCTCATGTCATCATCGCCGGCCAAACTGGTTCCGGAAAATCTATTTGTATCAACTCCTGGATAAGCACCCTGTTATATCGCTGTTCACCCGACGAACTGAAGCTAATTCTGGTTGATCCCAAAAGAGTTGAATTAACTCCCTACAACAATATCCCTCACTTATTATGTCCGGTTATAGTCGAGCCGGAAAAAGTCGTTTCGGCCTTAAAATGGGCGGTTGAAGAAATGACCACTCGTTATAAAAAATTCACCGAAGTTGGCGCCAAAAATATAGAAAGTTACAATACTCTGGCCGGCTTCCAATCACTCCCCTATATCGTCATTTTTATTGATGAGCTAGCCGACATCATGCTTTTCTCACCCTCCGAAGTTGAAGAAAACATCTGTCGGATTGCCCAAATGGCTCGGGCGGTTGGTATTCATTTGGTTTTGGCGACTCAGCGACCATCTGTCAACATCATTACTGGTCTAATCAAAGCCAATGTTCCCACCCGTATTGCCTTCGCCGTCTCTTCCATGATCGATTCTCGGGTAGTTCTTGACACTCCGGGTGCCGAAAAACTTTTGGGTCGGGGCGACATGTTGTTTATCCCCCCCGAGCTTGCCAAGCCGGTCCGGGTTCAGGGCTGTTTTATTAGTGACCGGGAAATCAATCGTCTGGTCGATTTTGTCAAAAGCCAGAAAACCGGCGAGTATGATAATCAAATTACCAGTCTTCCGGTTAAAAGTCCTACTTCTTTATCCCCCAATATCAATGTTGTCGATGGTCAGGATCGGGATGCCGTTTATGGCGCTGCCGTCGAATTAATTACTCGCACCGGTCGGGCTTCAGCTTCTCTTTTCCAGCGCCATCTAAAGCTAGGTTATGCTCGGGCAGCCCGGCTTCTTGATCAACTCCAAGCCAACGGTGTTGTCGGTCCGGTTCACGGAGCTAAACCCCGTCAAATACTTATTCCTCATGCTAATCCCAGCGACGAGGTTCTTGAATAACCCCCACCATGTTCAAAGCCTCAGCCATTATTAGAAATGCCCGTCTAGACAAAGAATTATCCTTCGAAGAGATTGCCGCCAAAACCAAAATCCCGGTAAAATATCTTCAGGCTTTTGAAGCCGACAATCCCCAGGCTTTTCCCGATGAACCCTATTGCTCTCTATTAATCAAGGATTACGCCGAATATCTTGGTCTTGATGGTCAAAAAATTCTCGGGCTTTTTCGACGTGACTTTGCCCAAAAACGCAAAACCAACTCTCCCGTCTCTCCCCAAATAGTCTTCACTCCCAAATTTACCTTTATGATCCTAATTTCCATTATGATCATTTCCTTTTCTTCCTATTTATTTTTTGAATATCTCAAATTCAACCGAGCCCCCAATCTCAAGGTTTCCTGGCCAGAGTCTTCTCAAGTCACCACCAGTGTTGTCGAAATAAAAGGTGTCACCGATCCCGAATCAACCATCCGCATCAATCAAGACCTAGTCATTGTCGATGATGGTGGCAATTTTCAAAAAAGAGTTAATATTGCTTCACCTGAATCAAAAATAGTTATCGAATCCCGATCTCCCAGCGGTAAAACCACGGTCCAGGAAAAAACATTTGTCTCCCCTCAGGACAATTTGTAAAAATTGGTCTATACTTATTTATGGATCTAACCCAAATTGTCATCATCATTAGCCTCTTGGCCATTACCACGATATTGGTTGTCTGTGGAATCTCGGTAGTAAATCTTCTTCGCGACCTTCGTGACACCATCAAGAAAACCAATTTAATCCTCGACGACACCAAGCAAATTACTAGCTCAGTCGCCCAACCGGTTAGCTCTTTTTCTGAGTTTGTCATGGGGTTTAAAAACGGCTTTCATATCTTCAACTCTTTGGTTAACAAAAACAAAAAATCTTAACTATGTGTAAAAACGACAATGAATGCAATTGTCATGGAAACAGTAGTTTTATCTTTGGGGTACTAATTGGCGCCACCATCGGAGCCGTCATTGCGGTAGTGGTATATAAAAATCGAAAATCTCAGGTTCTCAAAAATCTTCAATCAACTCTGCAGAATTTCTTTAGTCAAATTATTAACCAGCCAAGACCAACCAAAGTTCACCGATCAGCCAAAAAAACCAAGCCATCATCTCCCAAACCCAAAACATCGGCTGATACCAAAATCCAGGTAATTCTACCCAAAAGTGTCATTGCCTCCTCCACTCCGGTCACCGTCACCTCCAAGCCCAGCAAGATGTTTCTCAAGCCTAAAAAGTAACTTTCGTTTGCATTATAGGATATATTTTGCTATAATACCTCTCATACAAAACTAACACGCCAAGGATTTAGCTTCCGATTGCGTGTTTTTTTGTAACTAGTGTGTAATACACATGTGTTACACACGTTCTTTAACAATCGAGAGTGAGTAAAAAAGATGAGTTAGGTCTTGCTCCAAGGGAATAATTAATTGTTTCTTTAGAGCAAGACCCCAAACTCAAATTTTTTTATACAATACTTCGCCCCAATAAGGTGAAGTACCCGGACTAAGGACCCGGAAAAATGAAACGTGCAATTTTGTTGGCAGTATTACTTGCAACCCTTTTTTCGGGTTGCTCAACCCCGGAACTTGCCACCACCTCCGGGGTGGTCATGTCATCAGTCGAGACCATCACCATGGACCCTGTCTTTGTGACAGCGGTCCTGGAGACGGCCCCGCTGTCCGTCCCCTTGATTCTCATGGCAGTCGGGGCCAGCACCACCGAGGATTCCGTCAACACTGTTGTTGACGCCGGCGGGTGCACCCCCGACCAGTCGCGGGCCTTCATTTCCCCCGAGGCGGCGTACACGAACTACGCCACCTGTGGCCATGTGGTGAAAGACGGGACTGAATCAAAAATACAATCCCGGGTTCGCGCGGCGAAGGAAGCCGAGGGTAAAAAACCCTCTGCCTGTTACGTCCGCGAAAAGGGAATTGCCGCCAATGGCGATGAAATCGCCGAGGCGGTGATTTTGTTCTTTGACTCGCCCTACAATGGATCGAGTCACAAGTACGCTGGGCCGATCTTTGTCAACAATTTAACGTCGCCCAATCGGTCGACGTTTGACGGCGTCTCTAAGCCCTCAGACGCCCAGTGGAAGGGTTTTGTGTCTGCGGACAAAGACCCCCGTTGCGGCCAAGCCCTTAAGTTCATGTCGGAGGTCATTGCTGAGCTCAGGATGACCTCATATTGGGGCGAATAAATTACTCACTCTCGAGTGACACTTGGGTAGATTTATCTACCTGAGTGTCACCTGGGGGTGGCAATCATAATCAAAATATGACTGTCACCCCCAAACAAATTACATCAATTTAGGTTTTAACGATTCTTCCGCTTCTTCATACATTTCGTCAAAAGATCTTAGTTTCCCCTTACTTCTTAGTGTTGCCGTTGCCGCCGCAATTGTTGTTGTTTTAATACCATCAGGATCAAATACTTCACCAATTTTTGCTTTTTCAGCCTGATCTTGTTTTACAATCAATAACAGTAAGGATTTAGCCTCCTCATCCCCTTCTATTGCCAACCGGGTAAGGTCGCGTTCCAGTATCCCTCGAAATTGTTTTTTAACCTCAGAAGTGGGAAGTCCTTTTGAAGGATCTAGTGTTTCTGTCATGCCTCAATTATATCATTTTGTTATAATCTCCCTATGACCGCTAGGGAATTAAAAGATCTATTCATCAGCTTTTTTGCCTCCAAAGGTTGTGTCGAAATACCCTCCGCTCCTCTGGTTCCCGACAACGATCCCACCACTCTTTTTATTTCCGCCGGCATTCAGCCCTTGGTCCCTTTCTTTTTGGGTAAAAAACATCCCAGCGGTAGTCGTCTTGTTAATGTCCAACAGTGCATTCGAACCGGCGACATTGATGAAGTTGGCGATCCGGTTCATCACACTTTTTTTGAAATGCTTGGCAATTGGTCGCTGGGGGATTACTTCAAATCTGAAATGATTCCCTGGAGTTTTGAGTTCTTGACCAAAAAACTAAATATTCCGGTTAACCAAATCGCTGTCACTTGTTTTGCTGGTGACGCCGACGCTCCCAAAGACGAAGAAACCGCCAAACTCTGGCTAGATCAGGGGATTCCAGCCGACCGAATTGCTTTTTTACCCAAAGAAAACAATTGGTGGGGGCCTCCCGGCATCACCGGTCCTTGTGGCACCGACACTGAAATGTTTTATTGGACAGGGGCATCACCGGCACCTGCCAACTTTGATCCCCGCGATAGCAACTGGGTAGAAATTTGGAATGATGTTTTAATTCAATATCTAAAAAATAATCAGGGTAAATACGAAAAATTAGTCCAGAACAATATCGACACTGGTATGGGCGTCGAGAGAACTATGGCCGTGCTCAACGGTTTTTCCGATAATTACCAAACCGACATTTGGCAACCGATCATCAAAAAAATCGAAGAAATTTCGGGTATAAAATACTGCCTCCCTTGTCAAGGGGAGGTGTCCTCCGAATCGGAGGACGGAGGGGTTAAGTCCATGCGGATTATCGCCGACCATCTTCGCTCGGCTGTTTTTATTATTGCCAATGGCGTCGAAGTGTCAAACAAAGAAGCTGGCTATGTCCTCCGCCGTCTAATCCGGCGTAGCATTCGTCAGGGAAAACTGCTCGGTATCGAGACCAGCTTTTGTTCTCAAGTTGCGACTTCAGTTTTGAATAACCAAAGCAATTATGCTGGTATTTATCCCGAACTAGACCAGAACAAAGAAAAAATCCTCTCCATGTTGGATGGTGAAGAAAACAAATTTCGTAAAACATTAAACAATGGTCTTCGCGAAATTCAAAAGTTAATCGACCGTCAGCACAATGTCTCCGGCATCGAGGCTTTCAACTTGTATCAAAGCTTTGGTTTTCCGGTCGAAATGATTCAAGAAGAACTCCAAAAAAACAATCTAACTCTCGACCTGGATGCTTTTAACAAATCAAAAGACGAGCACATCAAACAATCTCAAACTCTCTCGGCTGGTAAGTTCAAATCCGGGTTGGCTGATCATAGTGAGGTTATTACCAAGTATCACACTGCCACCCATCTCCTCCACGCTTCACTTCGCAAAATCTTAGGAGATCATGTTCAGCAGTCCGGCTCCAACATTACCTCCGAAAGACTGCGTTTTGATTTTAGTCACGATCAAAAACTCACCCCCGATCAGCTAAAACAAATAACCGATTTAGTTAATCTACAAATTAATCTTAAGCTACCGGTTAAAAAACAAGAAATGTCATTTTCTCAAGCTCAACAGTCAGGGGCTCTGGCTTTTTTTGGCACCAAATACCCCGAAATCGTCAGTGTATATTCTGTTGGCGATTTTTCCTCCGAAGTCTGTACTGGTCCCCATGTTGAAAACACACAGGATTTGGGTGTTTTCGAGATTACCAAAGAAGAATCTGCTGGTTCAGGTAAGCGTCGTATCTACGCTGTTCTGCACTCTTAAGCGCCAGTTTGGTATTCTTAATTAATGTCGCCTTCGACTTTTTGGATAATTGATATTACCGCCTCCACCGTCAGAGTATCTTTGGCCTCCGAGCTTGGCGGTCGTAGTCAGGTAATCGGCCAAGGAGCCACTGTTATTTGGGACGAACCTGATGTTGCCTCTATCTTGTCGGCCGTTGACCAATCCCTCTCGCTAACTGCCACTAATGCTCAAATTTCCGAATCAGACGAACCTACCAATGCTGCCTTCATTCTGCCTCCCCAATGGCTAGATAGTGACTCCAAAATCGTCCCGACTAGACTAAAAATAATAGAATCAATTTGCAAAGAATTAAAGCTCAAGCCCATGGGCTACGTTCCCAATGATGAAGCCATTATCGAACAGGCGACCACCTCCGGCGATTTACCTCCCAGTTTTGTCCTTCTTCATCTTGAGAAAAATACTTTTTCCATTTCTTTGGCCTACTTAGGCAAAATTCAGGGTCGCCTCAGCCATTCATTTGCCGACCAATTTGATGCCAGTCTGGTGGAATCTGCTCTTATCGAGCTCAATTCCGCCGCCACTCTGCCTCCCCAAATTATTGTTTATGGCAATGTCACCGACGAAATCTATCAAAATTTAAAAAATTATACCTGGATTGGCAAGAGAAATATTGAGACTTTCCTTCATTTTCCGGATATTAAGTTATATTCGCTCGCCGAGCTGACTCAAATCTATTCCCAGTTTATTTCCACTCAGTTAAGCGTTCCCATTTCCTCCAATCCGCCTCAAGACCAGTCTGTGCCAGAGCCCTTGGCCGAAGTTATCACCACCGATGATGCCACTCCTATCTATGAAGACACTACTCCTGAGGAGCTTGGCTTTAATGAAATCATCAACAGTCCGCTACCATCTCCCGATCTGCCACCTCCACCAGTCATAATTGAACCATCGGTAGTTGAAGAAGAAATACCCCCTTCTCCGGTCAAAATCCCATCCCCCAAGTTTAGTGTTTCATTTCCAAAAATTAATTTCTCCAAACCCAAAATCAGTCTCTCCTTTTTATTGATTCCGATAGCCATCTCTCCGTTGTTAATTTTAATCCCCTTTTATTTTTCTCGTGCTACCATCACCGTTTTTGTTACTCCCTACACCTTCGATCGTCAGGTTAACATTACTCTTGATGCCAATGCCACCGAAGTAAACTCTACCACCAACACCATCCCGGTCACCAAAAATAGTTTTGATATTACCGCCTCGGACACTATCTCTACTACTGGCCAAAAAGTTGTTGGTGAAAAAGCCAGAGGCGACATCACCATTTTCAACAAGTCAGACAAAGTGGTTAATTTACCAAAAGGTTCAGTTCTGACTGACCCAAGCGGTCTGAAATTCGAATTAGTCTCTGCCACCTCCATCGCCTCCAGCAGTTCAAATCTCGAGCAAGGCGTTATCACTCTGGGCCAAACAAAAACCTCAATTGTAGCTCAGGATATTGGTCCCGAATACAACCTCAGTCAAAGCGCAATTCTTAGTCTAAAAGATTATTCTTCCAACATCTTAATCGTCAAGATAAAAGATAATCTTGCCGGTGGTAGCAAAGAACAGGTTAAGGCCGTTAGCTCCGAAGATCGCAAAAATCTTGAATCACGTCTTACCCAATCATTAACCAGCTCTTCTCAGCAAAACCTTTCTCAAAAGATATCAGCCATTCCTGGAGCTATCAAAGAAACAATTCAGATCAAGAAGAATCACCTCGAATATGACCGAGAAGTAGGGGAAGAGGCCACCAGTCTCACCGCCACCTCTCAAAGTACCATCACTGTTCTCAGTTTCAAGTCGGATTACAAAAATCAAATTATCAACTCATTCTTTGGTCAGGATCCAAACTATCAGCAGTCAGTCGTAAACCCGGATGATTTTAATTTAAAAATATCCATTACCAAATCAACTCCCAACCAATCCTCCGGTCAGTTAGCCATCACCGGCCAGGCTCTACCCAAGATTAGTGTCGATGATATCAAAACCAAAATTGCCGGCAAAAGTTGGTCCTCAGCTACTGCCTATCTAAAAAAAGACATCACTCGTGTTTACAACTATAATGTTCAAACCAACTATGATTTTATAAAAAATCTAAACCCGGTTCCTTTTCTTAAAAACCATATCGACATAATCATCAAAACCCAATAATATGTCCTACCTCTACGTCAAAGATTCTCCTCGTGTTTCCAGATTCAAAAACATCATTAGCCATCGTCGCCTCAAACCTCTAATGGCCACAATTTTTTTTGTCATGGGTATTGGTATGTTTTCTTCAGCCATCTTACCCATCTTCCTTTTTCAGCTCCAATATTCAGTCAAATTCAAACAGATCGTTAGTCCTTTATCAACCAAGTTTTA
>Ga0209373_10005749_pt1 | contig 10001 bp, 3 predicted proteins | sample Higcelweek5metaG_FD_187173 | JGI IMG/M metagenome (GOLD analysis project Ga0209373, IMG submission 187173) | Freshwater pond sediment microbial communities from the University of Edinburgh, under environmental carbon perturbations - High... | ecosystem: Environmental > Aquatic > Freshwater >...
TGAGTCGCTCACGTCGATCGTCTTCATCGGTTCGGTGGGTATTCTCACGTCGCCATTGACGTACCACAGCATCGATACGACGTTGGCACCGTCTTCCAGCACCTGTGTTTTCTCAACGGCGTCGTTCATGCAAACTCTATTGAATGTCAGCAGGTTGCTTACCATGTAAGGCAGGTTTATGGTGCGGACGATGGTGTCGCCAGTGTTGTCCGTCACCGTCACCGTGTATGAACCAGCACCGATATTCAACAGGTCCTGTGTTATTGCGCCGTTACTCCACTTGTAGGTGTAGGGCGAAGTGCCTCTGTTTATTATCAGGCTTATAGCTCCGCCCGTGTTGGTGATGCCGTCGGCAGGTGTTATGTTTGAGAAGATATCGAAAGGTGGTGGAGAAACAATAATGATTTTCGAAACCGTCTCGTAGCAGCCATTCCCCAGTGCCGAAACGGATACTGTTGCTGTTCCGGTTGTAGAGCCCCAGGTCACCTGCACGGCGTTGTTGCTGATCGGCGAGATAGTCCCGATGTTTGGAGTCAACGACCATTGGACGTTGGATGCGCCTGCAGAAAGAGTCACTGAAAAAGTGTCAACACCTTCGGTGTAAGCTAGACTTTTCCCCGTGATTTGCGTCGACGTTATTGCCTCGTTCTTGTGGGCGGTGAACGAGTTGCTCACGGTGAAACCAGACGAATATTCTATCATGTAACTATAAACCCCGGGGTAGCAAATATCTATGTATGACGTACTTCCAGGCAAAACAGCGTACGAACCTGTGTATGTCCACGACACTGATTTGATGCTAGCTCCAACTGATATGAGGCTCTGGTTAATACATTCATCTTGAAGGCAAATATCAGACACGGGTGCTACAACAACATTCGTCGTGTAACCAACCGCGAATGTCTTCACCACCGAATCTTGCTTGCTATCATACACCGTGACGGTGTATGAACCAACCGACAAATCAGACATATCTTGTGTCGTGGCGCCATTGCTCCACTTGTAGGTGAAGGGAGAGGTGCCACCGCTTATGGTAAGGTCAATGGCGCCACCTGTGTTGGTGATACCATCTGCTTTCGTTACAACATTGTAGACCGTCAAAACAGTATCAACCACAGAAACCGACGAATAATAATTGGTTTCGCAACCCTCAAGCGATGCAACAAATAGAACATCCATTTTAGCCATTCCAATAGTGTCACGAACATCAACGGTAATAGTGGTGTCTGTTTGCGACACTATGGTGAAAAACGCAGTGTCGGGTTTGAAATAAATGGTTCCTTCTTCATCAATATTCGCCTCATAAACAACACCTCTCTGATTCCTGAACACGGATTTGGGGCCAACGAGCCAATTTGTCGAAGTTATTACTGTGTCAATGTATCTATTACTTGAGTCAGCAAGTGTTTTAGTGTACCCGCAAGTAAGCGTCACGGTTGTTTGATATGAATACGGTGGACAGGCTTTGACTTCATAACCCGTTGAACCATCGCTCCATAAAAACGTTGCCTTGTCCCACAGCGATTGAAAGCCAAGCGAAGAGCAAGGCTCGTAGCATCCATAACTTTTTGTGTATCTCTCATATTCGATGGTGGGTACAGATTCATATTCAACGGTATCTTCTAAAACGATGCCCTTGCCCGATGCGTCGGAAATGGTTACAGTATACACCCCAGCCACAAGATTGCTGATGTTTTGAATCGTATCGCCCGTGTTCCATTTGTAATGAAACGGTTCGATGCCGTATCTTACCGTAGTATTTATTGACCCCCTCACGTTCGTCGAGCAGTTGACATTAACCGACGTGACTGTGGCCGAAAATGGTTTGTAGAAATGGACTTTGCCAATAATCATCGTAGAATCATAGCAATTACCCATTGTCGATTCTAAAGCAATGATGTTGGAAGTAGTTTCCGCTCTTGACCATCTAACTGCCAGACTATCTATAGATTCACCTATCACTTCGCCATCAATCAAATCATTAACCCATTTATAGGTTTGTTGGTTTGACTTGTTTGTCAAATAATATACTGTAGTATTGCTGTCTGAAATCTCAGTAATCGATATAGTTGGTTTCTTTATGACACTTCCCGTAACAATCACGGAATCACTAATTGTTTCTCCCGATTGTAACTGAACGGTAACTTTATATTTCTCCGTTGTCACAGCTGATGGACAGTAACTAACAGAATCTCCAGTTTGACCGTTTTGCCACAATATTGATATCATAGTGGGATATTTTTTTATTCCTATTTTCAAACATGGCAAGCTGCATAAATACAAGTTTTTTTCTGCAATTAAGTCATAACCTTTGGCACTGGCAAATGCAACATCAAACGTCTTCACCACCGAATCTTGCTTGCTATCATATACCGTGACGGTGTAATTTCCAGCCGATAAGTCAGATATGTTTTGTGTAGTGGCACCGTTGCTCCACTTGTAGGAGTAGGGCGAGGTGCCCCTGTTTATCATCAAGCTTATAGCTCCACCAGTGTTGGTGATACCGTTGGCAGAATCAATTGTTCCAGAGATTGTTATCGGATCTTTAAATGAGAAGTTAAACACCAGCGTGTCGACATACACCGAGTCTTGCAGCGTGAAATCGTTCATCAGCACGAAGTGGGTTCTCACTATCTTGTTCACAACCAGGCTGGGGTGCGTTGCCGCCGGGATGAAACGGAAGGAATAAACGCCCTTGCCAATCTCGAAGAGCGGTGTCGCGGTGTTGTAAGAGGTGTCGATAACCTGGTACGTGTCATAAACACTAAGCTGGTAGGAGTATGGTTGAGCGGGGTTGAGCGTGTCGATGGTGATGGTGCTCGTGCGGGTAACGTAGTTTTTTGCCCAGCAATTGCGGTTCTCGGGCGTGTTAAGACCATACACAAGCACATTTCTTGCATCCCACATGCATATGAGTTTGTTGCTGAGCGACGAACCCACCGAGAAGCCGCGGGGTTGATAGTTGGTAAAGTCTGCATCCAAATTGCCTCTACCCTCGTGCCACGTACCGTATGTCGACATCGAAACAAAGGTTATTGTCTTGTAATCAGTGCCACTCAAATTTGTACTGTTTACGTTTTGCACCTCGATATCGGCCTTCTCGCCCTTCTCGCCCCAGGCCACGGTCTTGTACTCACCCACCTGCGAGCCGAAATCCATCCACAACAATAACGTGTCGGTCTGGGTGAGCGGAACAATGGGCCGCATGTATACTTTAGGAGCTTGCTCCAGGGCGTAGAAAGCCGTTTGCCATACTGATTGTGTACTGTCAGTCGATTTCTTGATAACCTTGTACGTAACTGAGTTAATTACCGTATCTGTTAAAACCCTGTAAGTGGTACTGTTGATGGTGGTGTAATTGTCGGTCAGGTTATTGTATGTCTTCATGTATGTCCAAACGTTGCCAATCTTTAATAATTGAACATAGGACATTGCCTCTTCGGCCCCGATGTCTACCTTGCTGCCCTGCTTGCGCTGATTTCCGAGGAAATCGAGTGTTCCCACCGAAACAGTATCAGTTCCGGCATTAAGTGCCAGGCTGGTAGACGAGAGGGTGAAATTGGTTGTTTCGGCAAACTGCGGGTCGCTGGTATCGATGTTCGATGCATCGAAGTATTTCTGCAAGGTCGCGGGGATAAGTGATTTAATGTAGATATTGTTCTTGAAAGATACTGTTGAGTATGAAATTAGTCCGAAGTAATGTTCCGTCTTCCCGGCAACATTGTTCACGATGTTGTTCGCGAAAATGGCAGAATCGACATAAGCCAACGAAATATCATAATAATTGTTTGCAAACGTGTTGTTGGCAATGTATAGATTTGTGTTTATGTCATTATCGCCCACGCCATTCATGAAAATACTGTACTGGTTGTTGTATGCCAGGTTGTTGCTGATCATTCCATTGATATGGCTTGTTTTTCTCAACAAAGAATACACTGAATCGATGTAGATTGGGTGCAATCCATCGTGAAAACGGTTGCGGTTAATGGAGAAATTGAAGTAACCCAGCTGTTCAACACCGTGAACGTTAACACCAGAACCACCATTAACTTCGTTCTGTTCAAAGACGAGTTGCTTGATGAACTGACCCTTGGTGTAAAACATGGCCGAGGCCTTGGTGGTCATCACGAACGAGTTGTTCACCATCGAAATGGAAAGCGTGTCGCTCCTGGTGGAGTCGAGCCGCACGAGATCTTCATCTTCCTGGTAGATAAACGTCGAGTTGCGCACGTCGATGGTAGACGCACCGAGGTCGCCTCCGCAGCGGATTTTCACGGCAGCCTCACCGTGAACCTTGTCTATGAAAAGCATGCCGTTCTGCCTCATCACGATGTCGTTGGCAATGAGGTAAACCGAGTCGCCCGCGGCAGTTCCTCCCTTCATGACGAGGGTGCCGAACACGTTGATGTTGCCCTGGCTCACCACTGAGCAACTATGCTCGATGGTGAGCGTGTCGCCCGCCGCGATGGTGATGTCGCCCTGGACGTTGTAACGCCCATTAGTCCATGTGCCCTCGACGTTGCCCCCCGGCACGTCCACGGCTCTCGAGGCAAGGCTTACGAGCATAAACCCCAGCAACGAGTAAAAAGTTTTCATTAATTTCATATCTCCACAATTTTAGGTTAAAGTTGTAAAAAAGTCACGTATTTACCTACAAAACAACCACAGTCTCGTTTCGTTGCATGGAAAATTCATCAAAAATGATAAAAAAACACGAAACCAGTCATAATATATTGTTTTTTAACACAATATCCAATATCAACACACAACATTTGCAGCGGGAATATGTAGGCGATGATAGCAGCAGTGGAGAAATCCGTGGACAAGGGATAATGATACACCACTCATTTAATGCGCTAAACGAGAAGCAATACACGAGGGTCAATGACTAGATAAAAAACATCAAGGTGATGAAAGGGTGAGAATTTGATGTTTGGGAAACCCACGAAACAGCTTCAAACAGAAACGGTAACTTAAGCAAAAACATTCTCTTCGATATTCTTTATCATCCCCCATCATTCGAGATTGCTTGCCCTAGGACGTAAATTTACTTGTAGGATTTTCCGTCATAAAACACGAAACGATATGAAAACGACTAGCTCTTTCCCCGGCATCGTCTTAGCTTTTCATGTAGTATTACTCTAATGGTTTAGACGAATAGCTATGGCATACAACAACACCGACAAAATCCGAAAATCACCTTTATTCGATTGATTGAGAACAACTGTATTTCGAGAAAACGCCAAGCATAAATCTTAAAACCGACCTGCGCAATGGCATAGATGGCATTTTCGCTGGCATAAGGCCTAGGTGCATGCACACCCAAAAGATATCCCAGCAACGCTCAATCCTGACGAGATGACCGTGTTGACAGGACACGTTCATGAACCCACAAAGACTTTATTGAAATTAGAACAGACTGATTAACAACACACGACAAGAAACATCATGAAAACGCTACAATCTATAATTGTAAAGCCATGGCCATATATTGTAATAATTATGGTAGGAATTTCGATGAAATTCCACAATGTGGGTCAAAAGGAGTTCTGGTATGACGAGATGTGTACCATCTTGCACACCAACGGCTCCATCTGGAACAACGAGACAATTCCCGTAGGACAAGTTGTCCCTATTTCTGCCTTCAGCGACCATATCCATTTGAAAAAACAAGACCGGACGATGGGGCAACAATTCACAGGCCTGGCCAAATCGGTGAACCTCAACCCCCTGCACTACGTACTGCTGATGGTATGGTACCGCGTGGTGGGCGACGAGGCGGTGATGTACCGGTGGTTCAACGTGTTCATCATCATCCTATCGCTACCCCTCGTGTTCGCGCTCGCCCGGAAGTTGTTCGGCAGCAACCTTGCCGGGTGGGTCGCCACGAGCCTTTGGGCGGTCAACACGAACCTGCAGTTTTTCAGCCACGAGGCACGCTACGTCGCACTCTGTTACGTGATGACCATTGGGCTGTTGTACGCCATCGCGGTGGCCTTCGACAAGAACAAGGCTCTGTGGTGGGCGATGCTGTCGGTAGTTGGTGGGCTGTGCCTCTACGCTTCGCCCCTGTTCGGGCTTTTCATCGTGTGCGTGCCACTGTGTGCGCAGGTCGTCGATAGGAAATTGCTGACACCCTCGCTGCTGTCATGCAGTGGTGCTCTCATATTCTACATGCCGTGGATGCTGCACCTTGCCGCGAATTACGCGCAGATAGATCTCAGCATGTCGTGGCACTCGCTCGAAACGTTCAACTCGCACGACACCATCCTGCAAATCATCCTCCGGTTCGTCGTCGTGGCTCAAACATCGCTGTTCTTTTTCGTGGCTGAACCCAATCCGTGCTACGAGATGGTCTCGAAAATATTCCGCTGGGATTATGGATGGATGTCTTATTCCCAGATGATCGCAACAATAGTTCAAACCTCGTTCGTCATTTTTGCATCCTGGTTGCTTGTGAGGAAAACGCATGTTAAAACGTGGATGCTTCTCTTTGCCGCATTTCTCCCTCAACTTCTTTTTTTCATCATTTCCGATGCGTTAAGAGGAACAATGGCTATGTTGATGGAGCGCTATTTCTATATTTTCTATGCCGGATTGGGTATGGTCATCAGCTTCGCCTTCGTGCATTACTTGAGCAAACGCAACGTCATCGTGTTCCTGTTTTTCATCATCACGGTATCTATGTCGTTCTACAACATCGTTATATTGGACAACATACAATGCGTGTTCTACGACAGCACATGTGCAAAAGAGAAAACCGAGGCCGCATTGTTGTCGTCGATGAAGAGGCCGCTGCTGATTTCAGACTTTCACACGGATAAAATGCTGGTGAAGGCAGAGGGATTTTTGACGGAGGTAAACAAGCTCACATCCGACAGCATTTTCGTGTTGCGAGCGTCACCTGACACCCGCGACATCGACAAGATAATCAGCAAGGGAGGGTTTTCCGACATATACGTCTCCCACGCATCGGATGCCATGGTAAAAAACCTAAAAGCCCAGTTCGGCACACGAATGGTGGAATTGCCCGCAGCTCAAACGGGTTTTCGGGCGTGGAGAATCCTCTCGTCAGCGTATTGACACATATAATGTTTACTCTTAGCGAATATTTTTTTACATTTAGCCCCGTGTTTTGGAAACACAAGAAACAGAATGCGAGAGAATCACTCACAGGATCACTCTCGCATTTTTTTCACTGGCGTCCGTTAACGCACAGGTCACACTAAAAATCCGCATTTGACTGGAAACGCATCACCTTGCCCGACACGGGGTGCGTGAATTCCAGGTGCTCGGCGTGGAGGTGAAGCCGGTTGGAACGCGTACCGTACAAATCGTCGCCCACGATAGGGCAGTTGAGCCCCAGCGGATGAGCAGCGTGAACCCTCAGCTGGTGCGTGCGCCCGGTGATGGGGAAGAAAGCCACCCTGGTGCGTCCATCCTGGCGATTAAGCACCTTCCACCTCGTCCTCGCAGGCTTGCCGTACTCGTAGCAAACAAGCTGGTGTGGACGGTTGTCGAGATCAACGCGCAACGGTAAATCAACAACGCCCTCGTCGCCGAGCAACGTTCCCTCGAGCAAGGCGACGTAACGCTTCTTCACGCTTCGTTGCAGGAATTGGTCCTGGAGATCGTGGTACACCGCCATGGTCTTTGCCAGCACCATGAGTCCCGATGTCGACATATCGAGACGGTGAACAATCATCGGACACGTCACCTCCGGATAACGTTCCCTCATAATGCTCTGAACCGAGGGATCGCCCGTCTTTCCGGGCACTGACAGCAATTCGGCAGGTTTCACAATCACGAGCAAGCACTCGTCTTCGTAAACAACATTTATATGACTTTGTTCGTGCGTCAAATCTGGCTTCGGTTTCTCGTCAACGGGTAAACCGGCGAGCATGTGACCTAAAATTGGTTCGCACTTGCTCCTGCACGAAGGATAGAAACAGCCGTGCTTCCGGATCTCAGAACTTGGCGACTGTCCCCACCAGAACTCAGCCATCGCCAGGGGGAGAAGATTATTGAGGAACGCGTATTGCAATAGTTTTGGTGCGGCGCAGTCGCCTGCCCCGGCTGGTGGAATTTCCGCATCAGTGTGCAGGAAGATTTCGCGGAGATTCTTCACTTCGCCAAGGATGTTGAGAAACGTGTACTGGTCGAACATCCGCTGCTGCAGATCGCTCGATCTCGTCTTGCGTTCTTCCTTCAAGGCTTCGATTTCTGCACTAAAAACATTCAACTCGCTCCTCGATTGACCGAGCGCCTCTTCCCATCGTTTTGCCAGCATTTTATAGTCGTACTGCCACTTGAGGCTCTCGTTTTTCAAGACATCTTTTAGTTCCTGGAACTCGTGCTCAGGCAACTCGTGCTGGGCTTTCTCGCGCGTCGCGTCGCGGTCACGCTTGGCTGCCTTCATTCTTGTCCGGTACAGCTCAAGTTCCTCCTTGGCAACGCTATTCTCGCACCCCCAACGCTCCATGCAGGCAATATACCCCGGGGCTTTCTCTAACGCATCAATGTGGTGATTGATGGCACTAATCTCGTTTTCTCCTTGACGGTAAAACCCGTCTTCGCGGAGAAGATCGACCACCGGTGGCACGAAACCCCGATGGTGATTGCCTCCCGCCAGTTTCCCCGAGAAAGCCGAGAGGTAGCCAACCTCGCCACCAGGAGCCGCCACCACCATCACGCCGAACATTTTCCCCACGTTCGTGCCTTCGACATGGTGATCGATGCCAAAATCATGCTCCCACTCTGTTTGCGACGCCAGGTGTTCCTGCAATTCACCCGCGGCAACGCGGCACAAGGGATACGGAACATAATCGAAGGGGAACGTGAATTTCCCGGGCAAAGGAATTCCATCAATCGGGTTCCTGAACCGGGTAAAGCATTCTGCCAGGGAATTACTCATGAGATTTCAATCGTTTGACCGGTAATTTTACATCAACCTGCGGAAAGCAAAAAGGGCAACCGATTTTTCTTCGATTGCCCTTCGCGGTGCGGACGGGACTCGAACCCGCGACCTCCGGCGTGACAGGCCGGCATTCTAACCAGCTGAACTACCGCACCTTGATTTATTTTGCAGTGCAAAGGTACTACTTTTTCGACACCGCGCAAGAGCTGGAGCGAAAAAAATCGAGAAATATTCTCGCCCCCTCGGCATATACTTGAAAATTAGCTGGCTGCATTATTAAAAAACTTCATGGTTAATCCTGTTGACCTTGAAAACGGGGGGTTACACGAAGCCCTTTTCTTTCTTGATCTTCTCGTAAGCCTCGTTTATCTTCTGGAATTTCTCCTTGGCGGCGTTCTGCACCTCCTCGCCAAGGTAACTAACCTTGTCGGGATGATGTTCTATGGCCAATCTCTTGTACGATTTCTTTATTTCGTCGATAGTGGCTTCTTTCGGCACGTTCAGCACCTTGTATGCCCAATCGGTGTCGTCAATGAATATTGATTTAATGGAGTTGAAGTCGGCCTGCGAAATCCCCATCTGGAAAGCGATGTGCTCGATCAGTCTCACTTCTTCCGCATGTATCACCCCATCAGCCTTCGAGACTCCGAACAGGAGGTGAACCATTTCCATGCGGGAATGGTAATCGAGGTTATCCCTTATCTGGAAAGAAACAGCATCCACATCGATGTCGCGCTGCAAGACATCTTCAAGCACGCGGGTAAGCTCCACGGCGGCATCCTCGCCAAAGGTGCGGCTCAAGAAGTTCCTCACGAAGGCAATCTCTGACTGCACAACCCTGCCGTCGGACTTGATCACCGCCGCAACCAGCACGATCAAGCTCATCGCGAAGTCGTTCACCGTGCTGGTTCGCCCCTTGTTTACCCCGAACATTATGTTGCCATCGATGATCGCGCCAACGGCAAACCCGATGATTGCACCAACCGGGCCACCGAAGCACCAACCGGCACCGAGACCCAACCATTTATTTATCCTCATATCATCACTTTTTCTTGCAATTCACGGCAATGTTGCCGTGAATGCG
>Ga0209373_10005750_pt1 | contig 9998 bp, 7 predicted proteins | sample Higcelweek5metaG_FD_187173 | JGI IMG/M metagenome (GOLD analysis project Ga0209373, IMG submission 187173) | Freshwater pond sediment microbial communities from the University of Edinburgh, under environmental carbon perturbations - High... | ecosystem: Environmental > Aquatic > Freshwater > Pond...
TCCTAGAATAGCGACTTTTGCATTTGAGGTAAGCTCCTTTTCTGTAATAAAAGCGCCTGCAGAAAGAGTCACCTGCTTCACTGTGGCGTAGGAAGGTGTCACTCCATACACTTGCGTATTTGTATTATTTTTTCCTGCAATAACTTGAGTTCTACTTGAGTATGCAGGTGCTACGCTTTTTACTGTTGTTATTTTTGGAGAAGCTGCGATAGCTTTTGCATCATCATATGTCAATGTGGTTCTTCCTCCCATTGCGCCCCTTACTCCTCCAGATGTCTGCGATCCAGGAGACACAGTGAGTAAATTTGAACCAAGTGATTGTATGCGAGATTGGACACTTTTTTGGCTTGCCTGTCCAAGAGATACAAGAGCGATCACGCTTCCTATTCCGATAACAATTCCCAGCATTGCAAGACCTGTTCGAAGTTTATTAACAGTCAAGCTTTTTAGACTACTTATAATGAGTTTTTTTATATTCATATTTCCTTTTTTAACTTAACTTGTTTTAGATTTTTTTTGTCATCAATAATTTTTCCGTCTTTAATATAAATAATCCTTTGTGCATATTGGGCAATGTCTGGCTCATGAGTGATCATGACGATCGTATGTCCCTTGTCATTAAGATGTTGAAAAATACTCATGACTTCATCAGCTTGAGCTGAGGCAATATTTCCAGTTGGTTCATCTGCGAGTAAAATTGCTGGATCCATTACAAGTGATCTTGCTATTGCGACGCGTTGTTGTTGTCCACCAGAAAGTTGGTTTGATGTGTGATACATTCTATTGCTCAGTCCAACCAACTCTAAAAACTTTTTTGCTTTTTCTAATTGTTCTTGTTCGGGTACTCCTGCATATGTCATTGGCAATATGACGTTATCAATTGCAGAAGTTCGCGGAAGTAAATTGTATGCTTGAAAAATAAATCCAATTTTTCTATTTCTTATTTCTGACAGTTCATCTTCAGATAGCTTTTCTACATTCTGACCATCAAGAAAATATTTTCCTTCCGTCGGCAAATCAAGAGCACCAAGGATATGCATTAACGTAGATTTTCCGCTTCCTGACGGTCCCATGATTGCAACAAACTCCCCCTTTTGAATTGATAGGTTGATATGGGATAAGGCCGCTGTTTCAATGTCTCCAGTCTTATATATCTTGGATAAATCAGTTATTTGAATGATTGAAGTGCTCATATAAGATTACATTCCTGGAGGTCCTCCCATTCCACCACTCATTCCTCCTATTCCCACATTTCCTGTGGAACTCTTAGTTGTACTGCTTTTCGTACTTGTTCTTGATGTGCTACTAAATGCAGACGTAGTATTATTCTGACTTGCATCACTTGCCGAAATATAATTTGTGATGACAGAGTCTCCTTCAGATAACCCTTTTGTAATTTCTGTATTTGTTCCATCAGAACTCCCAGTGGTAACTTCAACTGAGGTTGCCTTTCCATTCTTTAAGACATGGACTACTGTCTTATCGTTTTCGGTATCAAGTGCCGCAGTTTCTACCAAAAGCACATTTCTTTTTATATTGGTGATAATAGTAACCGATACTGCCATGTTGGGATAAATGGATACATCGGTTTTATCTAAAATGATAGTTACGGGATACGTAGTAACACTTGAGGTTACGCTTCCACTTGTGTCGACTGCCAAAACTTTTCCGGTAAATGTTTTATCACTATATGCATCAAGTGTGAGCGTTGCTTTTTGATTTGAACTTACATTAATAACATCAGATTCTGATAGATTTATTGTTGCTTGCAATTGACCCTCAGTATTGTATATTTTTCCAATTTTTTGAGATGTAATTGTATTGCTCGTGTCAGTTGAACTAGATGTAGTACTCGTTGCAGTTTTTGAAGTTGAAGAACTCGAAATAATTACTCCAGTTGCGAGTGAAAGGTTGTTAACAGTTCCCGCAATTGGTGCTACTATGCCTGAGGAAACCTCTTCATAATCACGAAGTGCAGCAGTAACTTTTGCACGTGCTTTGGCTATTCCCGCATCAGCGTTTTTATATTTACTTTCAGACTCTGCAAATGCAAGACGTGCTTTCTCAAGATTTTTATCAACAACAGTTCTTTCAGAAAGTGTCCATTCTTTTCCAGTGCTTGGGTTTGTAGGGCTAAGGTTTTTTGTGTTGATTGCGTCTTCTGCATCTATGATTGACTGTCTATCTTTCCACATTTGAATATCATATTCATCCTTGTTTTTTTCGGCGGTTTTTACTGCATTAAGTGTATCGATATAATTTGACCACGCAGTCGCTTGTTGTTCTTGTCCATATTCATCAAGAGAAAGATCAGCTATCTTCTGTCCTTTTGTGACAATATCGCCATTTGTTACGTACACTTTTGTTACAGTTCCTGTTGCAGCTGTTGTGATGTTTGTGCTATTGCCTGATGAGATGGTTCCGGTTGAAGATATTGAAGAGATAAGAGTTCCCTTTGTCACTTTTGCTGTTTGATAGGCAACAGTTTTTTTCTTCGTATTTTGAAAAACAATAAAAAGAATTACTCCCAAAGCAATAATTCCACCTCCGAGAAGCAATTTAATTAAAAGAGTTCTTGAGAGAAACCAGGTTTTTATTTTTCCAAAAAATAATTTCATAAATATATAGATATAACGTGTTCTTATTTTCTTACATCAACCTGAAATTGAGCTGAAACTAGTTGGTAATGTGATAGTGACAATTGCACCTTTTTGTTCTTTGCTTTTTATTTCAATCGTTCCACTATGGAGGAGAACAATTTGTCTTGCAATCGCAAGTCCAAGTCCATACCCTCCCCTTCCTGTTTTTGATCGTGCGTTATCTGCCCTATAGAATCTATCAAATAAGTGAGGAAGATCTTTCTTTTCAATTCCAATTCCATCATCGATTATAGAGAGAGAAAGATGTTTGTCTACTATTTCAGTGGAAACAATTACTTTTGTTTTTTCGTTACTATATTTGACTGCGTTATCTATAATAATCATTAAAAGTTCTGTTATTTTTTCTCTGTTTCCCGTAATCTTTACATCTTCAATTTGGGATGTAATATGCACGTCTTTCTTTTGTGCGATAGGCCCCATTTCTTTTATTACTTCTTCAACCACCTTTTTTATTGAAAACTGTGAGAACCCTTTTTTTTCTGCGATGAGATCGTGATAGGTAAGTTCAAGGAGCGATTCTGAAAGAGTTTGTAATTTATTAACTTCCTCAATGTTTTCAGATATTACCTTTCGGGCATCAGTAAGAGTAAGTTTTGGATCGCGTAAATAGACTTCAAGAGAGCTTTTCATTGCGGTAAGTGGAGTGCGAAGTTCGTGTGACGCATCAGAGACAAACCTATTTTGATCATCAATCATTTCTGAAATTGGCTTGAGTGTTTTACCTGCAAGAAAATATGAAAGGCCTCCCGCAACAACGAGAATACCTGCATTAATAAGAAGAAAATATATTTGCATTCGTTTTTTAATGTCGTATGCGAGATCGGGGTCCATAACTGGTGGAGGAGGGATAAGTTTGTCGAGTGTGAGTTCGTCTGGAATAACACGACTTTCGTGGAGATTTCGTTCGATACGAAGCCTCTGTGAGTGAGCAAATCGTTCAACCTCAATTGCTGTCATTCGGTAAATCACCACACTAAAACAAATGCTGATAGTCATGAGAATCAGCAAATACCATGCGGTTAGTTTTATCCGTGCTGTTTTAAACATACTTTAATATACTACTCGTCGTCCCCAATAACGTATCCAAAACCACGAACAGTGTGGATAAGCGGTTGTTTATCACTGAAAGGCGCGTCAATTTTATTTCTGAGGTTTTTTATATATACCTCAATTGTATTAGGCAAGATATCTGCATCAAAGTCCCATACGTGTTCAATTATTTTTTCTTTAGAAACGATTTCTCCCTTATTAATAAGCAAATATTCAAGGAGCGCAAACTCTTTTTGTGAAAGAGGAATATGCTTCCCTTCTCTTTTTACCATAAAAGATTTTGTGTCCATCGTGAGAGAATCAATTGAAAGAATTGTTTTTCTTACAGATCCTTCTCGCCGTGTGAGAGCTCGTACTCGTGCAAGTAGCTCTTCAAACGAAAATGGTTTGGTCATATAGTCATCAGCTCCCGCATCCAAGCCATCTACTTTATCTGTCACTTGTCCTTTCGCAGTTAACATAAGGACGGGAATATGAATGTTGTTTTTTCTTAATTCTTTACATATTGATATTCCGTCCATACCAGGAAGCATAAGATCAAGAATGATAAGGTCATAGCTTTCAGTTGACGCCATATCGTATCCATCAGTTCCTGTAAAAGAGAGATCCACAGCATATCGCTCTTGCTCAAGCCCTTTTTTTATAGCTTGCGCTATGCGGTGTTCGTCCTCAACAACAAGTATTCTCATACCCTTATATTATATCCAAAACCTGAAAAATACCTGAAAGAATAATAGGTGTCCAATTCTCAATTTAGGGAGAAAATGTGAGGCAAATAGAGAAAACCGCCTTGACAATGAATATATCCTGTAGTATACTAATCCCTTAAGACAGTAAGGTTAGTCTACATATATAGTTTTATAGTTTGTAGCCTTTGAGTTCTTCTTACATTTTTATTTTGAAGAGGAGCTTACCTTTTTCCAAAAAGTGCTCTTACTTTCTTTCATTAATTATTTTTTTATTTTTCGTATGTTTAATAGTCGTTCCCGTTCAACGCCATCAACAAGACCATCTTTTGGAAGCTCACGTTTCCCAAGTCGAAGTGGAGGCCGTTCTTTTCGTCCCCCATCTTCATCTGGATCTGGTGGATTTCGTAGAAGTTTTGGTGGTCGAGGTGGAGGTCGCGGACGTGGTCCTTCACGCGTAAATGATTATGTTATTCATGATTATATTCGTCGTGCAAGTGTGAAACCAGTTGCTCCAGTAGTAGTTGCTCCGGTTCTTCCTGCTGATGTGTCTTTTGAAAGTCTTAATTTGCCACAACAGTTAATTAAAAATGTTGTTCGCCATGGATATAAAACATTAACTCCTATTCAGATTCAGGGAATTCCTGCAATCCGTGAAGGAAAAGATGTTATAGGAATTGCAAATACAGGAACTGGTAAAACTGCAGCATTCCTTATTCCTCTTGTCGAAAAAATAATGAAGGATAGAACATATAAGGCACTTATCGTTGCTCCAACTCGTGAACTCGCTCTTCAAATTAGAGACGAACTTCGCAAGTTTGCAGATGGAATGCCTATCTATAGTTCATTCTGTATTGGTAAGTCATCTATGTATACGCAGATTCGAGAACTTCAACGTAATCCAAACGTAGTTGTCGGAACTCCAGGACGACTTAAGGATCTTATTAGTCGTAAAGCGTTGAAGCTTGAAAGATTTAGCATGGTCATCCTTGATGAGGCAGACCAAATGCTTGACATGGGATTTATTAATGATATTAAAGAAATTATTTCATTTCTCCCAAAAACACGTCAATCATTGTTTTTCTCAGCAACACTTTCAGGAAGTATTAATGTGCTAATAAAGTCATTTGTAACAAATCCTGTTACTATTTCTGTAAAAACAACTGAAACAACAAATCATATTAAACAAGAAGTAGTTCAGGTAGCAACATCTTCAACAAAGGTGGACAAACTTACAGAACTTCTTCAGAAAAAAGAATTTTCAAAGGTGCTTGTGTTTGGAAGAACAAAAATGGGCGTTGAACGACTTTCTCGTGACTTATTTTCAAAAGGATTTAAGGTAACTTCAATCCATGGAGATAAAGCACAATTTCAGCGTCAACAGTCACTACGTATGTTTAAGGAAGATGTGGTCAATATCATGGTCGCAACAGATGTTGCTGCTCGTGGTCTTGATATTCCAAATGTGAGTCACGTCATAAACTTTGATGTACCACAAACATACGAAGACTATATTCATCGTATTGGTCGAACTGGACGAGCTGATAAAACTGGTGTCGCCATGACATTTATCCAGTAATAGTTCCTCTTGATGTCTTGATCATTTTTAAACTCTCAAACCACACGAGGTTGAGAAGAGCACACATGCCGCCAAGTGCAATATCGTTTATGTGCAAAAAAGAAAAATGAAATATTGATCTTAAAAATGGCACATAGAGTACAAGTATCAAAAAGGATATTGTTCCAATAAGGACATAATACAACGACTTATTTTTATTCGCTAATATTTGAAAGATATGTTCTGTCTTCGATAGATTGGTAATAATAAGCACAAGATTGCTTAAGACGATGACAACAAATGCAATTGTTCGCGCATCACCTTCTCCCCCTCCACTATTAAGAACAAATAGAAATGCAATAATCACGGATGCCAGAATACTTATTCCTTGAAGAAGACTGAGAAAAAACGTTGACTTATCAAACAATGGTGTTTTTAAATGGCGCGGTGGTCGCGTCATAACATTTTTTTCTTCTCTTTCTGCCTCAAACACAATGGAACATGCAGGGTCAATGATAAGTTCTAAAAAGGCAATATGAGCAGGAAAAAGCACAATAGGTAAATTGAAAACAATAGGCAAAAATGATATCCCGGCGATAGGAAGATGGACAGCGAAAATATATGAAATCGCTTTCTGCAAATTATCAAAAATCCTTCGTCCTAAACGGACTGCTTCTTTAATAGAAGAAAAGTCATCATTTAATAAAACAAGATCTGCGGATTCACGCGCTACGTCAGTTCCTCGTTCTCCCATCGCTATTCCAATGTGTGCTGATTTAAGAGCCGGTGCATCATTTACCCCATCTCCTGTCATTGCGACAATCTCTCCGTTTGCTTTTAACGCATTTACAATAGCTAATTTTTGCTCTGGGACTACACGTGCAAAAATATTCACTTCTTTGATTTTTTTTCTCAATTCTTCCTGATTCATTTCGGAAAGTTCTGGTCCCGTGATAAAAAGATCAGGATTTTTTAGTCCAATTTCATGTGCAATAAAGCTTGCTGTCCCTGGGTAATCTCCAGTGATCATAATCACTCTCACCCCTGCCCCATAACAGTCTTTAACGGATTCTTTAATTGATTTTCGAACGGGATCTACAAATCCCAAAAGACCGACAAACTCGAATGCAAAATCATGTTGAAGAGTTGGAAGCTCCTTTTTGTTAAACAAAGCTTTTGCAACTCCAATAACCCGAAGCCCTTTTTGTGACATGACTTTAATGTCTGAAAGAATTGCTTTTGAATCATTTCCTTGTAGATGACACAAATCTATAATCGTCTCTGGTGCACCTTTTGCAGCAATGACATAGTTGGACTTATCTGGCGACTCCCACACGTGAGAAACGGCGAGAAGTTCTTTTGAAAGTGGATATTCTCTTACAAGATGCCAGTCTTTATGAATGTGCTCTGTGTCTTTCAAATATTTTTCTCCTTTTAGTTTTATTTCTTTTTCAATTGGATCAAAAGGATCTTTTTGACTTGCAAGTACCGAATATTCAGCAAGGGGATGATAATTCTCAGTAAGAATACTCGTTGTGTCTTGAATGGAACAAAATTCGTGATTATTCATTATGCCACTCAGTTGCATTTTATTGAGAGTGAGTGTCCCTGTTTTATCAACACATAGTGCGGTTGCGGCACCGAGTGTTTCGATTGCGGCGGTCTTACGGGTAAGGACTTTATATTTTGACATACGCCATGCACCGAGCGTCATAAAAACAAGGAGAACCACTGAAAATTCTTCAGGAAGCATTGCCATTGAAAGGGTTAATCCCGCCAAAAATCCCTGGAGCCAATTTCCTCTCGTAAGTCCATATATGATCACGACTGCGATACATAATACTGCTCCCATTATGGCGAAATCTTTTGTTATTTTTCCAATTTCGCGTTGAAGAAGCGTATCTTCGTCTTGAATTGTGCTAAGTGATTTTCCAATTTTTCCCATTTCAGTTTGTACTCCCGTCTTGATTACCTTAGCAATTCCTCTCCCTTGCGTGATCATTGTCCCTGAAAAAATAAAAGGGAGATCTTCTCCCCCAGGACGTGTGGGTTTTGTTTTATAATCCCACACATTTTTTCGAACGGGAATAGACTCTCCCGTAAGTAGAGACTCATCAACAAGTAAGTTTGTGGTTGAAAGAATAACGGCATCTGCAGGGACCCTATCTCCTTCTCGTAAAATAATAATGTCGTCAATAACCACTTCACGTCCTGCAATTCGTTCCTCTTTTCCATTTCGAATTACAAGAGCGCGCGGACTTGAAAGATTTTTAAGAGCATCAAGAGCCCGCTCTGTTTTTCTTTCTTGATAAAACGTTATCCCTACAACTACACACACAAAAGTAAGAAGCATGTAGGCATCTCGTGGTTCACCGATAAGAAGGTAGATGAGACCGCTTCCCAAAAGAAGGAGAAGCATTGGTTCTTTGAGAACGTTGAAAAAGATTGAAAATATATTTCTTCTTTTCTGTGCAGGAAGTTCATTGTATCCATTTTTTACCAAACGCTTTGTTACTTCAAGTGTTGAAAGTCCCTTAATAAGTTCGACATCGATATGTTTTTCCATGTTGTAAATTTAGTTTATAAAAAAAGAGACCACCTGCTCTAAATCAATGTATACATAGTTGATTTAACGCAAATGATCTCTTTGAAAAATATCTGTCTTTGAAAACAAGTAATCTGTCTCCTTTTTGTGGGGCAGACTGACTGAGATCGTTTCTCTTCTTATGATACGAGATAGATGTCTTTTATGCAACTTGCAAATTTGATTAATTATGAAAATGTTTGTATAGTTCATGTGTATCTTATTATTAATTTAATAATTACATTCTTCATATGGATAGAAATCTTGCACTTGAATTTGTTCGCGTAACCGAAGCAGCTGCGATCGCTTCTTCCCAGTGGATTGGAAGAGGTGATAAAATGGCCGCGGATGGTGCTGCAGTAAAACAGATGAGGAATCGCTTTAATCAAATTGAATTCAATGGAAGAATAGTCATAGGAGAAGGAAAAAAAGATGAAGCTCCGGAACTTTTTAATGGGGAAAAGGTAGGAAAAGGGACTGGCCCCGAAATGGATATTGCCGTTGATCCGCTTGAGTGTACGGACAGTGTTGCTCACGGAAGATACAATGCCCTTGCAGTTGTTGTTGCGGGAAGCGCAGGTTCCCTTCTCAGAGCACCTGACACGTATGTAGAAAAAATAGTTGTGGGTAAAGCTGCGAGTGGCGTTGTTGATCTTGATGCGCCAGTTGCAGAGAATGTGGTAAAAGCTGCAAAGGCAATTGGAAAGGATATAAAAGAAATGACAGTGATGGTCCTTGATAGAGAAAGACATATGGAGCTGATAAAAGAAATTAGAAATGTAGGTGCGCGAGTACGACTTATCACAGATGGTGACGTGGCAGGAGCCATTGCCACCTGCTTTCCTGAATCGGGCATTGACATGCTTGTGGGGACTGGGGGAAGTACAGAAGGAGTATTGGCAGCTGTTCCTGTAAAAACGCTGGGAGGTCAGATCTATTGTAGATTTACTCCCCGAAATAAAGAAGAAGAAAGAGAAGCCTTTGATATGGGAATAACAGACCTTACTAAAATATTTTCAGCAGAAGATCTCGCAAAAGGGAAAGAGTTAACGTTTACCGCAACAGGAGTAATTGATGGTCCCCTTCTCCCTGGAATTATTGTGAAAAATGATTATATTATTTCTCATTCAATGGTTCTGCGGACAAAGTCGGGAACGATTCGTTATATAAATACGCATCACCGACACAACAAAAAAGAATTGGAAGAATACTTGTCCTAAGCGAGATTAATCATACCCATATTTTTTTGTATACCACGTTTTAACAATCTGCGTGAGTAAAACATAAGACGTGAGCATAATGGCGAGGAGTGGCCAATACAGAAGAGGTAGTTTCACAAAACCAAACGCTGATGCAAGAGGAGAAAAAGTAAGGGCAATTCCCGTACACATAACAACAAGTGTGGTTATTATGAGTGGTTTACTTGCCCATGTGTGTATAAACGGAATTTTTTTACTTCT
>Ga0209373_10005751_pt1 | contig 9992 bp, 7 predicted proteins | sample Higcelweek5metaG_FD_187173 | JGI IMG/M metagenome (GOLD analysis project Ga0209373, IMG submission 187173) | Freshwater pond sediment microbial communities from the University of Edinburgh, under environmental carbon perturbations - High... | ecosystem: Environmental > Aquatic > Freshwater > Pond...
GAGGATGACCTGGAACTGGTAGTAGTGCTGCAGGCGGTTGGGGTTCTCGCCATAGCGGCCGTCCGTGGGCCGCCGCGAGGGCTCCACGTAGCACACGTTCCAGGGCTCCGGCCCGATGACGCGGAAAAAGGTGGAAGGGTTGAAGGTCCCGGCCCCGCACTCGATGTCAAAGGGCTGGACCAGCACGCAGCCCCGGTCCGTCCAGAAGCGCTGCAAGGTTTGGATCACGTCTTGAAAGTGCATGTATATCTCCAGAACGACTAGATTTTCCGATACATTCCATGTTCCCAGCGCAGGCCCAGGTGATAGGCCACGAAGCGGTCCACGATCCGCCCCAGCTGCCTGCGCATCTCCGGCTCAAGGGACAGCCTGGGCCAGTCCGCCGGGCGGCTTGCGCCGATCCACTCCAGGGTGCGCGCGGCCCCGACGGAGAGGGGCTCGGCCTCCTGATCCCTGTGCACATCGCCGCAGGTGGTGCAGACCAGCCCGCCGCGCTCCACCGAAAAACAAAGGCCCTGTGACGGTCGGTCAGGCTCCGCCGGAGAGCGGTCCAGGCCCTCGTGGTCCCAGGCCGGGCGGCCGCAGCGCACGCACAGGGTCAGATCCGGCTTCAGGCCCTGCTCAAAGGTCAGCTTGGTCTTGAACAGCAGCGGCAAGAGCTCCGCGCCGACCTCGCTCTGCTCCAGGGTGCCCAGGGTCTCCAACAGGAGGTCGAACACCGGGCGCGCCCCCTGGGAGCCCAACTGCACGGCCTCCACGAACTTCAGGCAGTGCGCCACCAACCCCAGCTTGCGCGGATCGGAGCGCAGGCCGGGGAAGGCATGCAGCAGCGTTCCTTCCTCCAGCACCTTGTAAGTGCCGCGCCGGTTGCTGCCCACCCGGAAGGTGCCGAGCACCAGCTGGTCCAGGCAACCGCAGAAGCGCCTGGTGCTCCTGCTGCCCCCAAAGGCGAAGGCCGTAACCATGCCACGGCCCGCGCAGAAAAGCCTGAGCCAGATGTCCGACTCCCGAAACCGGCCCACCTTGAGCACCAGGGCCTTTTCGGTGAACTCCACGTCTGGTCCCCTGGCGGCCTAGCGCCCGCCAAACTCCACGGTGTCGATGCTGCCGCGCTTGCCCTCATAGGGGTAATCCTGGCCGTTCACGCGGAAGGTCACACCACCTGCGTTGCCCAGGCGCACGCGCATCCGCTTGGAGAACTCCACCTGGTGGGTCTCGCCGTTGCGCAGGGTGAAGCTTTTGACCTGCTGCCCGTCGCTGACCTGAACCCAGCAGACCTCGTCGGCCTTGGCCTGGATGGTCAAGCGCTGCATGCCCGGCGTAGTCGCCTGGGCCTGCTTCTCGGCTGCGGGGGTGGACACCTGCGAGGCGACTGGCGCGGGCGCCTTGCGCGTGACTTCGATGGAGGTGGCGGGCACGCTCTGCTGGCCCGGCGTCTGGGTGGCCTGGGCCGGGGTGACCGGGGCCGTGTGCTCAGGCGCGGGGGCCACGGCCGGGGCGGCGGCGCTGCCTGGTTCAGGCTGGGTCGGCTCCGCCGTGGCGTTGTCCAAAGCCGCAGAGACGTTGTCCTGGGCCGTGGCGTTGGCGGCGCTAACGGCTGGCTGCGCCACCGGGGCCGGAGGCGTCGGCGCCTCGGCGGGCCTGCTCTTGAACTGCACGAGCAGCCAGATCAGCACGGCCGCCAGCAGGACGAGCACGACGACCGAGCGCAGGGCTCCAGAGGATTTCGGTTTGGGCGCGGCGAGGGGCTCCGGGATGAAGCGCTTGACCTCGCGGTCCGGGTCCGGCGCTGGGCGCTGCGGCGCGGCCTCAGTCTGTCGTTCCGGCTGCGGTTCCGGCTGCGGTTCAGTCTGTCGTTCCGGCTGCGGCGTGGCGGGCTCCCTGTCGGCGGCCGGGGCGGAGCCGATCAGGATGGCGGACGGTGCAGCGGCAGGAGCAACCGCAGGGGCCTGGGGGAGATACTTTGCCAGCTCCTGATCGTATTGCTCGTCCACAACCTGCGACAATTCAGCGGCATCGAGCCCGACCATTTTGGCGATATTGCGCACGTAACCCTTGAGATACACGGGATGCGGCAGGGACTTGAGCTGGCCCTCCTCGAGGGCCGTCAGGTTGCGGCGGCTGATCTTGGTCGCATCCATCACATCACGGATGGAGATCCCACACCGCTCGCGTTCCCTTTTCAGGAGGGCTCCGACTTCCAACAAATTCATGGCATTGCCCCGCATACGCCGAACTGGGCTACATGTTCCTGTACTCTATGACTGCTTTCCCACGCAGCTTCTCCATATAATCTTTGAAGACCTTCTCGAACTTGCCCTCGTGCAGGGAGTTGTAGATCTGCTCGCGCACGGCATCCAGGGGCAGCTGCTCGCCCTCCTGTATGCTGACGACCTGGAGCAGGCCCTCAAAATCATTGATGCGCACAGGCGGGGCAAGCTGCCCGGGCTTGAGCCCGCGCAGGACGGCGCTCCACTCCGGAGCAAGGTCCTTCCAGGCGATGAAGCCGATGTCGCCGCCCTGCTTGGAGCCAGGCCCCTGGGAGTACTTCTCCGCAGCCTGGGCGAAGGTCATCTTCCCGGACTCGATGTCCGCCTTGAGCTCCGGAGCCGAAACCCCGACAGGCACCAGGATCAGGGCAAGCTGCACCATGCTGTCCTTGGCGAACTCGGCCTTGCGCTCGTTGTACTCATGCTCGACCTCGGAATCCGTGACCACCACCTTGGCGGTGACCACGCCGCCAATGAGCCTGTGCTTGATCATGTCGCGCCGCATGTTGCGGTTGAATTCCGCAAGGGTCATGCGCTGCAGGTCCAGCTGCTTCTTGAAGTCCGCCTCGCTGAGTTGGCGCTTCTCGCGGAACACCTTGGACTGCGCTTCCACTTCAGCATCGCTGATCTTGAGGTTGTAGCGCGCGGCGTCGTCAACGATGAGCATGTCGTCGATCATTTGCTCCAGCGCCTGGCGGCGGAGCGCCTCCACCTGCCGAATCTCGTCCGCAGTGGGCGTGCGGCCGCGCATCTGCTCGTAGACAGGGCGCATCTGCTCTTCAAGATCGTAGCGGGTGATGATCTTGCCGTTGACCGTGGCCACGATATTGTCCAGCACGACGTCTCCGGCCAGGGCCAGGCCGACCGGCAGCAGCAGCGCCAGCAGGGCCGACGCCAGGATCAGCAATGCGGGAACAGCGTGTTTCTTTGTGGACCTGGATGCGAACATATCTCTCCTCAAGCGATCACAAGCTGTGCCAAAGGCCCGCCAAAGCGGCAGACTCGCCTCAACCGATGTCCCTACCCGGTCTCGTTGCCGCTGGCAACGCCCTCTTGTCCACCCGGCCGCAAGCCCGGCCGCAAACCCGGCTGGAGCCCCGGCTGCGCGTCCGGCTGCAGGGCCGCCGGAACATCCGGCTGGCCAGCCTCGGCCGGGGGCGACTCGGGCGGCAGGTCCTCGTCGTCCTCCTTGTGCAGCAGCCGCTTGCTCACCAGGATCACCGAGGCCCCAACGGCCTTGGTCAGCCAGGCGTCAAAGGCCTGCTGCAGGCGCTCCTCCACCAGGGCGGCCTCCACCTGCAAATAGGCCTGGGCGACATCCAGGGTCTGCGCAGGCAGGCGCTCAAGCAGCACGAGCCCCTCGAACAGGCCCCGCCCGCCCGCCACCACGGCCGTCTTGCCCGGCTGGAGGTTCTGCAGGGCCTCGGCCCAGGCGGTGGTCAACAAGTCCTTGGGCACGGTCACTTCGCGCGCCTGGATGCCGGGAAAGACTTCGGCCACGGCCTTGACGTTCTTCTGCTGGCCGTACTGGGCCAGGGCCTTCTCCACCGCATCGCGGCCCGGCCCGTGGATCACCACCAGGCGCAGCCGTTCGGGCAGGCGGAAATCAGCCACGTGTTCGTGGTAGTAGGCTTCGATCTCGCGGTAATCCAGGTGGATCTGGGGCCGCAGCACCAGGCGCTGGAACTTCTCTGCCCCGCAGGCATAGCGCAGGTGCCTGCGCCACATGGCCAGGTCGATGAACTCGTCGGCCAGCATCTTCTCGAAGGCGTCGTCCGGATAGTCGGCCCGGACCAGCGCCTCGGCCTCGGCCAGCTCCTTGTCGCTGACCTCCTGGCCGCGCTTCTCCAGCTCCTGGCTCACCAGCTCCAGCGCGATGAGCCCGCCCAGGATCTTGCCATAGGCCTCGCGCAGGGCGCCCACCGTGGGCATGGAGCCGGAAAAGGCGTCGGAGTGCAGCAGGTCGTACTGGAACTCCAGCATCTCCAACTGGATGGGCCGCCCGTTGACCTTGGCCACCACGCCGATGTCGGCGTCGGACTTGCGGCCGCAGCCGGAAAAGAGCGCCAGAAGCACGAACAGGCAGAGCGCCGCGCATGCGCGGAGGTGTTTTGGCATCAGGCACCGGCCTTGTCCGGCGTGCTCGCGCCGCCGGTTGTGAGCGTCTCCAGTTCCGTGCGCAAGTACTCCAACCCGCCGCCAACGTCCAGGCCCTCGGGGTAGCGCAGCTCGATCTTGGAAGGCGGCAGCAGGCGCGCCTGGGGCGTTCTCGCGCCGACCCAGGCCACCAGGGCCTCCGGCGACACGGCCCCGGTCTCCTGGCCCCAGTGCAGCACGGCCCGGCCGGGCGAGAGCTCGGCCCGCAGCACTTGCAGGCGCGCCAGCACGGCCTTGACCTCCAGCACGGCCAGGAAGTTCTTGGCCGCCTCGGGCATGGGGCCGAAGCGGTCGCGCATCTCCGCCGCCAGCTCCACCAGCAGCTGCTGGCCGCGCGCGCTGGACAGGGCCTTGTAGTAGCGCAAGCGCTCCTTGGAATCGGAAACATAGTCCGCCGGGATGTGCGCCTCGAACACGAACTGCAGCTCCGGGCTGGTCTCCTGCGTCAGCGGCCCGCCCCGGATACGCCGCACCTCCTCCTCCAGCATCTCCAGGAACAGGTCCAGGCCCACGCGCGCGATCTGGCCGCTCTGCACCTCGCCCAGGATGTTCCCGGCCCCGCGCAGGCGCAGGTCCTCCATGGCCACCTGGAAGCCCGCGCCCAGGTAGTCCAGCTCCAGGATGATGCGCAGGCGGCGCTTGCTGATCTCCGGCAGGCGGTCCAGGCTGGGCACCACGAAATAGGCATAGGCCTGGCGGTCGCTGCGGCCCACGCGGCCGCGCAGCTGGTACAGCTGGCCCAGGCCGAACATCTGGGCCTGGTCCACGATGAGCGTGTTGGCGTTGGGGAAGTCCAGGCCGGACTCGACGATGGCCGTGCACACCAGCACGTCCAGCTCCTTGTGCCAGAAGCCGTGCATGGCGTCCTCCAGGGCGCGCTCGTTCATCTGGCCGTGGGCCATGCCCACGCGCGCGCCGGGCGCGAGCTTGCGAACGTACTCGGCCACCTGCTCCAGGCCCTCCACGCGGTTGTAGACCCAGAACACCTGGCCGCCGCGCTCAAGCTCGCGCGCCAGGACGTTGCCGAGCAGCGCGTCGTCGCGCTCCACAAGCGCCGTCTCCACGGGCTTGCGGTCCTCGGGCGGGGTCTCGATGACCGACAGCCCGCGCAGGCCGGACAGGGACAGCTGCAGGGTGCGCGGGATGGGCGTGGCCGTCAGGGTCAGCACGTCGATGTTCTTGCGCAAAAGCTTGAGCTTCTCCTTGTGCTTGACGCCGAAACGCTGTTCCTCGTCCAGGATGAGCAGGCCCAGGTTCGGCAGGTCCACGTCCTTGGAGATGAGCCGGTGGGTGCCAATGAGGATGTCCACCTCGCCGCGCGCCGCAGCCTGTACCACCAGCTTCTGGCGCTGGGGCGACACGAAGCGGCTGAGCATGCCCACGCGCACCGGGAAGCCCTCCATGCGCCGGGTGAAGGTCTGGTAGTGCTGCTCGGCCAGGACCGTGGTCGGGCACAGCAAGGCCACTTGCCTGCCGTCGGCCACGGCGCGGAAGGCCGCGCGCAGGGCCACCTCGGTCTTGCCGAAGCCCACGTCGCCGCAGACCAGCCGGTCCATGGGCTCGCTCCCGGCCATGTCGTCGAACACATCGTCGATGGCCTTGGCCTGGTCCGGGGTCTCCTCGAAGCCGAAGGTGGCCTCGAACTCGCGGTACATCTCGTCCGGCGGGCCGTAGGAATAGCCCTTGGCCACGCGGCGGAAGGCGTACATCTCGACCAGGTCCTGGGCGATCTTCTCGATGGCCTTGCGGCGCGCTCCGTGCTCTTTGGCCCACAGGCTGCCGCCCAGGCGGTCCAGGCGCGGGTCCAGGCCCTCGGGCCCCTTGAAGCGCTGCACCAGGTTCAGGCGGTCCACGGGCAGGTACAGCTTGTCCTCGCCGTCGAAGAACAGAAGCAGGTAGTCGTTGGCCACGCTGCCGACCTTCAAATGGTGCAGCCCGCCGAAGCGCGAGACCCCGTACTGGCGGTGGACGAGCAGGTCGTCCAGGCTCAGGTCGTCGTGGCGCGACAGCCCCTCGAAGGCCTTCTTGCGGTCGGCGCGCACGCTGGGCGCGGCCTCGGGCTGGAGGATGTTCTCAGGCAGGATGGAGAGATTGCAGAAGGAGAGCTCCATGCCGGCCTTGAGCGGCGAGAGCAGCGCCGTGACCCCGCGCTTGCCGGGAGCGTACTCCGTGCCGATGCTCAGGCCTTCCTGCTCGGCCAGGGTGAGGAACTTGCGGCGCGAACGCTCGGTGTGGAAGCTTAGGAGCACCTGCGCGCCCGAGGCGCTCCACTCCTTCAGGGCCGTGGTCAGGGCGGTCCAGGGGCGGCGCGCGCTGTCCGGACGCCAGAAGAGGTCCTGGAAGCTCTGGTAGCTCTTTTCCGGCAGGTCCACGCCAAACTTCTCCTGGCCCATGACCAGGTCCTCGAAAACCACCTGGCGCATGCCCTGCCAGGTCTTGCGGGCCGACTCCTCGGGCCAGCACAGGGCGTGCAGGGGCCAGCGCCAGCCGCTTTCTGCGGCCTCGCGCTCCAGGAACGACCGCCAGCCAGCGTGCTGGTCGCTCAGGCGATTGCGCAGCTCCGGGGCCGAGCCCAGCAGGTACACGGCGTCCTGCGGCAGAAAGAGGTCCAGGCTGGCGGCGTCCGGGTAGAACAGGCCCGGCCACAGGAAGGCGTCGGAGCGCTCCAGGCGGTCGCCCAGCTCCTGCTCCAGGGCCAGGGCCATCTCCCCGCTCATGCGCAGGCGCCGCCAGTGCTCCAGCGCCTGGCCCAGGGCATGGGCGTCCAGCACCCCGGGCGACACCGGCAGAAGCGTCAGCTCGGTCAGGTCGCTGCGCGAACGCTGGGTGGCCGGGTCGAACAGGCGGATCTCGTCCAGGGTGTCGCCGAAGAACTCCAGGCGCAGGGGCAGGTGGTAGCCGGAGGCGAAGATGTCCACGATGTCGCCGCGCACGGCGATCTCGCCCACGGCGGTGACCACGGGGCGGCGCACGTAGCCCCAGGACACGGCCTGCTCCAGCAGCATCTCCGGCGAGAGCTCCTCGCCCTTGGCCAGGGTGAGGCTGCTCTTCTCCACCACCTCCACCGAGGGCCAGCGGGGCAGCAGGTTGTCCACGGTCATGAGCACGATGCGCGGCTTACGGCCGAAGCACAGGCCATGCAGGGCGGCCCAGCGCCCGGCCCAGTCCTCGGCCGTGGGCTTGCGCGGCAGGTGCTGCGGCAGGGTCAGGACCGCGCGCTCCCAGGCCGGGAGGGACTCGTCCTGCGGCCCGGAAAAGAGCGCAAGCAGGCCCTCCAGCTCGCGGAACTCCCGCGCGCCGGCGGCCACCAGGACCACCTCCTGACCGGCCGCGCGCAGGGCGTGGGCCAGAAGGGCCTGGGTGCCCGGACCGCTCTTGAAGACGCGCAGGGCGCCGCCCCGGCCCTGGAAAAACTCGCTCAAGTCCTTGGGAAACTGCACGGCAAAAACTCCAGCGCGCGGCGCCACGAATCATGGCGTCGCGTTAGTGATGTTCAAAAATTAAAAGGCCGCCTCTTCGCCGGGAAAGCGAAAAGACGGCCGGAAAGCCTGCGCTATGCGGGCCGACTAGGCCGCTGTGCCCAGCGCCGCATGCTCCTCGTTGCTCAGGAGCTTGTTCAGATCAAGCAGGATGAGCAGGCGGTCCTCGAGCTTCCCGACGCCGCTGATATACTCGGAATCCAGGCCGGACACAACAGGCGGAGGCGGCTCCACCGTGTTGGCGGGAATTCGCAGCACCTCGGACACGGAGTCGACCACGAAGCCGACGACCATGCTGCTGATCTCGATGACAATGATGCGCGTGTGTTTGTCGTGGGCGCGGTCGGCCAGCTTGAACCTGCGGCGCAGGTCGATGATGGGGATGACCTTGCCGCGCAGGTTGATCACGCCCTCGACGAATTCCGGGGCGCGCGGCACGCGGGTGATCTCCATGGTGCGGATGATCTCCTGGACCTTCAGGATGTCCACGCCGAACTCCTCATCACCGATGCTGAAGGTGACGAGCTGAATGAGGGCGTCGTCCTGGCGTCTTGTGTTCTCTTCCATTTCCAGCTCCTTGTTGTCCGCCGGGCGAACAGGCGGGCGATGGCCAAAGTCTGTCCACACGACTTCTTAACTTATGCAAATTTCGCAGCATCGAACTACTTTGTCAATGACATTCGCTTACCCTGGACAAAACAGCGTCCCCCTGACCAGCTGTTTGACGCGCGGCCGGGAAACGGCTATCCATACCCGTCCACATCGAACGGAAGCATGGAAATCTTTACCCCAAGGGATCGCATTGCATGGGCCAATTCGCGCAAACTGACGAAGACATCTCCCTGGAAGAGCAGATCAAGTCCCTGGGCGACGACGAACTGCTCGACTTCTGGGAGGAGACCCAGCACCTGCTCAAGCTCCTGAACTCCGGCGAGTCGGTGTCCGAGGAGCACGTGCATCCCGAGTATGAGCGCCTCATCCTGCAGGAGCTGCAAGTGCGCTCCGGCCGGGGCGAACTGCGCTAACAGCGCGCTTTGCGGACCAAAGCCGCCGGACGGCTGGTTCCGCTCCCGGGTGCCGCAGCGCCAATCACTTCCACAAACAGATTCCAGCATGGAGCCAACGGGGCAACCCGCTGGCTTTTTCGTTCGCCTGCGGCGAAGCGCAGTGACCGCGCCCTGCGCAAGCCGTTCGGCCCAGGCCGCAGGCGGCTCTGCCGTTCCCGCAGCTCGAAGCCTGGCAGTTCGTCCTCACCAAACCCGGCGGCAAGGACCGCCCTGCCCAGCCCCTGGCGATCACGGACGACATCCGCTCCGGAGCCTTCCTGGCGGCCTTCCGGGCCACTTTGAGCGCAAGCCCGAGGTCCACAAGGCCCCGGCGGCCGAAACAATCGCCCTGGACGCCAAGAGGCTCCCTGACGAACGGACCTTCAAGCCTGCCCCGCGCGCAGCAGGGGGAAACGAAAAAGGCCGGCCCCGCGAAGGGTCGGCCTTTGAGCGTCATGGAGCGGGAAACGAGATTTGAACTCGCGACTTCAACCTTGGCAAGGTTGCACTCTACCGCTGAGTTATTCCCGCTCGTCTATAAGAACCCGGCGATCCGGGAAGGGAAAACGGGGCCGGGTAATGGGCCGACCCCCGAGAAAGAGCTTGGAGCGGGAAACGAGATTTGAACTCGCGACTTCAACCTTGGCAAGGTTGCACTCTACCGCTGAGTTATTCCCGCTCGTTATGGAGGCGGCATCCGGATTTGAACCGGAGGATGGAGGTTTTGCAGACCTCTGCCTTACCACTTGGCTATGCCGCCTCGTCTATTGGAGCGGGAAACGAGATTTGAACTCGCGACTTCAACCTTGGCAAGGTTGCACTCTACCGCTGAGTTATTCCCGCCCAACAGGGGGAACCTTCTACCTTTGCCCCTACCATGTGTCAAGCCTAACAAAGCATGTTTTCATGGCAGGCGGCAAAGACTGTCCGCCGGGAGCCGAATTTGAGGCGCGCCCCTGCGCGAATGCCGCGGGCGTGCCAGGGGGGCACGCCGGAAACACTGCGACAGCGCGGATTTCCAGCCCCTTTACAAGTCCTTC
>Ga0209373_10005752_pt1 | contig 9991 bp, 10 predicted proteins | sample Higcelweek5metaG_FD_187173 | JGI IMG/M metagenome (GOLD analysis project Ga0209373, IMG submission 187173) | Freshwater pond sediment microbial communities from the University of Edinburgh, under environmental carbon perturbations - High... | ecosystem: Environmental > Aquatic > Freshwater >...
TAGCTTACATCAGTCGTTGGGGTGGCCCAGTCAGGCCCCATCCATCCCTGTTTCGATGACCCGAAAACAGTCGGAAAATCAAGCTGATCCTCTGTTGCACTGAGGCTGTGCATAAGGTCGAAGACGCTCTCCTGCGTCTCTTCGGGCTTGCAGTTGGGTTTGTCCACCTTGTTTATCACAACGATGGGCTTGAGACCCAGCTCCAGCGCCTTCTGCAGTACGAAACGGGTCTGCGGCATCGGCCCCTCGAAGGCATCAACGATCAGCAGAACACCCTCGGCCATGTTCAGTACACGCTCCACCTCGCCGCCGAAATCGGCGTGCCCGGGTGTATCTATTATATTGATCTTGAAGTTTTTATATCTTACCGATACATTCTTGGAAAGTATTGTAATCCCCCTCTCCCTCTCAAGGTCATTGCTGTCAAGTATCAGATCTCCCATGACCTGATTGTCACGGAACAGCTTTACCTGATACAGAATGCGGTCTACCAGTGTGGTCTTGCCGTGGTCGACATGCGCTATCACGGCAATATTTCTTATCTCTTCCGTATGTTTCTCTGTTTGGGCTGCAAAAGTAGAAAAAGAATCGTCACGAAGGCAGGTTTTCCTTAACTAGTTTGGTGATTATGGCACATATATCATTCTTCGTGTCATACCGCCGTCGATGATTATGTTTTCCCCGTTGATGAATTCATTGCCATCGCTGCCAAGAAAAAGGCATGCACTGGCGATGTCCACCGGGCGTCCCACTCTTCCCGAGAAGTGCTGGTTGTGATCCGCCTCCCTGAGCGCATCGTAATCGCCTGTCTCAATCCATCCCGGACTTATGCAGTTGACTCTTATGTGATATTGGGCCAGGGATGCAGCCAGTGCGTGGGTCAGAGCCACAACACCTCCCTTGGAGGCGGCGTAGGCTTCAGAGCCGGGCTCCGACATGAACGCGCGGGTGGAAGCAATATTAATCACCACCCCTCCCCCTTGCTCCTTCATGATCCGTGCAACTTCCCGTGTGCAGAGGAATGTCCCCCGCAGGTTCGTGTTAATAACCTCATCCCACTCTTCAAGTGAGAGTTCAAGAGGCGACTTCCATATGCCAAATCCTGCGTTGTTCACAAGAATGTCAATCCTGCCGTACTTTTCCACCGCCTGTCTCACCATGTCAGTAACCGTAACCGGATTGCTGACATCAGTACAGATAAAGAGTGCATCGCCGCCGCCGGCAATTATCCGTTGCTCGGCCTCAGTTCCACTGGCTGTATCCCTTTCAGCCAGAATAACCATGGCTCCATCTGAGGCGAACTGTTCCGCAACGCACCGGCCGATTCCCCTGCCTGCGCCGGTTACGATCACAACTTTTCCTGAGTATCTCATAAGCGAATTCTTTTGATCGGTTCAGGGTATAAATTTAATCCTGTTATTTTCCGGGCACGCTTATTGTATCTTATAAATTGTAATTTTGTTTAAGAAAAAATAATCTGAACTCAACATGAAAAAATTCTTACTGGCAATCTGTTTTATCAGCGCAGCCTTTATGACCGTAACCGGACAGGACAAGAAAGCTGAAAGGGAAGCGGCCGCACTTGCGGCATTTGAAAAAGCTCTTGCTACAATCGAGACAAAGGACTATGTAATAATTGTAGGCACCTATCAGACAGAAGACGCAAGCTTTCTTGACAACACTGACAACGCCAACTTCCTTGCTTTCAGCGGGGAGAGCATCCTGCTTCAGGGAGCAATCCTGACTGGTAATGCAAACACGAATAAACTGGCGGTTTCTGAATACACCCAGACCACTGACAAGAAAGGAAACGTAAGAATATCCTACCAGACCAAGGGCCTGCTGATCACGGCCAAGGTTGAGATGTCACTCAAGAAATCTGCAGGTGATGTTGCTGATGTCATAATCACGCCGACAAAGGGAACCATTAAGCGCTTCACCGGAGAAATAGTGCCGAGGGCACAGTCAAAATATTTCAGAAGGCCGGGAGAGATTTAATATTCTCTCATCCGGGTCAATCAAACAGGCCGGTATCTGACTGAATAACAGACAGTACCGGCTTTCTTTTTTTGTCAGGTATGAGGAATGCCATAGTGGCTGGCAAGGATTCTTGTAAACAGCTTCCTGGGCATGATCCTTTTTAATAATACAGCCAGTTTCTGATCCGCCGAGGCAATAATGTACCGGTGACGCGGATTCCTGGATTCAATAATACCAGAAAGCTTTTTTGCAAGAATGAGAGGATTATTGCCGCCGGCTTCATCGCTTTCAATGACTGACAACGACTTTTCAAACTGTCCGGCATAAGGGTCTCCGGCACCTGAATGGGCGAGGAATTTTCTGCGGTTGGCTGAATTGTTCGTACGGAAGTCGCCCGGATTGATCACAACAACTTTAATATTAAACATTTTAACCTCAATCCGCAGAGCCTCGCTGAATCCTTCCACGGCGAACTTTGCAGCTGAATAGAATCCCTGGAACGGCAGGCCCATCAAACCACCTATTGAACTGATGTTGATGATCAGTCCGCCGCCTGCGGTACGCATGACCGGCAGCACCTCGCGTGTGAGGTAAACCATACCCATAAAGCTGGTCTCCATCTGTGCCCTGAGGTGATCATCGGGAGCCGTCTCAACCGGCCCGCCGGTGTGCATGCCTGCGTTATTTACGAGCACATCTATTCTTCCTTCCCTTTCCACTACGGACCTGACTGCCTCCCTGATTGACTCACGGTCTGTCAGGTCCATAATCAGCAGGTTGACACCTTCGCTTACCTCGCATCGGGTCCTTGCCGTGCCGTAGACAGTATGTCCGCATTTTGCCAGCAGCGCTGCGCTCTCACGGCCGAAGCCCGATGAAATGCCTGTAATGAAAATGACTTTCCCCATCGTCTCTTTCCGCCTGGTCAGGCATGCTCCACTGCCTCTGAACTGATTATTCCAAGTGCTTTGGCTGCCTTTGTTATCTTCTCGATTGAGATGTCCACCTGTTCCTTTGTATGGGTTGCCATCAGCGAATAGCGTATCAGGCTGTTATTCATCGGAACTGCAGGGGATACGACCGGGTTGACGAATATGCCGTCCGCAAGCAGTTGTTGCGTAATTGTAAGCGCTTTCACATTGTCACGGATAAAAAGGGGAATAATCGGAGTCTCCGACTTTCCCGTATCAAAACCCATATCCCGGAATCCTTTCAGTGCATAGCGGGTCATATCCCAGAGATGGCTTATGCGTTCCGGCTCGCTCATCATAATTTCAATTGCTGCAAGCACAGATGCCGCCGAGGCGGGGGTCATGCTTGCACTGAAGATGAGTGAACGTGAATTGTGCTTCAGGAAATTGATTGTATCCCTGTCCGAGGCGATGAACCCGCCCAGGGAAGCAAGCGACTTTGAAAAGGTGCCCATGATCAGGTCTACCCTGTCAGTGAGCCCGAAATGTGCAGCCGTTCCCCTTCCCTGCTCTCCGAGCACCCCCGTGGCATGGGCATCATCAATCATAATTGAAGCATCATACTTCTCCGCCAATTCAACAATCTCCGGCAGTTTTACAATATCTCCCTCCATCGAGAATATCCCGTCGGCGACAATCAGCTTAAGGCTCCCAGGCGCGCACTGCCTGAGCTTTTTCTCCAGGCTTCGCATGTCATTGTGGGCAAATTTCAGAACCTTAGAGAACGACAGCCGGCTCCCTTCAATGATTGAAGCGTGGTCAAACTCGTCAAGCAGGATATGATCACGCCGCCCGGTAAGCGCTGAAACAACACCGAGGTTGACCTGAAAACCGGTGCTGTAACACAGGGCCTGCTCCTTCCCTGTCATCTCGGCAATTCGCTCCTCGAGTTTGACGTGAATATCCAGTGTTCCGTTGAGGAACCTTGATCCCGCGCAGCCGGTGCCGTATTTGTCAATAGCCCGCTTTGCAGCTTCCTTTATCGCCGGATGATTTGTCAGCCCGAGATAGCTGTTCGATCCAAACATCAAAACTTTCCTGCCGTTGATTGTAACGACGGTGTCCTGATCGGACTCGATGATCCTGAAATACGGATAGATTCCTGCCCGCATTGTCTGTTGCGGCAGGTCATAGCCTGAAAAGGCCTTCTGGAGTTTTCTCATGGTACTTTACAAGTGGCAATGATGCGAATTTAAATAATTGTCCAGAACTGTGGCACTATTATCCCGGGGAAGCGAGGTTCACGGGCAGAAGAATACCATTTTATGCTTAGTTTTCAGTCCCGAAATGTCCTCATATTTGCAACCGTCATTGCAGAAACGTAATAATCAAGCCTCTGCGCGAGGATAAAATGAAAGTTATGACTAACAAAAATAACCCGGCATTTCTCAGCAGGTTCAACATCGGGCAGGACTGGTCTTCAGTGGTTACCGGATTTGTGCTCATCATATTCGTGGTGATAACCGGTTATGCCATCGCCACCCCCTCATTCGGTGGGAAGGCAGGCTGGAACAGCGATCATGATTTTTCCGGGATGCTTGGTGCAACATCACTCTGGTCATCTGCCATTTATACCTTCCTGATCTTCGGCTTGATTGCGGTTATCGGAATGCTGCTGAGCGGTGAAAAGCTGAAGAAATACCTTTTAGGATTTCTTTCGCTGTTCCTGTTGGCCATCCTCGCACAGTTCATATCATCCTATGCAGGCTTCAAGAACCTTGGTCTCGAGACAGTGCTCTTCTCACTGCTGATGGGCCTTATAATTGGCAACCTTGTCAGGCTGCCCGAATGGCTCCGTGCGGGAGTGCAGACTGAACTCTACGTGAAGATCGGCCTGGTGCTGCTTGGGGCCACAATCCTCTTCAAGGATATCCTCCAGGCCGGGTACTTCGGGCTTATTCAGGCAGTGATAGTTGTAACCGTAGTATGGTACTTCTCCTTCTGGCTCTCGAAAAAAATGAAGATTGACGATGAGTTCTCAACAATGCTTGCCAGTGCCGTTTCAATCTGCGGTGTCTCTGCTGCAATTGCAACAGCCGGTGCCATCAACGGTGACAAGAAGAAGCTCTCATTCATAATTTCCCTTGTGCTGCTCGTTGCAATCCCGATGATGATCTTCCTCCCCATCATCGCCAAATGGATGGGGCTCTCCGATGTAGTCACGGGTGCATGGCTTGGCGGCACAATCGACACTACCGGGGCAGTTGTGGCTGCCGGAACCATTGCAGGAGAGACCGGGCTCCAGTATGCAACCATTGTCAAATTCTCCCAGAACGTACTCCTTGGCCTTGCAGCATTCGCCATCTCAATCTTCTGGGCTTACAGGAACAGGGGTGAAAACGAAAAGAGGCAGCATGTACCCGCACGGATCATCTGGGACCGGTTCCCCAAGTTCGTTCTGGGCTTTATTCTTGCTTCACTAGTCTTTTCCTTTATCCTCAGTCCGGAGACAGCACAGTCGTCAGGAAAGGTGATTAAGTCTTTCAGCACCTTCTGGTTCAACCTGGCGTTCATTAGCATTGGTCTTGAGACCCGCTTCGCCGACTTCAGGCATATGGAGAGCAAAAAGCCCTTCTACAGCTTCCTGATCGCACAGACCTTCAACATATTCTTTACCCTGGGTGTCTCATACCTGCTGTTCCAGCTGATAGGCGGTAAGTAGCAGGCATCAGATCAGAGACTGGAGCAGGACTGTGCCTGCCCCTAATTATCCCACTTAAGAAGCACATCGGCAACTGACTGATGTACCTTCCCTGACAGGAACGCGGCAAGGTCGGCATCCGTCTCCAGTTTGTCCTTCTGATTTTCAAGCGCATTCCAGAAACCGAGGAAGACTTTTTTGCCTCCTGCATCATAGATATCAGCAGCGGCGGAATGCCATCTGCTCTGGTACCATCCGTAGTTCTGAGGGTATTGCTGACCGATTTCGTCATACCGGTTCTCCAGGTCAGTAAGTGATGTGTATTTCAGCGATGACCTGTCTCCCGCAATGACCATCTTTGGAAACACAGTCAGGGCAGGCAGCATGTCTGGTTCATTTTCAGCGATATATGTGTGCAGAAAAAGGTTTACAAATAACTCAGCCATCCACTTTCTCTGCATATTCAGTCCCTGCTGGAAATGAAAGGCGTGCCCAAGCTCATGTATTGCAAGCAGATCAAAAAAAGCACCCATGGAAAGATTGCCGTTACTGTCTGAATAGGTCTCCCTGATCCGGGTAGCCAACCCTGAAGGCAACCTGTCAACCGGCGGTATGAAACTTTTCCAGAAGTCGTTGTCTTCGGATGCGACAATCAGGGTCTTATCGTCCGTGTAGTGCGGCATGCCATAGACAGGAAAGCTTGTAAATTTGCTCCAGTCCTGCGGACTAAGGATCAAAAGGGTAACAAGAGGTTTGAATCCAAGCATGTCGTTGTACCAGTCTGTAACATTATCGCAGCGGAGTGCCAATGCTTCGGCCCTTTCCTGATTTCCCTCACTGAACCAGACCGGGGTTTTGTGCCCTTCCAATGGCACCAGTCCATTGAAAGCCTGTGCATTCAGTGTAACAGGAAGAATGGCGGTGGACAATAACAAAATCATACCTAATGCATAGCCGGTCAGCCGGTATCTGCCATCGGGAAGAATTTTCCGATTTTTCATAAAAATTGTTTTGGGGGTTATCAATTCAAAATGTTAATAATTACAAAACAACCCGATGAGAGTTTGGTTTATCTTGCATTGCATAATCAGGAAATAATTCAGGCTATTACAAATGAATCTGACAATGAGATACAATGCGACCATTCTGTTCCTGCTGGTGTTTGCCGGCGTTTACGGGCAACACGGAGCGGGTAAGGAAAAAATCATTATCAGGACTGAACTTGGGGAAATCCATGTCAGGATAGACCTGGTCAGGGCCCCGGTGACATCAGCCAATTTTCTCAGATATGTTGATGCCGGCTTGTTTGACAGCACATGCTTCTACAGAGTGGTGAGGCCGGATAACCAGCCAAAAGACTCCGTTTTTATTGGGGTCATCCAGGGTGGACGGTACGAGGCAGAAGGGACCGGAGGATTTCCCCCTGTGCCCCACGAAACTACTGAGATGACAAGAATACGCCATCGTGACGGTGTGATCTCAATGGCACGATGGACGCCGGGCACGGCTACCTCTGAGTTTTTTATCTGCGTGGGCGACCAGCCGGACCTTGACTATGGCGGCAGAAGAAATCCTGACGGTCAGGGATTCGCTGCCTTCGGAAAAGTCACCAGAGGAATGGCGGTGGTGAGAAAAATCCATTCAATTAAGGCTCCCGGCCAGTACCTGGCAAAGCCTGTGCTGATCATTGAAATCGCAAGGGAGAATTAAGGCGGTTCCGGGAATTAGTTTTCCATCCGCCTGAAATACCTGGAGAACAGGATTGAAGCAATGATCAACTCTATCCAGGTGATTGATATTACTGTAACTTCGAATCTGTACTCCCTCAATATGCCGTGTACAGCCGAAATGGCGACAAAGGCAACCATCGTAAGGCAGAAACTGATTATAAATGTAAGTCTCAGGCTTTTCTCCAGCCTGCCGGCACCGGAGAAGGCCGGAACGAGGAAGAGGAATGAAATGCCCATTGTCACGAAACCCATCTCCTCAAGTATGATGAAAATCCCGTGCGGATTGAACTGGCTCATCATTGCAACACCGTCAGTCTCCCCTGCCAGCAGGCTTGGCTGTATGAAAGATACCTGTATGAAATAATCTGCCGACAGGATCAGGCTGCTTATAATTGCAAACCCTGAAGCCACGGCACTGAAGAGATTCTTTTCAGGCGGCATCGACCTGTGTACTGTAATCATCATAACCAGGTAGGAGAATGAGAGCAGGATAGCAGGATACATCCAGTAATAATCGCGCGGAAAGCGGCTGATTATCTCAGTGTAAGGATACTGGAAGCAATCGCCATTGCAGAAGGGTCCGGAAAGCGGCGGGGTGCAGACGGCTATCCCGAATGAGACAACAGTCAGGATAGCAGTGATTATCGAAACATAATAACCGAACCTGCTTATGTTTGCGCTATTCATGGCCGGACTGGTTACCATTGTTGATTTTTGATAGCTGCAAAATGCTTTATTATCTTCCAGCCCAGGAAAGTGTTGACCAGGCCAATCACGAGGTACAGCGGCTGCAGGATGCTGGAGAGTGAGATCCAAGCCACCTGGATGATAATCCACAGGGTAAGTGCAACACCCAGCAGTACACCAGCGTGTCCGGCAAACCTGTTCTTTCTGAAGGATAGCCAGGCGCCGGCAAGGTTTGCAATCCCGTTGACAAGCACAAGGAACAGACCAGGCAGCAGGAATGAGTCAAGCGGAGAATTTGCCAGGATTTCGGGAGAGGCTCCCATCTCTTTGCCGGTGGTATCCATAAGGAATGCGATGCCGGCCGGGATGGCTCCTATGGCAGTGAATGCCTGCAGCGATCCCAGGATGTAGAAATACTTTTTCATGTGATGTTTGATGGCGGACAGTGGTAAGGCTATCCGGATGTAATAATTTATTGTTGCAAGCCATCAAATGTAATGAAAACCACTTCGTTCTGACATTAGCAGGAATATGCTGTTGGGCAGGTTAAATAAGGAAGGGAGAAGGTACGAGCCCGCCAGTGCTAAGAAGCTATAAATCCATGACAACCGCCTTTTTGTCGACACCCAGACCTGACAACAGGTCAGTGACTGCCCTCATCATGGGCGGAGGACCACAGAGATAGAAATTTACGTCGAAATCACTGATATGGGACTTCAGGAATTCCTCGCTGATAAAACCGCTGAAATAACCTTCATTCTTTTCGTCAGACAGGATATTTATGAAGTTCCCGTCCAGCATCCCTTGAAGCTCCTCTTTAAGGATAATGTCAGCCCTGGTTTTATTTGCAAATAGCAAAAGGTTGCCGGATAGTTCGCTTCGTGCCTGCAAATCCCTGAAGATAGAGATGAATGGGGTAATGCCGGCACCGCCTGCAATGAAAACACCTTTGCCCTTGTATGTTATTGCACCCCAGGGTGAGCCGATAACCAGCTCAGTTCCCGGAACTGCCGAATCCAGATCCTTCGTAAGGCCGTTGTGCTCAGGATAAATCTTTATTGTGAATTCAAGGTGAGGATCTCCATTCAGCCCGGTAAATGTAAATGATCTCCTTCTCTTCTTAAGTTCAGGCGTATTGATTGCCACCCCGGTCGCCTGCCCCGGCTTAAATGAATAACCCGCAGGTTTCTCCACCCGGAACCTCTTCACATCATGCGTGAGTTGCTCAATATCAATTATTTTAACAAAATATTCTGTCATCATCTTATTTTCTGACCTAGTAACAAGCCAGCGTGTGATTTGTTTGACGCAATTTAAAGGCATGATATCCGATCTCTGTTATCCCTTCAGAGCACTTGTGAAATCGTACTTTTTTCTGTAATTTGCTGCTACAAATTCAAATGGCCTGAAATGAGTAAAATTATATCAGCTCTGTTCGCAGGAGCTGTTATCATTGCAGCGGTACTGTTCGCATCAGCCGGAGATAAGAGCTCTTCGGTAAAGAAACAGACTGCCTCTGAAAACTACGGGAAATACTGCTCCGGCTGCCACGGAGCCAATCTTGAAAAATTTGCTGCAAAGGCATGGATGGATGAGGAGGGCAATGCCTCTGCCTTTCGCAGCATCAAGTACGGGATTGAGAATATCGGGATGCCCGCTTTCCGGGAAACATTCACCAAAAGGGAGATCAGAGACCTTGCAGCTTATGTGAAGAAGGGCATTCCGGCTGACAGGGGATTGTTGCAGCCGGCACTTACAATTGAAGAAATTGTAGAATCAGAAGGTCAGAAGTTTACCCTCGATACAGTGGTCAGGGGATTAAACGTACCGTGGGGTATGGCCTTACTGCCAAACGGGGATATGCTCATCTCGGAGCGGTCAGGTACCCTGTACCGCTTCTCGGGAGGAAAGATCATTGAACCTGTCTCCGGCTTACCTGAAATAATGCCTATCGGGCAGGGTGGACTTCTTGATGTTGCACT
>Ga0209373_10005754_pt1 | contig 9989 bp, 8 predicted proteins | sample Higcelweek5metaG_FD_187173 | JGI IMG/M metagenome (GOLD analysis project Ga0209373, IMG submission 187173) | Freshwater pond sediment microbial communities from the University of Edinburgh, under environmental carbon perturbations - High... | ecosystem: Environmental > Aquatic > Freshwater > Pond...
GGAACTCGCGATCTCCAGGCGGTCGTCCACAAGGCGCACCCCGCGCGGACCGGAGCGGCAACCGGGCTTGAGGTCGAGGCGGTACTCGCGGCCCAGAAACGCATGGGCCTCGCCATCGACATATTCGAGGCAGCGCACGGGCGTGCGCGAGCGGAAGCGCTCCAAGTGCCGGGCTATCCACTCCGCCTTGGCCTGCACGTGCTCCTGCACATAGACAAGGCTCGAGCCCTGCGGCGCGCGCACGCGCACCACGCCCTCGGGCCGCACGGAAATGCGCAGGCTGCGGAAGCGGTCGAAGCAAAGCTCCACCGGTATACGCTCGCCGTCGGCAATGATCTCGATGCGCTTGGGCGGCTTGGGTGCGGCGGGTTTGGACTTGAAGAATCCGAACATGCTCACGCCCCGGCGGACTTCCTGTCCTGGCTCAGCAGCACGCCGCCCAGCACCAGGGCGGAGGCCGCGTACTGCCAAAAGGAGAACACCTCGCCCAGCACCAGCCGCGCCATGATCACCGTGGCCACGGGGATGAGGTTGATGAAGGCCGAGGCCTGGCAAGCGGGAATCTTGCTCACGCCATAGCTGTACAGGCCATAGGCGCCGAGGGTGCTGGCCGCGCCCAGGTAGACGATGGACAGGGCGGGCACGAGCACGAACTCCGTCGGCAGGCGCTGGCCGGGCAGAAACATGAGCGGCAAAAAGACCACGCAGCCGAGCAGCGCCTGGGTGGCGGTGAGAAACATGGGCGAGTAGCGCACCGAAAGTTTTTTGAGCAGGATGGTGTAGCCAGTGGCGCAAATCATGGCGAGGAATTCAAGGAAGTTGCCCAGCGTCGGGTTGGGCGCGTTCTCCGTTGCGGTGGAAAACACAGAAAGCAGCGCCGCACCGACCACGGCCACGAGGAATCCGGCCCAGGTGCGCGGGCTGACCTTTTCATTGAGCAGAAAGTGCGCGCCCACGGCCACCATGAGCGGCAGCATGGCCACGATCATTCCCGCCTGGGCGGCCTCGGTGTTCTTGATGGCCGCCGTCTCAAAGAGAAAGTACAGGCCGGGCTCGCACAGGCCCATGAGCACGATGGGCTTCCAGTCTCCCCGGCGGTACGGCTGGGAGCGGAAGCGCGGGTACAGGGGTAGAAAGCACAGGCAGGCCACCAGCATGCGGCCAAAGACCACGAACATGGTGTCGTAAGCCTGAAAGGCCAGTTTGAAGGCGATGAACGCGCTGGCCCAAAGGATGCTGGCCGCGACAAGCGCCAGAACTGGCAAAAGCGCCGCGCGGCGGTCGTCGGTCATGCTGCTTGTTCCGTCATAGTACCCGTCCCACCCTGCACCACCGCGTGTTCCGTTTCAAGCCAGTGGAAAACCTGGGCTAGCACCATTGAGAACGGATGTGAATTAGATATCTGTTAGTACTCGTATTATATAAACTAAGCTACTATTACTTTGTCTTACGCAGAATTGTTTCTGCATCCGTAATGAACAATGTTAAGATGTCACCTTCTTGAAGATTTTTGTTCTTATGCCCCATATCAACACGAATCGCATAAAGAATTTTTTCACTTAGTAAAAAAGTATCTCTAAGCTTCCCCTCATAGTCTGGGGCTTGTAAAAGCTTCTTATACTCGTAGAATAATTTTAAGAAATCATCTGAACCCCAAATAATGATTTGCCTTGTAAAATCCGTAAAAAACTTGACCATTTCCTGTTCTGTCAAAGGCGTGCATCCAGTCTTTTCTCTAAACATTAGGTCAAAGAAAAAGTCCATCCACATATTATAAACAGGAATTTTTTTCTTTCTGATATCATATGATATTTTATGCTTTATCTCGTAATGTTTCGCAATGAGAATCGAAATGATTGCTCCTAAAGCAGTAAGTAATGTTGCCAAAAACGTTGTGTACTGAGGATTATGGATGATTACGGTAATAATCCAATACACAGTGAATGACACAACAAGAAATGCCATACCAAGAAGGCAAGCACCAAGCCAAACGTATCTTTTATCTTCGATTTTATCGCTCATTTCTATACAAAGAATGAATCGATCAAAATGTCAATGCGAAAGCGCTGTGCCATCCAACCCGTCCACGCGCCGGAAGTATTCCTCGCGGCTGTAGCGCTCCACGGAAAAGAGGGTGGCGAAGGCGTCGCGGAAGTCCACGGCCCCGGTGGCGAAGAGCCCGTGCCCGTATACGATGGCACCGCGCTTGCCGCCTTCCTGGTTGAGGGCGGGCGGCAGCGTGTTGCACAGGCCAAAGGGCCCGGTGCCAACCTCGCCCGGCACGATGGGAATATCCAGCCCCAGGGCCGCGTCCAGAAGCCCGCGCGGCGTGGCGCAGGAGCGGTGGCACTGGCCAAGGCCGGGGCACTCCAGCTTGTCGCAGTCCATGGACAAGATGACGGCGAAGCGCGGGTGCCCGTGCAAAATGGTCCTGGCCGGGCCGCCGTCGTAGATGGCCCGGTGCGCCACAAGCTCACTCGACGCCGTAAGCCCCACGCAGGAGGTCCCGTCGAAGCGGCAGGGATCGATGCACCCGCCGAGCTCGTCCAGGGAGCTGCCCGTCTGGCTGATGAGCAGCAGCTCGCCCGCCGGGGTCGGTTGGCGGCAGGAGACATTGCCGAAGGACGAGTCCACCAGCCCATATTCCACGACGCAGCGTCCGGCCTCGATCATGGCGGCGCGGGCCTGATCCTCATCGGCGAAGGGTCCGGCCAGCAGAGGAGGCGGCGCTTGCGGCAGGCGGGCCATGTCCTGGTCCAGCTGGGCGCGGATGGCCGCGAACCCGGCCCGGCGCGCGGCCGTCATGCCGCCGACGCGCACATCGCGCAGATGTTTGGCGAAATATGCCACAAAGCAGGCGAAGGCCATGGAGCTGGCCGTGACAAAGGCCTGTTCCGGGCTGACCGACCCCGCGGCGGCCATGAACGCCTGGCCGCTGTCCACGATGATGCAGCCCTTGCGCCGGGAGAGCGCCGCCATGACGCCCTGCGCCTCAAGCCCGCGCACCACGGGCAGATCGTGCAGAAAGGTCCGCGTCTCGCAATCGCCGGGAACGACAAAACCCGCGCCCGTCGCCAGCGCCTCCTCGGCCAGGGCGAGCATGGTCTGCTGGCAGGCGCCCATGGGCCGGGCGATGAGCAGCGCGGCTGTGCCAAGGCCCTGGATGACCGTCTCGGCCAGGGGCTGGCGCGCATCACCCGCATGGCTGAAGGAAAGCTCCGCGTCCAGCGCGGCCAGAAGCGGCTCGCCCGGCGCGCACAGGCCCGCCACAACCAGCTTGGCGGCGTACTTGGCCAGCATGTCGGTCATGGGTTCTCCTCCTGCCGCGGCACAGGGCGAAAGACGTCGCCGGACCGTGCGGGGCCATCAAGCCCGGAGAGCCCGGCGGGCCAAGGCAAACCGTGTTGTGCCGCCACCTCCGGCCTTGGCAGGCCGTCTTCGGTCAGGCCGCGGATGCGGTAATAGGCCGAGCGGGCGGCGAGGAAGTCCTGCCGGGGCAGGGGCGGCACCGGGGTGTCCGGCGAACCGCTGCCGGACTCAGTGAAGAAGCGCGCGGGCAGGTCGTCGTCCTTGGCGGAAAAGCCGTTTTGCGCGTTCATGAGCCGCTCCTGGTAGTCGATGCGCGCGCCGCAGGCCAGCAGGTCCGCGCCCGTGGCGGCCTGGCCGGTGACGGCGGCAAAGGCCCGCGCGTACTCTTCCATGCCCGCGGCAAGCAGCAGGTGCGCGCAGATGGTCAGGCTGTCCGCCGCCGCCGCCGCATCCTCCGCGAGCTTGATGCTCCGCGCCTTGCCGGAAAAGCTGAAGCGGTCCGTGGCCACGGGCTTGCGCAGCACCTCGTGGCTCAGGGGATTGGCACGCAGGTTGGAGCCGCCGTGGGTGGCCACGCTGTAGGCCAGGGCCATGCCGTACGCGCCGCGCGGGTCGCAGGCGGGCAGCTCCAGGCCCTTCACGCTCATGGCCAGCTCCGGGCGGCCGTGCGTTGCGGCGTACCAGGCCGCGCCCCGGGCAAGCTCCTGGCCGGTCGCGGCGGCCGGACCAGTGCCCGTGCCCATGCCGAGCAGCAGCGCCAGCACCCGCTCCGGGTCCAGCGCATCGCCCGTGATCTCGCGATGACAGGCCAGGGCCGAGGCCGCGCTCACGGGATCGAGCCCGAGGCAGGCGCAAAAGTCGTTCGCGCGCATGGCCAGTTCGATCATGCCGTTGCCGATGAGCGCCGTGAAATGGCTCATGGCGTCGTATTCCGGCAAGGGGCGGCCGTCGCCGGAAAGGCGCTTGCATGCCACCAGGCAGCTTTCACAGCCGCGCTTCAGCGGATGGTAGCGCGTGGCGTAGGCGTGGGCGTTGAGCCCCCCGGCGGGCGAAAAATGCGTGCGCGCAAAGTTGTCGGTCGGCATCATGCGCCTTGCGTCCATGAGGTCGAACAGGCTGCCGGTGCCGAAGTTGGTGAAGCCGTGCTGGCCCATAAGCGCCGGGGAGGCGCTGGCCAAGCGCAGAATGTCCTCCCGCGCGCGCGCAAGGCCGCCGGAATCGGCCACGGCGATTTCACCCGTGCCGCGCACCGCGAGATACTTGAGGTTCTTGAGGCCGAACACCCGGCCCACGCCGCAACGCCCGGCCTGATGATACAGGTCGACCAGCAGGGTGGCGAAGGCGCAGCCGTTCTCCGCGCCCGGGCCGGTGGCGGCAAGGGAACCGTGCGGCAGGCGCTGGCGCAGCCGCGTGAACACATCGGGCGTGGACAGGCCAGCGAAGGCGGAGGCGTCCGTGAGGCGCACCTCGCCGTCGCTGATCTCGATGCCGCAGGGCTTGTTCGCCCGGCCGGTGACGACGAGGACGTCATAGCCCGCGCGCTTGAGCTCCGTGCCCAGGCGGCCGCCAGCGCTGGCGTCGCCGAGGGCTCCGGTGAGGGGCGAACGCGTGGTGATGTGGCAGGAACCGGAGGCCGGGGCGTCGGTGCCTGTGAGCGGTCCGCTGGCGATGACCAGGGGCAGGTCCGGGTGGCCGCAGGGCAGCGTGGCCGAATCGCGCAGGAAATATCCGCCCAGGCCGCGCCCGCCTAGAAATGCGGCGCGGAGTTCCTCAGGCAGGCGATCGGTCTCGTGGGTGCGCGCGGAAAGGTCCACGCGCAGAATTCCGCCTGTCCAGCCATGCGATTGCGGCACGTCCCGTCCTCCCTGTTGCGCGTTTGCGGCCTTGACCCCGTGGGTGAAACCAGTATGCTGTGCCGCCGGGAATCGCAAGGCCCGCAAGCGCTTTGCCCCGGCAGGAGGACACGAGTGGCCGCAGAGAAAAAGGGAAAGACCGAAGAGATCGACGTTTCGCGCCGCAGGCTTTTGTTCGGCTTCATGGACAGGCTGCGCGGCAATGCGGAGGAGGCCCCGGTGGCCGCCGCCTCGCAAACCGCCCCCGTACTGGCCCAGGCCAACGCGGCTTTCGCGGCCGGAGACTTCGCCACGGCGCTTGGCTTCTACAGGACCTTTCTGCAGGCCGAGAGCGCCAACGCCGAGGCGCGCCAGCGTCTGGGCGAATGCCTGTACCGCCAGGGACAGTATATTCAGGCCAAGGTGGAGTTTGAGCGCCTGCTGCAAAAAAACCGCAAGGACAACCGGGCCATTCTCTTTCTCGGGCTGGTGCTGGCGCGGCTGGACCGCGTGCAGAAGGCGGCGGTGGTCTGGAAGCTCTTTTTCGATCCGCACAGCGTGGTGCTGCAGCGCGAGCTCAATTTGCAGATAGCCCTTGTCGAGACCGCATCCGAGGACCAGATGCCCGTTGCCGGCACCGTGGCCGAGGCCGTGGAGCGCGTGCTGAACCAGCCGCAAAAGGCCTAAGAATCTCCGGCATGTCTGGTGTCGCGGCCACGCGATTTAGTCCGGCGGCGCGGAGCGACGACAGCACGTTTCGCCGAAGCCGCGCCCCGGCGGATCAGTTGCTTTTGCGGCCCTTGGCCTTGCCCTTGGCCAGAAGCTTCGCCTTGGCGGCTTTGGCCGTCTGGGCCTTTTCCGCGTCTTTTTCCGCCAGGGTCGTCACCCGCGCGCGCAGGTAGCTGGCCGCAAGGTCGGCCATCTGGGCCTCGCGCGCATCGCCCGCCTGGCTGCCGCCAAAGGCGCGCAGATCCTCGGCCATCTGCTTCTCCATGCGCTCCGACTCCAAGAACATGACAAAGGCCAGGGCCAGCGCCCCGCCGTTCTCCTCGCTGCCGTCGCACAAAATCTCCAGCTGGGCCTGGGGCGCGGTCTCGAAAAGCCGCTCCGCGAACATGCCTATCCAGCGGCGGTACAGCGCGGGCATGAGCGGCGGCACCATCAGGGCCAGGGTGTCGGCCGCGCCAAGGTCCGTCACGGCCTGCGTCACGGCGAGATATTCGCGCAGAGCCTCCACGCGGCGGGCATCGTCCTGCGACACGCGCTCCATGAGCGTATTGGTGATGTGCGCGCGCATGGCGCTTTTGAGTTCGGCGTCGGCGACGAGGGCGCCTGTCACCAGGGAGTCTGTCGCGTGGGCATCGGAATCTGCGGGCATGTGTCTTCGCTCCTGTGCTTGAATCTTGCGCGCCGGACCGGGAAGGCAACCCCGCCGGGGCTTCCCGTGAGCGCGCAAAGTGAGTATCATCGGCAAACGCCGCTGGCAATGCGCCGGCAACACCCAGAGATTATACCGGCCAGCCAAACGGAGACCGCCTGTGATCGACGCGCTTGTGCAACTGCTGCCCCTGGCCAAGGTGCTCTTCGCCTTCGGCGTCATGCTGGCGGGCCTGCGCCTGCGCCAGCCCTTGTGGCTTTCCGTGCTTGCCGGCGGGCTGGTGCTGGCCCTCTGCTTCCACATGCCCGTGTCCGAGTGGGCGCGGGTGGCGGCCATGTCCGCCCTGCAGCGCGAAACCACCTACCTCATCCTCATCCTGGCGCTCATCCTGTTCTTGTCCGAGGTGCTGGAGAAAAGCGGCCAAACCAAACGGCTGATGCAGGCGGCCACGGGCTTTCTTGTGGATCCGCGCCTGCGGCTGGCGTTTTTCCCCGCCCTGGTGGGTTTTTTGCCCATGCCTGGCGGGGCGGTGTTCTCCGCGCCCCTGGTGCGCGACATGGCCGACGAGCTTGGCCTGGCCCGGCGCGACACGGCGCTGGTGAACTACTGGTTCCGCCACCTGTGGGAGCTGTGCTGGCCGCTCTACCCCGGCATCATCCTCACCTCGGCCCTGGCAGGGGTGCCCCTGGCCCGGCTCATCGTCTACACCTGTCCGTGCATCGCCCTGTGCATGCTCCTTGGCTGGCGGTTCATCATGCGCCCGGCCGTGGCGCACCTGCAAAACGCCGCGCCCGGCCCAAGGCCTGAACGCGACGTGCGCGCCGCGCTCTACCAGGGCCTGCCCATGCTCATCGCCATCTGCTGCGGCCTGGGTTTTGAGGTGGCCATGACCCTTCTCGCCCCGGATCTGCCCTTCGAGCTGGGCATCATGGCCGCGCTGCTGCTGGCCATAGGCTGCTCGCTGGTGCAAAACCGCGTGGGACCGGGCTTTGTGGCAGGCGTGCTGAAGGACCGCGAGCTCTACAAGCTCGTGGCGCTGGTGGTGTCGGTGCTGGTGTTCAAGGACGTGCTGCAGGCCTCCGGCGCGGTGGCGCAACTGGCGCGGGTGGCCTCGGGTCCCGGAGCGCTCTTCGCGCTCACGCTGGGCCTGCCGTTTCTGGTGGGGCTCATCTCCGGCATCACCGTGGCCTTTGTGGGCGCCACGTTTCCGATCATCCTCGGCGTGCTGCACAACCTGAGCCTGGCCGGAAACCCCGGGCTTGAGGCGCAGCTGCTGCCGCACCTGACCTTGGGGCTCTTCGCCGGATTCACCGGAGTCATGGTCTCGCCGCTGCACGTGTGCTTCGTGCTCTCCTGCCAGTTCTTCGGCGCGGACATCGCCTCCACCTGGCGGCGGCTGCTCATTCCCTGCGGACTGCTGCTGGCCTGCGGCGTCGCCTGGTTCTTCGCGCTCACGCGGCTGTTCTAAAGCCCCGCCAGCACCCAGTGCCACAAGGGCAGCGTGGCGAAGGAGAGCGGCGTGCCCACGCTCACCAGCAGCGAGGCCAGCTTGGGGTCCAGACCGTTGTCCGTGGCCAAAATTCCCCCCAGCACCATGGGTGGCATGGCCGCCTCAAACACCGCCACCTGGGCCACCGGCCCGGTGTTGCCGAAGCCGAACACCACCACCGCGAGCATGAGCAGCGGCGCCAGAACCAGCTTGTAACCCAGGCCCAGGGCCAGCGGCCGGCCCGCCCCCTTGGGCAGCCGCAGCGAGAGCCCCAGCCCCACGGAGAAGAGCGACAACGGCACAAGCGTCATGCCGATATGCGTAAGGCCCTTGACGAGCCACTCGGGCAATTCCACGGAGCGCAGGGCCAAGCCCAGCACCAGGCCCTGGAAGGGCGGAAACAGCAGCACCCGGCGCAAAGCCTGCCAGACCTGTGCGCCCGCGCCGCCGGATTTGCGCTCCAGGGGCGAAAGATACGTTGCCAGCAGCACGCCGGGCAGCGCCAAAACGAGCGAAACGCCGGGGCTGTCGCACAGGAAGGCCACGTAGACCAGCTCGTGTCCGAAGAACGCCTCGATCATGGGCAAGCCGATGAACACGACGTTGCTCAAACCCGCCGTAAGGATGAGGCAGCCGAAGGTCTCGCGCGAGATGCCGAACATTTTGCGCGCCAGCCCGAAGAAGGCGAACCCCCCGGTGATGACGATCCAGGCCATGCTGGCGGGCAGCAGCATCTCCGCCGAGATGGGCATGCTGTGTGCGGCCAGAAAGGCCACGGGCGGGGCTGAAAGCTGAATCACCACGCCGGACACGGTGCGGTCCGCGCCCTGAGGCAGCCTGCCCAGGTAGCGCAGCAGCACGCCCATGAGCAGGCAGACCACGGCGACGAACATGCTCGCCATCAGTCCAGCGCCTTCACGAAGTCATATGCGCCCACGCCCTGCACCAGCAGAAAGCGGCACGGTGCAGCGCCCACGTTGACGACCCGGTGCACGCGCCCGGCATCCATAACGCATGGCACGCCCGGCAGCAGGGGCAGGTCCTCCACTGGTTCGCCCGCCTGCACCTGCACCTCGCCGTCCAGCCGGAAGGCCGTGTCCGTCACCTCGGTGTGGCGGTGCCAGGGCGTGGCCTCGCCCGGGGCCAGGGTCATCAGCGTCACGCGCACCTCCGGCGTCTCGATGATGCTTTGCCGCCCCGCGATGCTGTAATGCGGCGAAGGAGCGTCCGCAGCCTTGTTCTTTCCGCTCATGACGCGCCCTCCAGTTCGATGTGTCCGCGCAGGTAAAGCGCCGCGTTGCCCGCAATGCGCACGCGGCCGTCCTTGAGTTCGCACCACAGCCTGCCGCCGCGCTTGGAGGCCTGGTAGGATCGGAGTTTCACCTTGCCCAGGCGCGCGGTCCAAAAGGGCGTCAGCAGGCTGTGCGCCGAGCCCGTCACCGGGTCTTCGGGTATGCCCGCCTCCGGGCAGAACACACGGGAGACGATGTCGAACTTGCCGCCCGCCTTGCCCGCCGCGCTGGCGATGTTGCACACATAGGGCAGATCGTAGAACGCCGCATGGTTGGGGCGCATGCCGCGCACCATGTCCTCGTGGGCGAACACGCACAAAAGGTCGCGCCCGGCCCAGGCCTCCAGGGGCTCTGCGCCAAAGGCCCGCGTCATGGCCTCGGTCACCGCCACCCGCTCCGGCGGCCAGGAGGGAAAATCAAGCACCAGCAGGTCGCCCGCGCGCTCCACAAAAAGCGGACCGCTTTGCGACTCGAAGCATATGCGCTCTCCCGCATAGCCCAGCTCGTGGAAGATCACCCAGGCCGCGGCCAGGGTGGCGTGGCCGCACAGGTCTATTTCAAAAGTCGGGGTGAACCAGCGCAGGTGATACTGCCCTTGCCCGGCCTTGGGCACGAAGAACGCCGTCTCGGACAGGTTGTTCTCCTCGGCTATGGCCGCGAGGGTCTCGTCCGGCAGCCATGTCTCCAGG
>Ga0209373_10005755_pt1 | contig 9987 bp, 7 predicted proteins | sample Higcelweek5metaG_FD_187173 | JGI IMG/M metagenome (GOLD analysis project Ga0209373, IMG submission 187173) | Freshwater pond sediment microbial communities from the University of Edinburgh, under environmental carbon perturbations - High... | ecosystem: Environmental > Aquatic > Freshwater > Pond...
AAAAATGATGACCCAAAACGTTATTCCCGATCATCTTCAATTGCATTCATCACGCACCTGAAACCAATAAAACTTTTAGCTGAATCCTGATATTCAAAGTCGCGGGTTGACACTTGCAAATAATACGATACGTCTTTCCATGAACCACCCCGAACTACTTTCCTTTTCAATGCTGGGGGGTCGTTTAAAGAAGCATTGTATTGAAAGTCGGGATTAAAACTGTTGATGCGGTCATAACCCGATACGTCGTAAGCGGTAATGGTCCACTCGGCAACATTACCGGCCATATCGTACAAACCATAACCATTGGGATCGAAACTTCCTACCTTCATTGTTTTGGTTGAATAATAGCTGTCAGCAATATAGTTCCCCCTCATAGGTTTGAAGTTTGCCATAAAACAACCCTTCTGGGTACTTGTATAATAGCTTCCCCAAGGATATTTGTTATTAATTTTTCCACCACGGGCAGCATATTCCCACTCAACTTCGGTAGGTAGCCGGTATGGATGGATGGATTGGATTTTGTTTGCAGCAAGAAATTCTTCCCTAAAACACGTCCTCCAGTGACAGAATGCGTTTGCCTGTTCCCAAGTAACACCCACAACCGGGTATTCATTAAAAGCCTGATGGTAAAAATACTTCAGGGTCCAGGGTTCGTTATAAGAGTATGTAAAGTCGCGTACCCAAACCAACGAATCAGGATAAACGGGTATTCGGTTTTTAAAGATAAATGATGAACGATCCTTTATCTGATTAACTATACCTGTTTTCGGATCGGTTACTGAACCAGAATAGCTTTGTGAATCATAATTGAAGTTGTTTGAGCGCTGAGCAGCCTGCTTTAAGTCGATGTAAAAATATTCGTAAAAAATGTTTCTGTAATCAATTTCCTTATTGCCCAAAAAACGTTCATTACCTTGATAAAAGAGTGGTTGAAGTGCAGCCTGTACTTCGGGTTTATCATCACTCCAGATACCTTTAACCTTTTCACGATCGACCCGTGGGGGATCGTAAGGTACTTTATCTATATCTACGGCTTTGTAATAATCAATACCTGCTTTAAAGGTCAATGATGCAGCTACCGAATCGGTAACCCACTTTACATATTGCCTGTACTCGCTATTGGTGATTTCGGTATCATCCATCCAGAATGAGTTAACCGAAACATTCTTTGTAGATTGAATTTGCTTTGTTGCCACCTCATCTCCGCCACCCAATTGAAAAGAACCCTGTTTGATATAAACCATTCCATACGGAACCGGTTCGAACCAAACTGGTCGCTTTTGCCCTTTCAAATCGAAGTAAAGAATGTCGGATTTACAACCTGCTAAAACAAAAAGGGCAAAAAACAAAAATGACAAATATTTCAGGATCTTTCGCTGCACGTATTTTAATTGTTTCTCAAATAAACGGAGGAAAAGTACTTCTATTGCTTCACAACGTAAAAGCCTTATGGATTATCCATAAGGCTTTAACACATTAATATCTTGAGTTGTACGTTAATTTTCCCACAAGTCTTGTTCGTAATCAAATATTTCTTTTTTGATCCTTTCCGATTCAAGTTGTGCATCACGCGCTGAAACATAATCGGTAATCAAGCGGTCGTTATAAACGTTGGCCTCTCTAACAAAATTCGCTTTAAATTTTCGGTTAACAAACAAATCGTCGAAACTATACAATTCGGTATTATTGTTTGGATTGTAAACAGGAATCGTCGCAAGATATTCACGGGCATCTGGGTAATAAATCCAGAACAGATAATTCATCCGTCTTTCAGTTGGAAATCCACTAGATGTAGGAGCTCCTAAGATTTTATCGTATTCCCGAATAAAACAAAGCCCTATTATTTCACAATTCAATTGTGAAGTTTTACGATCGAAATACCATATCTCTTTCACTAATACCTGAGTTATTTCATCAGGAAGCCATCTCTGGATAAATGTATTATTAGGCCATTCAATCACACTTCTATCCAAATCGCCAAGCGAATCAGGCGTAATAATATTTTTTTGATCAAATTCAAAGGCATTATTTTTAAATTGTGGTTTAAATGCAAACAATTGCCCATTTTTGATTCCTTCGGTTACAGCCATAACCAAACTTTTTCGACCATGCAATGTATCAATTGGATAATATAGGGTAAGATTCATTTTCTCCCTCAGGTCAATTAACTCCCACGTTACTTTCGACCACATCACATCTGCCTCCCTTACAAAAGCATAAGGAATAACTTTCCGTTTAGCAAAATCATTCTCCTGTTGATACGTATCTGAGAATGGCCCAAACTTGTCGGTAAATCTCACACTACCCTGCTGAGAGAACCCCAGTAACGGAAATAAAACCAGTATAAAAATTTTAACTATCGCTTTCATATCAGATGGATTTTGCATTTTTAGTTTATTGTATATATCGTTGGAGATAATGGAATAATCCTAACATTATTGCCTCTGATTTTTGCCTTAATATTTTCAAAAATCACCTTATCTCCTTTTTTAACACCCTTAAGCAATGTCAATTGAGCATTTGTGAAAGCTTCAGAATTTGAAGATTCCGTAGAAGTCATTCCACCACCGGTAGGAACTGATACATCAAAACTTGTAACTTGATACTCTAAATCGAATAGAAAATCCTGCAACGTTGCTGTCAAAGTTTTAACTGTTAATGGATTGAAAAAAGCACGATTAATGATTGCGCCAGAAGTGAACACTCCCAATGTTGCTAATGGAGGGGGAATATCTTTTACCCTGAACGCTTTAAATCCCATCAGAACCTCTTTATTATCAATTTTGGCATAAACATTTATCCTTGTATTGTTATTCAAAGAAGTTGGTTTTGCCAACCATTCATTTCCGTTCTGAGTAATTGAACCATTATCGATTACCGCACGAATCTGACTGTTTGATAACCCTGGAACTGAAATTTCGATAGGGTTATCAATATCCCTATATAACACATTCATTTTTGAAGGCGAGATAGTTGAAGTTGGCGCTGCAACTTCATATTCGCCCTTGAATGGTGCACTTGCTAACAAACCTTCAGGATTTCTATATCGAATTTCACCAGTATAAGTATATTTTCCTGGTTTTGAAGTTGATGTTTTATAAAGCGCTTTACTTCCATCCATCAGTATCGGAGTTGAACTTCCATTAATATAAACCTCGGCTTTGGGCACATTGGTAAGGGCTGTAAGGAATATTTCGGCTTCAAAATTTTGAGATTCAGCAATGACATAAGTCGATTTTGGAACAACCTTTGCCTCGAAGAAGCTATCGCCCTTAATTGCAGAATAAATTATATTTAAAACTAAACTCTCCGCAAAACGCACGTCATTTTGAATTTTCGACAACATTGTGATACTGGCAATTAACGGAGTACGATCGAAGGTTGCCTGAACCCAAGTTTTTGCATCGGTTGTTTTATCCTTCCTCTCAGGATCGGAAACATCCAATATTTTCTCAATCGTTTCAAAAAAGCTAGCATCAAGTCTGTTCCTTAACGTTGAATCATTCTGAATGATAGAACTAAGTTGCTTTTTATAATCAATTATTTTATTCTTTAATTCCTCGCCACGGCCTCTTTCGATCATGATAAAAGGAGATGCATTCAAGTCGTCTTGCCTTCTAAGTATCAATGTATCATTATCTTTCGTGACAATGTATGGATATTCAGGAGGCAACACCTCACCAGGTGCTAGTTTCTCTGAATCCATGTGTTTTGCTAATTCTGTTTTAATCTCAGTAATTAATGAAACAATCGCTTCTGCCGACGAGTGAACGCTATTTGCTTTTTCCCGATATATTTTTGCCATTTCAGGTTTTTGCCCCTTTTCCACCTGCCAATCAAAATCACTCATCACCGAGACATTTTTTTGTGTATAACTTTCAAAAGTTTTCACAAGGCTCAGGTCAACAATTTTAAAAGCATTTAGGGTTTCAGCAGCGACATTCAGCGCTAACAAAGCTGTTAGCACCAAATACATCATGTTGATCATTTTCTGCCTAGGGGTTTCCGGACAATTCTTGACTCCCATATTCTATCCCTTATTACTTTTTAGTGTTTAAAGCGCCAAGCATTCTTCCATAAACTTTGTTTAATGCCTGGATATTTTCATTAATTTCTTTTGTGCTTTCGTTGAATTTGCGAGTTTCTTCTACAGAAGCATGGAGAAGTTTGCCTATTTCACCAACACTTGTTGAATATTCTTTTACAACCTCTTCTACTTTAACAGCTCCCTTTAAATGAATTTCATAAGCTGCATTCAATGCGCCAAGGTTCTTGTTTAATTTATCAATATTATCAACATATTTTCCAGAACTTGTCTCAACCTTTTTAAAACCTTGCGATAAAGATTCAGCGACCTTAACATAGGTGTCGTTTAATTCTTTGGAAGATGCTTTTAATTGATTTCCAAAATCTAAGCTCGATTTTTCAAGATCGGAAGAAAATTTGTCACCTGCACCTTTAAGCCCGGTTGCAGTTGCTTTCACTGAACCAGATAGTTCGGATACAGACTGCGATATACTGTTTGATGCTTTTTCTCCAGATGCTTTGATTCCTTCGCTTGTTACTTTTAATGAATCTGATAAACCGCCTACCGATTGAATGATCCCGGCAGAAGCTTTATCACTGGATACACTGATTTTCTCAACAGCGTTTTGAAGTGATTTAGAAATTTCCTGAACATTTTCGTTCATCGTTACAGAAACAGTATTATTAGAATCTACCACCTTCGTAAGCGATTCGGAAGCTTTATGCAGGTTTTGAATAAATCCTTCCGTTTCCGCTGATGCTTTTGAGATATCGGAGATACCTTCAGCAGCTTTCGAAAGTTTATCGAAACTGTCATTCAATTTTTTAATCTGTTCAGCCGATAAATCTTTAATTGAAATAGAACCAGATCCTGACCCTCCGTTCCCACCTATCAAGGGTAAACCAGATTTTTTATCCAACTCTTTATACAAATCAAGATTTTTTTGATTTTCATCGCCTTCACGAAGTTGAGGATATACCCTTTTCCAATCGGGAGTATCGAGCAAGGGTTCAAAAGCAGAAATAAAGAAGATAAGCGCTTCCATTCCTAACCCCGTCATCAGAAACCCACTAGCTGCAGGCCAATGTTCGAGCTTAGCCAACGCACCAATCAAAACTACCGATGCACCAAAACTATAGGTATAATTTTGAATCGTTCTCCACTTTCTGCTGTGCAAAAAATCTCCAATATTCATATATAAAAAATTTGAACCATTAATATCCTAAAAATTATTTCCAAACGATGGACGCACGCACCTAAAACCAATGAAAGATGTTGATGAATCTTGATATTCGTAGGTACGAGTAGATGTTTGTATAAAATACCCAACATCTTTCCAGGAACCACCTCTGATAACTTTTCGTTTCATTGCAGGAGGATCTGAATCTTGAGCATTGTATTGATAGTTCGGATTTAACTGACTAACCATGGTTGTTGACAGTGGATCCCAAGCTGTAATGGTCCATTCTGCGACATTACCTGCCATGTCATATAATCCATAATCATTTGGCGGGTAACTGCCAACTTTCATAGTAGCTAAACCACCATCTTCGATATAGTTACCACGCATAGGTTTGTAGTTTGCCATGAATTCACCCATCTGATTACGGGAGTAGTAGCCTCCCCACGGATACATTGAATTCTGCAATCCACCACGGGCTGCAAATTCCCATTCATACTCGGTTGGCAACCTGTAATCCATAACTGTTGCCTGCCCATTACCTGCGAAAAACTGGTTTTGCATTTTTGTTCTCCATTGGCAAAAGGCATTTGCCTGTTTCCATGAAACACCTACAACAGGATAATCATCAAAGCCAGGATGCCAGAAATATTTGGCTGTCCAAGGTTCATTATAGGAATAGGTAAAATCCCTGATCCAACAAAGTGTGTCGGGATAAATATGTTCACGTTCTCTTTCAATAAAATCGGAACGGTCTTTAATTCCTCCATCATACTTTCCTGTTTGATAATTGAAGCTGTTCGCTCTTTGCGCTGCTTTTTGGTAGTTGATCCACTGATATTCAAAGAATAGTTTTCTTGAATCAATTTCCCTCTTTCCAAAGAAACGCTCTCCAACAGGCATAAACAGATCAGCAAGAGCGGCTGTGTCAAGCCAATCGATTTTTGCTTTATAATCTAAACTGAGAAAATTCCCGTCAATGTCATAAATTGCATAAGGAGACTGGGGGGTTCCGTCGGCTTTGTTTAGCAAGTCGAGGGCCATTGAATCCCTGACCCAATTGACAAAGACCCTGTACTCATTGTTGGTTACTTCGGTATCGTCCATCCAAAACGCATCGATAGAGATTGTTTTCGTAGGATCGATCGATTTTGTAGGGTCTTCATCGCTCAGACCAACCCTGATTGAACCACGCCGAACGAAGGTCATCCCAAAAGGAACGGGTTCAAACCAGCTCCCCTTTTTCCCTGTCCCGATAAGTTCACCACTCTCTCCCGATTGGGTGCAACTTGCGATCATAACAATGATCAACAGCGAGATAATCAATTTGTATTTTTTCATATCAGTTAAATTCAGATCTTACAAGTACCTGACACTTTTATATTTCATGTCTCTTTTCGTATCAATATTAAAAGAGTAGGTTATTATTACTTCGTGCGATGTTGCGCCTCCGTAAATCATGCTACTCGTGTTGACATCCAATGCATACCCCACATTAAGCCCATTCATAAGCTCTGTCCCTCCCAATAATGTAAACGAAGCTATATTTTTCGGAGATACCCTTAACCCAAAACCAGCCCAGTACCTTTTTTTATAAAATATAGTCCCATTCAAATCTAACATATAAGCAGCCAAATCGCTTCTTAATACAAACGAAGGCCGCAAGTCAAATAACGGATCGGGCATTTCGATATTGTATGCCCCTGATAATTTGTACTCTGTCGAGTAATATAAATATGTTACCTCTTCTCCGCTCGTCTCTGAAATATTTGAAATACTTGCCCGGTTTAAATTCGACGCTGAAAGACCAAGATAATATTGTGGTGTTTCATAGTAAGCGCCAAACCCGATTCCAAAATCAAAAGTTTTAAAACTTGAAGGGATCAACGGATCACCCGACGTTGGCCAGGTATGATCGTCATCATCTCCGGTAATTCCTTCATTCCAGGTTCCGGGATCAATGCTATAATTATTCATCCCCAGCGTAAATCCAAAACCCAATGTTCCACTTTTCAGGTTGTGATGGTATGCAAATGATAAATCAACTTTTACAAGTTGTTGAAAACCGATTTGATCATTCATCATGTTTATACCAACTCCTGTTCTTTTTCCAAATAATTCAAGAGGAGCTTCCACTCCAAACGTCGATGTAACCGGCTTACCTTCAATGCCTAAAAACATAGTCCGGTTACAAAATGTCGCATTTATTGTATTCTCAGCACCAACAAAAGCAGGATTTGTCATTGTACGTAAAAACATATAATTACTGAACAAAGGTTCCTGTTGAGCTTTAGCTGCTAAATTAACCAATATAAACAAAATAAAAAAAGAAAAATAATTTTTCATAAAAGCTTATTTCCCTTCAAGCAGGGTGCGATGTGAAACAAAAATAAGATATTCGCATAAATAATTACTTCAAACTGTTAAACGATTATCTCAATTTCTTAAAATTAATCCACCATTTGTCAGGAATTTCGTTGTTACAAGCCTTAAAATAATCGGATTCAGAGCAAGATGCAATCACACTTACTTCATTACCAGCACTTTCAGGCAAGTTGTTCACTTCAATCCACCAACGTTGGGTTTTATTACTTTTATAAAAAACGATTGGAATTTCTATTTCGTCTATTTCTACAATATATTTTATACAATCATCAAGTGAAGCTTGAGGAAATTCGTGTTTTCTGTTAACAAAACCTTCCATGTAATACCAAACCATCTGGGCTACCAGTTTTGAAGTTTGATGGTTAATGTCGAGGTCGGCATCTACTTCGTATATACCAAAAGATCTAACCCTATCGCTTATACCAGCATACCGGGCCAACCTACATGCTTCATCTGAAAAAAAACCATTTGGCGAATTATCTCTTCGGGCAGGGGCATCGCAAGCTTTAACGGCACCAATGTCGAAACTAACTAAATCGGCATCGCGTAACACAGGCTCGACATTTTCGATCTGATCTCTTACAACACCAAGCCTGTAATGTTCAAAATAAAGTTCATTCAATCGGTTTATTTGTTTTTGATCGACAAAATAGGATTGATGACCTATGCACGAAATATTATATAAATGGGAAATATCGTTTTCAATGATCTGATTAAGGTATGAATCATCAGGATAACATTCTTCAGCAATACTTAAATCAATTTTTGAATCGATATGAACCAGGTTTATATCATTCTCAAATTCCTTAAGCGCTCTGAAATTGGCTGAAGTAAGCGATTGAGAACCACCAATAATAACAACATTCGCCTTTAAATGAAACAATAAAGAGCAAACCTCCTGTAAAACAAACTGGGTTTCGTTCAAATTTTTCCCTGTCCTCAGGTTTCCTAAATCTGCCATTCTCAAACCAGCGGAGACCTTTTTCAATTTGTAAATCTCTTCACGTAAAATCTGAGGCGTTTTTGAGACACATCCGTCATTATCTGGCTTAAACTGATCAATAAAGATTAAGGCAATTTCAAAACGATCGGCTGAAGAAATGGGTTTTAAATCGCTGTTGCTGATAATACTATATCCAATTGATCCTTTATCGTTTAAATATGGCAAATCGGTAAAACTTGCCAGTTGAACAGGATCAAAAAAATTAAGGACTTCTTCGAGTTTATCTTTTCCCATGTAATACAGCCTTCAATATAAATCAAGAAGGCACCCCAAAGGTATGCCTTTCATTGATAAATTTACTTTTTTCGCTTTTTTGTTTTTGGCGAAGAATCAGCTTTTTCAATTATTTGCAAACAGCTTTCGTACGTCAGCTCTTCTTCCTTTGTTTCTTTCGGAATTTTAAAATTATTCTTCTTATAGGCAATATAAGCTCCCCAACGGCCATTCAATATTCTTAAATCAGGATCTTGTTCAAAGATTTTAATTATTGCCTTCTCATCTTTATCCCTCTTTTTCTCAATCAGTTCAATGGCCCTTTCGAGATACATTGTAAATGGATCATCTGTTTTTTCGAGCGAGATGAATTTATTGTCGTGCCGTAAATAAGGTCCAAATTTACCAATAGCGACAGTGATTTTCTTATCCTCAAAAGCGCCTATTTCCCTTGGTAACTTAAATAATTCGAGCGCCTGTTCTATGGTTATGGTTTCGATACGGTGACCCGTCGGAAGACTTGCAAATTTTGGTTTCTCTCCACTTTCTCCATCGGTAGTTTCACCCAATTGGACTAATGGCCCAAACCTCCCTATTTTTACAGAAACCTGTTTCCCGGTTTCAGGGTCAATGCCCAAAATTTTTTCACCATTTGCTTTTTCTGAAACCTCCAATGATCGTTCAACCAGTGAATGAAATGGTTTATAGAAACTGCCTATCATGTTTCCCCATTTATTTTTCCCCTCAGCAATTTCATCAAACTCGGCTTCAACTTTTGCCGTGAAATTATAATCCATGACAAGGTCAAAATTTTTCAACAGAAAATCAGTTACGACCATTCCTATATCAGTTGGGAAGAGTTTCGATTTTTCAAAACCAAAAGTTTCGGTCTTCACCTGCTCTTTTATACTTCCTGACTTAAGAGTAAGCGTAACGAATTCCCGATCGGTTCCCTGCCGATCGTCTTTTACCACGTATCCGCGATTTTGAATAGTTGTAATAATTGGCGCATAAGTAGATGGCCTTCCAATTCCTTGTTCCTCAAGTTTCTTAACCAAGCTTGCTTCGGTATAGCGAGGCGGTTTTTGGGTAAACCGTTGTGAAGCAATAATGCTATCTCTTTCAAGAACATCGTTTACTTTAATTGGCGGCAATAAAACATCTCCGTTTTGTTTG
>Ga0209373_10005756_pt1 | contig 9987 bp, 2 predicted proteins | sample Higcelweek5metaG_FD_187173 | JGI IMG/M metagenome (GOLD analysis project Ga0209373, IMG submission 187173) | Freshwater pond sediment microbial communities from the University of Edinburgh, under environmental carbon perturbations - High... | ecosystem: Environmental > Aquatic > Freshwater > Pond...
GTGTTCGGCACGGTGGCGGCCGCGGTGCCAAGCGTGCCAATGTCGCGGAGACCGGCCGCCGGATACCAGCCCGCGTAGAGGTTGAGCGTGCCGACGTTGAGGAGATCGGAGCCGCTGCTTGCGGCAGTGTTTCCGGCCACGATGCAGCTTGTGAGTGTAGCGGTCCCCGGGTCTTCGACCAACAGTCCGCCGCCGGTACCGCCCGAGGAGTTCCCGCTCACCGTCGTGTTCGCCAACGTGGCGTGGCCGTTGACGTAGAGTCCGCCGCCGAAATCCGTGGCCGAGTTGGCGGCCACGGTCGCGTTCGTCAGCACCAGCACGGCGTTTGGCCCCACGAAGATGGCGCCGCCGGCCAGCGCCCTGCCGCCGGTCAAAGCGATCCGGGTCAGGCGCGCGGTTCCAGAGGAGCAAAGGACGACGCCGCCATCCTGGCTGTTCGCGGCGACGTCGCCGCCCTTCAACGTCATGTCGCCCAGCGTCACGGTGTTTCCCGAGCCGGGCGAGAGAGCGAACACGCGCCAGGTCGACGCGCTTGGAGCAGGAACGGCGATGGTGACGGGCCTGCCGCTGCCGCCGGAGGCGGTGTTGCATCCGTCGATGGTCAGCGACTTGGCGGAGACGGTCAGCGCGGCACCGATGGTGACCGTCTCGGAGCCGGCGGACAGCGCAAAGACGATGGAGTCGCCGGAAGCGGCATGGTTCACCGCGTGGCGGAGCATGCCGGCGGTCGGCGCGGCCACGTTGTCGGTATTGGTCGTGACGATCCAGGTGACCGCAGCGTGGCTGACCGTGAAGGTGGTGGCGGAGGTCGCCGGGCTGACGTTGCCCGCGGCGTCGGTCGCCGTGACCGTGACCGCGTGGGAGCCGTCGGCGAAATCGTTCCGGTTGAAGCCGAAGACCCAGAATCCCGAAGAATCAACGGTCGTGGTGCCCACCTGCGAGCCATCGACATAGTGAGTCAGCGTCGACCCGGCCTCGGCGGTGCCGGAGATCGTGCAATCGCCGTCGCTGCTGGTCGACTCACTGGAGATGGACGGCTGGGCCGGCGCGGTGGTGTCGATTATGATACCGCTGGTGTCGACCGCGGGGAAAGAGACATCAACGGCCATGCCACTGCCGTCGACGAGCGAGGCGCCGTTGAGCTGCAGCGAGACGACGGCGGGGCCGTCGGCATCGTTGTCGCCGCTTGCCACGGTGCTGCCGAAAACAAGGGAGGTGGCCGTGCTCGCGGCGGCGTAATAGACCGCGTAGCGGGTCTGCCCGCCGACATCCAACACCAGCCGCGGTATCCCGCCGGTAGTGTCGACGGTGACGGGAGCGGTGACGGTGAGGGTGAAGCCGAGCGTGCTGCCGGCCTTGTAGTAGCCGTTCGCGGGCACCGAGAGCGCAGCGGGGCTGGAATGCTGGAAGGCGCCGATGTCGGCCGGGCTGCGGCGGATGGCGCCGCGCTGGTCGGTCGCGAGCAGGTCGGCGGCGGGGTCGGCAGCGCCGGGAACGAACGCCGTATTGGCGTCGGTGATCTTGTGGTAGAGGCCGTCGACGCCCATGAAGTAGCAGCCGTCGGTCGCGTTGCGGTAGACGAACACGCCCCTGCCCACCGCGGGCGCGGAGGCGCCGAGCGCGGCGGTCGGGGTCGAGCCGCCGTTGTCGGCGAGCGCGCCGAGGTTGCCCGCGGTGTAGGCGGTGGCGACGTTGGGGGCACTCGGGGCGACGGAGATCGGGCCGAAGGTGCCGACGTACCAGCACGCGTAGGCGGCGAGAGCGCCGGTGCCGCCCATGTTCTTGCAGAGGTCGGTGCCGAAGCCCGCGGAATTGTCGACGACGATGCTGTTGAGCAGGGATGCGGTGCAGTTGTAGGCGTAGAGCCCGCCGCCGGCCGTGGTCCCCGAGTTCCGGCACACGGTGACGTTCGCAAGCGTCGCCGAAGCGCCGTTCTCCGCCATGAGGCCGCCGCCGTAGCGGGAGGCATGATTGTCGCAGATCGTCGCGTTCGAGATCGCGACGGTGCCGAGCACGAAAAGCCCGCCGCCGTCGGTGGCGGTGTTGCCGCCGACGGTCGTGTTGGAGATGGTGGCGGTGGTGTTCGCGGAGACGACGATCCCGCCGCCATCCGTGGCGGTGTTGCCGCTCACCGTGGTGTCGGCCACCGTCGCGACAACGTGGTCACCAAGATCGAGCCCGCCGCCATAGGTGGCCGAATTGCCGGTGATCGTCGCGTTGGCCAGCGAGACGGAAGTGCCGGGGGCGGCGAAAAGCCCGCCGCCGTAGGTGGCCGTCCCCTTCGAAAGCGTCACGTGAGCCAGTGACGAGTTGCCGGATTCGCAATGCACGGCGCCGCCCTGGAGCGCGGACCCGCCCAGCAGGGAGAGCCGGTGCAACGTCGCGGTGTTGCCCGCACCGGGGGCGAGCCTGAACACGCGCCACGGCGAGGAGCCCGGCGCCGGCACGGCGATCGTGACGGGCACGCCGCTGCCGGCGGCGTTGCTGCCGTCGACGGTCAACGATTTTCCGGAGACGACCAGCTCGGCGCCCACGGCGATCGTCTCGGAACCCGCCGGGAGCGCGAAGACGATGGTGTCGCCGCTTGCGGCGCCGTTCAGCGCCTGGCGCAGCGAGCCGGCGCCGGGGGCGCCCACGTTGTCGAGGTTGTCGGTGACGGTCCACGTGGCCGCCGTGGCCGCCGTGGCGAGGACGGCTCCGGCGCCGAGCAGGCGCAGCGAGTCGACGACGAGGGGCCGAGCGCACGTCAGCAAACGAAACAGGGCGCAAAACGTGGAAGGGATTTGCATGGAGATGGAGCGGCGGGCCGCACGGCCGGGCGACGATGGATACGCCTGGAGTAAACCGCCCTGCCCGCCGGCAGGCTCGAGGCACGGCACCGGCGGCCGGTGCATCCGTCAAGTCCGACGCCCGGATCTCGGGTATTTCGCCATGCAGAGTCGGCAAAACACGCACCCACGCTCAGCCGCAGGCACCACACGGGGAACGCTCGGCGCGCAGAACGACCGCTGCGTACATGAAGCGCCCCGCGGCCGAAGGGAGCCGCGGGGCGGAAGAGGGATCGCCGGTCTCGCGCTGCGAGAAGCGCGGCTGGACCGGCACCACTTTTCGGAGACTCACCGCTCGGCGCGGGCGGCGGCGTCGGCCTCGATCTGCTGGCGGAGCTCCTCGAGGGCGGCCTTGGTGGCGGCCTTCACCTCGGGCAGCGTCTTGGCGGTCTTCACCTTGGCCTTGCCGAAGAGGTAGAACTTGATCTTCGGCTCGGTGCCGGAGCCGCGCACGGCGTAGTTGAAGCCGTTGGCCAGCTCGACGATGTAGAGGTCCTGCGCCGGGATCGGCTTGCCGTCGGCGTCCTTGATCTTCTCGCGGCCGAAGTCGCGGAACTTCGTCACCTTCACCTTGCCGAAGGCCTTCGGCGGCGACTTGCGGTACGAGGCGAGGATCTTGGCGATCTTCGCGGCGCCGGCGGCGCCCTCGTAGTAGATGTTGCCGACGGCCTCGGTGTAGTAGCCGTACTTGAGGTACAGGCCGTCGAGGTAGGAGGCGATGCTCTTGCCGGCCTTCTTGGCGTTGGCGGCGAGCTCGCAGAAGACGAGGCAGGCGGAGTTGGCGTCCTTGTCGCGCACGGTGTCGGTCGCGAGGTAGCCGTAGCTCTCCTCTCCGCCGAAGACGTAGAGCGTGCTGTACTTCAGGAGCAGCTCGGCGCGGGTGGCGGCGTCGGTGGCGTCGTAGTCGAGGGCGATACCGAGCTCGGACATCATCTTCGCCTTCAGCTCGGCCTCGTAGTCGGCGAGCTTGCTGCCGATCCACTTGAAGCCGGTGAGCGTGTTGATGACCTTGATGCCGTGCGCGGCGCCGATGGCGTCCTGGAGCTGAGAGGTGACGAAGGTCTTGATGAGCGCGGCGTTCTTCGTGCCCTTCTTCGGAAGCACGCCGCTCTTCTTCAACGCGGAGATGCGCGACTCGGCCAGGAGCGCGCCGATCTGGTTGCCGGTGATCAGCTCCATCTCGCCCTTGTCGTTGCGCACGGCGACGCCCATGCGGTCGGCGTCGGGGTCGGTGGCGAGGACGACGTCGGCCTTGATCTTCTTCGCGAGCTCGACGCCCATCGCGAGCGTGGGCGCGTTCTCGGGATTCGGCGACTTCACGGTCGGGAAACGCGGGTCGAAGGCGAGCTGCGCCTCGACCGGCGTGACCTTCACGCCGAAACGCTTGAGCAGCGGCAGCGCGGCGACGGCGCCGGTGCCGTGGACGTTCGTGAAGACGACCTTGAGCTTGGAGCCCTTGAAGACCTTCGGATCGGTGAGCGCGCTGGCGATCGAGTCGAGGTAGGCCTGATCGGCGGTGGCTGCGAGGGTCACGACGCCGTCGAACGACTTCTCGAAGAACTTCGCCACCTCGGCCCAGGCGACCTTCTCGACTTCGGCGATGATGCCATTGTCGTGCGGCGGGACAACCTGGCCGCCGTCGGAGAAGTAGACCTTGTAACCGTTATCGTGAGGCGGGTTGTGGCTGGCGGTGATGACGACGCCGGCGGACGCCTTGAGGTAGCGCACCGAGAAGCTCAGCTGCGGGGTCGAGCGCGGGCCGTCGAAGATGAACGCCTGCCCGCCGAGCTTCGCCCACGTGGAGGCGGCGAGTTCGCAAAAATGGCGGGAGAAATGGCGGACGTCGTGCGCGATCACCAGGCGCGGCAGATCGTAGCTGCCGGCGGCGCAAAGCGAGGCCCGGGTGTAGCGGAAGAGCCCGATCGTGGCGCGCACGACGGTGAAGTCGTTGAGCACGTTGCATCCGACGGCCGGATGCGCCGGCGTGCCCTGCTCGCTCAGCGTGCCGATCTCGGCGGCGGCGGTGGCCTTGCCGATCGTGCGACCGCGCATGCCGCCGGTGCCGAACTCGAGCGTGCGGTAGAAACGGTCGTTGAGCTCGGGCCACTGATCCTTGGCGACGAGTTCCTCGATGGCGGCGCGTCCCCAGTCGGGCAGGAAGCTGCCGCCCAGCCAGGTGCGGAGGTTCTGCGCGGCGCTGGGGAGAATCTGGCCGGCCTGCTCGGCCGCGGCGATGGAGTCGATCGTGCTCATGGTGGTCTGCGTTTTCGGAGTTTTGGGGAGTATTGAAGAGGGGGCGCGTGTAGGAGCCTGCTTGCAGGCGATCTGTGCTCGGAATCGCCTGCAAGCAGGCTCCTACCGATGATGGTTGGTTCAGCCGAGCACGAGCCCGGCGGCGATGGCGGGTTTCGGCGCGAGCGCGGTCCAGGCGGCGCGGAAGCTCGGCTCGTCGTCGCCGAAGAGCGGCGACACCTCGACGGCGATGGGCGGCAGGCCGGTGGCGTCGACGGGGAGCTCGGCGCCGGCGGCGCGCAGCCAGCGCGCGAACTGCCGGAGCTGATCGTCGCTGCAGGTCTTGGGCGAGTCTACGCCCTCGGCGTTCTTGACCGGGCTGAAATCGTCGGCGCGCGGTGCCTCGATGGTGACGGCGTTCTTGGCGAACGGCAGCGCGTCGAAGACGAACATCTCGAACTTCACGCCGTTGGCCTTCTCGGGCTTCACGGGCGTGCCGTCGGCGGCGATGCAGGGGATCTTCTTGTTGGCGCGGTGGAACGGCAGAGCGTCGTCGCCCTTGGCCATGCGCTCGATGAACGAGCGGCTGAAAACGTGGATGGCGACCGAGCCGGCGATGAAGCGCAGCCGGCCGTTGGCAGGATCGACCTCGCGCTGGCGCTCCATCGGCAGGTCGGAGTACTCGACGACGAGGAGCTTGCCGCGCTGGCGGCAAAAGTGGCCGACCTTCTCCTCGGGATACGCCTTCGGGATCATCTTGCTCGACATCTCCGCGCCGGCGCGGAGGTGGAAGCCGACGAACGTCGGGTCGACGCAGCGCACGAGCGGGTTGTCGACTTGGAAGTAGCTGAGGACGTCGATGCCCTCGCGGCGCATGATCTCCAGCGCGCCGCTACGGTCGAGGGCGCGCAACGAGCCGCCGTGGCCGTCGGGGCTCATCGCGATCGACGACTTCGTTTCGAGGATGATCATCCCGTCGAGATCCACGGCCGGCATGCGGCCCTGGCGGAAGAAATGGACACGGTCGGCGCCGAGGCCGAAGTGGTTGTTCTCGACGAAAAACGCCTCGGTGGCCGCGTGGTTGGCGTGGCTGGTCATGATGAACCAGTGCAGCGGTTTCCCGTAGCGGCGGCCGGCGGCGAGGATCTTCTCCGCGAAGACCTGGAAGAGGGATTTCTGCAAAACCGGCGTGACCTTGAACGTGCCCTTCGGCCCGTCGTAGCCGAGACGAGTCCCCTGCCCGCCCGCGACGACGAACGCCGCCACGCGTCCGGCGCGCAGCGCGTCCTCGCCGAGCGCGCGAGCGGCGGCCCACTCGGCGGCGTCACCACCGTTTGCGGGCAGCGACACGTAGGGCGCCGGCTCGAGGTCGGTGAGGTCGACCGCGGCGCCGGTGTTGCTGCGGACGAGCGTGTCGTTGAGGCGGGCGATCTCGGCGAGATCGATCTCGGCCGCCTGCGCGGCGAGCTGCGCCCGGTCGGCGGCGGAAAGTTCGTTCCAGAAGCGGAAGACGTGGCCTTGGCCGGCCTGGTTGAAGGACTCGATCAACTGCGCGGTTTCCATAGGAGCGGGCAAGCGTCCTCAAGCGCCCCGGGCGCGCAACGGCAAAGTGGCGCGGCACGGAGGTGGCGCATGAACGGGATTGCTGGGGCGCTGGGTGCTGGACGAGCGCGCCGGCGCGGTGGCCAACGACAAACGCGAACGGATGCTCGCGACCGGAGGCAGGGAGACCCGCGCCACGAGGTATGATCGCCTTCTCCGCCTATCTCACCCCATCGGCACCAGGCCGCGTCACCGCGCTCCGCCGGCAGGTGACGACTCCGCCAGAAACGCGAAACCCGTAAAAACGCCCGGTCCCGCTCGACGCTCGCCCAGGCCGTTGCCCGACCCCACGGCCCGAGGGCAGCCGCGACGCGGTTGCCGGCTTGCCCCCGTATCGGCTTCTGCAAGCCTGCCGAGGCGCGGTGCGCAAACCCTATGGAAGCATTCCTCGTCCTCCTCTCGCTCGGCCTGCTGGTGTGCATCTTCGTCCTCCCCATCGTCGCACTGGTGAAAGCCAACGGCGCGCGCACCGCCGCCGAGCAACTCGCCGAAGAGCTCCGCGCGCTCCGGCTCGAGGTCGCAATCCTCAAGCGCCGCATCGCCGAAGGAGCCGCGCCCGCCGCACAACCTCCGTCGCAAGCACAACCGGCCGCCCCCGCCGCGCCTGCGACCGCCGCCGCGCCGCTTCCGGAACCTTCGGTCGTTGTCGCCGCAAATTCGACACAAGCTCCGTCGCAGGTCTCCGCGCCGCTTCCCCCCATCGTCCCGCCACCACCGCCCGTCCTGACGCCACCGCCCGTCCTGACGCCACCGCCCATCCCGTTCCCCGCAGAAGACGACGCGCCCGCTCTCGCCGCTCGCACCGCCGCCACGCCGCCGCCGTTCGCCGAGCCGACGCCCGCATCTGTATTCTCGGCACACACGCCGACGCCCGTCGCCACTTCACCCGCGACGCCCACCGCGTCGCAGCCTTCGTTCAACTGGGAACAGTTCGTCGGCGTGAAGCTCGCAGCCTGGATCGCCGGTGTCGGCCTGCTCTTCACCGCCATCCTTTGTCTCAAGTACTCGATCGACCACGGCTGGATTCCGCCGGCCGTGCGCGCCGCGCTCGGCTTCCTCACCGGCGCCGGACTGATCGTCGGCGGCCTCGCCAGCATCCGCCGCGCCTTCGCCACCGCCGGCCAGACGCTCGTCGGCACCGGCATCGTCGTGCTCTACGCCGTCACCGTCGCGTGCCGACGTCTCTACGAGTTCGACTTCTTCAGTGATGCCTCCACCGCTGGCATGGTGGCCTCCCGCGGCCTGCTCGTGCTGATCACCGTCGCCGCCTTCCGGCTGGCGATCCGCCTCAACGCCCAAGTCATCGCGCTCCTCGGCATGCTCGGCGGTTTCCTCACGCCGATCATGCTTTCCACCGGCGTGGACAACCCGCCCGGCCTCTTCGGCTTCATCGCACTGCTCGACCTCGGCCTGCTCGCCGTCGCGCTCCACCGCCGCTGGGACTACCTCGCCACACTGGCCGCGATCGGCACGGCGATCATGGAGATCGGCTGGGCTGAGAAGTTCTTCGCCGTCGAGAAACTGCCGACCGCCGTCACAGTCCTCGTCGGCTTCAACGTCCTCTTCGCGCTCGCGCTCTTCGTCGCCCGCCGCCTCGGCCGCGCGTCCGACTGGCTCGCCGCCGCCGCGGTGCTGCCGCCGGTCGTCGCGCTCGCCTTCTCGATCTTCTTCTCGCTCGACTCCGCCGTGGCCGTCCGCGCCGGCTGGGTACTCGGCAGCATCCTCCTCGCCGACCTCGCGCTCCTCGCCGTCTGCTCGCTGCACCGCCCGTTCGCCCGCCTCTCGCTCGTGGCCGGACTTGCGACCTTCGGAGTCGCCGCGATCTGGATCGCCAACGCGGTCGACAACTCCCTTCTGCCGTGGGCGCTCGGCTTCGTGGTCGTCGCCGCCGCGCTACACGCCGCCTTCCCGTTCCTCCAGGAACGCCTGCATGGCGACACCGAGGCCCGCCGCATGGGCGCACTCTTCCCGCCGCTCGGGTTGATCGTGCTGCTGATCCCGCTCGCGCAGATGGACGAGGTCGGCTGGTGGCTCTGGCCGGTCGTGCTCGTGCTCGACCTCTTCGCCCTCGTCGCCGCTGCGCTCACACGGGTGTTCGCCGCGCTCGCCGCCGCACTCCTGCTCACGCTCGTCGTGCTTGCCACGGCCATCGCCCAGCTTCCCGGCGGCTACGACGGCGGCGGCGGACGCGAACTCTTCCTCGTCGCCGCATTCTCGATCTTCTTCTGCGCCGGCGCCGTCTGGCTCCTGCGCCGCTTCGGCGGGAAACTCGGTGTCGACGCGCCCGACTGGTCCGCCTATCTGCCCGACGCCACCGCCGGCCTGCCCTTCGTGCTGCTGTTGATGCTCGTCTTCAAGCTCCGCCCGGCCGATCCGTCGTCGCTCTTCGGCGTGGTGCTGCTCCTCGGCGCGCTGCTCGCCGGCATCGCGATCGTAGCCCGCCGCGGCGCGCCCGTGCTCGCCGCCCTCGCCGGCACGCTCCTGGTCGAGTACTGCTGGTGGGGCGAGTGCTCGTACAGCGGCGACGCCCTCGTCGCGCTGGTCTGGTTCGCGGCGTTCGGGCTCGGCTACCTCGCGCTGCCCTTCCTCTTCCGTCGCCGCATCCTCGAGATCCAGCCGCCCTGGGCCGTGGCCGCGCTCGCGTTGCCGCTCCACTTCTTCCTGATCAACCGCGCGCTCGCGGGACTCCTCCCGGAGTTCGTCGCCGATTTCGGCGGCGCACTCCCCGCACTCTGCGTTCTGCCGCCGCTCTTCGGCCTGATCGCACTGCTGCGTAGCATCCCGGCCGATGCACCGTGCCGGCTCAACCGCCTCGCCTGGTTCGGCGCGGCCACGCTGTTCTTCATCACGCTGGTCTTCCCGCTCCAGTTCTCCAACCAGTGGCTCACGATCGCCTGGGCGATGGAGGGCGCGGCGCTGCTCTGGCTCTTCCACCGCATCCCGCATCCCGGCCTGCGCGTGGCCGGCGCGGCGCTGCTCGCGGCGGTGTTTGCCCGCCTCATCCTCAACCCCGCGGTGCTCCACTACGCCGAGCGCAGCCCCACTCCGGTCCTCAACTGGATCCTCGCCACCTACGGCGTCGCCGCCGCGTGCTGTTTCGCCGGAGCCAGACTGCTCGCGCCGCCGCGCGATCGCGTGCTCGGCCTCAACGCCCCCGCGCTGCTCGCCACCCTCGGCACCATCCTCGCCTTCGCCCTGGTCAACCTCGAGATCGCCGACTTCTTCACACCCGAGGGCGCCTACGTCCGCCTCGAGTTCAGCGGCGATTTCGCCCGCGACATGTCCTACACCATCGCCTGGGCGCTCTTCGCCCTCGTCATGATCG